>Ga0065721_10049850_pt1 | contig 26323 bp, 22 predicted proteins | sample Mesricmetagenome_FD_59108 | JGI IMG/M metagenome (GOLD analysis project Ga0065721, IMG submission 59108) | Mesophilic microbial community from rice straw/compost enrichment Sample: eDNA_1 v2 (version 2) | ecosystem: Engineered > Solid waste > Grass > Composting > Bioreactor | place: USA: Davis... | reverse complement strand
CGAAGTCGGCGACGAAAGCGTCCGCCGGCATCGTGTAGATCTCCCTCGGCGAGCCGATCTGGGCGATCTTGCCCTTGTTCATGACCGCGATCCGGTCGGACAGCACCATCGCTTCCTCTTGGTCGTGGGTGACGAAGATGCCCGTAAAGCCGAATTGCTGCTGCAGCTTGCGGATCTCGACGCGAAGCAGGTTGCGAAGCTTGGCGTCGAGATTGCTCAGCGGCTCGTCGAACAGCACCAGGCTCGGCTGCAGCACGAGCGTCCGCGCCAGCGCGACCCGCTGCTGCTGGCCGCCCGAAAGCTGGGCCGGCATCCGGTTTTCGTATCCGTCCAGATGCACCGACTTTAGCGCGGCGTTGACGCGGGGCGTGATGTCGCTCTTGGCGACCCCATGCCGCCGGAGGCCGAACGCGACGTTGTTGAAAATATTCAAATGAGGAAACAGCGCGTAATTCTGGAACACGAGCCCGACGCCGCGTTTGTGCGGCGGCACGGTCGTGAGCTCGCGGTCGTCCAGCTTGATCGAGCCCGAAGTCGGATCGTGCAGGCCGGCGACCATCCGCAGCGTCGTCGTCTTGCCGCAACCGCTCGGTCCGAGCAGCGAGATCATCTCGCCGCTCTTCACTTGAACGTTCAGGTCGCTGACGACGACGTTATCGCCATACTGCTTGTACAGATTCGCAATGCTTAATTCGCTCAACTCTTTCGCCCCCCTTGTTGTTCAATATCGCTTTTTCCGCTGCGTGAAGGCGACGAGCAGCAAACCTAGCGCCACCGTTGCCATAATGATCAGCGAAGAAATGGCCGCAATGGAAGGCGACAAATTGAATTGAATGTCCGAATAGATCATCATCGGCAGCGTGTTCATGCCCGGTCCCGTCAGGAACAGCGCCACGACCAGCTCGTCGAATGACATGACGACGCTGATGAACGCGCTCGCGAGCAGCGCCGATTTCACTTGCGGCAGCGTCACGAGGAAGAACGTCTTGATCGGCGAAGCCCCGAGGATGATGGACGCTTCCTCGATCGTTCGGTTCACGCCTTCGAAGCTGGCGAGCATCGTCCGCACGACGTAAGGAACGGTCAGGACGATGTGCGCGAGCAGCAGCCGGAGGAAAAACATTTTCACGCCCATCGCGCTGAAAATCATCAGCAGCCCGATCCCGAACAGCAGCGTCGGCACGACGAGCGGCGACAGGAACAGCGACTGGACGGCGCCCTTCAAACGGAATTGATACCGGGCGATCGCGTATGCGATGATCGTGCCGAGCGGCAACGAGATACAGGTCGTCAGCAAAGCCAGCGTAATGCTGTTCCGGAAGGGCTCCGCGTACCGGCCGCTCGTCAGCACGTATTCGTACCAGCGCCAGGAAAATCCTTCGGGCGGAAACACGAGAAATTCCCCCGGGTGAAACGAGGCGACGACCACGACGACCAGCGGCGCAAGAATGAAAATATAGATGAAGGCGTTAACCACCCGAAGCCAACTGAACGACTTAAACATAGGATCGTCCTCCTTGGCTGCGGCTGAGCGCGCGATTATACAAGCTTGTGACGATAAGCACCGTGATGAGCAAGATGACGGACAGCGCCGATGCATATGGCCAATTCAACAGGTTGATCGTCTGGCTGTATATTTCCGTCGCCATCAGTTGAACTTTCGGCCCCCCGATCAGGGAAGGCGTGACGAAGAAGCTTAACGTAATCGAAAACACGAGCAACGTACCGGCGATAATGCCCGGCAGCGACAGCGGCAGGGTGACGAGCGCGAACACTTTCGACTTGGACGCGCCGAGATTCGCGGCGGCGCTCTCGAGATTCCGGTCCTGTCCTTCCAGCACGGAATACAGGATCAGCACCATGTATGGCAGCAAAACGTGCACGAGCGCGATGACGACGCCGGTCGGGGTGTACAGGAGCGAGAGAGGCTCCTGTATAATCCCGATGCCGAGCAGCATTTGGTTCAGCAGTCCTTTGCGGCCGAGAATGATGATCCAGCCGAAGTTACGAACGGTCGCGCTAGTCAGCAGCGGCAGCGCGACCATGATCAACAGGATCAGCTTCCGGCCCTCCCGGGCACGGGATGCCCCGTAAGCGAGGCAATATCCCATGACCAGGCAGATGAGACTTACGATGATCGAGATGACGAGCGTTCGTCCCAAAATTTCGAGATAATAAGGGTCGCCGAAAAATTTGGCGTAATTGTCCAGCACGAACGCCCGTCCGCTTTCCCCATTCGTCGTATTTTCCTGAAAGCTCAGCAGCGCCAATCTTCCTACGGGAACGATAAATACGAGAATGAACACCAGTAAACCGGGAGCCAATAAAATCCAGTAAGGTGGAATGCGTTTGCTCATGGATGCGGCGCTCCCTTCAATTCCGATTGCCGGCCGGCAACCTTATTGGCTGATCAGCTTGTTCCACTCTTCCGTCCAAGCCGCCTTGTTCGCGTTTACCAGATCCGCGTTCAAGCGGACGAGCTTGTTGACCGCTTCTTCTCCGTACGGCATAACGGCCTGCAGGTCTTCGGACAATTCGACCTTCTTGTTCGTCGGAGCGTAGCCGTTCTTCTCGGCGAACGTCTTTTGCACGTCGGCGTTCAAGAGGAAATCGACGAATTTCGTCGCGAGCTCTTCGTTTTTCGTTCCTTTGACGACTTGCGCGGAGATGAACGTGCCGATCGCGCCTTCGGAAGGCGACGCGAACTTGATCGGCTGGCCTTGCTGACGGAACGTGAAGGCGTAACCGGAGTCGTATGCGGCGATCGTCGCTTCTTCCTGCGCGAACAGGTTGCCGACTTCCGGCGTCGATTTGACGATCGCGGCCGCGTTAGGAAGCAGTTCCTTGATCGCGTCGAGGCCCGGTTGAATGTTGCTTTCGTCTCCGCCTTTCATTTTCGCCGCGGCGACGATGAATTGAAGACCGAACGAGTTGGAGATATCGACAAGGCCTACGCTGCCTTTGTAGGCGGGGTTCCAAAGATCTTGCCAGGAGGTCGGAGGAGTCGCGATCTGCTCTTCGTTGTAGATGATGCCGAGCGCGTCGAACGCGTACGAAGGCGCATAGCCGTTAGGATCCGAGGCGGACTCGTACAGGTCGGCGCCGTTGGTCAGCTTGCCGGCGTCCGGCTTGAGGATCAGATCTTCTTGGCCGGCGACGGATTCTTGTCCGCCGGAGAATTGCACGACGTCGATCGATGGATTGCCTTTTTCGGCGCGGATTCTGGCGAGGGCGTCCGCGGAATAGAGGGTGACGAATTCCACGGTCGCGTTGTTGTCTTGCTCGAATTTCTTGACCAATTCCTTTTGCGTTTCCTCGTACGCGCCGCCGAACGAGCTGACGACGAGCTTGCTTGGGCTGCCCGTCGGGGCCGACGGCGACGCGCTTCCGGAAGCGGCCGGGCTCGGGCTCGCCTCTCCGTTGTTTCCGTTGCCGCAACCCGCGATAAGAAGAGACGTTGCGGCGATCAGCGCGAGCGCGGACTTCATTCCGAATTTTTTCATGTTGTGTGCCACCTTTATGATTTTGTCGTGGATGCTTTCGTTAACCATTTAAAAGGTTTTAAGCCAGTTTCGTCTGCCTTGGCAATGAACTCGGGGTGCCACTGGACGGCCAAGACGTTGTCGCGGTCGCTCAGAGCGAGCGCTTCCGCGATTCCGTCGGGGGACGTCGCGACGACGTCGAGCCCGTCTCCGATGCGGTCGATCGCCTGATGGTGAACGCTGTTCACCGGCAGCTCGCCGCTTCCCAATATGCTTTCCGCAAAATGTCCTTCCTTAACATGGACGGGATGGACCGTTTTCCAAGGCTCGTCCGCTTCCCAGTGCTCCAGCGGCGTCTCCCGGGTCGCGTTAATGTCGGATAGAAGCGTTCCGCCTCGCACGACGTTCAACAGCTGCATGCCGCGACAGATGCAGAGCAGCGGCTTGTTCGCCTTGAGCGCGGCCCGCATTAGCGCGCTTTCGTAACGATCGCGGCGCGGATCGATCCGATGGCTGCCCTCCTGAACGGTCCCTCCGTACAGCGACGGATGAATATCCTCTCCCCCGGAGAAAACGATGCCGTCTACGCTGTCGATTTGCATGGGGATGAGGGCATCGTCAACGACCGGGAGCGGCACCGGCATGGCCCCGGAACGATAGATCGCCATGACCATGTCGTAGCCGAAGGCGGCGAACGCTTGTCCGCGCAAGCCGCGAATCCGGCCGCCGAAATCTTCTTCTTCCGAAATAAAATAGCCTACAACGCCAATGCGGGGAACTTTGTTTATGTCCATCTCTCGATGTTCTCCTTAAAGTTCCTCTCTTTAATCGAGCGAAACGATTTATAATACGGTGAATCTGTGCAGGGATTGCCGGGTTGCGCCCAGATGCCGGCTCATGATGTCCTTGGCCCTCGCGCCGTCTCTGTCCGCCAGCGCGTCGTAAATCTCTTGGTGGATGCGGTCGCTTTTTTTCTTGACGTTCTCGTCGAACGGCAGCAGGTCCAGCCCGAGGTTGATCTTGATGCGAATTTGCCTGACCGCGTTCTCGAGAAAGGAATTGCGGGATGCCTTGGCGATAATCAAATGGAACTTGACGTCGAGCGACCGGAAAATTTCCCGGTTGCCGTCTTGCCGGCTGTACGCGAGTATCGTCTTCAGGCTTTCCAGCTCCGACTCCGTAATGCGCTCCGCCGCCAAGCCGGCCGCCTCCGGTTCGATGATGGAGCGGAACTCGAGCAGCTCGCTCAATCGCTCCTTCTGCTCGACGATTTGCTCCTTGGCGTAATCGAGCGCCTTGTGGGTGATCGGGAGCACGAACGTGCCTCCCTTGGCGCCCAGCCGCTTCTCGATGAGCCCTCTGGCTTCCAGCTCGGCAATCGCTTCCCTGACGACCATCCGGCTCGCGTTGAACATCTGAGCCAGCTCCCGCTCGGGCGGCAATTGCTCGTCCGGCAATATTTCCTTGAGGAAGATCGCTTCCTCCAATTGCTCAAGCACGAAATCGCTAATATGCTTCGACGTGACATGCTTGAAAGGCGATAATTTATCGAATTGCATTTCACACCCCCCGTCCACAATGGTCTATGGTTAGAACCTTATACATATCCTAGCACACGAAAAAAGAGGATGGCAACGGTTTTTTTGAAGATGGAAACGCTTCACGTTACTTTTTGTGCCTTCCTTCCAAAAATGTATTCGGTTCCATTGTAGTAATATGACATGAACGTGACGCTATACGTCGGGAAAACAAGAAGGCTCCGCCCGTCATGTCCCGCCGTTCAAAGCTCCTCCACGCCTCCACGTCATCAAGGCACATTTTGTTCCCTCGCTCGGCGCACCTCCTCGCCTCCACGCCCACCAAGACACATTTTGTTCCCTCGTTCTCCGCTCCTCCCCGCCTCCACGCTTACCAAGGCACATTTTGTTCCCTCGCTCGGCGCACCTCCTTGCCTCCACGCTCACCAAGGCACATTTTGTTCCCTCGCTCGGCGCTCCTCCCCGCCTCCACGCTCACCAAGGCACATTTTGTTCCCTCGCTCGGCGCTCCTCCCCGCCGCTCATTTCTCCATGTTACTTTTTGTACCTTGATCGAACGCAGCTCCCTGCCAATTCGCCACTTCATGTCACCTGCTGCACGTTCAATCGCCGATCCCGCGGCCAATATAGTCGAAATTCCATACATAAATTTCCTGATAACCCGGAAATCCGAGAATCTGTATGAAATTCCACCTATATATTCCTCGCTTTTAGGAAATCAGGAAAAATCTGTACGAAAAATCAGCCATAATCTCTTTTTTCGCGTATTTCGGCATTTATATGTTCGAAAATTCAACCAGAATGATCCGACAGCCGTTGATCTGAGCATCCTTCCGCCTTGAAGCTGGGCCTGAACCGGTCCGTCCCCGCCCTAATCAAGCCGCACCCCTCGCACGCCCCGACCGACTCACACCGCGTCTCGCCCCACAAACGCCACACCCACGACAACATAACACCCTCAACGCGCCACGCCGCCCCCCACGCCAACTTGAGCCCTTCCCGTGCGGAAACGCCGAAACGCCGCAAGCAAAAACGCCTTCGGCTCCCTTGGACGCCGGAAGAAGCTTTGCGGAGACGATACAGGTAATGATAAGCGTGAAACTTATAAATTCTGTATCGTATAAAAAAACCGCCGGAGAGCAAGCTCTCCGACGGTCCGACCCTATCGCCGATATCAGAAAAAACCAAGCTCTCCGACGGTTCGACCCCAATCCCCGATATCAGAAAAAACCAAGCTCTCCGACGGTCCGACCCCAATCCCCGATCGCCGATCAGAAAAAATCCATCAAATACGCGGCGCGGGCCGGAATCCGCCGCTCCAGCCGCCGCAAGCTCGCCTCCGGCCCGCTCAGCCGGCCGACCGCCGCCAGCCACGAAGGCGCCCGGCCTCCGAGCAGCATCGCGGCAAGCTCCTGTATGCCGCAGACGATCGCTTCCCCGGCGATCGCCCTTGCTTCCTCTTCTCCCAGCTTCGCCAGGCGCCCCTCGCCGTCCGCGCTCCAAGATAGCCGGAACCGACCGTTGTTCCACGGCGCATGCTCGTCTTTCAGCTCCAACAGCACGTCTTCGCCTTCCGGACCTTGTTCCCAGGCGTACAGCTTCGCGAACCCCTCCGCGTCCACGATTCGCGACATAAAATACGGGACGATCTCCTGCTTGATTCTCGGATCGGCCAGCAGGAACGGCAGCGCATCGTCGATCGGCGCGAGCGCCGTCACCTTGTCGATCATCGAATCGTGGTTGCCGATGTACGACCAGAGAGCCGCGGAAGCCGCCGCGTTCAACGCGACCAGCTCGTGAACGGTCATGACGCGATTCCGGACGTCATATAAGACGTACCCCTCCGGCTCGCCCCTGTCCGAACGGTAAACCGCCGCGGTTCCGTCGTTCTTGAGCACCCGGTCCTCCCACCATTCCGCCGTCCTCGCCAAGTTGCCGTTATAGCGGGAAGCATACGCCTCATAGATTCCGCCCAGTACGGCAACGTCCGGACGGGCCATCCTGCGGACGCCTCCCGGCACTTCCGTTCTAGGGGGAAGTTGGTGCGTCTCGATCTCGTATTTCTTGCGCTCGATCGTCATCTCGTATCCGAATTTGCGGTAAAAAGGAAACGCGAACGGATGCAGCATGCTGATCGTCCGTCCCTCTTTCCTCATCGTATCGAGCGCGTGCGCGAGAAGCTTGCCGACCCATCCCTGCCTTCTCGCCTCGGGCCAAGTCGCGACGCCCGCCACGCCGCCCATCGCCAGCTTTCGCCCGTGAACCCACGCCTCCAAAGGGATCAAAGTCAGCGCGGACATCAGGTTGTCCTCTTCGTCGAACGCGCCCCAATCCCGCTCCGGGCGAAACTCCCCCCTGCGCTCCTCCAATTGCTCATCCGTCCACTTGAACTGAAAGGCGAATTGAGACAGCGCCATTCTCTTCTCGTAATCGCCCGTCGCCAATTGTCTGATCCGCATCGTTGATCCTTCCTCCGTTTCATCCGTCTCTCGTGCTTCTTTAATCCTAACAAAAAGCGGAGCCGCTCGAAACACTTCTCCTGTTTTGTCCTCCCAAGCCGCATTCTCCATGTCCTGCCTCTTGACTTTTCGTCCCAAAATCCGATTAAATATATAGACCGTTCACTATAATTTCGGAAAGGAGCACCTGCCCTTGCGCGAGAAAACGGCGAATTCCCGCGAGGCGATCGTCGAGACGGCCACGGAGCTGTTCGGCAAGCAGGGTTATCACGGCACGGGCCTGAATCAGATCGTCAAGGAAAGCCAATGTCCGAAAGGCTCTCTGTACTACTATTTCCCGGAAGGCAAGGTAGAGTTGGCGCTGGAGTCGATCCGGCGTACGAAAAACAAAGTCTCGGAGCGCTGGGAACGTTTTTTCGCGGCTTCCGACAATCCCGCGCAGGCGATTCGGCGGATTATCGAAGAGACGGCGATGGAAGCGGAGCACACGGACTTCAAATGCTTCCTTCCGTTCAGTTTTTGGACGGCGGTGGAAGCCTCGTACGTGAACGACAAGCTCCGCGAGGCTTGGCTGGACGTCTTCACGAGCTGGCAAGGCGTCTTGTCGCGGGAGCTGAAACGTTTCGGCATTCGGGACGAGCTTGCCGGAGAAGCGGCGATGACCGTCATGTCCCTGCTCGAAGGCGCCGTTCATTTGACCGTTACGTCCAGGGATACCCGGCCGCTCTTGAACGCTTCGAAGCACATGGATTTATACTTGGACCATTTGGTCAACCACACCCCATAGAGAGAAATTCGGAGGATAGAAAAAAAGTGGAAGCAAACCTACAACAACCCGCGACGGATGCCGCGGGCAAAACCTTCAAAGTCGTCCCCATCATGATCGCCTTGCTCATCAGCGGTTTCATCGGCTTGTTCAGCGAGACGGCGCTTAACGTGGCGTTGACCGATCTGATGAATCTTCTCAGCATCGCCCCGGCTACGGCGCAATGGCTGACGACCGGCTACTTGCTCACGCTGGGCATTCTCGTTCCCGTATCGGGCCTGCTGCTGCAATGGTTTACGACCCGGCAATTATTCGTAACGGCGTTAAGCTTCTCGATTCTGGGCACGCTGGTCGCGGCCCTTGCCCCGACCTTCGAAATGCTGCTCGTCGCCCGCGTCGTCCAGGCGATCGGCACGGCGATCATGCTGCCCCTTATGTTCAATACGATTCTCGTCGTCTTCCCCGCGGAGAGACGGGGAGCGGCGATGGGCATTATCGGCCTCGTCATCATGTGCGCGCCGGCCATCGGACCGACGATCGCCGGCCTGATGATCGAGAACTTGAGCTGGCATTGGATTTTCTGGCTGTCGCTCCCTTTCCTGGTCGTCTCCTTGATCTGCGGCATCTTGTTCATGCAGAACGTCTCGACGATTACGCGTCCGAAGATCGACGTCCTCTCGATCGTCTTATCCACGCTTGGCTTCGGCGGCGTCGTCTTCGGCTTCAGCAGCGCGGGCGAAGGCGAAGGCGGCTGGTCCAGCGCCAAGGTGATCGCTTCCCTCGCGTTCGGGATCGTTTCCTTGATTCTGTTCGTCGCCCGTCAGTTAACGATGAAAAAACCGATGATGAATCTTCGGGCTTTCAAGCACCCGATGTTCACCCTCGGCGTCGTTACCGTCTTCATCTGCATGATGATCATCCTCTCCTCGATGCTCGTCCTGCCGATCTACCTGCAGAGCGGCTTCGGCATGACCGCTTTCGCGGCCGGGCTGCTTATGCTGCCGGGCGGCATCGTCAACGGCGTGATGTCGCCGATCATGGGCAAGCTGTTCGACAGATACGGGCCAAGATGGCTCGTTCTACCGGGCTTCGTCGTCGCGGCGGCGGCGCTCTGGTTTTTCTCGGGGGTGACGCCCGCCTCGGCTTCGGCTCTGATCATCGTCCTGCATTCCGTGCTGATGATCGGCATCTCGATGATCATGATGCCCGCCCAGACGAACGGCATGAATCAACTGCCGCGCGAGCTGTACCCGGACGGCACGGCGATCATGAACACGCTGCAGCAAGTGGCCGGGGCCATCGGAACCGCGCTCGCCGTCAGCATCATGACCGCGGGCTCGACGAACTACTTCAAGACGGCGCAAAATCCCGATCCGGTCCAAGGCTTGACGGCCGGCGCGCAGGATGCCTTCCTGTTCGGCATGATCGTGGCCGCGATCGGCTTCGTCCTCTCGTTCTTCGTCAAACGCGTGATCGTTAAGGGCCATAAACCTTAACCGCGCGAATCCTTCCCGGCCATCGCGAAGAAAGCCAGCCCCCGTCGGCTGGCTTTCTTTTTTGACCGGAATGGGATATTTCGGCGACCCCGATCGTGTTATATGCAGGAGGAGAACAAAGTGGAACACGATTCTTTATGGCGTACGGATAAAGAATTGGCCGACCTCTATCAACGGCATGTCGATCAAGTATACAGGCTGTGCTGTCTCTATTTGAAAAATCCCGTTGACGCAGAGGACGCCGTTCAATCCGTATTTCTTAAACTGATCCGCTCCCGAACGGATTTCAACGACTTCGAGCACGAGAAAGCGTGGTTGATCGTCGCCGCCAGAAATCACTGCAAAGACCAGCTGAAGCATTGGTGGAAAAGCCGTCGCGCGGACATGGACTCCTTGCCGGAAACGTATTCGCGGAACGACGGCGAGCCGTCGGGGGAAGTGCTCGCAAGGCTCCTGTCGCTCCCGGAGAAATACAAAACGGCCTTGTATCTTTACTACTACGAGGACTATTCGGTCAAAGAAATCGCGGAGATGTTGGGACGCAAAGAAAGCACGGTCCTCACGCGGCTTTCCAGAGGCCGCGAACGCCTGAAAATCGATTTGGGGAGGGACTCGCTTGAACGATGAAAAGTTAAAACGCCTGTTCGAGCGGCTGGCGCCGACTGACGAACAAAAAGAAAGGATGTATCGGAACCTTCTGACGCCAAGCCGGAACGAACCCCCGAAGCGCAGGGCGCTCGCTCCGGCGAAACGGGTCCGCTTCTCGATCCTCGCGGCCGCGCTGACGGTATTATTAACGACGACGGCCTTTGCCGCGGCCTATAGGGGGTTGGACGAAACCTTCTTGAAATTCTTGAGTCCGGCCAATTCCGAGCAGGCCGAATATTTATCCGACGGCGCTTATGCGATCGACAAGCGGGTCGCGAACGAACAGGGAACGCTTATCCTGAAGCAAGCGATCGGAGACGGCAATCTGACTTATATCTTGATGGACTTTATCGCTCCGGAAGGCACGGCGTTGAACGCGGCGCGGTATCGCTTCGAGAATCCGAATACGACGACGGACGAAAGCTTTCATAGCACGGGATTCAGGAAGCTGGACGACGAGGACCCCAACGATAATAAAATCGGCTTGGTCATGATCCTGATGACCGAGAACTCCCTAGAGGGGCAGACGGCTCGATTCCGGTTTACGAATTTGCAGGCGGCGGATCCGTATCCGGGGGTTTTCGAGACGGTCGTCGCCGGCACTTGGGAAATCGCGTTCAAGCTGGACTACAAAAACTACTCCACCGTCTATCTGCCGAACCGAAAGATCGATCTGTACGGTTACGAGGCCGTGTTGAAATCGATATCCGTCTCGCCCATCTCGATCGCATTAAAGATCGACAGCGAATTCGTGAAAGAGATCGGCGAAGCCTCCGGGAAACAGCGGGAAATCGGCTTGAACGAATACGAGGATGAATATCCGGTCACGATCAACTTTAAGGACGGCACTTCGGAAAAGACCGGCATTTTTACCGGACTGCATCTGGGCGATCTTCTGTCTCGCCGGATCCTGACGATCAAAACCTTCGAAAAGGTCATCAACGATAAAGAAATCGCGTCCATCGTCTTCTTCGGGGCGGAAATCCCGATCGACGACCGCGCTCCCGCCGCGACGGGAAGAGAATAAAGGGCTTACCGCGCCCGGATCGACCGAACCGGCCGGCGACGGCAAAGGACAGGAGATGTCGCCATAGAGTCCCGTGCCGTATACGTAACTTCCCGCTAAAAACGCAAATCAACCGCCCCTCCGAGAGGGTGCGGTTGATTCTTTTCCCAAGCTTACGCCCAGCCCCGGGCCTTGAACCACTCGAAGTTGTTCTTCGCGCTGACGAGGGAGGACACTTCGTATTGCTCCTGCTCGATGATGACGTACTCCACGCCGGCCGCTTCGCAAGCCGCGAGCGCGGAATCCCAATCGACGGAGCCCTTGCCGATCTCGGCATCCTTGCCGTCGTCCTTGAAGTCCTTGGCGTGAACGACGGGGAGCCTTCCGGCATATTTCTTCACGTACGCCGCGGGATCTTGGCCCGCTACCTTGATCCAGCCCAAGTCGAATTCCGCGAACAACAGCTCGGCGGGTACCCGCTCGAAAATATGGTCGATGACCAGCTTGCCCTCCACCGGCTTGAACTCGAACGCATGGTTATGGTAACCGAACGCGAGCCCGGACTCCGTCACGATCTTGGCGGCCTGCTCGAGGTTATCCGCCATTTTGTGCACGTCGTCCAGCGCGGGGTTGTCGCCGAGCGGGTAATACGGCACGATAAACCGCTTCAGGCCCAGCTCCTGCGCGTATTCCACTTGCTTTTTCAGGTTGTCCCAGATCGCCGGATCGTTCACCGTCAGCCCGATGTGCGCGGAAGGCGCGTTCAGCCCCGCGTCGGCCAGCGCCTGCTTGACCTCTTTCGCGGAATGCCCGTAATAGCCGGCCAGCTCCACGTTCTTGTACCCGATGGCGCCGATCTCCCTGATCGTGCCCAGGAAGTCCTTCTCGCTGCGGTCGCGCACCGAATATAATTGAATGCCCACTTGCGGTTTGCTCATCGTTCGTCCCACCATTCCGTAAATTTGTTAAGTTCGGCGGATGTCCGCTCGGCCTTTTTTTGCTCGTTGTCTGCATTCTTATTATAGGCCTTGCGAATGCGTTCTCACGAGAGGAGTTTTTGTCCTCTTTGTATGCATTTTGGAGTCGGGGCAAGTCCGAATCGCGATCGAAATTCCGGAAATGGAACAACTTTCCTCCCCTTTGCGTCGTATTAATGGTGACGAGAACTCGGAAAGGATGAGCCGACGATGGAACCCTCCACGGAACCAGAGCAACCTTCCGCCCCGCCCCCGGCCCCTAAGCGGCGGAACAAAAAAAGAATCGTCCTCTACAGCTCGCTTGGCGTATTCGTTATTCTCGCTTCTATCGCGGCCTACTACGTCTATTCCGTCTACGCCTTCGCGGGACGAATCTACGTCGAGCCGGAGAAGATCCCGCCGGCCGCGACCGCGATGCCGACGGACGGGAGCGCGCCAATGCCGTCCCCCGTCGCCTCGCCCCCGGAATGGGCCGGAAGCGAACGCATCAACATCTTGCTGATGGGCGGAGACTCGCGCGGCGTCAAGAGCACCTCGAAGCCCCGCTCCGATACGATGATCGTCGTCTCGATCGACCCGGTCGACAAGAGCACGCGCTTGTTTTCCCTTCTGCGCGACACGTACGTCGACATTCCGGGACGCGGCTCGAACCGGCTGAACGCCGCCATCACGACGGGCGGCCCGCTGCTCGCGATGGAGACGGTGAACCGATTGATCGATCTGCCGATCCACTATTACGTATACACCGATTTCGAGGGGTTCATCTCCTTGATCGACGAGCTCGGAGGCATCGAATTCGAGGTCGACAAGGACATGCGCAGAACCGACAACCGCGACGACCCCAGATACAACATCGATTTGGAAAAAGGCTTGCAGCACCTCGACGGGCTTACCGCCCTGCAATACGTCCGGTACCGCAGCGACGCGATGTCCGACTTCGCGAGATCCGAGAGGCAGCGGAAGTTTCTGACGGCCGTCGCCGGCAAGCTCCAGTCGACGACCTCCCTGCTCAAGCTGCCGCAGCTGCTGAACGGAATCGCCCCCTACATCGAGACGAACATCCCTCCCGGCGATCTGCTTAAGCTCGCCCGGCTCGGCTTGAAGCTCGACACGGGCAACCTGGCCGGCATCCAGATCCCGCAGACGGGCGCCTTCCGTGGAGAAACGATCGCCGGCATGGACGTGCTCGTTCCCGATATCGGGAAGGTGCAAAGCTACGTGAAAGAGCAGCTGAACGGGACGGTCCAACCGACCGCCGGCGCCCTGTGAGCCGCCTATGAAAAAACGCGAAACGGAGCCGGCGCTCCGTTTCGCGTTTTTTTCGGCCGTAGGAACGGCTTATATCCCTTACCCTTTCGAAGCTCCGGCGGTCAGGCCGTCGACCAGATTGCGCTGCAGCACGAGGAACAGCGTCATGACCGGCAGCGCCACGAGCACCGCTCCCGAGGCGAACAGCGTGAACTCCGTCGAGTTGCGCTGGTTCACCATTTTGTACAGGCCGACGGCCAGCGTCCTCTGATCCTCCGAACGAAGCACCAGATCGGCGAAAATAAAATCGACGAAGCAGCCGTTGAAGATCATCAGGCTGGCGTACGTCAGCATGGGCTTCGCGAGCGGAACCATGATCCGGAAGAAGACGGTCAGATGGCTTGCCCCGTCGATCCGGGCGGCTTCCTCCAGGCTTTTCGGCACCGTATCGAAAAATCCTTTGGCCACGAACACGTTGGTCACGATCGCCCCGGAGCTGTAGACGAGCACGAGCGCCAGATGCGAATTGAGCAGCCCCATCGAATTGAGCACGACGTAGACGGCGATCATCGCCATGAAGCCCGGGAACATCTGCAGCACGAGAAGCGCGTTCAGGGAGAAGCGCCGGCCGGCGAACCGGAACCGGGATACGGCGTAGGAGGTGAGCAGCAGCAGGAACGTGCCGAGCACCGTCGATAGCGCCGCAACCTTGAGCGTGTTCATGAACCAGATCGGGTATTTGGTCGAGCGGAACAGCTCCCGGTAATGGTCGAACGTGAAGTTTCTCGGAATCAGCGTATCGCTGTACAGGCTGTTTCCTTCCTTTAAGGAGGACAACACGATCCACAGAGCGGGGTACAGGCTGACTATCGTCAGCACGATCAGTATCGCGTAGCTGAGACCGAGCTTGAAGCGGGCGCTTGGACCGTTCATGCGATCATGTCCTCCTCTTTGTAAGATCGGGTGCGGCGATAGCTCCAGATGGACAGGGACGCCACGATCACGAAAATCACGATGCCGATGACCGATGCGAAGCTGTATTGCGCCTGATCCAGCGCGAGCTTGTAAAGCCAAGTGACGAGCAGGTCCGTATGGCCCGCATACTGGTAACCCGAGTTCACCGGACCTCCGTCGGTCAGAAGGTAAATGACGTTAAAGTTGTTCAAATTGCCGGCGAATTGCATGATCAGCACCGGCGCGGTAGCGAACAGCACCATGGGCAGCGTAATCAGCTTGAACTTCTGGTACGAGCCGGCTCCGTCGACTTCGGCGGCTTCGTACAAGTCCCGGGAAATCGTCGTCAGGATCCCGAACGCCAGAATCATCGTGATCGGAATGCCGATCCACATGTTCACGAGAACGAGCGTGACTTTCGCCCAGTTCGGATCGCTCAGCCACGGAACCCCTCCCAAGCCGATCATGCGAAGCATGTCGTTGACGGGACCGAACTGATTGTTGAACATGTTGCGCATGACGAGGAGCGAGATCAGGCTCGGAATCGCGAACGGCACGATCATGACGGTGCGCCAGAACGCCTTGAACCGGATTCGGGGCTGATGGATCAGCACCGCCACGAGAATTCCGCCCACGTAGGTCGTCGCCGTGGCGATCGCCGCCCAGACGACCGTCCAGAGCAGCACGCCGAAGAACGTGTCGCTCCATACCTTCAGGCTGACCAGCTTGACGAAATTCGCGAAGCCGACCCAGTCGATGAGGTTGGCCGGCGGCAAGATCGGATCCGCGTAGTTGGTAAAGGCCAGCAGGACGGAAAAGATAAGGGGAAGCACGGTCAGAAACAAAATAAAGACGGCGGGCGGCAGCAAGACGATGTACGCGAAGCTTCTGTTGTTGATCGCCCTGAGAGATTGACGGAACGAGTTGACGGGCCGGCCCTCGTCCCTCTGGCGGCCGGTCTTGTAAGCATCCCGAATTCCCCCCGCGTACAGCGCCAGGGCCAGCAGCAAGCCCAGCGCCGCCATCAGCCCTTTAATCAGCAGGAAAATGGAGTGGTCCCCTTCCACCATCTTCGTCAGCTTGCCCACTTTGACCAGCCCGCTAGGCTGATCTCCCAGCGTCCATAGTCCTCGCAGATAGCTTGGCAAGTCGAGCGCGACGGCGCCTGCGACAATCCCTATCCCGGCGGCCAGAAACAAGATCCCCTTCGCCCATTGGCGATTGTACAGCTGGCCGAGCCCCATGAAGAGCGTCGAGAGCAAGGCTCCCGCCGTTCGATTGCTCATGCTGGTTTCCTCTCCTTCCTCGCCATGGACGGCTTTCACCCGACGGCCATAGGCCGTCGGGCGAAAGCCGCTCTAGGCGGACCTTCCGGTTATTGGGATGCGATGGCCGTCTTGGCCGTCTCGACCAGGGAGTCGAGCGTCGCCTTCACGTCGGTTTTCGGATCGTCCCAGATCGTCACGAACGCCGCTTTAAGCGGATCCCACAATGCGTTGATCGCCGAGATGCCCGGCATCGGGGTCGAGTTCGCGAATTGCTGGAAGAACCCGCTGACGTAAGGGTCGTTCTTGATCGCCGGATCTTCCCCGGCTTCCTTGTTCGCCGGAATCGCGCCGGTCATTTCGTAGTTTTTCAGCTGGTTCTCCTTGCCGGCCGCGAAATGCGCGAACAGGCGGGCCGCGATCGGGTAAGGCGTGTAAGAGTTGACGTAATAGGATTTGACTCCGGAGAACGAAGTCGACGCATTGCCGTTCGGCATCGCGGGCAGCGGAGCGACGCCGAAGTTGACCTTATCCTTGAACGCGCCGACCGACCAAGGGCCGTCGATATTCAGCGCGAGCTTGCCGTCCGTGAACAGCTGCGTTTTGATATCGTAGGTCACGTCCGCGGCGTTCATCGGCAGGATCGGCTTGAGCGATTTCAAGAATTCGAAGCCTTCCACCGCGCCGGGACTGTTTAATCCGATATCGTTCGCGTCCGTATTGTCCTGCCCGAAGAAGTATCCTCCGAAGCTGCCGATGAACGGATAAGAGTAGTACCCGACGAATTCCCACATGATGGCGTACTTGTTTTCCTTCGCGTCCGTGTACGTCTCCGCGAACTTGACGACTTCGTCCCACGTCTTCGGAGGTTCGGGGAACAGGTCTTTATTGTAGAACAGCGCGTACGTCTCTACCGACTTCGGATAGCCGTACAGCACTCCTTCGTAGGAGGAAGCCTGAACCGCCGCCTCCGCCGATTCGGCCCTCGTCTGCTCCTCGAACACGTCGTTCGGAAGGAGCAGGCCCGCCTTGACCGCTTGGGCGATCTGATCGTGCGGAAGCGTCAAGACGTCGGCCGCCAGCTTGGAAGGACCGTCCGTCGCCAGCCTTCCTCCTTGGTCTCCGCCCGCGAGCTCCTCGATCGTGACCGGCACTCCGTATTCTTTCTCGAACGCGGCCGCGAGCTCTTGCATGTAAGGAATTTGCTCTTTCGCTTCCCAGACCTTCAGCGTGGCTCCGGCTTCCGGCTGCAGGGCTTCTTCCTCGCCCGCGCCTTCCTCCCCCGCAGGCGATGCGGCGGGCGATTCTTGCGCGCTCCCGCTTGGCGAAGAGACCGCCTCTCCTTCGTCGTTTCCTCCTCCGCAAGCCGCCAAAGCCGTCAACAGCAGCGCGCAGAGCAAGCCGATGCCCCATTTTTTCATGTTCATGTTTCCGTCCTCCCCTGTTTTCGTTCAGTCTCTCCCTGGATTTGTGCAAACGATTTATCTGAGCTGCAAAAACCGGGCCTCGCCCTCCCATCCCTTGCGGGACAAGAAAAAGGGCACAACTCCGCTAGGAAAAAAACTTCGCGAGGTTGTACCCTTCAGGGTAACATTGCCTTCAAAATGTCGAAGAGCGAAAAATCGGCCGACCATGAAAACGATTGCACGAGATCATCATAAGCGATGAGCGAAACGGTTAGCAAACGGAATAAACGGCCGTATTTTTCTGTTTTTAAAGACCTACTAAACAAAATCTTGATTAAATTTTCCGTTTTCTTCATTTTACGTCTGATTTCTTGGATTATCGGGTAGATCCGGCTCGCGTTGGTCCCCAATTGCCGCTGCCCCATTTACAGATTCGGCGAACTGAGATAACATGAAAACAACTTTCCAGGCATTCATCGCACGAAACGTGCAAACGATTGCACCACGCCTGACCCAGAGGAGCTGAAAGATTTGACCTCCAAACCTTTTCTCATCGACGCCGTCGTCGGGAACGGCCGCATGCTCGGCTCTCTCGGACGTTCCGGCCGCCTTCACCGGCTCTGGTGGCCGCACATCGACCACCCGCAGCACGTCGATCTGATCCGGACCGGCATTCGAATAGGAGAAGAGCGCACGGTCTGGTTCGACGAGGAAGACGCCCGTTGGGAGCGCCGCATCTCGTACGTGCCGGGAACGAATATCGCCGTTGCCGATTCCTCGTTCCCCGGCTTTGCCCTTACCGTCAGACAGCGCGACTTCGCCCTGCCGGACCGGGACGCGTTGGTCAGACGCTATACGTTCACGAACGCGACGGAGAACGGGCTTTCATTCCGGTTCGTCTGGCATTCCTCCCTGCACGTCGACGAAAGCGATCTCTATAACACGACCTTGTTCGACGAAGCCCACGACGCTCTTGTCCATTACCATCGTCGTTCGTTTTTCGCCGTGTCCGGTTCGAGCGAATGCGCGAAATTTCAATGCGGCCGCGCGAGAGAGGCCGCGGACGGCGGCGAGCCGAACGGCAACGCGATCGATATGCAGCCCGACGGGGTTCTCGTCTGGGAGTTCGAAGGCCTCCCCGCCGGAGAGAGCGTCGAGCTCGCCGTCTACATCGCCGCCGGAGCCGATCTCGCCGAGTCGCTGAAGCTTCTCTCGCTCGTCAAGGGGCAGACCGCCGCTCACTGGCAACGGCATACCGAGAGCTATTGGCGGGAAGAATTGCGCCGGGCCGGACCCGGGCCCGGAGGATCGCCGGAGATCGCCGAGCTCTACGAACGCTCCGTGCTGGTGTTCAAGCTGATGGCGGACCGGGATACCGGCAGTCTGCTGGCCGCCCCCGAAGTCGACGAACGGCACGTCCGCTGCGGCGGTTACGCTTACTGCTGGGGAAGGGACGCCGCCTTCATTACGACCGCGCTCGACCGATGCGGCCTGACGGCGGAATCCCGCCGGTTCTACGAATGGACGCTGCGGGCCCAAGACCCCGACGGCTCCTGGCAGCAGCGGCATTACCACGACGGGAGCCTCGCCCCGTCCTGGGGGCTGCAGATCGACGAAGGCGCCTCGATCCTCTGGGGAATGTGGCGGCATTACGAGGCGACGCAAGACGGGAGCTTCGCCGGCGACGTGTGGCCCGCCGTGCGCAAAGGAGCGGAGTTCCTGGTCTCGTTCCTCGATCCGGACACGAATTTGCCGCTGCCGAGCATCGATCTGTGGGAAGAGCGGGACGGAGAGCATACGTACTCCGCCGCGGCCGTCTGCGGAGGCATTCGGGCGGCGGCTTCCTTCGCCAGGCTGGCCGGCGAGTCTTCCTTGGCGACGAGGTGGGAGACGACGGCGGCCGACATCGCGGACGCCATCGCCAAGAGCTGCTGGAACGAAGCCGGCGGCAGCCTCTATAGGGGCCTGCACTTAAAGGTGGACGAAGAGCGCTTCCGGCAGGCCTCCGAAAACGGGCGGGAAGGAAAAATCTCTTATACGTCGAAAGGTTATTCGGTATACCGGCTGAAATACGATCCGATCGTCGACGTCAGCTTGCTGGGCGTGTCCGAGCCTTTCGGAGTGCTGCCGCCGGAGCACGAATATATGACCAGGACGGCCGACGCGATCGAAAGCCGATTGCTTTCCCCCGTCGTAGGCGGAATCAAGCGTTACGAGGACGACCGTTACGCCGGGGGGAACCCTTGGATTCTGACGACGCTGTGGCTCGCCCAATACCGCGCCTCCGTCGGCCAATACGATGCCGCGCGCAAGCTGCTTCAATGGGCGGTCGACCACCGCACCGAAACCGGCCTGCTGCCGGAGCAGATCGACAAGGATACCGGCCGGCCGGCATGGATCGTCCCGCTCACCTGGTCGCACGCCATGTTCGTCCTGACCGTGCGCATGCTGGCGGACGCCGGACAATTGTCCGACCGGTCGGAAGCTCTCGCCTAACGGTTTTCCGCCGCCGGCGGACACCGGGCCGAGGCTCGCAATCGATCTTGATGAACCTATAATTTAAAGGCAATGTTACCTTCAGGTACAACCTCGGCTCCGCAAGTCGAGATTGTGCCTTTTTGCTTCCTCCAGATTCCTATGAAACCAAAGGAGAAATGACAATGCTGCGCGAAGCGATCTATCACCGTCCGAAACAAAACTGGGCTTACGCCTACGACAAGAAGACCGTCCACCTGCGGGTCCGCGCGAAGCGCGGCGAGATGGAGCAAGTATCCGTCTTGGCCGGAGACAAGTACGCCTGGGAGCAAACCCGGCGCGTCGTTCCCATGCACCTGCTCGTTTCCGACGAGCTGTTCGACTATTGGGAAGCCGAGCTCGTCCCGCCCCTGCGCCGGGTGAAGTACGGCTTCCGGTTCCGCTCCGGCGGAGAGGAATTGTACCTGACGGAAAAAGGTTTCTCCGACGTTCCGCCGAAGGACTGCCTGACGATGTTCGATTTCCCCTTTATCAACCCCGTCGACGTGTTCGCCCCGCCCGCTTGGGTGAAGGACGCGGTGTTCTATCAGATATTCCCGGAACGGTTCGCGAACGGCGATCCTTCCTTGAATCCGGAAGGGACGCTGCCTTGGGGCGGCAAACCGACTCCGACGAACTTTTTCGGCGGCGATCTTCAGGGCGTCCTGGACCGTCTGGACCATCTCGTCGGCCTGGGCGTCAACGCCATCTACTTCAATCCTTTGTTCGAAGCGACGACCAATCACAAATACGATACGAAAAACTATTTGAAGGTGGATCCCCAATTCGGCACGAACGAGAAACTGAAGGAGCTGGTCGACGCCTGCCACGCCAGGGGCATCCGGGTCATGCTGGACGCGGTGTTCAACCATTCGGGAAAAGCCTTCCCGCCATTCGTCGACGTGCTGGAAAAAGGAGCCGAGTCCCGCTACGCGGGATGGTTCCACGTGCGGGAATATCCGCTGCGGGTCGTGGACGGGGTTCCCACGTACGACACGTTCGCCTTCGAACCGATCATGCCGAAGCTGAACACGGAAAACGCCGAGGTCAAACGCTATTTGCTCGACGTGGCCCGGTACTGGATCGAGGAAGTCGGCATCGACGGCTGGCGGCTGGACGTCGCCAACGAAGTCGACCACGCCTTCTGGCGAGAGTTCCGGACGGTCGTCAAGGAGCTGAAGCCCGACGCTTACATCCTGGGAGAAATCTGGCACGATTCGGCCATGTGGCTTCAGGGGGACCAGTTCGACGCGGTCATGAACTACCCGTTCACGAACGCGGCGCTGGACTTCTTCGCCAAGGGAGAGATCGACGCGAAGCGGTTCGCCGACGCGATCGGCAGCCAATTCGCCGCTTATCCGCGGCAGGCCGTCGAAACGACGTTTAACCTGCTCGGAAGCCACGACACTCCCCGGCTGCTCACCGTATGCGGCGAAGACGAGCGCCGCATGAAGCTGGCCACGCTGTTTAAGTTGACCTATCCGGGCTCGGCGTGCATCTACTACGGCGACGAGATCGGCATGACGGGCGAAGGAGATCCCGGCTGCCGCGAATGCATGATTTGGGACGAGGAGAAGCGGAACAAGGAGCTGCTCGCGTTTTTCTCCTCGGCGATCCGCTTGCGCCGCGCCCACGAGGCGCTGCGGAGCGCGCATCTGAAGTTCCTGCTTGCCGACGGCGGCTTGCTGGCCTACGAACGACTCTCTTCGGACGGCTCGGAACGGTTCGTCGTCGCGATGAACGTCTCGGAACGGCCGGCCGAAATCGCCGTTCCGGTCGGCGGCGAGGGCGGTTGGACCGAGGCCTTCGGCGGCGTTCCGGCTCGCGCGGCCGACGGCCGCCTTCAGGCGGCGCTGCCCGCCTTCGGGTATGGCGTCTGGCGTTACGGCTCGCGTTAAGATATTTAAAAAGAAGGACGGACCGCGCTTTCGCGCCAGGTCCGTCCTTCTTGCCGTTCGGCGAGCCGAACGAGTTTTTATTTCAAGCCCTTCAGGTTGTAGAACGCCTCTTTGCCGCCGTATTTCGCCGTGGAACCGAGACGGTCCTCGATGCGGAGCAATTGGTTGTACTTCGCGACGCGGTCCGTACGGGACGGAGCGCCGGTTTTGATCTGGCCCGCGTTCGTGGCGACCGCGATGTCGGCGATCGTGCTGTCTTCGGATTCGCCGGAACGGTGGGAGATGACGGCCGTGTAGCCGGCGCGCTTCGCCATCTCGATCGCGTCGAACGTTTCCGTCAAGGAACCGATTTGGTTCACTTTAACCAGGATGGAGTTGCCCACGCCTTGCGCGATGCCGTCCGACAGACGGGCCGTGTTCGTCACGAACAGGTCGTCTCCGACGAGCTGGACTTTGCCCCCGAGCTTCTCGGTCAGCAGCTTCCAGCCTTCCCAGTCGTCTTCGGAGCAGCCGTCTTCGATGGAGATGATCGGATATTTGTCTACCCAGCTGGCGAGCAAGTCCACGAATTCCGCGGAAGTGTAGGATTTGCCTTCGCCTTCGAGGTGGTATTTGCCGTCCTTAAAGAACTCGGTGGAAGCGACGTCCATGCCCAGGAAGATTTCTTCGCCGGCTTTGTAGCCCGCTTTGTCGATCGCTTCGAGGATCGTGGAGAGCGCTTCTTCGTTGGAGCCGAGGTTCGGAGCGAAGCCGCCTTCGTCGCCTACGGCCGTGTTCAGGCCTTTGGCTTTCAGGACCGCTTTCAGCGCGTGGAAAATTTCCGTTCCGGCGCGCAGAGCTTCGGAGAACGTCGGCAAGCCGACCGGCAGAACCATGAATTCTTGGACGTCGACGTTGTTGTCCGCGTGGGCGCCGCCGTTGACGATGTTCATCATCGGTACCGGCAACGTCTTCGCGTTGAAGCCGCCCAGGTAAGTATAGAGAGGAACGTCCAGCGCGTCCGCCGCCGCGCGGGCGACGGCCATCGAGACCGCCAGGATCGCGTTCGCGCCCAGCTTCGCCTTGTTCGGCGTGCCGTCGAGCTCGATCATTTTGTTGTCGATGAGAACTTGATCGAGAGCGTCCAAGCCGATGATTTCCGGAGCGATGACGGCGTTCACGTTTTCAACGGCTTTCAGAACGCCTTTGCCCAGGTAGCGGCCTTTGTCTCCGTCGCGAAGCTCTACGGCCTCGTATGCGCCGGTAGATGCGCCGGACGGAACGATGGCGCGGCCTTTCGCGCCGGATTCCAAGCGAACTTCGACTTCGACGGTCGGGTTGCCGCGGGAGTCTAGAACTTCGCGCGCGTATACGTCGATAATGATCGTCATGAGTAGAACACTCCTTTAGGGGGTTAAATTCAAAGCGGATTAAACAATCAAGGTTTTGCCCGTCATCTGCTCCGGCTGCGGAAGCCGCAGAAGCGTCAGAAGCGTCGGCGCCACGTCGGCGAGAATGCCGTCCTCGCGGAGCGTATGCCCGGCCTGGGTGACGATGCACGGCACTTTGTTCGTCGTGTGCGCGGTATGCGGACGTTCGTTGTCGTCGATGACCATGTCCGCGTTGCCGTGGTCGGCGATGATGACGCAGACGCCGCCCTTGGCCGTTACCGCGTTCACGACGCGGCCGAGGCATTCGTCGGTCGCTTCCACCGCTTTGATCGTCGGCTCGAGCATGCCCGAGTGTCCGACCATGTCCGGGTTCGCGAAGTTCAGGATGATCGCGTCGTGGTGATCGGCTTCGATCTCCTTCTCCAGCGCCTCCGTCACTTCGTAGATGCTCATCTCCGGCTGGAGGTCGTACGTGGCGACCTTCGGCGAGTTGATGAGGATGCGGGTTTCGCCTTCGAGAACGTGATCCCGTCCGCCGCTGAAGAAAAACGTGACGTGCGGGTACTTCTCCGTCTCGGCGATTCTCAGCTGCTTTTTCCCGTGCTGAACGAGAACTTCGCCGAGCGTGTTGTCGAGCTCCTTAGGCTTATACGCGACAAGCCCCCCGACGGTTTCCGCGAACAGCGTCATGCACACGAAATAGAGATTTTTGGGCAAGCCCGGACCGCGGTCGAAGCCGCGAAAATCGTCGTTCGTGAACACGCTGGACAGCTGGATCGCGCGATCGGGACGGAAGTTGAAGAAGATGACCGAGTCTTCGGATTCGACGACGGCGTTCGGCTTGCCGTCCGCTCCGACGATGACCGTCGGCACGAAAAACTCGTCGAACACCTTCTGCTCGTACGACGCCTGAACGGCAGCGATCGGATCGACGGCCGACGGGCCTTCGCCGTACACCATCGCCCGGTAGGATTTCTCCGTGCGGTCCCAGCGCTTGTCGCGGTCCATCGCGTAATACCGGCCTTGAATGGTCGCGATGCGGCCGATGCCGATTTCTTCGATCTTCGCCTGCAGCTCGGTCAGGTAACCTACGGCGCTGTCCGGCGCGACGTCGCGGCCGTCCAGGAAGCCGTGAATGTACACCTGCTCCAAGCCTTCCTTCTTGGCCAGCTCGAGCAGGGCGTACAGGTGGCCGATATGGCTGTGCACGCCGCCGTCGGACAGCAGCCCGTACAGGTGAAGCTTTTTATTGTTGTTCTTCGCGTGACGGACCGCGCCGATCAACGTGGAATTGTCGTAAAAATCCTTGTCGCGGATCGACTTCGTAATCCGGGTCAAGTCCTGGTACACGATGCGTCCCGCGCCGATGTTCAGGTGTCCGACTTCGGAGTTGCCCATCTGCCCTTCGGGCAGACCGACGGCTTCGCCGCTGGCCGTCAGCGTCGTATGCGGGAACGTGCTCCAATACTTGTCGAAGTTCGGCTTCTTCGCCTGGGCCACGGCGTTGCCGTGGACGTCGTCGCGAAGGCCGAAGCCGTCGAGGATGATCAGCGCGACCGGTTTCGGAGCCGCCATCTTACTTCGCTCCTTCGACCAGCGCCACGTACGAAGCCGGCTCCAAGCTGGCGCCGCCGACGAGGGCGCCGTCGATGTCCGATTGGCCGAGGTACTCGGCTACCGTGTTCGGCTTTACGCTGCCGCCGTATTGAATGCGCACTTTCGCCGCCGCGTCCGCGCCGAATTGCTTCGCCACGACGCCGCGGATGTAGGAGATCGTCTCGTTCGCTTCCGCGGAAGTCGACGATTTGCCCGTTCCGATCGCCCAGATCGGCTCATAGGCGATGACCGTCTCGGCGACCTGCTCGGCCGTCAGGCCCGCGAGCCCGCCTTCCGTCTGCACGCGCACGACTTCGTTCGTCGATCCGGCTTCGCGCTCTTCGAGCTTCTCGCCGACGCATACGATCGGAGTCAGGCCGTGACGGAACGCCGCATGGGCTTTCTTGTTCACGATCTCGTCCGTCTCCCCGAAGTATTGACGGCGCTCGGAGTGGCCGATAATGACGTAGTTCACGCCGAGATCCTTCAGCATGACGCCGCTGATCTCGCCCGTGTACGCGCCGCTGTCTTCGAAGTGGAGGTTCTGGGCGCCGATCTTGATCGTCGTGCCTTTCACCGCTTCAACCAATGCCGGCAAGGCCGTAAAAGGAGCGCAGATGACGCTTTCCACGCCGGCGACTTCCGCTTTGCCCTTCACTTCGGAGACGAAGGACGCCGCTTCTCCGGCCGTCTTGAACATTTTCCAGTTGCCTGCGATAATCGGTGTTCTGCTCATTCTGCTCACCTCTATTTGTCGTTAAGAGCCACGACGCCCGGAAGGGCTTTGCCCTCCATGAACTCCAAGGATGCGCCGCCGCCCGTGGAAATGTGGTTCATTTTGTCGGCCAGATGGAACTTCTCGGCCGCCGCGGCGGAGTCGCCGCCGCCGATGACGGTATACGCGTCCGTGTCCGCGCACGCTTGCGCGACCGCGCGCGTGCCGTGGGAGAACGGCTCGATCTCGAACACGCCCATCGGTCCGTTCCAGACGACGAGCTTGGAGCTCTTGATGACGTCCGCGTAGATCTCGCGCGTTTTCGGTCCGATGTCGATGCCTTCCCAATCGGCCGGAATGCCGTCGGTGTCCACGATCTTCGTGTTCGCCTCGGCGCTGAAGCCGTCCGCGACGACGATGTCGACCGGGAGATAGAAGTTTTTGCCGAGCTGCTTCGCCTTCTCGATGAAGCCGAGCGATTGCTCCAGCTTGGAGTTGTCGAGCAGGGATTGGCCGATTTCCTTGCCTTGCGCTTTAAGGAACGTATAGGAAAGTCCGCCGCCGATGATGATATTGTCCGCGATCTCGATCATTTTATTGATGACGTCGATCTTGTCCTTCACCTTGGAGCCGCCTACGATCGCCGTGAACGGACGCTCGGGGTTGTTCAGGGCTTTGCCCAGCACGTCGAGCTCCTTCTCCATCAGCAGGCCGGCTACGGCCGGGACGTGGTGCGCGATGCCTTCCGTGGACGCATGAGCGCGGTGCGCCGCGCCGAACGCGTCGTTCACGTACAGATCGGCCAGCGAAGCGAACGCTTTGGCCAACGCTTCGTCGTTGGCCTCTTCGCCCTTCTCGAAGCGAACGTTCTCGAGAAGAAGCACTTCCCCGTCCTTCAGCTCGTCGACTTGCGCTTGCACGGAAGCTCCGACGACTTCGTTCGCCTTGGCGACCGGCTTGCCGAGCAGCTCGGACAGCCTCGCCG
>Ga0065721_10004522_pt1 | contig 26323 bp, 21 predicted proteins | sample Mesricmetagenome_FD_59108 | JGI IMG/M metagenome (GOLD analysis project Ga0065721, IMG submission 59108) | Mesophilic microbial community from rice straw/compost enrichment Sample: eDNA_1 v2 (version 2) | ecosystem: Engineered > Solid waste > Grass > Composting > Bioreactor | place: USA: Davis... | reverse complement strand
TCGTCATACTGGATCGGACGTTTGCGATTGCGACGGCCGGGGATCACCGGGATCGTGCCCTGCTCGCGCAAGGTCGCCCTGATCCGGTTGGCGTCGTAGCCACGGTCGGCGATCACCCGCTTCATGCCAACCGTTTCGCCGATCAGCAGGTCAGCACCCTTCACGTCGGATGTATTGCCGGGCGTCAGGACGAGGCGGAGGGGGCGCCCAAGGACATCGACAAGTGCGTGGATCTTCGTTGTCCGGCCGCCACGCGAGATGCCAATGGCATTGGCCCGCGCCCCCCTTTTGCGCCACCAGCGCTGCGGTGGGCCTTGATGTAGCTGCTGTCGATCTGGCCAGTTTCCGCGATCCAGCCTTCCTCCGTCAGCGCTGCCAGGATGCGGGTCCAGATGCCTCGGCGGCTCCACCGGTTCCAGCGATTATAAACCGTCGTCGAAGGGCCGTATTCGGGAGGGCAGTCGGCCCAGCGACCACCGCACTTGAGCATGTGCACGATGCCAGAGATCACCCGCCGGTCATCGACCCGCCGCGCTCCGGGCTGGTTCTTCGGCAGGTGAGGCTCAATCGCACTCCATGCTTCATCCGACAACCAGAACAACGAACGCGACATCTCCAACAGCCTCCAGCCTCAGTGGAGACTCCCTGAATCAATGTACGTACAGATTTTCAAGAGGCTGATTGGGTTTGGACCCTAGGGTAAGGACACATTGATGAAAGCGCCGCGATCTGATTCAGGCGTTTTGAGGAGACCGGATGGAGTGACCTGTTCTGCCTGACGGATGAGCTGATGGCGGGGCTGGAGCCGTATTTCCCGAAGTGCCAAGGCAAGCCTCTGGTTGACGATCGACGGGTGTTGAACTGGATCATCGTCGTAAACCGGACGGGGGTGCACCGAAGCACTTTCGGCGTACAAAACGCTGTACATTCGGTGAAAGCGCTGGGACGCCAAGGGCGTCTTCCTTCGAATGATGGCGGGCCTGGCTACGTCTCAGGCATCCGAGCATAAGACGGTGATGATCGATGCGACCTATTGCAAGGCGCACCGCACGGCTGCCAGCCTGAAAATAAGGGATACGGGCTGCCTGATCTGACCGTACCAAAGGCGGCATGAACACCATCCTTCACGCTGTCACCGATGCGCAAGGCCGCCCCTTGAGCTTCTTCATGTCCGCAGGCAAGTTCAGCGACTATATCGGCGCCGCGGTTTGACGAACTGCTCAAGGCGTAATGGCTGCTTGCGGATGGTGGCCATGACGCTGACTGGTTCCGCGATACCTATCGGGAAAAGGGCATCACCCTCTGCATCCCGGACCGGAAGTCCGGGAACAAGGTCGTCAAATATGACAGACGCCGCTACAAACGGCGCAAGCGCATCGAGACGATGTTCGGCAGGATCAAGTGGTGGCGTCTTGTCGCCATACGCTATAGCCAGTGCTCCACTGCCTTCATCTCCGCCATCGCGCTCGCTGCTACCGTCATCTTCTGGCTATGATCAACGAGTCATCGTGTAATTTGTGGCTGCTTCCTCGGGCCGGCTGCGCGGCGCACACTTCTGGTTGTCGAAGCCTGAAGGAAGGAAGCAGCCATGAAGCACTATGCCGGATTACACCTGTCGATGGAAACGACGCACGTTTGTGTCGTCGATGCTGATGGACGCAAGATCGGGGCACAATGCGTTGAGAGCACGCCGGAGGCGATCGCCACGGCATTGGAGCAATATGGGCCGGTCGAACGCGCGGTGATCGAGACGGGCCGCATGACCCCATCGATCGCGCTGGGCCTGCGCGAACTGGGCGTCGCGATCATCTGCATCAACGCCCGTCAGGCCCACCAGAGTCTGAAGGCGATGAAGGCCAACAAGACCGATCCGCACGACGCGGCCGGCTTGGCGCAGCTGGCGCGCACGGGGTTCTACAAAGAGGTGCACGTCAAGTCGCCGGTGGCACACGGCGTACGCTCGGTCATTACTGCCCGCGGGCATCTGGTCGAGGCGCGCGTCCGGCTCGATAACACCATCCGTGGTCTCTGCGCCACCTTCGGAATCCGGCTCGGCATCGGCCAGGGCGAACGGTTCCTCGCGCGGATGCAGGCGGCGGCCGCTGTCCCGGGTCTTGGCGAAGCGGTCGCGTCGCTGCTCCGCGCCCGCGAGGGTCTTGTCGCAGAGATCGGGCAGTTGGATCGTCAGCTGAAGGCGATCAGCACCGCGTCGCCGGTCTCCCAGGCCTTAATGAGCATCCCCGGCGTCGGTGTGCAGACCTCGGCCGCGTTCGCCGCAGCCGTTGACGACGCGAGCTGGTTCAAGCGGTCACGGACGGCGGGGGCCTACTTCGGGCTGGTTCCCCGGCGCCACCAATCGGGCGAGCTCGACTGGACGGGCCGGATCACCAAGCAGGGCGACAGCACCGTTCGCAAGCTGCTCTACGAAGCGGCCAACTCGATCCTGACCCGCACCAAGCAGAGCTTCGCGCTGAAAACCTGGGCGCTCAAGATCGCCAAGCGGCGCGGCCTTAGAAAGGCCAGGGTAGCGCTCGCCCGCCGCCTCGCCGTCATCATGCATGCCATGCTTCGCGATGGCACTTTGTTCGAGGCCTGAGATACGGTAGAACCAGTTCGCCAGCGGTGATGCTCCCAAGCTGACCCGAGGGCGGTGTCCCGCGAGGGAACGCAGGGACGGACGATCTGCGAAGGTAATCGGATGGGCTGTGAAGCCCGCTTCGAGTCAATGCAACGTCCGGCCTTGTGAGACCCGATACAGCACCACCAGCCCCTTGGCCGGCGAGTGCGGACAGATCCTTGAGACCCTCAGGGGACAACCGCTTAGCGACTGCAAATTGCAGATCTACGAGCCTAATCGCAGGTTGCGCATCAGGCCGTGTCGTGGTTCCCGTCGGTCATCGGCGCGTCCCATTTCACCTCGGACATGATATCGTCACGGGTGAACAACCGGATGTCCGCCAGACGCCCCTCACGCACCTTGCGGACCCAGTGTGGATCGCCGAGTTGGCTTCGCCCAATCGCGATGAAATCCAGCTCCCCGCCTTGATAACGCCGGAGTAATTCCTCCAACCCTGCGTCGAGGTTAGAGCGGGCCTCCACGCTGTTACGCAGCGTCTGCATAACGTCGATATCCAGTCCTACACTGCCGACGGCGATGACGGGCGCATCAGTGAAGTGCTTTACCCAGCCCGCGAGGCTCAGAGGACACGGGGACCATTCCGGCGTGAAAAAGTGACGCGTCGAAGCATGAAACGCATCGACCCCAGCTGCGCGAAATGCTTCGACGAACCGGCGGAGTTCTTCCGGCTCCTGGAAGACCTTGGCGCTATAATCGGCTTCTTTCCACTGCGAAAAGCGCAAGGAAATCGGAAAGTTTGGCCCGGTTGCACGGCGGATGCCCTCAACGATCTCGCATCCGAGCCGCATGCGGTTCTCAAGGCTTTGACCGCCATATTCGTCGTCGCGCCGGTTGGTCGCTGCCCACAGGGTCTGGTCGAGAAAATAGCCATGCGCTGCGTGGACCTCGACGCCCGAGGCGCCAGCCTCCCGTGCCATTTCCGCGCTGCGGACATAAGCGTCGCGCACCTCATGAAGCTGCGCGACGGTGGCAGGTTTGCCATTGCCGTTTCCGGGAGTGACGAGGCCCGACGGGCTGATCGTGGAATGCTCGGCAAAACGCCACGGCCCCCCTTCGGGCCGCTGCGCGCCAGCGTGCCAGAGCTGGACGAAGATTTCGCCGCCCGCCTCGCGCACAGCGCCAATGCAATGGCGCCAGTCATCCAGATATTCGGGCATCATTCGTGCGCAACTCGGCTGATGCGAGGCGGAGGGATGATCGACCGCTGTGGACTCGGTGATGATGAGGCCGCAGCCCCCTTCCACCCGCGCGCGGTAGTGTTCCGCCATGGCCTGCGTCGGCGCGCCATCACGAGTCATGCCGCGTTGCATTCCGGGCATTACGAAGCGGTTGGGTAGCGTAAGCGACCCGATAGCTTTCGGCGTGAAGAGCGGCGAAACGTCGATCATGCGGCGCCCGTGAGCTCCAGATCATACTCACCGAGTTCCGGGGCGCGCCGCAAAGGCGGTCCGCGTTCTTCGTTGAACCAGATCGGCGTGGCCACCAACTCGATGGGCAGCCCCTCAACCGGACGCAACAGTTCCTGCGCGGCGAGTTGCTCGGTCTCCACTAGGTCCATGATGCTATTGAGCGGCGAGCAGGGCACGCCCACTGCCTTGATCTTTTCCATCCAGTGCGCCCGCGTGTCGGAACGCAATTCGTTCTGGATCAAGCCCACCAGTTCTACGCGATATTTCAGGCGCCCGCGGTTATTGGCAAAGCGGGGATCGTCAGTCCATTCGGCATGGCCAAGCACGGCGCAGAGCTTGTGAAAGAGCGATGTTGTTCCCGCTGCGATAAAGATCGGATGATCCGCGGTCTCGAAGGTCTGATAGGGGGCGATGCCCGGATGGCCGGAAGCGGGCTCGCGCGTGGGATGCATGCCGGCGTTGACCAGCGCATTGAGGCGCTGGGCGGCCCAGGCAACACCCGTCTCGAACAGGGATGTCCGTACGATCTGTCCTCGCCCAGTCGTCTCGCGCTCGCGCAGCGCCGCGAGGCATCCGATGACGCACCACATTGCAGTGCCGAGATCGACGGCGGAAATGCCCAGCCGGGACGGCGGCCCGGCGGGGTCGCCATTGATACTGATTAAGCCAGAATAGGCCTGGATCAGTGGCTCGAACGCAGGTTCGTCACGCATCGGACCGCGATGGCCGAAACCGGAAATCTCCGCATATATTAGACGTGGATGCTTCGCGCACAGGGTTTGCGGATCGACGCCGAACTTCTGGGGAACATCGGGCCGCAGGTTGTGAATGAAGACGTCCGCCTCTGCCAGCAGCCGATCCAGCTTGGCCCGGCCTTCCGGCGTCTTGATGTCGATGATGGCCGATCGCTTGCCGCGATTGTATTCCTGAAAGGTGAGCGAAAGATCTTCGATATAAGCCGGTCCCATCTGGCGCCCGTCGTCGCCGCCTTGGGGCTTCTCGGCCTTGATAACCTCTGCCCCCAAGTCCGCGAAGATCGCGCCCGCAAAGGGCGCAGACAGAATCTGCCCCAGTTCGACGACGCGCAGGCCCTTGAGGATCATGCCTTTTCTCCCGCGAGCCGGAACCTGGCCACGGCCGTTTCCCCTTCCCATTCGATCGCCAGCGCCAGCCGCATCTCGATCGACAGGTCGGCCTCTGACTCGATCCCGACGATGTTAGTCAGCATACGCGGTCCTTCCTTCAATGCGACGATCGCCACGATATAAGGCAGGCGCTCCTTGAATGCGGGGTCGAACGCGACATAGTAGGTGATCCATGAAATCAGGCGGGCCTCGCCGGAGCCAGCCTCCCATCGCACATCGTTGCCGAGGCAGGAGGGGCAGTGCTCGCGCGCCGGTAACCAGGCGTGATCGCAGGCGGCGCAGCGCTGGAAACGCAGCTCGCCTTCCAGGAGGCCATCCCAGTGCGGGCGGTTGAGATCGTCGATCTCCGGCGCGGGCAGGGAGGCCGGCGCGATATGTTTGACAGCCGTCATGCCGCCTTCCCTACGATGAGGGTCGCATGGGTCTGCATGACGCCCCCCTGATTGCTTACGATACAGTTTGCGGCGTCGCGGACTTGATTGACCGCAGTGCCACGCATCTGGCGTACAGCCTCGATGACGAGCTGGAGGCCAGGCATACCCGTTTCGGACAGCAAGCCGCCGCTGGTATTTATTGGCAGGCCGCCGTCAAGACCGATGCCGATGTCTGCAGCGAAAGACCCGCCCTGACCCTGCGGGCAGAAACCATAGTCCTCCAGCGTGATGAGAGGAACGATGCTAAAGCAGTCATAGAGCTGCGCCACGTCAATGTCCCGGGGTGAAAGCCTGGCCATTTCGAAGGCGGTCCGCGCCGAGGCGCTTGCCTGCGTCGCGGTGAGATCGCTGCGTTGAGTCACTTCCCATGAGGCGTGCCCCTGACCGAAGCCGAGAATAGGCACGGCGTTGGCGATTCCCTCGATCCGGGCGCGCTCCGCGCTCATCACCACGACCGCAGCGCCGCCGTCGGAGAGCAGGCAGCAATCATCTCGCTGAAGCGGCGAGACGATCATGCGAGATGCCCGATAGTCCTCCATCGTGAGTGGCTTGCGCAACTGCGCGTTGGGGTTGGCCATGCCGTTGGTGCGGCATGTGACGGCAACCTGCCCGAGATGATCGCGCGTTGTGCCCCATTGCTGCATATGACGCTGTGCAATCATCGCATAGCCCGCGGCGGCGCCGTACCAGCCGTAGATACTGTCGCCGCCCATGGCGCGCTGGCTTGCCGCGCGCGAGCCGGTCTTGGGATTGTCGGCGAAGCTGATCACCGCGATTTCGCACTGGCCGGCCTCGATTGCCATAGCTGCATAGCCGATCATGCTGATGTTTGCGGCGCCAGCCTGGTCGAGCACACCGCACATGCGCGGCTGGATGCCCATTGCCTCAGCAACCTTGTGGGCATAGATCGTCTGGAACTGCGATGTGGGATATTTGACGAAAAGTCCGTCAACCGCATCCTTGGCGATGCCGGCATCTTCGAGCGCTTTGCTGATTGCCTCAACATTGAGTGCGATCGTCGAGCGGCCTTCGTGCGACCCGAACTGCGTATGCCCGATCCCGGCGATAACGATCTGCCCTGGCTCAACCATCGCGGACCTCACTTGCCCTTAAAGTGCGCGGGCCGCTTCTCCGCGAAAGCTGCGATGCCCTCTTTCACATCCTCGCTACCCTGCAGTAGCCTCGCGACATATTGCTCGGAGCGCAGCCCCATCGCGAGCGGCATTTCCCGCCCACGGATCGCCAGTTCCTTGGAAGCCTGGAGCGCCAGCGGCGCATTGGCGGCGATCCGGTGCGCATATTCATATGCAGTATCCATCAGCGCATGGGCTTCCACCACTTTGTTGACCAGTCCCCAGCGCTCGGCGGTGGCGGCATCGATCGGGTCTCCAGTCAGCAGCATTTCCATGCCGATAGCATAAGGCACCTGAGAGAGGATGCGCTGTGTGCCGCCGTTGGCCGCGATGACGCCGCGCTTCACTTCGGACAGGCCGAAGGTCGCGTGCGCCGCGGCGATGCGGATATCTGTCGCCATCATGAGCGTCATGCCGCCACCCAGGCAATAGCCATTCACTGCGGCGATGACCGGTTTCCAAATCTCCAGCCCACGATTCAAGAGCAGGTCTTCCTGCGTGCGCCAGGCATTGGACAAGTCCCACGCCCCCGCGAAAACACTCTTTATGTCAGCTCCGGTCGTAAAAGACCTTGGGCCGCTCCCCGTAATCACTGCGACGACGATGTCGGAATCGTCGCGGACCCGCGTCCATGTCTCAGACAGGGCCTTGTAGTGATCGGCATCCATCGCGTTCAGCCTTTCCGGCCGATTGATCGTGATTGTAGCGATACCCTCGCTGAGATGAAAATCGATTGGCATCGTCTCTCCACGTTTCCTGTTGCAACTCATCGGTATATTGGTAGGACCATTAAGTCAACGGACGACTGTCAGGGGCAAAGATGAAGATTCTTCTCAGATTTCCGGTCGAGGATGATCGGATCTCCCAGTGGAAAGCGCATTTTCCGAATGTCGATTTCGTGCTGTGCCAGGGTGAAAGCATTCCGCCTGAGCACGCGGATGCAGTGGCTATTGTGGGCGGCTGGCGGCTTGAACGCAGGATGGCAGAAAGCTTGCCTGACCTGCGCTGGGTGCAGGCCACATTCACCGGGGTGGAGGGGTTCCTGGAGGCGGGTCTTGCCGAGCGTGGGATTGCCCTGACGAACTTCAGGGGCGTTGCCGCGCCAAACATTGCCGAGCACGTCATGGCGACGATGCTTGCCTTCGCACGGGGGCTTCCCGAACTGCTGCGCCGGCAGGCCCGGCATGAATGGCGGCCTTACGGACAGGAGCCGCCCACTTTTGAACTTGCCGGGCAGAGGCTGGGGCTCATCGGTATGGGGGAAATCTCCCAGCAGATTGCGATACGCGCCAAGCATGGTTTTGGCATGGCTGTGTGGGGTTTGCGGCGGAATGCCGACCGTCAGTTACCGTCTTGCGTCGACGCGGTACTGCCCGCCCACAAGCTGACGGAGCTACTCGAAACATGCGACCATGTTGTGCTTGCCGCCGCGCTCACGGAGGAAACCCGGGGCATGATTAATTCGGCGACGCTGGGAATGATGAAGGCATCGGCGTATATCTACAATGTCGGCAGAGGCGAATTGATCGCTCAGGATGCCTTGGTCGAGGCTCTGCGGAACAGAGTGATAGCGGGCGCCGCGCTGGATGTGACACATCCTGAGCCGCTTCCCAGCGATTCGCCATTATGGGACATGCCGAATGTCATGATCACTGCTCATACGGCCGGCCCAACCAAGCATTATTGGGACCGTGGCTATGCGCTTTTTGCGGATAATGTTGAGCGTTTCCTGGACGGGCGACCGCTGCTGAATCTGGTCGATCAAAGCTTGGGCTACTGACTTTAATGGTCAAACCATTTACAATGCAGGGGTTCGTGGATACACCCTGCAGTTAACGAAAGACCGTTTTCCACAACCTGAAGGAGATGCATGATGGCAGGCGGCATGATTGAAATCGACACGACCGAGAAGGGCCGGCGCACCGGTTATTTGAGTACGCCTGCGACATCTAATGGGCGCGGTATTGTCTTGCTTTTCGAAGCCTATGGCCTGCACGATGACATGAAGAAGGTCGCGGATATCTATGCCGGCGCAGGCTACACCGTCCTGGTGCCGGATCTTTTCTGGAAGAAGGGCGAAGACGTGGTCTTCACCTATCAGCAGCGCAAGGAAGGTGGCGACACCTTCCACGAGATTGGTGGTTTCTGGAGCTATCTGGATGATGTCGATCCCGCTGTGGCCGCCCTCAAGAAGCATGTGAACGGGCCAATCGCACTCATGGGCATCGGTCTGGGAGGAATCACCGCCTATACCGCCGCAGCCCAGGGCAAAGCCGACGCTTCTGTCAGCTTTTACCCCGCTATGCTCGATGTCTCGCTCGCGGAGACGTTTGACACGCCTTGGCTTTACCACATTGCCGAGGAAGACAAGATCGCCAAGGCGGGCCTCTATGAAGATGTCCGCAAGGCCTACGCCAACAATCCCAAGGTTCAGATCGAATCCTATCCCGGCGCGGAACACGGATTTATCGGTGAGGCTCGCGCGGAGTACGATGCCGCCACGGCAAAAGCGGCACACGAGAAGACGCTGGCCTTCCTGAACAAAGTGCTGGGCTGAGCTCCGAGGGAACTCAGCTGCCATGACTTAAAGGAGTGAGAGGAAACGCATCATGGTGACAGCAGCAGAAAATGAACTGATGTGCCGGGTTGGGCCCGGCACGCGGATGGGGGCCATGCTCCGCGAGTATTGGCACCCGATTCTGCGTTCGGACAAGCTCAAGCCGGGCGGTGCGCCCGAGCGGGTGCGTCTGCTGGGAGAAAATTTCATCGCCTTCCGGGACGAGAACGGACGGGTGGGATTTCTCGACGAAGCCTGTCCCCATAGATGCGCTTCCCTCGCGCTGGCGCGCAATGAAGGCGATGGTCTTCGCTGCATCTATCATGGCTGGAAGATTGGTGCGTCCGGCAAGGTGCTGGACGTGCCGATCGAGCAGCCCGAGCGTCGCGAGGCCTTCGCCGCCAGTGTTAAGGTTCATCATTATCCCGTTCGGGAGGCCGGCAGCCTCATCTGGGTCTTCCTGCAGGAGGACAAGGCCCCCCCGCCTTTCCCCGACATGGAATTCACCGTGCTACCGGACGATCATGTCGATGCGCGGTTGGCCTATGTAAATTGTAACTGGATTCAGGGCTTCGAGGCGGTGATCGATTCCGCGCATCTCGGCTATCTGCACGCCAGCAGCGGCATGCAGCGTGTCGTTAAGCTCGAATCCGCAACCAAGCCGGTCCGGTTCGAGATCGACATGCGTCAGTACGGGTTCCGCGAGGCTGCTCTGCGCGAGCGGGCGGACGGCACCTTCCATGCCCGTCTGCGCGAATTCATCGCGCCTTACTCCTCATTTCCGCCGAGCGAGATCGCGGATGGCAATAATCTCGGCGCATTGTCGATCCCGCTCGACGATGAATGGTCGTTGCAGATCTGGGTGACATACAATAGCCGCCGACCGCTCTCCGTCGTCGATCTTGAAAATGTCTGGCGCTATGTCTCGCCAAATCGTCACAACTTCCGGGGCGAGGGCAGCTTTGCTGATCTCTGGGGGCAGGATCGCTCAGCCATGGAGCACGGTCATTGGAGCGGCTTTGTCGAGCGCCCACAGCTTTTTGAAGATTTTGCCGTTCTGGAGGCAATGGGCCCGATCGTGGATCGCACCAAGGAAAATCTCTGTTCTACGGACCTGATCATCGCGAAGGCGCGTCGCAAGCTTTTGGACGCGCTTCAGGACTATGAGAACGGCAAGGGTATGTGGGGCATCCCGACCGAGGACAAGCCGTTCGACTATAGCCGCATTCGGTCGATCGAGCTCATTCTCAAGCCCGGCGATGACTGGCGGTCCTTTGACTCCATCACCACTGCTGACGAGATCTACGAGAAATTGCGCTCGCGGGGTGGGGTGGCTGAGGCGGCCGAATAGGGTCCTGCGGGACATTTCAATCGTTCGCCCGCGGGAACATCGTAACTGGCGCGCTCCATTATTGAGCGCGCCTTTCCGTGACCCGTCGGCGCAGGCTTGAGTTTGAACATCTGGCTCGCGCAGAGCTGCTGCCTGCCTGCGTCGCAGCGGATGATATTTGGAGCGCAGCGGGTCCGGTTATACGCGATATAGGCTCCGCTTCACGGCAGGTATGAAGGTCTTGTCCGGCTGGCAGTCGTCCACCTGCCTGGCGGGAAAACTCTCAGCCCAGGAAGTCGGGCTCTTTCGCGATGAGTGTCTGCCAGAGCGAATTGAAACAGACGAAAGAGCAGGCATCGCTGCCGATCATCGCCTGGGTCTTGCGGGCCAGGTCGTCAGGCATGACATGGGGTCTGACCGAAAGCGACTCGGCCTCGAGCTGGATTCGGCACGCTTCCTCGAAGGCGATGAACAGCCATGTGCTGATCTCCACGGACGGGCCGGTGCTCACGGCCCCGTGGTTCTGCAGGAGGATCACGCGCTTGTCGTCGAGTGCGCGGGCAATGGCATCACCCTCCGCCACTTCATGATCGGCCCCCTCGTCGAAGGGCAGGCCCCCATATTCGTTGAAGATGGCGTGGCTCTCGAAGAAAACTGCGGAGTTCTGCGTAATCGGCTCAATTGGCCGAGAAAAGGCAGACCATGTGGTGGACTTCGGCGAGTGCGAGTGCGCGATGGACATGACGTCAGGCTTGGCCCGATAAATGCCGGCGTGGAAGGAAAAGGCCGCGCCGGACAGGGGCGGATTTGCGGGATTGTAATTGCCTGCCACCACTTCTCCGCGTGGATTGACAAGCAGGAGGTCGGAAACCCGAACATTGGAGAATGGCTTGCCCCAGGGATGCGCCCAATAATGATCGGTAAATTCCGGGTCGCGGAAGGTGATGTGGCCGGCGATGCCCCAGAGATAGCCGAGATTGTTGAACATCCGCATCGAACCGACCGTACGCTGCTTGCGGTAGAGTCGCTCGACCTTCGGGTCTTCGTGGCGGTCAGGCGCGGACCAGAATTTGGGGCGCGAGGGGGGCTCAACGACCTCTAGGGAATGATAGAGAAGATCCGGATTGCGGTAGTCGATCGGTTCAGCCCGTCGCTCCCTAACATCAAGTTGCATGGTTCAATCCTGGTTGCCGCGCGGGGACCCCATCGTCCTTAAGCGCGAAGTGGATGAGAATGGCAGCGGCGACGAGGCCGCCAGCCAGAATCGTGAAGACGAGGCTGTAGCTGCCCAGCGAGTCGCGCAACCAGCCGCCCAGCAAAGGCCCTGCGCTCCAGCCGATTGTGGAAACGACCATGGCCACTCCTGTGAAGACACTCAGGTTTCGTCTGCCCACCAGTTTGGCAAGCGCCATGGGAATGAGAACCAGCGGCGCGGAATAAGCGAGGCCGAAGCAGATGAGGAATATGCCAAGCGAGAGCGCCGTCAGACCGGAGGCATAATAGGTGAGCGCGACTGCCGCTGAAAGAAGAACGCCGATGAGGGACAGGCGCGTGCCGATCCGGTCTCCCAGCCAGCCAAACAGCAGTTTGCCGGGCACTGCTGCCAGCAGCAGCAGGCTCATGCGTGCTGCTGCACCGCTTTGCGACATGCCCGAATCAAGTAATGAAGGCACGAAATGAAGAAATACCGCAGCGGACACCGCCATGTAGAGGGTGAAGGCGAAAATGAGCTGCCAGAAGGCCGATCTTGCCAGTCCTTGGCGCAAGGTGAGGCCGTCCTCGGCTTGTTTGACGGGAGCATCGACCGCCCTGTTGCTTTCCGTCGGTGGCGCAGTGCGCACAAAGAGCAGGAGCAGCAGGGGCATCGCAAACATGGGCAGCGCCATCAGTGTATAGCCAGCGCGCCAGCCTTCCGTTTCTAGCACCCTGCCTAATGTCGCGGTGATCACGGCTCCGCCGGCGCTCGTGCCGATATAGATCGTGGCGAGTGCCAGATTCTTGCGCTTGTCGAACCAGTTATTCACCACCACCGGCGAGGTGACGAGCAGCGCAACCGTACCAAGCCCAAGACCGATCAGGAAATAGCCGGTGAGAAGCGATGCATAGCTTTGGGCCGTGGAGGTGACCAGATAGCCACTCGCGAGGATCAAAAATCCTGCGCTTTGCATGATCTGGGCTGGAATCTTGCGCAGCAGAATGCCGGCGAAGAACAGCATAATTCCGCTGGTAAGATGGGTGGTGCTTGCCAGTGTCGCACCTTGAGTTCGGCTGAAACCGAACTCTTGAGTGATCGGCCCGTAAAACAGCCCTTCACTGAAACTGGCGCCATTGGTCAGCACTGCGACCATGAACAGGCTCAGGATTATGGTGCCGCGACGTAAGTCTGTCGACATTGCTGATTCATCCTCTCTCTGGACAACGCTGCAATGGTCCGACCAATAAGTCAAGGCAGGATTCGGCTTGCGTTATTATGGTTAGACCGCATAGCCTTGATGAGATCCTCAAATAAGGAAGTAGGTAAATGCCGATTGGTCAGCGTACTGCCGCAGCCTTCGCTCGGTCCTGGTGCGACGCTATGAATAATGGAGATCTGGAGGGACTGATGGCGCTTTACGCCGATAATGTCCTTTTTCAGTCGCCTTCAGTGCCGGTCCGGTGGAATATCGCCGATGGCTGGCTTCGTGGCAAAGATGCATTGCGGGCCAATTTTGAAAAGGGGCTGGCGACCCCGGGACTGCATTTTGACCTGATCGGTTATACGGTAGGTCTCGACTCGATGTGTTACATCTATCGGCGGGAAAACGGGATGATGGGAAGTGACCAGGTCGAATTCGATGAGGAGGGTAATGCATGCCGCGTGGTGGCATGCTACGAACCTCAGTCGGAGGACCCTCGCTGATATGTCCAGCAAGAAAATCAAGCAGTTGAATAGTCTCCCGACGGCCGAGACCAACTCCTCTCCATCGGGTGAAGGGTCTACACGCGGGCCGCGCGCGAAGCTCGGTCGGCTGAAAGTCCTCCGCAGTTATGATGCGCTGGCGGAAATGTTGCGCGAGAGTATCCTTCAGGGCGAATTTGCGGAGGGTATGGCGCTGCCGCCCGAGCGGGACATTGTCGACGAAACGGGTCTCAGCCGCGGATCTGTCCGCGAGGCTTTGCGCCGCCTTGAGGTGGAAGGCCTGATCACGGTTAAGACCGGCCGTTATGGCGGCTCCATAGTGCGCCGGCCTGATGAGGGGATGCTCAAGCATTTCATCCATCTATTCGTGCGGGGGCGGCGTGTTTCGCTGGGCAGCTTGAACGACGCCCGCGCCTTGCTGGAGCCCGGCCTTGCTCACTTGGCGGCTATTCACCGGACGTCCGAAGATATTGACGCGCTCAGAGAGTCGATTGCCCATCTCGAGAGAACGAGCCTTCGAACCGATCCTGAGGCCTATACCGATGCCAATCTCGAATGGCATCTGGTGGTAGCCAGGGCCAGCCATAACGAATTGTTATGCGCGTTTTTGACCGCGATTTCGCACGCCATTCAGGAGCAGAGCACGCTGCATGAGGTGGTCTTTGATCCTGAGTATAGCGCTGAAGTCGAATCTGCGGTTCTCCGTGCGCACCAAGGCGTAACGGCCGCGATCGTCGCCGGGGATCCCGCCGCTGCCCGCCGCAGGATGGAGCGTCACATCAACGCATATGCCGGTCGCACCGCTGCCATTTCAGCCAAGGAGGTCTCGCTGGAATAGATTGGTCTAACCATTGACGATTTGATCATTTGGGTCTAGTCTGTGTCCGAGCAACTAGGAGAGGTGTCGGATGCAGGACTATAAAATGCTGATCGGCGGCGAATGGTGTGATGCCGCTTCGGGCGAGCGCATCGAGAGTCTCGATCCCTATTCGACAAAGCCTTGGTCCACTATTCCCAAAGGCGGCCTCTCTGACGCCAAGGCTGCCGTGGACGCCGCATTCGCCGCATTCAAAAATGGCCCATGGTCAGAGACCAGTCCCTCGGCGCGTGGCGCGATGCTGCGCAAGCTTGGCGACCTGATTGCTCGGGATGCCGACAAGCTGGCGGCGATCGAGGTCCGGGACAATGGCAAGCTTCTCACCGAGATGACGGCGCAGCTCCGCTACATTCCCCAGTGGTATTATTATTACGGCGGTCTGGCTGATAAGGTCGAAGGGCATGTGCTGCCGCTCGATAAGCCGGGTTACATGAGCTACATCCGCTACGAACCGCTGGGTGTTGTCGTGGGGATTACACCCTGGAACAGTCCGCTGATGCTTACGGCCTGTAAGGTCGCGCCTGCGCTGGCGGCAGGCTGCACCATCGTTCTCAAGCCGTCGGAGCACACGTCCGCATCGACGTTGGAGTTTGCAAAGCTGTTTGAGGAGGCGGGATTTCCGCCGGGTGTGATCAACGTTGTGACCGGCTATGGTTCGGATGTCGGCGAGACGCTGGTGGGCGATCCGCGCGTGCGCAAGATCGCCTTTACCGGCGGGCCTGATGGTGGCCGTTCTGTCGCAATGCGCGCCGTGCAGGATTTCAAGTCGGTGACCCTGGAACTTGGCGGGAAATCACCCAACATCGTGTTCGACGACGCGGACCTCGATAATGCCGTACGCGGTGCCATCTCCGGCATCTTTGCGGCCACTGGGCAGACCTGTATCGCCGGTTCGAGGCTGCTCGTGCAGGATTCCATCTACGACAGCTTCCTGGAACGCGTGGTGGACTTCGCCAGCAAGGCCAGAATTGGCGACCCGCGCGACCCGGAGACGCAGGTCGGTCCCGTTACGACGACTGCCCAGCTCGCGAAGGTGCTCGAGTATATTGACGTCGCTCGCGCGGACGGCGCGCGCTGTGTGCTCGGCGGCAACCGCGTGAGCGAGGATAGCTGGTTCGTAGAGCCCACGATTTTTGCCGATGTCACCAATGATATGCGGATCGCGCAGGAGGAGGTGTTTGGCCCGGTTCTGTCGGTGATCCGTTTCAAGGATGAGGATGACGCGATCCGCATCGCCAATGATTCACTTTACGGGCTCGCCTGCGGCATCTGGACACAGAGCATGCGACGCGCTTTCAAGGTAGCCCATGCCGTCGAGGCGGGTACGGTATGGGTGAATACCTATCGTGTCGCCAGTGTCATGGCGCCGTTCGGTGGCTTCAAGCAGAGCGGAATGGGTCGCGAAAACGGCATTGATGCGATCTATGGCTATCTCGAACCCAAGACCGTCTGGTTCAACTATGACAATGACGTGCCGAATCCGTTCGTGATGCGGATATGACCCGCCGCGCAGGATGATCCACCGCCCCAGTGGCTGGACTCAAAATAGGCAGAAGGCGTGCGATTGGTATCGCGCGCCTTTTTAGCAGGCACTGTTGGGAACAATTCTCCAGATTGACGGGGAATTGTTGTCTTGCTCGGGCGCGAAGAGCCAGAGTCGCACCGGCTCGTGGGCCTTGTCATGCAGAAGCCGTGTGTGAGCCCCGATTGCGGGTCATATCGGTCCGTCAGTTTCGGCCAGTCGAACTCTGCTGGCCGCGGGAAAGTGCGCAACTAGCAAATAGGGGTTTCCAGCGGCCCCTTTCACTTACTCGATTCGAGCTGCGAAGCGGACGATTTTCGCGAACAGTCGCGGATGGCTTCGATCCCGAGTTCAGCCCGTACCCAGGGAATGAACGGATGAGCCTCATTCCTGAGGCGAACAATTTCCGGGGCCTCACTTATCAAGTAGATCGCACGGTAACGGTCCTACCATGCTAGCGATCTTCGACCAGCTGGCTGATGACCAGCGCGATTCGCGTCACTCTCATAAAATTATTAGATATCAATATATTAATGTATTAAATGCAGCGATCAAACTGCGTCGAGGAGCAAAAAGACACGCAAGACCGCTTTTTCTATTGCCTCAATGGTCCGACCATAATACCACTCTTGATACATCTGGTAAAAGATGCTGAGGGAGAGGAAGATGCGTGTCGTGAAATCGGCTTACGTCGGTGTGCTGTTTGCTGTCCTGGGATCGCCAGCTCTGGCGCAGGACTTGGCACCGGCTGATGAACAGGCCCGCGGGCAGGGGCAGCTTCAAGAAATCATTGTCACGGCCCAGCGCCGCGCCGAGAATCTGCAGGACGTTCCGGTTGCAGTCAGCGTTGTCAGCGCGGCTGCCATTGAGGGCACTGGCTCAAACAACCTCATTGACTTGAGTGCGCTCGTTCCCGGCCTGAATCTGCGCAACAGTGCATCCTTCCTTGCCACCAGCCTACGCGGCGTCGGTTCGACCGGCAAGGGGCCTGGCGTGGAAAACCCCACCGCGCTCTATGTCGATGGCGTCTATATGGGGTCGGCCGGTACCTCGATGCTCTCTTTCAATAGCATCGAGCAGATTGCGGTTCTCAAAGGTCCGCAGGGCACGCTTTTCGGGCGCAATGCCACCGGTGGCCTCATTCAGGTTACGACGCGGGATCCCAGTCAAAACTCGGGTGGCGATTTCAGCATAGGTCTTGCAAATTATGGCACCGTCACGGCCAATGCCTATCTGGGCGGCAGGATCGCCGACGGTGTATTCGCCGACATTGCGTTCTACGGCAGCAATCAGGCGGAGGGCTGGGGTTTCAATCACATCACCGGACAGGACGTATACAAGGTGGATCACGATTACGCGATCCGCTCGAAATGGGTGCTGGAGCCAGCGGAGGGCACAAAGCTGACGCTCATTGGCGACTATGCGGATCGCAAAGATTCGATGATCGCGCTTTACGTTCATCCCGGCACGGTGAGCCTTACCACACCCAACGATCCGGTGCCTAATGTCGGCTATGACATCTACACGGATACCCAACCTGTCGTGAAGCTTTACAGTGGTGGGGTGAGTCTGCGCCTAGACCAGGAGCTGGGCAATCTCGAGCTTTCAACGATTACGGCATATCGCCAGGCCCGCACCTCGCCTCTGCTCGAATATGACGGTACGCGGGTTCCCGGTGCCGATGTGAATCCCGCGCAGCTCGATAAGCAGTTCTCGCAGGAGGTTCAGCTCTCCTCGGCAGGGAGCGGGCCTCTGAAATGGGTCGCCGGCGCGTATTATTACGATGCGTCCGGGCATTTTGACCCATTCACCTTGCTGACCGGCAACAAGACGACCCAGATCCAGATTTGGGTTACCCAGTCGACAAAGTCGTTCGCTGGCTATGGACAGTTCTCCTACGAGCTGGAGAGCGGGACCACCCTTACGCTCGGCGGGCGCTATACGACGGAAGAGCGAAAGGTTTATGGTCTGGAGCAGACCATCACGAACCTCGTCACCGGGACCGTCATCGCCCTGTCGGACGCGGATCGCAAGGCAACGTTCGACAAGTTCACGTTCCGCGTCAGTCTTGATCAGAGAATTTCGGGTGATGTGATGGGTTATGCCTCGTTTAATCGAGGCTTCAAGAGCGGTGGCTACAATGCCAATGTTTTCGGCTCGGCGCCCTATCGGCCCGAAGTGCTGGATGCCTATGAAGTCGGCCTGAAGATGGACCTTTTCGACCGAATGGCGCGCTTCAACCTGGCTGCATTCTATTATGAATATAAGGATATGCAGGAGCAGCGCAGGACCGCAGGCGCGACGACCGTCATCAACGCCGGTAAATCACGCATTTACGGCATTGAGGGCGAACTCACCGCCGAGCTTGGCAACGGCCTGTCCCTGGTCGGCGGTTTTAGCCTGCTCGATCCTAAGTATATCACGTTCGACAACTGTCCGTTTGCCCTGCCGGGCGGCGGTGTCCCCACGACAGCGGGCGATTGCGCGGGCAACATGCCAGGCATGGCCTCGAAATTCACCGGGAATCTCGGTCTGAATTATCGTGCGGACGTCGGTAGCGGGCAGTTGGACCTCAACACCAACCTCTACTATAATAGCGGCTTCTACATGCAGCCGGACAATGCAGTTAAGCAGGATTCTTACGCGACTTGGAACGCGGCTGCTCGATATACGCTTAGCAGCGGCGCCTATATCGGCGTCTTCGGCCGGAACCTGACGAACAACCGTACGATCAATAACAACGCTACCGGGCCAGATGGAACGCAATGGACCTACTTCAGCGCTCCCAGAACCTACGGTGCGTTGGTTGGCTATAATTTTTAAGTACGATTAGGTATCGTGGACAAAGGGTATCCAGAGTTTGATTGAAGTGAGAACGACGAAGCCGAGATAGGGTTCTTTGGTTTTGGTCTCGTGTGGCGACGCGGCGCCAGTTCTAGAGCTTGCCGAAGATGCGCTCGACAAGATTGCGCAATCGGTATTTTGCGCGATCACGCGGGATGGGTACACGACGATTGCTCTTTGTCGGAATGACCGCCTCGACACCGGCTGCGGCAAGTGCCCCGCGGATGGTGTTGGCGTCATACCCCTTGTCGGCGAGCAACGCTTTGATGCGGTCGCCGAGCATGCGGAACAGGGGGCCAAAGCCTTGAACGTCATGGGTCTGGCCTGGCGTCAGGACGAAGCCGAGCGGGCGACCGTGTCCATCGCAGCGGGCGTGGAATTTCGTAGTGAAGCCGCCGCGCGACCGACCGAGCCCCTGGGTCACTTGACCTCCTTTTTAGAGTCTGTCCTGATTAGATTGAAGCATAGTCGCTGTTGCTGACGTACGCGGCGCATTCGTGCGGAAGGAAGGCGTCGATCAGTTGCCCGATGCGTTGCCAAGTGGCCTCGACCGTCCGTTCTGCGGCCTTGCGCAGGAGCAGTTTGAACTTGGCGAAGACTTGCTCGATCGGATTAAGGTCAGGGCTGTAGGGTGGCAGGAACAGCAGCTTGGCACCTGCTGCCCGGATGGTCTTGCGCACGGCCTGACCCTTGTGGCTGCCGAGTTGTCCATGATGACGATGTCGCCCGGCGAGAGGGTTGGCACGAGGAACTCCTCGACATAGGCCGTGAAGAGCTCACCGTTGATCGGCCCGTCGAGCACGCCGGGCGCGTCGATCCGGTCACAGCGCGGCGCGGCAACGAAGGTCAGCGTCTTCCATTTCCCGAACGGGCCTTGGCGACTAGTTTGCTGCCTCGCCTGGACCAGCCCCGCAGTGGGGTCATGTTAGTCTTGGCCCAGGTTTCGTCGATGAAGACCAGCCTGGATCAAGCCGGCCCTGGTACTTCTTCCACTGCGTCCGCCGCCGAGCCACCTGGGGGCGGTCCTGCTCGCTGGCGAACAGGCTTTTTTTCGAAGCTGTGGCCAGCCTTGCGCAGCAGCGACCATACCGTGTTGGGGCTGACCCGGTAGCCGCGCCCGGCCAACTCCACCGTCAGCCCCCGCACCGTCAGATGCGGACCTCAAGACGCAGCAGCATCCATTGTTGCTCGCCAGCCAAGACCCGCCGCTTGCGACCGCCCATCGGGCGGCAACCGGCACTGCCAGTATCGCGCAACCGCTGCGACCGCTTCACCGCGCTTGCCACGCTTACCCCAAACGCCGCTGCAACCTAGCGGATAGACCGGCCCAACAAAACCGCCGCCGCAACCCGTTCCCGAAGATCGTCAGAATAAGGTCTCGCCATCCCGGCTGGTCTCCAACCCCAGCTAGAAGCTTGAATCAGAATCACACCCTCTTGGGAAGCCCCCATCGATTCAGCCCAATCAGGACAGACTCTAGTCCGACGGCGCAATGATGCGCCCGGACCACCGTGCTGTCGATCATGTCAGCGCTGGTGTCGCGCTCTACCATCTCGGCAAGCATCTCCAGCAGGGCGTCGAACACGCCGATCTCCACTCAGCGCCGGTTGCCGCCCGCAGGCCGAATTCACCGGCCGTGTTCGGGTGGCAGCAACGGCCCGATCAGCGCCCACTCTTCGTCCGACCCCCGATCGCTCGCCCAACGCTGTCTCCGAAAGACAGCCTCGAACCAACCTACAAGCCTCAGGGCAAGCTTTGTCGACGACGCTTAGGTCCCTAACGTCAGGGAGCATGACAGAGGCCCCACTGCATTATTCTCCGCCGTTGCCCTCGCCGCAACGATCATCTTCTGGCTATGATCAACGAGTCCCGACCCTAGGATCGCGGACGTGTCGGAAAAAGCGCGGTTCGCCGCCTCATGCAGCTCTGATCAACGATCGGCCTGCCGAAGAACGGCCTGCCCGAAGGCTGTTATCCTCCACCAGGCAAGCTCATCCCCCAAATCCTGTGCCTTCTCGGCGAAGCCATGGCGCGAGAGGCGAAGCAGGACGTCATTCTCCTGCGTGCTGAGCCGCCCTGGTGTGTCCGGGCCTGCCTCGGCCAGATCAACCAGCATGTCCCATTCCACAGCGGGCAATAGCCCGCCTGACGGAGTTCTCCCATCGTTCGGGGTTTCCGGACGCTGTGCCGAGGACTGCTCGTCCTCGCCCGCCAATGCTGAAGAAATCCGATCCGATACACGGTTGGCTGCCTTGACGGACGGATCCCAGTCGACATGGGCATAGATCATCGTCGAGCGCAGGTTCGAATGCCCAAGGATCGCGCCCGTCAAAGCGAGCGCCTCGCCATTGGAGGTCGCGACCGCACCGACCGTATGGCGCAATGTATGTGGCGTGACGCCGGGCAGGTCCGCCCGCTTGACGATCTTCTGCCAGATGGTCTTGGTGCCTTGGAAAAAGCTTTCACCGGTATCGGCCGGAAAGACATATTCGACCCCCTCGGCGCGCTCGATGCTCCGCAGAAGTGCCATCGCGGCAAGTGGCAGTGGGCGGATCGACCGGCCGGTTTTCGTGTCGGCAAGCATTATCAGGCCGTTGTCGAAATCGGCTTCGCTCCACTTCAACTCGACGATCTCCTGCCGCCGACAGCCGGTGAGCGCCCACAGCCGGGCGATGTTGAGCGCCTTGGGGTTGGCGCCTTCCGCTTCCAGCGCGTCGCAGGCCGCGCCGAACCTGCGCAGCTCGTCCATGCTCAAGAACCGGGTTCGGGCATTGTCAGTCTTTTTGACGACCGCCTTCTCGCAGGGATTACTGTCGACAATACTGAAGCGCTTGGCGAAGCTCAGCACGGCAGAGAAGTCCCGAAACACCTTGCGGGCGGCGCCATTACCCCCTTTCACGATGATGCGTGTCCGAGTGCCGGTCTTCTCATTCTTCGCGGTCTTGCCGTTCTCCACGTCCCGAAAGAAGCGCTCGATCTCCGCGGCGCCGATCTCCGAGACCCGCTTCCTGCCGAGCAGGGGCACGACATGGTGACGCAGGCGCGCTATCGTATATTGCTTGGTCAGCGGCTTCATGGGTTCGCCCTGCCGCTTGCCGCGCTGAATATAGCAGCCTTCCTTTTCGTACAGATCGATGAGTTCATCGACGCGCATCTCGCGGCGCTTGTCATTCCGCTCTTTCGCCGGGTCGCCGCCGACCGTGGCTTGCGCGAGCAAGGCTTTTGCCTTGCGTCGCGCCTGCTCGACCGTAAGGGCAGCGCCGTAGCGACCGATCGTTACATGACGCCGCGGTGCCTTCCGGCCGCCTCCCTCTGCGCGATACCGGATGAAGAAGGCTTTCGAGCCGCCGATGCCGATGCGAATGCCAAAGCCGGCGAGTTCGCTGTCCCAGAGATCATAGTGCTTCTCGCGCGGCGCGGCCGCGTCGACCACGCGCTTGGTCAGTTGGATGGTGCCTGCGTCCGCCATCGCCTTTTTGCCAGGCTCCTGATTGCCGATCTCGTCGTCCACCCGTCGTCCACCACAATCGGAAATTGACGGCTTCTCTGGAAATCAATATCGCAGGTAAAAAGGAAATAACAACATGTTTTTCAATGTCTTATTCGTAGTATGGCGTAGCGTGGCGAACGCTGGAAAAGGGCATTTGTAATTTTGCCAAGGTTGGGGTCGAGGGTTCGAATCCCTTCGCCCGCTCCAGTTTTCCCAAGGAAAATCAGCGAATTAGCGGCCTTCGGGCTGCTTTGTCGTTGGAGACAGCACTCTCGGTAATGCCCGTTGTCTCCATAATGTCTCCAGAGAACAACCGAGACTGGGCCACTTCTGGCGTTGGCTGGCGAAGGTTGCGCCCGATGCCTTGCAGCGCCCAACCGCTTTTTTGCCCCGTGCAGGCAACCCATCGGTTGGCAACGGCTCCGTCGGCTGGAGACAATCGCGGTGACGTGGAGACTGCGCGTGCGCTAGTGGCGGTGCGACTGAGTGACAGCACCCGATTTGAGCGCCCTCTTATCTGTGGGGAAGAACGCCAACAAAATGGCCACTCGCGGCGTAAGCAGGGCTCGTCAAAGCCGCCGCAGGTTCATGATCTGACAGTGCCGCAACGACCGGAATTGGCCGCTCGCATCAACGAGTCCGCGGTTAGGAGCCCGTGGGCATGGATACGCTATGCCCCAGCCCGTCCACCAGAGCGTCAAAGACCGCGCGATATCGCTCGTTGGTCCGCAGGCCCTCATGCATGACGATCCAGAGGGGTAAGTCGAAGGCGAAAACATCAGACAGGACGCGCTCGAGCATGGCGTCGCGCGCGGCAATCGCCACCTGGCAAATACCGATGCCGAAGCCGGCACGGATCGCGGCAAGTTGGACGACGGTGTTGTCTACTCGTAGCGCGAAATTCGCATGATCGAGGCCGGGCAGCGCGCCGAGCACCGCGCGTGACAAATTTCCGCTGCTGTCTACGCCAATCAGGTCGTGGTCGATGAGGTCAGCGATCGATCCTGGAATGCCCCGCAGGTCGAGATAATCGCGATGGGCGTACAGGCCCAGTTGCAGCACGCCCAGCTTGCGCGCGACCAGCGCTTGCTGGGTCGGTTCGACCATGCGGATGGCGATGTCGGCCCGGCGTTGCAGCAGGTCGTCGATCGCATCGCTCGCCATCAGTTCGATGGACAACCGGGGGTGGCGGCGGCGTAAAGACGCAAGCACGGGCGGCAGATGTTCCGTTGCGACCACCTCGCTGGCTGTGATGCGCACTGTTCCCGCAATCTCTCCCCGGTTGGCGGAGGCTGTGCGCAGCAAGGCGGCCGAGGTGGCGATCATATCTTCGGCATATGGTTTCAAGGCCAGCGCACGGTCTGTGGGCGAGAGGCCCCGTTGCGAGCGCAAAAACAGCGTACCACCCACGGCCTGCTCAAGCGCCTCGATATGGCGGGCGACACTGGGTTGCGTCAGGCCGAGCACGCGCGCGGCGGCTGACAGCGAGCCTTCCCGCAGCACAGCAGCGAAGGTGCGATATAAATCCCAGCTAGGTTCGACCTTCATTGATTTTCGTATAGTTGATCATCGCATTACGTCAATTTCGTAGCACTCTTATTCCGGCGATGAGGAGGGCCTCAAACAAGGAGGCTGACATGGAACGGATTGCTCTGGTGCTGGGTGCGACAGGAGGAATTGGTGGAACGGTCGCGCGGCGACTGGCAGAGGGCGGATGGAGCGTTCGCGCACTCGTCCGGGCGCAGAGCGTCGCGCGGTTGCCAGATCAGGTGATACCGGTGACGGGGGATGCCATGGATAGCGCCACCGTAGCGGCAGCGGCGACGGGCGCAAAACTGATCGTCCACGCGGTTAATCCGCCCGGCTATCGCGATTGGGACAAGCTGGTCCTGCCAATGTTGGACAACAGCATCGCTGCGGCTCGCGCGCAAAGAGCGCGGGTGCTGCTGCCGGGCACCGTCTACAATTACGGCCCCGACAGCTTTCCGCTGATCGACGAAGCTGCGCCCCAACATCCTCTGACTCGCAAGGGGGCGATCCGGGTGGAAATGGAGCACAAGCTTCGCAGCGCCGCCGAGGCTGGAGACATTCGCGCGCTAATCGTGCGGGCGGGTGACTTCTTCGGCCCTGGTGCTGCCAATAGCTGGTTCGCCCAGGGGCTGATCAAGCCGGGCGCGCGGCCAGGCGTTATCCGTAGTCCCGGCGAGCCCGGAGTGGGCCATCAATGGGCTTATCTGCCCGATGTTGCCGAAACCATGGTGCGCCTGCTCGATCGCGACACCGCACAAGGCTTCGAAACCTTCCATATGGATGGCCATTGGGACGCCACCGGCACCGCGATGATCGAAGCGATCATACAGGCACTGGGTGAGCCTAATGCACGCGTTGCCCCTTTCCCCTGGTGGTTGCTACGCATTGCCGGCCTCTTCGCGGTGACCCCGCGCGAACTGATGGAGATGCGTTATCTCTGGCAGCAGCCGATCCGCCTTAACAATGCCCGTCTGGTCGCCACGCTCGGCGCCGAGCCCCATACGCCGCTCGCCTCCGCGGTAAGAGCCACGCTTGGCGCCATGGGGTTGCATATCGTGCCGTGACTCCATCAAACCCACAGCAACGCCTGCCGCCGAAAAAGGCCACATTCGCCCGCCAAAAGCTGCTCGCTGAAACCGGTCCTTCGTTCATCCGGCTGTTGCGGGACAGTGATCGACCGAACCTGGGGATTGCTGCCGGTCGCCTCTGCTACTGGGAACGTCCGGCTACGTCGAAACCGGCCATTCGTCAGCCCGCGAGAGCTTTCTCAGCTATGTCAGTGCTGTTGGACACCGCGTAATTGATCTAGCCACCCTCCTAGATGGTACGAAGTCGCCTTCGCTTCAATGCAGGAGGGTGACCGATGGAGCGTGGTTCCTAATCGGCTATCCTCGATTGATCAGCGCTCTGGGCGGTTTGATGCGCGCCCAAATTCCATGAACGTTCATTCTGCCCAGGCTCCCCAGCCTGATGCTCATGGGGAGGCGGCTGAAAGCAGCCCTTCAACATCGCGCTCAGCCGTTGTTCAGCTTGCCGGCTCTATCCGCGCAGCATGAACGGTGGGTGCATTGACCAGCCGGCACGGGTGTCGGGGCTCAGCAGCGTTGTGGTCCGGCCATGACGCTCCCCCCGACCCCGCACGATAACGGCACGGACCATAGGCCGAACATCCGGAACCCTCGGCGCCTTCGCCCGCTGCTTTGGGCTGCGCTCGCGTTGCCATTGCTCGGCTGGGCGGGGCTTGCGGCCGGCGGCGCGCAGCTTTTGCGCGAGCCGATCGAGCGCCGCGCCAGTGAGGCGCTCGGGCGCGCGGTCAACATCGATGGCGGGATTCGCCTGCTGGTCACGCCTTTTTCGCTGCATCTCTCCGCAGACGATGTGCGCATCGCCAACGCGCCCTGGGCGCAAACGCCGGATCTGCTTGCAGTCCGTGCCATCACTGCGCGCTTTTCCACCTTCGATCTGCTGATCGGTCATTATGGCCCACGCACCTTGGGCCTGCACGGCGGCACGCTCGATCTCCAGCGTGATGCGGCGGACGGCGCGGCGAACTGGCGAGTCGGCAAGGCCGGCGCCTTGTTCGATCCCGCTATGGTCCAGCGCATCGATGCCGACGACCTGCTGCTGCGTTATCATGATCCGCGCGAGCGGATCGAGGGCTGGTTGAAGATTGCCGGCAGCGGCCCAGGCGCTGTGCGCGTCACCGGGCGCGCGCAAGTGGCGGAGGAGGATTTCCGCCTCAGCGGTCACGCCGCGTCCGCCGAGGGGCAGCCATTTCGCTTCGCGCTGGGTGCGGGCGCCGAGGCGCTGGACATCCGCTTGGAAGGAAGCAGCGAAGGCCCGTTCCGGCTGGCCGGGGCGGATCTGAACGCGTCCGCCCGTGGCCCGGATCTGGCGGCACTGGCTGCGCTGGCCAGCACCGATCTTTCGGCCGCACCGGCCTTCGCGTTGAACGCCCGGCTTGGCCAGCGGCGCGGCGGCTGGCATTTCAGCCATATCTCCGGACAGATCGGTG
>Ga0065721_10049848_pt1 | contig 26335 bp, 15 predicted proteins | sample Mesricmetagenome_FD_59108 | JGI IMG/M metagenome (GOLD analysis project Ga0065721, IMG submission 59108) | Mesophilic microbial community from rice straw/compost enrichment Sample: eDNA_1 v2 (version 2) | ecosystem: Engineered > Solid waste > Grass > Composting > Bioreactor | place: USA: Davis... | reverse complement strand
TAAGAAATCGAGTAACGTCTCCCGCAAAGTGAACATTGAGCAAAGAAATAGGGGCCATCCCATGATCATCTGCTAGATGACTCATAGGACGGCCCCGACATTCAATAGGATGGGTTAACGAGAATGGCAGATGGTGTGCAAGGGCGTTGAGGCTTTGACTCTCAAGCTGGCGTTACTGCTTGCTGGCCAGTTCCATTTCGACCGCTTTGTCGAGCTCGGCTTCGGCGGACTTCAGGGCGTCTTCCACGCTCAGCTCTCCGAGGATCACCTTCTCGAACTCGTAGGCGAGAATCGAAGGGGCGTTCAAGGTGAGCGTCGGATGGATCGCCGGCGAAGGCGCGAATTTGTTGTAGTAGATGGCCGAGACGTTTTTCCCCTCCAGTAAGGGGACGTTGGCGCCGAATGCCTTGCGGACTTCCTCGTTCAGCAGGTGAGTCGGTTTGCCGTCCTTGGCGGCGGCGAGTTGGGCTTCGTCGGACAGCAGCTCGTTCACCGCTTGCAGGGCCGCTTCTTTGTTCGCGGCCGTGTCCGTAACGTAGATCATCGTCGGAAGCGACTGGAAGCCGATGCCGTTGTTGTCCTCGAACGTCGGAGCCGCGACCATGTCCCAGTTGAGCGCCTCGAAGCCGGGCCGTTTGTAGCTCGATGAGAGCGAGAGCACCATGGCGATGTTCTTCTGCTCGTAGAATTTGTTCAGCTCCAGACCGGAATCGCGCTCGTAGCCTTCCTGATTGCCGGGAATTTTGTAGAAGCGGGACAAATTGTCGAAAATGCGTTTCCAGCCGTCGTTGTTCACGACCGCCTTGCCGGTTTCGGCGTCGATGATCGGCAGGGAAAACTCGTTGCTCAGCAGCGCGAACCGGTAGAACATGCTGATGCCGCGATATTTGACCCCGTCCTTCGTTCCGGTGACCTGCTTGGCGAGTTCGTACAGCTGATCCCAAGTCATGCCGTCCGTCGGATAAGGGACGTTGAACTTGTCGAAGACGTCTTTGTTATAGAACAGCACCATCGGATTCGAGCTTTCCGGCAGGCCGTACAGCTTGCCTCCCGAGAAGTTTTTGGCGGTGGCGATTGAGGCCGGATCGAAGCGGTTCAGATCGACGATGCCGGAATCGGCCAGCGCCGTCAAATCCGTCTGCAGATTGCTGCCCAGCAGCACCCGCAGATCGCCCTCGGCCGCTCCGAACAAGATGTCCGGCGTAATATCTTTCTGGGCTTTCAGGTCGGGCATGTTCAGAATGCAGGAGCAGAGATAGTTGAGCGTGATGTTCGGATGTTTCGCTGTCACCCATTGATTGATCTGTGACTCGAAAGCGTCTTCGGGAATCGAGCCGAATACGCTGAGCTCCACCGGCTCAGGCTCCGGTTCCGGCGAAGGCGTTTCCGACGGACTGGGCGACGGGGAAGCCGACGGCGACGGAGAAGCGCTTTCAGACGCCGGCGGGCTTGAGGACGGAGCCGTGTCGTTCTTGCTGCAGGCTGACAGAATCACCGTCAGAAGCAGCATGCTGGCAATCAGTGCGGAGAAGACTCGCGACTTGTGAATCATTCCTGTAACCTCCCTGGTTTCTGGTCACAACGTTCTGTATAAATAACGATCCGTTGCTTCACTTCAATTTTGCAGAAAAACACAGGGCGGGTATATGGAATAATGGTGGATTGTAATGGATAAAAAGTTAAAAAATGATTTTATATTCGTGAAACGGCGGGAGATGAGGTCCGTGTACGAATTTTTTGATCGTTTTTATCCGCATATTCTGAACGTTATCCATGGCAAATTGGAGCATTGGGAGACGCAGGGGACGCAAATCTACAAAAAGTCGACCAGCAGGCTCAGCTTGTTTTACGTGTACGAGGGTCAAGGCAACATGGAGCTGGACGGGAAGAAATATCCGCTGTCGGAAGGAATCGTCGCCCAAATTCCGCTTAAGCGCAAGCTCGTCATTCGCAACGCTCCCGAGGCGCCTCTCCGCTACTTTATGATTGAATACGACTTTAAGCTGGTCCGATGGCAGGGAGAGCTTACCCGCTGCGAGGAACCGTCCGAGAAAAGCCTGCCGTTCGGCCTCGTCGAGCCGATGACGGACCACAGAGGGCTCCGCTCCGACATGCAGCTTCTCTACCGGATCTGGTCGGAGAAGAACAGCGGATATACCGGGCAAGCCAAGCTGCTCTTCTTCAATCTGCTGCTGCGGATCAGCGAACAGCTGCATGAGCGTCAGCAGGACGATTCGGCCGAGCGTTCGATCATGGACTGCGTCAACTATATCAACAACCACTATCAGGAATCGTTGGAACGAGAGTTGCTGGCTCGCAAGGTGTCGCTGTCCAGCAGTTATTTCTCGGTGCTGTTCAAGAGGTACGTCGGCTGCTCGCCGGTGCAATACATTACGAAAGTCAGGCTGGATAAAGCCATGCAACTGCTAAGGGGAAGCAACAAGCCGGTATCGGTCGTCGCGCTGGAGGTAGGTTTTCACGATCCGCTATATTTCAGCCGGGTGTTCACCCGGGAGATCGGTGTGACGCCGCGGGCTTACCGGGAAGCGTGAGGGGATGCCCGGGGACGAAGCAGGCCAACTGGAGAGTGGTCATCCGGTTGGCCTGGAGGTCGATCAGTTTTGGTGTCCGTACACTTTCATGCTCAGTTCTTCGCAAGCCCGCTTGATCCAGTCGTGGACTTTGCCCCACACTTCGCCGGTAATCCGGACGACCGGAATCGAGATGCTGACCGATGCGACCGTACGTCCGTCGGCGTCATGGATCGGTCCCGCGACGCAGTGGACGCCGTCCACGGTCTCGCCCATGTTGTAGCCGAATCCTTGGGAGCGCACTTTGTTCAGCTCCTTGATCAGATCCTGGAACGTGGAGATCGTCTTGTCGGTCACTTTCTCCAGCTCGTCGTGAGGGTAGAGGGCCCGCAGTTCGTCCATCGACATGTCGGCCAGCATGATCTTGCCGGAGGCCGTGGCGTGCAGCGGCAAAGTCGTCCCGACGTTCGGATTGAACCGGAGCGCTTGCGTGCTCACTTTCTCCCCGATATAGAGCAGATCGCTTCCCACCTTAATGGCCAGGCTGGTCGTCTCGTTCAGGTCGTCGATGATTTTCTCCGCGATTAAATTAAACTCTCCGGTTAAGCTCGAGCTGCGCATGTAGCCGGACCGAATCGTGAACAGCTTGTAGCCGATGCGGAATTGCTTGCCGGAGCGATCCGTCTCCAGGTAGCCCCTGTGGAGCATGTTCTGGAGAATCAGATAGGTGCTGCTCGGCGGCATGTTCAAGCCTTTGGAAATCTCCGTGAGATTATACGAATCCTTCTCGCCGGTAAAGAGCTCGAATATATCCAATACCCGGTCTGCTGACTTGACTTTTGGCGTTTGTTGTCCCATGCAGATAACACCCTTCTTGAAATTAGTTCACCAATATGAAACATAACCTCATATTACCGTACTCCCGCCAACTTGTCGATAGCACTATCGAGTTTTGTTATCCAGAATATTCCTGCCCTATTTTCATAACCGACTATTCCTTATATAAAAAAGTATTCATAAACATGAAAATTATAGTTTTATATATATGAAATACATGCTATAATGTGAAAGAATTAAACAAAATTTACTAGAGTGACAAGCCGGTTGCCGACATCGGGAGAGGAGGGAACTCGCGAAACGTTTCTAGTGTTGTATGCGTTTACATCGCGGTGCTGCCCAGTTGAGGATGGGGTTGGGAAAGACATCAATTTGACGGGAGTGAGTTCGATTATGCGTAAACGTTATGGGTATGCCATGCTTGTCGCTTGTCTGCTGCTGACGATGGCGTCGAACGCGTTCGCCAATTCGGGAACGGGCGCTTCGACGTCCGGAACTTGGACGCTGTCGCAGTTGACCGATCTGAGCGCCAAGCTCGGCACGGAGATCGGACAGACGAGCCGGCCGCAGCTGCTCGCGTACCTGCAGCAGGTGAAGAGCGACGCGGATGCCGCGATCGCTGCTCCGGGGCTGTCGAATGACGAAGGCCTGGCGACGAAAGAAAGATTGGAATACGCGCTGCAACTGGCGAAGGATGCTGGACAAGCTTCCGGGGTGTGGACGGATACGCCGTTTATCGTCTACGGCGTTCCGGCGCTGAGCCCCGAGAAGCGGCTGCCGAATACGATTCCGACCGACGGCGCGATTACCGATCAGATTCGGGTCGTGTCGGCTCAAGGGGATTACGAAGCGTCTTCGTTCGTCCTCGTGCCGCTTGCAGACGCTGCTTCGGTCACGTTTACGGCCAACGATCTGCAAGGGACCGCGGGAACGATACAGGCGGACGCGGTCGATCTGCGCGTCGTCAAGACGTGGTATCAGGGCGGTACGGCTTGGCAGAGCTATTTCTTCGACGATACGAAGGACATGCTGACGCCCGAGCTGCTGCTTCACGACGAGAACCTGGTGAAGGTCGACCATCAGACGAAGCGCAATTCCGTTCGCGTCGACTATCCTTCGGGCTCGCAGTACGTGGACATCTCCGGCAGCCCGCCGGCGGCGTTCTCATCTTACACCGCTCCGGTCGAAGACAGTCCGGTGCTGCTGCCGATCGAGCTGAAGCAAGGCGAATCAAAGCAGATGTGGATCACGACGAAGGTGCCGAGCGGCACGCCGGAAGGCATCTACACCGGAACGATCGACATTGCGGCGAACGGGGTTCCCGCCGGACAGATCACGCTGAAAATCCGCGTGCTTCCGTTCGAGCTGCCGTCTCCGAAAACGTATTACGATCTCGACAAAGATTTCTACACGATGATCTATCATAACTCCCGCATGAAGGACGCGCTCACGGGTTTTGGCGGCGACGTGCAGAAAGCGGAGACGAGGCTTCTCAACCAATATCGCAATCTGGTCGAGCACAACGTCATCAACCTGCCGACGAACGCCGCCATTGACGTCAATAATCCTCAAGTCTATCTCCGCCAGCTGGAGCTGATGGAAGAAGCCGGTATGGATTTGAATCCGCTGTTCGGAGTCGGCCCGCTGTTCCCATCCAACGAAGACTATTCGATCTGGGGGCAGTACCTGCAAGCCAAAGCGGCTTACGAAGCGAATCCGACGCCTCAGAACCTGGCGCTCATGGAGCAGCGCTACGCCGCCTACGAGCAGACGCTGGTAGCGCCGAAAGCGTATACCCAGCAAGCGTTCGACATCGTTACGCAGGCGCTCGGTCATACGAACGTTTACTTCGACGCTTGGGACGAGGCGGAATGGCCGCGATTGCTGTGGCAGCAGGAAATGTGGAGATACGTCAAGGAGGACATCGGCGCCAAAATTTTCGCAACCGGACACGACGATCACTTCAATCTCGAGATCAAGGAGGACTTCCTGAACTGGGTCGGAGACCCGACTCGCGAGAAGTCGGGAGCCTGGCACGCGATGGGGGAGGACAAGATCATTACGAACTACGCCCACCCGCACTCCGGTCCGGAAAATCCCGACTTGATGCGCCAGCGTCACGGCATGTGGCTGTACAAGGCCAATTACGACGCGGTCTACAATTATATCTGGTATTTCGAAAGCCAGTACGTCAACCCGTGGGCGGATTACGTGGACGCGACCTACCGGGCGTTCGGCTTCGTCTATCCGACGCAGTCGGACGTGATCGATACGATGGCGTGGGAAGGCTTCCGCGAAGGCATCGACGACATCCGCTACGCGACGAAGCTGAAGCAGGTAGCTGAAGACGCATTGAACTCGGGTAATTCGGCGCGCATCGCAGCCGCCAACAAAGCGCTGAACTGGCTGGAGACGACGGACGAGCGCAAGACGAACTCGGATCTGCTTCGCCTTGGCATCATCGACCATATCATGAAGCTGCTCGATCTGGAAAACGGGAACTAGGAGGGTATGCCCATGTTGAGAAAAGCCAAGCGATATGCGCTGCTGCTGGCGGCGCTGCTCCTTGCGGCCACGTCTTTCCCGCATGCGTATGCGGAGGCGAACGCCCCCAAGGTGAGCTATGAAGTCGTCTACACGACCGAGGACTTATCCACGCCGACGGCCTGGTATAACAGCGACTTCTTCGACAATCCGGATTATAAGGAAAACCGCTTCGTGCAGTATTGGTGGGAGACGCCGATCGAGCCGGGCGGACCGCGCGATACCGGCCTGTACGCGGCGTATCGCGAGGACGGCGTCTATATTTTCTTCCAATCGAACGAGCAGGAGTTGGATACGAACGGCGTGTTGAAAAACAGTTCGATCGAGCTGTTCGTCAAATACGGGCTGGGCGATCTGCCGTACCACCAAATGATTTTCGAGACGAACGGAAGCGCCGTGAACTATTACGAATGGCAGACGGAATATCGCGACAACCTGCCGCTCAAGGGCAACGCGGTGCTGACCAACGAGCAGATTCCTACGGGCTGGGGCAGTGTGCTGTACATCCCTTGGAAAGCCGCTTACAAGTACGTGCCGCTTGACGGCGAAGATTGGGAGTTCGCGATGATCCGCTGGTCGCCGTCGCATTCTCCGACTTGGGGAGGCAAGGTGCACCAGGTAGGACGGTTCAACACGTTCGACATCGAAGAGCCGTCTCCGGCCGTGCGCACGGCGATTCAGAAGAACGTGATCCAGCAAGCCTGGCAGTCGTTCAATGCGTCGGTGTCCGAGCTGCAGGCCGAGTGGTTAAACGGCGACGCGGACGACGCGAATTTCTACAACACGCTCGTGCTGCCGCTGATCGCGCAAGGGCAGGCGAACGGCAGCCAGATCCCGAATCTGAACAGCTTGAGCGCAGCCGAGATCGACGAATTGTACGCGCATATCGACGGCTGGTTCGAGATTAAACGCGATGCCGAGGACAAGCGGGCCGCCTACATCCTGGACAAGCTGTTCGACGAGGGCGGCAGCGGCCAGCCGCCGGAAACTTCGCTTGCGCTGCAGCCGGAGCAGCCGGACGGCGAGAACGGCTGGTATGTCTCCGAGGTAACGGTCAGCCTGGAAGCGACCGGGGGAAGCGGCGGCGGCTTTACGGAATACCGTCTGGGCGGCGAGTGGACGGCGTATAGCGGACCGTTCGCGATCTCGGCGGACGGCGTTCATACGCTGGAATACCGGAGCGTCGATTCGGCTGGCAATGCGGAAGAAGCGAAGCAGACGGTCGTGTCGGTCGACCGGACCGCGCCGACGGCGACGGTCGCTTACAGCACAACAGATCCGACTTCGGGAACGGTGACGGCGACGATAACACCGAGCGAAGCGGTGACGATTGCGAACAACGAAGGCGCGGACAGCTACGAGTTCTTGTATAATGGAAGCTTCACCTTCGAATTGGTCGACGCCGCGGGCAATGCGGGCACGGCGACGGCAACGGTAAGCAATATCGCGTCGAGCAGCACCGGCGTTCCCGGTAAGCCGGTTCTGTCCGATAACAACGGGCACGACACCGGTCTGATGGACGGGGACTACGACATCACGATGAACCTGTGGTGGGGCAACAACGGCCGGATCTACAAGCTGTACGAGAACGGCGTGCTGATCGATACGAAGCTTCTTGCCGATCAGGCGCCGCAAGCGCAGTCTGCGGTGACTTCGATATCCGGCAAGGAGAACGGCACTTATGTGTACTACGCGGAGCTGATCAACGAGTTCGGCACGACGACAAGCGATACGCGGACGGTCACCGTATCGCACGGGCTGCCGGCCAAGCCGGTGCTGTCGAGCAACAACTGGGACGGCGACGGCAACTACGACATTCAGATGAACCTGTGGTGGGGCATAAACGGTACGACTTATCGGCTGTACGAAAACGAGGTTCTGATCGCGGAGGTGCCGCTCACGGCGCAGTCGCCGCAAGCGCAGTCGGCCGTCGTGCCGGTCAGCGGCAAGGCGATCGGCACATACGAGTACCGCGGCGAGCTGGTGAACGCCGGCGGCGCGACTTCGAGCGACACGATTATCGTGCAGGTGACGAAATAACCGGGCTTTGAGCCCGGCGGCGGCAGCCGGTTCGGGGCAAGCTTCATTTGCTCCGGGCCGGCTGCTTTTTTCCAAGGGAAGAAAGCCCTGAAGCCTCTGTTGACAATTTCCAAATTATGCGTAGAATGGGCTGAAACGGTCTGTCTGCGCTATTTTTACGACCAATTGGAAGGGGAATTTGCAGGATGAGCGAATCAGTCAAGTCCATCGCCGTCATTTACGGCGGAACGCGGGACGAAGGGAATACGGAGATGCTGGCGGAGCAAGCCGTCGCGGGGCTGGCCGTCGAACGGATCTTTTTGAGGGACTATCGCATTCGGGCGATCGAAGACCGGCGCCATGCTCCCGGAGGCTTCCGGGAAGTGGACGACGATTATAACGCGATTATCGACCGGGTGCTTCCGCACGACGTTCTGGTGTTCGCGACGCCGATCTATTGGTACGGGATGACCGGCGTGATGAAAAACTTCGTCGACCGCTGGTCGCAGACGCTAAGGGACGCAGACCGCCCTCAGTTCCGGGGGCGGATGAGCGCGAAGACGGCCTATGTGATCGCGGTGGGAGGGGACGAGCCCCGGCTGAAGGGACTGCCTCTCGTGAAGCAGTTTCAGCACATTTTCGAGTTTTTCGGCATGAAGTACGGCGGCTACATTCTGGGAGAGGCCAATCAGCCCGGCGAGATCGCGGGCGACAAGATTGCTTGCTACCAGGCGCAGCGACTGCGGGCCGAGCTGCACGAACGATAGAATCTCCCGACGCCGCAGCGGTTGTTGCCGGAGTCTGGTTACACCTTCCGGACATTGGATTCATAACATGGATAAATGTCTTGGAAGGGAGCTAAACATGTGACCGTTCTTAAGGAAGCAGGCTTGAACTACGGAGCGCTGCCGCTTCTGTTCGTCCGGAACGAAGGGCAATTCGAGCCTGAAGTTCGTTATTGCGCTCAAGGCAAAGGATTCAGATGCGTATTCGAGGCGCAGCGAATGACGCTGGCGCTGATCGCTGCGGATCGTTCCGATGCGCCGGATGCTTCCGGCGCTCAAGGGGTCGTGCTCGAATGGAAGTTCGCGGACGCGAATCCTTCGACCGAGCCGCAGGGGGCGAAGGAGGGCGGCGCGCGATTCCATTATTTGAAGGGCGGAGATCCGAGTCGTCACCTGCGCGATGCGCCCGCCTATCGCGAAGTGGCGTATCCGGACATCTGGCCGGGCATCGATGCCGTCGTCCGCGGAAGCGCGGGCAAGCTGAAGTTCGACTGGATCGTGAAGCCCGGCGCCGGAGCCGGGGACATCCGGCTTTGCTTCGCCGGGGCGGAGGAAGTGCGGCTTGACGAGGACGGTTCGCTGGTGCTCGGAACGCCGCACGGAGACTTGATAGACGAGAAGCCGGTCGCTTATCAGGAAATCGAAGGCCGGACGACGGAGGTGGAATGCCGATACGTCGTCCATGCTTGCGAAGACGGAAGCTGGCTTATCGGTTACGAGACGTCGACGCCTTACGACCGCTCGCATCCGCTCGTCATCGACCCCAGCATCCTCTATTCGACCTTCCTCGGAGGCAGCGGCATCGAGAACGGCAGGAGGATTGCGGCGGACGATGCCGGCAACGCCTACGTGTTAGGCACGACGACCTCGGCGAATTTCCCGGTTACGCCGGGCGCTTTCCAGTCAAGGCTCTCCGGGGAGGAAGATCTGTTCGTTGCGAAGCTGAACCCGACCGGCACCGCGCTGATCTATTCAACGTACATCGGGGGGAGCGGCAGGGAGATCGCCAACGGGATCGCGCTCGATCCGTCGGGCCAAGTCTATATTACGGGCACAACCTTTTCGAGCGACTATCCGACGACGCCGGGGGCGTTCCAGCCGGCGCCCAGCTCCGCCAGAGCCCACGCCTTCGTGACCAAGCTGAGCGCAGACGGAAGTACGCTCGTCTATTCCACCTTGCTGGGCGGAACCGGAGGAGACAGCGGGCTTGCGATCGCGCTCGGCTTTTCGGGCGAAGCTTACGTGGCCGGGCAGACGGATTCGCCCGATTTTCCGGTGACGCCCGGAGCGCTGATTACGACGAACGTAGGCGAGGTTCCGACGGGATTCGTCACGAAGCTGAACGCCGGCGGATCCGCGCTCGTCTATTCCACGTATCTCGGCGGCCAGGGCGGGACGTCGAACTGCAACGGCATTGCCGTCGACCCGTCCGGCAACGCCTATATCGCGGGACAGACGGTCGCGCCGGATTTTCCGACGACTCCCGGCGCTTACCAGACCTCGCTCCAGGGCGACATCGACGCCTTTATCACGAAGCTGAATCCGAGCGGCACGGCGCTCGTCTACTCCACGATTCTCGGCTCGACGCTTAACGACGACGCGGAGGCTATCGCCATCGATGACGCCGGCAACGCCTATGTGACGGGCACGACGACGTCGCCCGATTTCCCGGTGACGCCGGGCGCCTTCACGACGCCGCTGGGCATTCGCCGGATCTTCGTCACGAAGCTCAATCCGACCGGCTCGACGTTGATCTATTCGGCCCTGATCGGCGGCAACGGCTCTAATACGCCTTTCGACATGACGATCAACTCGTTCCGCTCGATTCTCGTCACGGGCACGACGACGTCGACGGACTACCCGGTGACGCCCGATGCGTTCCAGCACTCTCGGCTCGGAGGCAACGACGCCTTCGTGACCGTGCTGAATCCGACGGGATCGTTCCTCGAATATTCGACCTATCTGGGCGGCACCGGCGCAAGCGACGACGGCTACGGCATCGCGGTAGACCCGTTTGACAACATTTACGTGACCGGCGTGACGTTCTCGGCCGATTTCCCGGTGACGCCGGGCGTCGTCCAACCATTCCGCAACAGCATTGACGCTTTCGTTACGAAGTTCGGCGAGGCCGCCGAGCTGTTCCTGGAGAAGTTCGCAGAACGCTTCGAGGTCCGGCCGGGCGAGCATGTCGGGTTCCACATTTTCGTTCGCAACGGTCCCGTTCCGCTATCCAATGTCCTCGTCCGCGATACGCTGACTGGCCTCTTCCAATTCATTCCCGAGCTGCCGCCGTTCCAGAATTTCGGCTTCAACACCGCTTTCTTCGTTCCTCCGGACCATCCGTCAGGTATTTTGGTCAACGTCGCGTTCGCCAAGGCGGATCAGCTTCCCGGTGAAGTTGTCGCCGAAGCCCATCTGCTCGTCGTCAACGATCCGGCACTGTCGATTACGAAGACGGCCAATCCTCGAGCGGGCGTACCCGGCGCGACGATCGTCTACACGATTACGATCGTCAATGAAGGCAACGTCGATCTGTTTAACGTCCGCGTGTTCGATCCGACGATCGGGCTTGATCAGTCGTTCGCGAACATTCCGGTCGGCTCCACCGTCATTATCGACTGGCCGTTCGTCATTCCCCCGAACGCGCAAGCCGGTCTGACAATCCCGAACGTCGTCGAAGTTCGGGCGGACAATTTGCCGCAGCCGGAATCGGTAGGAACGATCGTCGAAGTATTGCCGGCGCCGCGGCTCGAGATCGAGAAGAGCGCGGATCGGATCGTCGTCTTTCCCGGAGAGACGCTCAATTTTTCGATTACGTTGACGAATACGGGCAATACGGAGCTGACGAACATCGAGGTGACCGACGACATCGTCGGCTTTGATGAGGTCGTTCCCAGGCTCGGAATCGGGGAGCAGAGGGTGCTGACGATTCCGTTCCTCGTGCCTCTGGAAGTGCCGCCGAGAGCGTATACGAACTTGGCCGTGGCGACAAGCGACCAGGCTCCGCAAGTGTCCGACAGCGTCGACGTGACGGTGGCCGCCTCTCCGGATATCGGCATTCGCAAGCTGGTCAGCACGACGGTCGCTTCTCCCGGACAGAGCTATACGTATACGCTCGTCCTGAACAATATCGGGAATGTGCCGATTACGGGAATCCGGATCGTCGATCCGCTGCTGGGCGTCGACGAGGCGCTTCCGGATTTGGCGGTAGGCCAAAGATTCGAACGCTCCATTCCGTTCACGGTTCCGGCCGACGCCCTGATCGGGTCGGACATCGTCAACGAACTGACCGTCCAGACCGCGGAGGCGGGAACCCAGCGCGTGGAGGCGACGGTGACGGTGATCGGCTTCGGCCTGTCGCTGCAGAAGACGGCGGATCGGCCGCTCGCACTTCCGGGAGAGACGATCTCCTATACGCTGACGGTAGGGAACTTGAGAGACTTCGAACAGATGAATATCGTTCTTGAAGACGCGCTGCTCGGCATCGGCGAGACGGTGGCGAGTCTGCCGGTTGGAGCCACGATTGTGAGGACGGGAACGTTCGTCGTGCCGGCGGACGCGCCGGGCGGCAGCGTGATTACGAACGAATTCGCGGTAAGCTCCGATCAGACGCCGGTTCAACGGACGCAAGCCAAAGTCGTCGTCCGTCCGGCAGCGGATCAGACGACGACGTTGACGGTGCGCAAGCTTCCCGACCGGGACGTGACCGCGCCGGGGGAAACGATACGCTATACGGTGGAAATCAAGAACGTCGGCGTCCATCCGGCCACGAACGTAACGGTTAGCGATTCGCTGACCGGCACGGCGATTCTCATTCCGGTCATCCTGCCGGGAGAGACGGAAATCGCGCTGTTCGCGTTCGACGTGCCGCTAACGGCGGTCCAGGGGACGGTATTCGCCAACCGGGTGACGGTCGATTGGCTGGAGAGGCCTGCCGACGCTTTCCCGGCGACGAGCGAAGCCCGCGTGCTGCTGGCCCTTCCCGCGACGTTGGTCGAAATCCAAAACGAAGTGCAGCCGGAGGCGGCGAAACCCGGAGATACGGTGACGAAGACGATCCGGGTTACGAACGCTTCCGACCGCATTCTGACGAACGTGCGCGTCATCGATCTGCTTGTTCGCTTCAACACGAGGATCGCCGCGCTGGCGCCGGGAGAATCCCGCGAGTTCGCGCTGCCGTTCACGATTCCAGCCGACGCGGTCGGGGGAACGGAGTTCCGCAACAACGTCGCGGTGTTCTCGGATCAGACGCCGCTGCAGCAGGGAGCGGTGTTCATCGAGACGCAGACGCTGCCCGGAGCCGCGCTCGCGGAGACGGTCAACCGCCCGGAAGGCCGTCCCGGCGAGACGGTGTTCTTCACGGTCCGTTTCGGCAATACGGGCAACGTCGTGCTGCTCAATCTGCGGCTGGCGGCGCCGCTGATCGGGGTCGATTTCCAAACTGACCGCTTCGAGATCGAAGCGAACGAGACGATTCGCATTCCGTTCGAGCTGCCGGATACGGACGAGGATCTCGTGCTGGTCAGCCCGGCGACGTTGACCGCGGATAACCTGGGAACGCTGCGCACCTCCGCTTCCGTTCGCGTCCTTGTGGAAGAGGAGTGAGCAGGGGCGAGCGGTTCCCGAAGGGATAGCCTACACGTTCCTGTTCCAATGGCGGTGCTGCGCGATGGCGTCGATGACGGAGCTGTGGAACGTTTCGGCGTTCCCTGCACTGTCTTGAAGCAATACGCCTGGCGGCAACTCAGCGCTGCCGGCGGTTGCGCCTGCCGGGATCGCCTTGGCGGCCGCGAGCAGTTCCGCTCCCTCGCCGGCGGCGACGATCGTTTTGTAGTGCAGATACGCTTCCCGGACGAAATCGACGGCAGCGGCTTCGGCCAGAAGCTCCTGCACGCCGGAGCGTCCGCCGGCGACGTAGACGGCGTCGTACAGCACCGACGCCGCCGTAAGCAGCGACTGCTGCGGTTCCGTCATCGTCCCGTCGTCCGCCTGCACCGGAGCCAGCGTCGCGCTTACGATGTCCGCGGTCGCCTGCGCTACGGTCAGCGCCGAGATCAGGCCGTTCACCTCGCTTGCGGCGAATCCCGTCCCTACCAACACTGCAACCTTTCGCGTTGCCGCCGACTTGACCGTGTTCAGCATGCTAAGCGCCGGTGACACGTGTCTGGGCTGCACGGCGACGCCCTTGGTCGCCGTCGCTCCGATTCCGGCGGCGATTCGCTCCGCCAGATCCTCGGCAACATGGCTGAACACGTCCACGACGCGCTGGCGCAGCTCCTTGGACATCACTTTGCCGAGCTCGAAACGGAAGGCGTCGACAATCAGCTTCTGCTCCGGCGTCGACATGCTGTGCCAGAACATGGCGGCCTGGCTGTAATGGTCCTCGAAGCTGTCACTCCTCGCCTTGATCTTCCTTCCGTCCACTTTCTCCTCGTAATGGCGGTATCCGCCTTCGTTCGAAGGAACCGGCTGCGGGCTGCCCCCGGCCAGGCTGTTCCGGTGATAGCTCGTCTGTCCCGGATTGATCGTCATTCGGTGCATCCCGTCCCGCTGGTTGTTATGTACGGGCGCGATCGGCCTGTTGATCGGAATTTCCGCGAAGTTCGGCCCGCCGAGCCTTAATAGCTGGGTATCGGTGTAGGAGAACAGCCGGCCTTGCAGCAGCGGATCGTTGGTGAAGTCGATGCCGGGAACGATATGGCCGACATGGAACGCGACCTGTTCGGTCTCGGCGAAGAAGTTGTCGGTATTGCGGTTAAGCGTCAGCTTGCCGACGATTCGGACCGGGACGAGCTCCTCCGGCCATAGCTTCGTGGAGTCGAGAATATCGAAGTCGAAGCTGAACTCGTCTTCCTCTTTCAGGATTTGCACGCCCAGCTCGTACTCCGGGTAGTTCCCCTGCTCGATCGCGTTCCACAAATCCCTGCGGTTGAAGTCGGGGTCCTTGCCCGCCACCTTCTGCGTCTCGTCCCAGACGAAAGAGTGCACGCCCAGCTTCGGTTTCCAATGGAACTTGACGAAGTGTCCCTTGCCCGCTTCGTTGACGAAGCGGAACGTATGCACGCCGAACCCCTCCATCATGCGAAAACTGCGGGGCAGCGCCCGCGCCGACATGACCCACATGATCATATGGGCGGTCTCCGTATTCGAAACGACGAAATCCCAGAACGTATCGTGGGCGGAAGAGGCTTGCGGAATCTCGTTCGGAGGTTCCGGCTTGACCGCGTGGACGAAGTCGGGAAACTTGACGGCGTCCTGGATGAAAAATACCGGCATATTGTTGCCGACAAGATCGTAGTTGCCTTCCTCGGTATAAAATTTGACGGCGAAGCCCCGCACGTCCCGCACCGTATCCGCGGAGCCGCGAGAGCCGGCGACGGTGGAGAAGCGGACGAAGACGGGCGTTCTGGCGGAGGTGTCGGTCAGAAACTTGGCTTTGGTGAACTCGGCGAGAGATTCGTACAGCTCGAAGAAGCCGTGTGCGCCGAAGCCTCTCGCATGAACGACCCTTTCGGGTATCCGCTCGTGATCAAAGTGCGTCATTTTCTCCCGAAAATGAAAATCCTCCATAATCGTCGGCCCTCTCGGACCGATTTTCAAAGAGTGCTCGTCATCCTCCACCTTCAACCCTTGATTCGTCGTCAGCGGCTGCCCTTCGTCGTGAACCCGGTAATGATCAAGCTGGCGCTGCTTCGCGTTTTCGTCCGCCGGACGGGCCGCTTCGTCTTTTTTCTCATGCATGGGCGATCGCTCCTGTCTTGGAAATTTACGGTTAGGATTCCCCTTTGCGCGCCTATTATCCGAAGCCGGTTCGCTCCAGGGTTTCAGGTTCCATTTTGTTTTAATGTGAGTCATAAATAAAAAATAGATCAAAATTATGAGTATTATATATTGATTATATCTCTTTAATGACGTATATTAGGGAATATCTTAAACCAATGAGGTGGTCCGAATGGCGCAATTGGCTCATCAAGATGGTGTAATAGCTGCCGGAACAACCCCCAACGATCTTGGGATCGTGCTGTGCAAATACTGCTTGGACATGATCGGCACGCTGCCGACGAACGGATTCAAGAAGCTATACGGCGTATGCGACAACGAGAAATGCCAATGCGAGAATCGGAAGGAGAACGGTCATGGGCGTTAAGCAAGTATTCGATTTCCACGAAGGCGATGCCGGCATGAAAAGCATTCTGGGAGGCAAGGGTGCCCATCTCGCCGAGATGACGCGCGCGGGGCTGCAGGTGCCTCCAGGCTTTACGATCTCGACCGCGGCCTGCCTGACCTACTTCCAGGAGGGGCTGTCCGATGCGCTGTGGCAGGAAACGCTGTCCGCTCTTCGCAGGCTCGAGGAGCGCAAAGGCCAGCGGCTCGGAGACGCGCAAGACCCGCTGCTCGTCTCGGTCCGTTCCGGCTCCGTCACCTCGATGCCGGGGATGATGGATACGCTGCTCAACCTGGGGCTGAACGACGAGACGGTGCAGGGCCTGGCCCGGCAGACCGGCAACGACAGATTCGCGTACGACTGCTACCGCAGGCTGCTGCAGATGTTCGGCGAGGTCGTTCTGGGCATCGAGGCGTTCCGCTTCGAGAAAATATTGAGCCGGATCAAGACGGCCCGAGGCGCGGAGACGGATCAGCAGTTGTCGGCGGACGACTTGCGGGAGCTGATCGGGGAGTACAAGAGCTGTATTGCGGCCAGGGCCGACAGGCCGTTTCCCGAGGATGCGCACGAACAGCTTCGGATGGCAATCGAGGCGGTGTTCCGCTCCTGGCACAATCCCCGCGCGAAGTTTTATCGTCAGTTGAACCGGATTCCCGACGACCAGGGGACGGCGGTGAACGTTCAGAGCATGGTGTTCGGCAACCTGGGCGGCGATTGCGGCACGGGCGTCGTCTTTACGAGAAATCCTTCTACCGGAGAGAAGGAGCTGTACGGCGAATACTTGATCGACGCGCAAGGGGAGGACGTGGTCGCAGGTTCGAGGACGCCTCAGCCGGTCGCTTCGCTTCACGTCGATATGCCGGAGACGTATGAGGAACTGGCGCAGGTCGCGGAGCGGCTGGAGCGGCATTATAAGGATATGCAGGACATCGAATTTACGGTGGAAAAAGGCAAGCTCTACATTTTGCAGACGAGAAACGGGAAACGGAACGCGCAAGCGGCGGTCAAAATCGCGGTCGACCTGGCAGAGGATGGCGTTATTACGAAGGAAGAGGCGCTGCAGCGCATCGAAACGTCGCATCTCGATCAACTGCTGCATCGGGGCATCGACGAGAGGGCAGTGACGGAGGTGCTGACGACGGGGCTTCCGGCTTCGCCGGGGGCGGCTGCCGGCCGCGTGGTTTTCGATGCGGACGTCGCCGCCGCGTGGAGCAAGGACGGAATCAAGGTGCTGCTCGTCCGGCCGGAGACGACGCCGGAGGACATTCACGGCGTGTTGGTGTCCGAGGGCATCGTCACGAGCCGCGGCGGCATGACGAGCCACGCCGCGGTCGTCGCCAGAGGAATGGGCAAGCCGTGCGTATGCGGCTGCGAAGGCATCTCGATCGACGAGGAGCAAGGGCGGATGACGATCGGTTCGCGGATCGTGCGCGAAGGGGACTGGTTAACGATCGACGGAGCCAGCGGACGCGTCCTGGGCGGACAAGTTCCGCTGCGAGAAGCCGAAATGACGGAAGAACTGAACGAACTGCTGGGCTGGGCGGACGAGATTCGCACGCTGGAAGTGCGGGCGAACGCCGACAATCCGGAGGACGCGCGGACGGGAAGGCGGTTCGGCGCTCAGGGCATCGGTCTGTGCCGGACGGAGCATATGTTTTTCGCGCCGGACCGTCTTCCGGTCGTGCAGCGGATGATCCTGGCCGACGGAGAAGCCGAGCGGGGGAAGGCGCTGGCCGAGCTGCTTCCGATGCAGCAGATCGACTTCGAGGGCATGTTCGAGCAGATGAACGGCCTTCCGGTGACGATCCGGCTGCTGGACCCTCCGCTGCATGAATTTCTTCCTCAGGAGAAGGAACTGCTGAGACGGTTGGAGGAGCTTGGGGAAGAGTCGGCCGCGTTGGGGGAAGCGGAGAGAGCCGAGAAGAAGACGCTTGCGGCGACACTGCGCAAGGTAAGGTCGCTGGCCGAAGTGAACCCGATGCTCGGCTTGCGGGGATGCCGGCTCGGCCTCGTCCATCCCGAAATCTACGACATGCAGACCGAGGCGATCTTCCGGGCGGCTTCTCGCTGCGCAGAGCGCGGAATTTCGGTACTGTTGGAGATCATGGTGCCGCTTGTCGGCCATGCGAATGAGCTTGCGCTGCTGCGCGGCCGCATTGACCTCGCCGCACGCCGCGTGGCGGAAGAGGAAGGAGGGCGGGAGATCGCGTACCGGGTCGGCACGATGATCGAGGTGCCTCGTGCGGCGCTGACCGCGGGCCAGATTGCCCGGCATGCCGACTTCTTCTCCTTCGGCACGAATGACCTGACCCAGATGACGTACGGCTACAGCCGCGACGACGCGGAAGGGAAATTCCTGACCCATTACCTCGATCATAAGCTTCTGCCGGTTAACCCGTTCCAGTCGCTGGATACGGACGGCGTCGGCAAGCTGATCGAATGGGGCGTCGCTGCGGGCCGGGCCGAGAAGCCGGAGCTGAAGACGGGCATCTGCGGGGAGCACGGCGGCGACAAGGACTCGATTTTCTTCTGCCACCGCGTCGGACTGAACTATGTGAGCTGTTCGCCGTTCCGCTTGCCGATGGCGCGAATCGCCGCGGCCCAGGCGGCGATCGCGTACGGATGCCCGCAGCCGAACGCTGCGAAATCTGCGGACCCCGTTCCTTCGGCGCGCGCGGTTTGATAATATAGAGGGATGAAGGTTAGACGAGGGGGCTATTGCCATCGAACTGACATCCCGCCAACAGCAAATTTTGAAGATCGTCGAGGAGGGACAGCCGATCTCCGGCGAGCTGATCGCCGAGCGGCTGAACTCGACGCGGCCCATGATCCGTTCGGACCTGGCCATGCTGGTTATGCTTCATTATTTGGAAGCCAAGCCCAAGGTGGGGTACACCTTGGGCAGCGGCTTTGTACATAGCAGAGGAGCATCATCGGAGCGACTGCAGGGGATGAAGGTGCGGGACTATCAATCCGCGCCGGTCGTCATCTCCGAAACCGCGACCGTAGGAGACGCGGTCGTCTCGCTGTTTCTGGAGGATGTAGGCACGCTGTTCGTCAGCGATGCGGACGGCTGTCTGGCCGGCGTCGTGTCCCGCAAGGATCTGCTGCGGATCACGCTGGGCAACGCCGCCGCTCCGTCGATGCCGATCAGCCTTGTCATGACCCGCCAGCCGAACATTCATACGATCGCGCCGGACGATACGCTGCTTAACGCCGCCGGCAAAATGATCTCCTACGAAGTGGACAGCCTGCCGGTCGTCCAAGCGGCGTCGAGTGCCTCGGGCGATCCGCACAAGGTCGAGGTGGTCGGCCGAATCACGAAGACGACGATTACGAAAGCGCTGCTGGAGCTGGCGTTGGAATAGCTTAGCATCGGCCATTTGATTTGTTTTAAATTTATTTTGGAAATACGCTTGACCCATGCAGGTTATCCGTGATAGTATATTAAACGTTGACGCCAAACAACATGCAACAAAATGCGGTCGTGGCGGAATTGGCAGACGCGCACGGTTCAGGTTTTAGCGCGGCAACAATTTAACGCTTCAATCGGCTCTCAGCCCGCACGGTGATTGGGTTCTTGCAAAATGGCCACCGCGCCAAACAAACGCAAGACGCACCAATCACGGAAATTCCCTCAAAAGTTTGACGCACCACGCTAATGAAATCTTTAGCGCGGCCGACATAGGCGCGGCTGATGTGTCGATAGTAACTCTGTAGGGGAAGAGAGTCAAGTTACAATTTTATATGCGGTCGTGGCGGAATTGGCAGACGCGCACGGTTCAGGTCCGTGTGGGCTAATACCCCGTGGAGGTTCGAGTCCTCTCGACCGCACCATACTTTAAACTAAGCTCCAGTTATTCTGGAGTTTTTTATTTTTAAGGATTAAGTGTTATTAAAAAAAATCTCGTCGGATAATATAGTCAATGATAAAATAAGGAAATAGGAAGCAGCTTTGATTCGATTAGAAATTTTCGGAGGAATAAAATGGTTGAGCCACCAAGGAAGAAAGTCACTATTAATACTCTATTAAAAAGGGTCGATAAAATCAGATTAACTGTAAACGAGAAGTTAAACATTGAAAGAAAAGAAGAACTTGGTCAATTCTTTACTGATTCATTAACTTCTAAATTAATGGCCAGTATGTTCAAAAAAAAACAAGATACTGTTAGAATTTTGGACCCAGGTGCTGGTATAGGTTGTCTGTCAGCTGCCTTAGTTATTGAATTATGTAAAAGAGAGAGTCCTCCTAAGGAAATTGTTGTAACTGCTTATGAAAAAGATGCATTTTTGATTCAATATCTCCAACAAACACTTGATCTTTGTAGCCAAGTTTGTATGCAACATAATATATTTTTTAGTTCTAATATTGTAACGGGGGATTTTACAGAAATTAGCGTGGAGTTTTTGAAGGGGATAGACGAAGACATACCTCGATATAACTATGTGATAATGAATCCTCCCTATAGAAAAATAAAAAGTTCATCCCGAGTAAGACGTTCCATCCGATCTATTGGGATTGAAGAAACAAATTTATATTCTGCATTTTTGCTTCTTGCGAGTAGACTATTAGATGTAGGGGGTGAAATGGTTGCAATTACACCAAGAAGTTTTTGTAACGGTCCATATTTTAAAAATTTTAGATATGAGTTCTTAAGCAATATGTGCTTTAAAAGAATTCATACATTTGACTCACGAACAGCTGTATTCAGTTTAGATAGAGTTGTCCAGGAAAATATAATTTTGTATGCAGTAAAAGAAAAATTTGAAAATAATTCTATGGTTGATATCTCGACGAGTACAGGGAAAGATAATAAAATTAGATTGTTAAATACTGTTACATATAATCAGTTTATACATCCTAAAGATCCGGATTTATTTATAAGATTAGTTAAAAATGAAATTGATCAAAGCTACGTAGAAAAGATGAAGAGACTTTCTAATTCATTAGAAGATCTTGGAATATCTGTTTCCACTGGAAAAGTTGTTGATTTTAGAGCTATTTCATTTACAATGAAAAATTGGGTAGATGGAACCGTTCCACTTATTTATCCATGCCATTTCTCTAATGGTGGTATATTGTGGCCAAATACGATTTCAGGAAAACCAAATGCAGTGAAACAATGCAAACAAACTTTGGGGATCTTAGTGCCAAGAGGAGTATATGTTCTAGTAAAGCGATTTTCAACTAAAGAAGAGCGTAAAAGAATTGTATCTTCTGTCTACGATCCGGATAAATATAATTTCGCTTATGTTGGTTTTGAAAACCATCTTAATTTTTATCATGTAGATGGTAAGGGGTTGCCATTGAACATTGCAAAAGGACTATCAATCTTTCTCAATTCAACATTGGTTGATAATTACTTTCGGCAATTTAATGGACATACGCAGGTGAATGTAGCAGATTTGAAAGATATCAACTATCCTTCACTAAATCAATTAGAAAGTCTTGGAGAACATTCAGAAAATATTTTTCAATTAGATAAGGAGTATTTGCTTCAGAGTGCAATTGATCTACTAATCGATGAACTGATTTTTGATGACAAAGATAAAGAAGTAGGCACAGAAGCACTGGCGATTTAATGCCAGTGCTTTTTAACAAAGGAAAAATTAATAATTTGTCGAATAGGTACTAAATACTAGTCAGTGGAATTTGGGAGGGTCGAGACGTGGCGAAAAAAATACCTTTTAAAGTCTCTGCTCGAACGGCAAGACTCATTGGGCGAGAAAATGTAAGTAATTTTGATGGAGCAATTATTGAATTAATAAAAAATAGTTATGATGCAATTGCTTCAGCTTGTGTGATCTTCTTTAATAATAAATATAATAGTATACCGGAGACATTAAATGAATATGAATATAAACAATTTGTAAATGAGCATGATTTGATAAAAGAATATTATTTAGAAAACAAAGAGGATGGGCAATTTACAATTAAAAAAGAAATAAAAAAGCTTGAATCTTTTGAGTTATTGAAGTTTTTTCGAACTAAAAATGAACTATACATAATTGACAATGGAACCGGAATGACTGAAGAAACGATTGAGAAATATTGGATGACTATTGGGACTAATAATAAAGAATCTGACTTTATTGGTACGGATGGAAGGGTGAAAACTGGAGCAAAAGGCATAGGAAGGTTTGCTCTTGATAGATTAGGCAGTAAATGTGTGATGGTTACATTACCCAAAAACTCACAAAGTGGAAGTAAATGGCGCGTCAATTGGAATGAGTTTGAAAAAAATGAAGCTAATATTGATGATGTTTATGCTGAAATAGAAAACATTGACGAAAAGCAATTTTTAGAAGAGATAGCTGAAGTCTTAAGTGATTATAGACAAAAACTTGTTATTAAACTTGAAGATAAGACTGAGTTAATTCAATTCAATAATGGGACACTTTTTAAGATATCTGATTTAAGAGACGATTGGGATGATTTCTTTGTTGAAAAATTATATTCAAACTTGGAAACATTGATCCCTCCTACAGAGGAAAATGTATTTAATGCATTTTTATTTTCTTCACTCATTAAGGAGAAATATGGTCAAATTCAATCTGTATTATGTGATGATTATGATTATAAGATCGAAGCCAAAGTAATTGATGACCAAAATGTAAATATTACTATACATCGAAATGAGTTTGACATTCCTTCAATAGACAAAGATCTTTTTGGTCTTCCAGATATGAAGGAGAAGCCGTTTGATCAAGAAACACTCTTAAATGGCTTTCATACAAAAAAATACAATATTCGACAACTTCTTAAAGGCTACGATCAAAATAAGGAACTTTTTAATGAACTAGGTCCATTTAATTTTACTTTATATTTTTTGAAAAGAAGCAATGGGACTCAAAGCGATAGAAAAAAGTTTTTCAATAAAATTGTTTCAGGGCCTTCGAGGGTTAAAATTCTTGATAAATTTGGTGGTATCAAATTATATAGGGACTTTTTTAGGATTCGTCCTTATGGTGAACCAGGCGGAGACTCATTTGATTGGTTAAAATTAGGCGATAGGGCTGATAAAAGTCCAGGAGGACCTACTCAATCTGGAGGAGGTAGGCTAAGACCTAATCAAGTATTGGGGATAATTAACATTTCCCGATTGACAAATATTAATTTTGAGGATAAATCAAGTCGGGAAGGTTTGCAAGAGAATGAATCATTTGTATTATTTAAAGAACTTATAACAAATATAATCAATCTCCTAGAGAGTGATCGTTCTAAAATAATGAAAAACATGCAGATCCTACATTCACATAAAAATGTTGAAGATGAAAAAAAGAAACAAGGAACCGAGTTAGCAACTAAGATAGTAAAACTTAGGGAAGAACAAAAAAATAGGCAAGAAGATAATAATGAACATTTTCATGATAAAGAGTCTAAGGTAGATGATGAGTCGAATCATAAACAGGCCGAAGAAAATAACCAAAAAAATCTTCTAGCAGATTCTTTGGTTATTATTGCAGAAGAAAATAAAGAGTTACAAAATGAATTACAATTATCTAGAACCTTGGCAAGTACTGGACTGGTAATAACATCGTTTGCACATGAACTGCAAAACTTGAGTGTAAAAATAGAAAGGAGAACAGATGATTTTATAAAAATATTGGAGCCATTATTAGATAAGAATGTGTTAATAGGTCTTGAAGATTTTAAAGATCCGTATGTTTTCATTGAAGATATTAGGAAACAAGATGAAAAGTTGAAATATTGGCTTGATTTTGCTTTAAGAGCAATAAAAAAAGATAAAAGAACTTTGATAAAGGTCGAATTATTTAAAGTTCTCGAGGAATTTAAGAATTCTTGGGAATTTATTTTAAATGAACGCTCCATTACAATGAATATACCTTTAAAGCAAAATAGGAATTGTTATATTAGAATGTTTGAAACAGATATTGAAACTTTACTCAATAATTTGCTTACAAATTCTTTTAATGCATTTAACCGACGAGATGCTTCAGGAGAAAAAAATATAACGATTGAAATTTCTTCCAATGCCTCATATCTTGAATTGATTTATAAGGATTCTGGCCCTGGATTATCTACTGAAATTACTGACCCTTATGAAATCTTAAATCCCTTCTTTACAACTAAACGTGATCGTTCTGGAAAGGAAATAGGTACGGGGATGGGAATGTGGCTTATAAAGTCAGTCGTGGAATACTACAATGGAGATATTGTTATATTCAATGAAAGACCTGGATTTAGAATTAAATTTCGTTTTCCTATTAGAACGGATGAAGGAGTAAAAAATGAAGTATAAAATTGGTATTATTGATGATGAGGCGGATACAATTAGAGCTTTTAAGAGAGATGTTAATGACGATTTTGAAGTTATTGAGCTTGATATTACTAAGTCGATTCCTGAGATTATTGAAGATATCATTGAGATGAAACTTAAAGCAGTTGTTGTTGACTTTGATCTGCAGAATCATAAATTTACAGGCATAGACATTGTAGAAGAATTAAATAAGGTAATTCAAAGTTTTCCAACATTTATTTTGACTGCTCTTGATGAAGAAGCTGAAAATTTCATTAATGATGTCAACATGATTTACCAAAAAAAGAGTGGAAGTTCGGGAGAGGTTTTAAACCGAAGAATAAAAAAACAAATTGAGACACATGAGAAAAATTTAGAGGAAGCAAAATTGGAGCTGAAGACATTATTATCCAGAAGAGGGAGTCTTACGGTATTTGATGAAGATAGATTGATCGAACTAGATAGATTCATTGAAAATAGTGCCTTTAAGCTAGCGGTAATACCTGAGGGAGTAAAAATAAATATGACGTTTGACAAAAGAATAATAGAGTTATTGGAAAGCACTGAGGAGTTGTTAAAAGAATTAAAGGAGAATGATGATGAAAATTAAATACAGAATGAAGCATCCAAAGAGAACCTTTTTAGATAAATACGATAATTATAAGAAGTATAAGCAGCCTCTTATGGAAGATTTTAATCATCGTTGTGGTTACTGTGATGCAATTGATACTTGGTTAGGGGGCTCGCGATTTTATCATATAGATCATTTTAAACCTAAAAGTCTATTTCCTCATCTTGAAACTGAATATTCTAACTTAGTTTATTCTTGTCCATATTGCAATATTTTTAAAAGTAATGATTGGGTTGAAGATGAGGGGGCAGGATATATCGATCCTTGTCATGAGGAATACTCCAATCATTTTTTTCGAGACCGATTTGGAAACATTCAGCCAGAAACAAAGCAAGGATCTTTTATTTCTAAAAAACTTCACCTTTATCTTATACGGCATTCTGTATTATGGAATCTAGCCAGATTAGAAAAACTTATCGTAAGCATCCACGAACTTATTGAAACAAAAAAATATGAAGGTGAAGCGATTCAAAGATTAAAGGAAAGACACTATGTATTAACAAAAGAATTTTTCAGATATATGGGTGAGTTTCGTAAAACACAAAATAGTGGCTAGTGTAAATTATTTTCCCCGGTATCTTTTAAAATAATTAAAGAGTTTATAACCAGTTCAAGTTGTTTATCTAAAAAACTAAGGCCCCTGTATAAAGCATTGAAATTAGAGTCATATTTTAATGAATCTGGGAAATCAATTTTTAGGAGATCTTGATTTTGATTTCGAATTTCTTTTAACTGATTTATTATTTCATTTGCACCCATCACTCTCTCTCCTTTAACTGCTGGTCATTTATTTATATTTCCGTTAACGACACGTTATGTTTTATTCTTGCCCAACTTAATTAGTTTCATGCATTTAGCAAACTGATATGACATGATTCACGCTGCAAAAGGCTGGTATGTATGTGTAGTTCCCTGAATAGTCAGATAGCAGTAAACAACTTCTCTACATTAATGGGCATATCCTTCTTTAGCTTTCCAATCGACGAAGCTTCTAAATTATCGACCTTTCAGGTGTCTGCTCGACAAACGCTTTATTTTAGTATTTAAAAATAAGAGGTGCCAATTTGGTCAGGAACTTGATTAGCGCCTCTTATTAATTTATCGATTTCTACGAAGCTGAGTATGTTCAACCGGACTATATTGTTGCAGCTTAAAGATAACGTCCAATTGCTTGTGGGATTGCCTGTCCAGTAGTTGCCAAATATAATGACCGTATCATAGAAAAGGAAAAGGATGCCTCCCTTGGATGTGGGCCTGCGGCAACAGGCTCACGGAAGCATCCTCCCAAACAACATGTGATACATCCGTGGTTTAATCGAGAAATAAGAGATATTTGGCAGTTTAATTCAACTTTTTATCGTGCTGTCTCTCGTCGAGTTTTTATGGAGCTTACTAGGGCGTGTATGCAAACCTCATGCTAACCAGATTATAGCTCATCTTCCGCGCAGGCTCTACGCGAGAAAATGGAAATCCCTGAAACAGTGGCCGACAAACGCTAACGGTCAACCGCTAGGCATTCTCATTTCCGATCTTCTCTTTAAATGTTTAAACGTGGGAATTCA
>Ga0065721_10004593_pt1 | contig 26371 bp, 24 predicted proteins | sample Mesricmetagenome_FD_59108 | JGI IMG/M metagenome (GOLD analysis project Ga0065721, IMG submission 59108) | Mesophilic microbial community from rice straw/compost enrichment Sample: eDNA_1 v2 (version 2) | ecosystem: Engineered > Solid waste > Grass > Composting > Bioreactor | place: USA: Davis... | reverse complement strand
CGCCGCTACAAGGATCGCTGGCGGGTCGAGGCCATGTTCTGCCGGCTCAAGGACTTTCGTCGCATTGCCACCCGCTACGACAAGCTCGCAAGGAACTTCATGTCAGCCGTAAGCCTCGCCGCCGCCGTGGCCTTCTGGCTCTGAACGAGTCTGAACCCTAAATGCCAGACCTGTAAAACTCCCTGGCCTTTTCAGAGAAGGGCCAGCCACTTACCTGCGCCCGCAACTCAAAGGGGCCATGCGGCTCCACATTTGGCCTGCGTGAATCCTTCTCGCCCCATACGATCGTCAGCTCGGTGCCTTCGGCAGCGAAGGCCTCATCGACCGAGGCGATGGAGACCATCGCGCCATCGGGTGCCAGGAATGCGGTATAGGTCGATACGCCGACCTGATTGCCCTGTTTGTCCAGCACCGTGTCGTAAGGATAGGCTGCATAGTGCGCGAGGGGGAGTTCCATCGCCTTGCCATTCTGGCCGGGCGTCAACTGACTGCGATACAGAGCGGCAAGATCGTCCCGATTAAAGACGAGAGACACTTTCTTCCGGTGTGTCTCTTTCTCCATCCTGGCGAGCGCATCACGACCGATGAAGTCATGGTCGAACCGGATCAGGCGACCATAATCCAGATCCCAAGGCGTGAAATAATAGTCCTCGATGCGATCTGAAACGAAGCTGCCGCCTAGGCCAACGACCGCATCGAAACTGTTGGCAGGCAGCCATTCGCGGAACGCCCGGCAATCGTCCCCTGAGTAAAAGGCAGGCAGCGGACAGGCCATCCAGCCAGAATCCGCCGCAGCGCTGGAATAAGCGCGTGCACCGACCTGCTTCAGATCAAACTCGACCCCGGCTTCGAGGATGGCGGCTTTCACTTCATCATAATGATCAAAATCGCCCCAGAATTCCAACCCCGGCGCGCCGCCCATGCCGTGCCGCAATGACTGATATGTGCGTCCAGCAACGTTGATGGTGCCCATCTGGAAGAAGCGCGGAACATCGACGGCACCGCCGTTCAGCTTTTCGAGCAACTTCCAGGCCTTCGGACCCTGAATTTCGAAGCGGAAATTCTTGCGTGGCTTGGCATTGTTGACGGTGCGCTCGTCGCGCTCGCACCACACGTCCATATCGGTGCGGGAAACCTGATACTCGATCCAGTTTGCAACACTTGGCTTGCCGACGAGGTTCACCGTATTATCGGCGAGCCCGAAGATCACCATGTCGCCGATAAGGTAGCCACTCTCCGCGCAGGCTATGAACTGCTTGGCTTTGCCTTCGCCAAATTTCTCGAAGCTGTTGACGGCGAATTGCGAGATGAACCGGAAAACGTCCGGGCCCTTCACATACAGATCCACCATGTGGAAGGACTGGTCCATGAGCGCGACGCCTTCGCGCCAAGCGTGCTGCTCAATCCGCCAATTGGTGAATTCTGACTGGACCGGAAAAACATAAAGACCGGCCTGCGAATTGCGCAGCATTGGCAGCGCGCCACCGGCCCGATCGATTTTCTCCTGCAAATTCGCTACCATATGATCACTCCAATATTTGATTAAACCATCGCTAACGCGAAAGACCGGTCGCTGTCTTTCAGGCGCGCGACAGAGAGTTTGACAAAGGCGTCTGACCCGCCTTCTGGCGTGACACCGGTCGCAAAGTTACCATTGGCACAAGCGTTGAGCGCGATGTTCAGAACCTGAAACCAGAGTCCAGTCGGTCAAGCTTGCGCAGCCATGCCTGCCACAGCATGGAGCCCGCTCCGGAGAAGGCGCGTAAATCCTCGATCACTTGTTCGGCAGCGCCCGGAGGCGGGGGAAGCAGATCATCCAACGACCCCACGCTCATCAGACATTGCGCCTGACAAGCGCGCTCCAGCGCGTAAATTCTTGAAAAAGCGTCCGCGACACTAGCGCCTGTCGCCAAGGTGCCATGATTTCGGAAGATCATGACAGCCGAATTCCCAAGGTCTGCGACGATCCGTTTCTTCTCATCGTCCCGCGTCGCGATGCCCTCAAAGCTGTGATAGCCAATGCCGCCCGCACTCGCGATCATGGCGGTCTGCGTGTAGGGCAAGAGGCCGCTTTTCATGGCTGAAACCGCCTGTCCGGCAGGGGTGTGCAAATGGATGACCGCTCGGGCATCGTGTCGCGCTGCGTGGATGGCGGAATGGATGACGAAGCCAGCTGGATTGACCACACCCTCCTGGTCGCCGATCTTGTGGCCATCCAGATCGATCTTGAGCAGCGACGAGGCCGTCACTTCCTCAAACATCAGGTTGAGCGGATTGATCAAAAATGTGTCGGTATCGCCGATGCGGACGGACATGTGCGTGAAGATCGCATCGTCCCAACCGAACATGGCAGCCAGTCTGAATGCGGCCGCAAGGTCGATCCGCAGGGCGGCTTCTGCAAACTCATGTTCATTTGCCATCATATGGTCCTTCTTTCGCTGCACGCCTGTTTCAAAGCATTGCGATGAGTGCCTTGCGGTCGATTTTCCCGACCGAATTTTCAGGAAGAGCCGGCAGCACGATCACGCGATCAGGCTCATGAATACGCGAGAGCCGGTCGCGGACGTGCGCACTGATCTGGGCGGTGTCGATCCCTTCAGCGCTGGTCGTAACGAAGAGCACCGGGACTTCCCCCAAATCCTTATGAGGCGCTCCAACCACGCAACATGCATCAACGTCGGCGAGCTCGAGCGCGGCGGCTTCGATCTCGGCGGGGCTCAAATTCTCTCCGCCACGGATGATGATGTCTTTCAGTCGGCCGGTAATGCGCAGATTGCCTGCAGCATCGATCGTTCCGAGATCGCCTGTCCGGAGCCAGCCCGAAACGATCGGCTGATCATCGGACCCGACATAGCCTTGCATGAGCGCGGGGCCGCCGATGCGGATTTCGCCCTCCCCACCCTCAAGCTGCTCGTCACCACCGGGGCGGAAAATCGCTAGCTGCTGCCCACGCAGCGCGCGGCCGACGCTACCGATGCAACGATCGGCTGGCACATTCATCACTGAGGTGCAGGTCGCTTCCGACAGGCCATAGGAGACGATCAGCGGCGTCTCGAAGCCCGCCTCTATTTCCCGATGCAATTGCTCGGTCAGCGGCGCGGACCCGCAGCGCAGAAAGCGCAGCGATGGAAAGCGCTTCCCCTGTATCAACGGTAACATGCGCGCGAAGATCGTCGGCACCCCGGTCATGATCGTGATGTCATTCTGCGAGAGAGCCTCAACCGCGCGTTCCGCCTTGAACCTGGAATGCAGCAGGATTGAAGCCCCAGCCAGAATGGGGGCGATGATCTGATTGTTGATGCCGTTCGTGTGGTGGAGCGGCATGACGTGGAGGAGCCGATCGTCGGGCGAAAGTCCCGTGCGATCGAGCACGCCCGCTGCGTTACAGGCAAGGCTTCCCTGTGAAAGCAGCGCACCCTTGGGCTTTCCGGTGCTGCCCGAGGTCAACTGGATCATGGCCAGCTTATCTGGGTCTGGCTCGGCAATGCCAGCGCTGGCTGATGGAACAGGCAATTGGGAAAGCGCAAGCGGCGGTCGTTTTACGCCACACATTTCAAACTGCTGCGTCAGCAGAGCCTCTGGCGTTAACGGATCGAAGATCAGCGCCGGCACTCCAAGGCGCAACGCCGCGAGAAACAATATGACCGTTTCAGCCGTGCGCTCGCCACGCAGCGCGACAACCTCGCCTTCCGGGATGCCCAGCCCCGCCAAAGCGCGCGCCGCATCTGCAACGCGCTCAGCAAGCTCTCGATAGGTGAGGCTTTCTGCATCCGTTGTCAGGGCGTTGCGCGATGATGTGCCGTGCAGTTCCAGCGCCTGCGCCAACATCGATCCGATAGCGATCTGGCCGCTAAATGCTGCTTCAGGACAAATGGACATTGGCATTCCGTGCATGGCGACCGTCGAAGTCGAGCGCAGCCAGAGCTGCAAGCTCGCGTTCGGTCGGTGGCGCTGTGGGGCCAACATTGTCCGTGCTGAGAGCAAAGCCTGTCCGCTCCACAACCTGCTGCGCCGTCACGTCCGGATGATGTGACGTCATCTCAAGACTACCATTGCGCAGTTCCAGCACGGCAATGGGCGTGACAATGCCGGACATGCCGCCCCATGCTGTCTGGAAGTCCAGCTTCTCGACAAGCGTCCGTGGCGTATGTTCCGTGCGCCACGTGTAAGCGCGTCGCGCTGTTGGCAGCATTACTGCTGCACCGCCGCCGCCCGGCAACCGCACTTTCGGGTTCGACCAGTCACCAATCACGGAATTATTGGTGCTGCCGGATTTGTCGATCTGCGCGGCACCAAGGAAGCACAGGTCCATTTCGCCACGCGTGCAAAGATCGTAAAAATCTTCATTCGCAAAGATCGAGCTGGAGCCTTCAGCCAGCACCGGGTCCGAGCTTGACCAGGGAATGTGCGAAGGCATCGGATCGACGCCACCCGCCACGTTGATATAGGTGAATTCGAAATCATAGGCCTGCTTGGCGAGCAGGCATGAGAGCATCGGGATGGTTGAATTGACCCCGCTGAATGTAACTTCGCCTGCTCGAATGAAGCGGGCGAGGTTGATGACGATATAGGAGAATGGATCCCAGCTCTCGTTCATAACTCCGCTCCCGCACCTTCGACATGGTCGATGAAGCTGGAGACATCGCGCTCTTTGGAATTCATATATCTCTCGACCTCGGCATAATCGATGCCATAGTCTGGCCAGCAGGAGCCGGGCCATGCGCCGCGCTCGATCACGGTAAACCCATCGACCATGAAATGCGGCGCCAGTGTCAGCTCCGGGCGCTCTTGAAACGCCTTGGCGGGCACGAGGCGCTCAGCCACGACCAGCACTGATTTGGCTGCACGGGTCATCAGTCGATCCCAGTGACTGGTGCCAAACACCCGAATATCGCCCTCTTCGCTCACCTCATTCACATGGATGATCGCGAAGTCGGGCTGGATCTTCGGGATGAGGAACGTGGACTGGCCGCTTCCATAGGGGTCCTCCACTTCCTTCCAGCCATTGATCACGGCCAGTTCAGAGCCGAAAATTCCGCCGCATGGTTGAAAGGGCGCGCCAAAGGCTGCAGCGCGCAAGCCTGCGGTGAGGCTGGCGCAGGCATGCTCTTCCAACGTAATTTCGCCTGCCTGAACAGCATGACGATACCAGGGCGCGAGGCCGAAATAGCCTTCCATCGCCACGATGCCAACGCGCGCCTTCTTCACCGCGCCAGCGCGGCAAAGCAGATCGATGTCATAGCCCGGCGATTGCTTGATGATCTCCAGGTCACGGCGCCCCTGCCGCACCAGTTCGCGCACCATCGCAAACGGCCCGCGATGAAGGAAGCTGCCGCCAAGCGCGAGACTCGCACCATCAGGGATGAGAGCTGCGAGTTGAGTGAGAGAGAAGCGACGGTTCATCAGCGGCCTGCCACATAGGATTGAAGCTGTTGTTTGAAATTCGGAGCAGCGGCGGAGCGCACCAGATCGGCAAGGTCCGCATCCCGATGATCGCGCTTCGTCACGGCCAGCAGGCGGCTATGCGTCACCACGTCGATTGGTTCGAGCGATGCTGCGATGCTTTCCACACGCGATGGCCAATCCTCAGTCGCGGCAATCTCAGTCGCGATGCCAAGCGAAAGGGCTGCCGTTGCATCGAGCTTCTCCGTGGTCGAAACGATCCGCCATGCCGCATCATCGCCCACTCTTGCCGCCAGCCTGCGCGTGCCCAGCACGAGGCCAAAGCGCGGCCCGGGGAACATGAAGCGGGCATCCGGCGCAGCAATGCGATGGGCGCACGCCGCGAACAGATCTGCCCCTGCGCCAAAGCAAGGCCCATGGCCAAGCGCAATGACGGGGATTGGCGCATGATAGACGAGCTGGAGCAATTGCTCGATCTCGACGAGGCGGAGCAGCAGATCGCCATGGCTCGCCTCCTCCAGATCAGACAGATCGAACCCTGCGCAGAACGCTTTGCCGCGCCCGCTGAGCACGACGAGGCGGCTCCCGTCATGAAAAGCGGTTTCGAGTGCGGCGCTCAACTGCCGAACCAGGCCTGGCGCCAACGCATTGCGGCGCTGCTCATTCGCGAGGGTCAGTCGCGTTATGCCGTCCTGCTTTGCGCTCTCGAGCATCAGCCGGCCACCTGCGCCTGCTTTTCCCGCAAGGGGTCCAGCAACTCCGCATTATGTTCGCCAAGACGCGGCGGGCTACGGCGCACCGTTCCGCCCACGCCGCCGATCGTCAACGGACTGACGAAGGTCTTGGTCATCTGCCCGCCCGGCAGCTGCAATGGCTGCACCCAGCCCATATGGGCCACCTGCTCATCGGCGAGCGCCTGCGAATAGGTGTTGATTGGCGAGCAAGGCACGGCCGCTTCACGCAGACGTTGCAGCGCTTCATCAACGCTCGTGTCGGCAAAGGCAGCTTCGATGATCTCGACAAGTTCGGCCTGATTGGCGCAGCGCAGCCGCGTCGATGAAAAGCGCTCTGCATCGGCGAGATCTTCCCGGCCGATCGCCGTGCACGTGGATTTCCACAATTTGTCGTTACCCGCCGCGAAGGCGATATAGCCATCCTGCACCTTGAATGCCTGATAGGGCGCATTGCGCGGATGCGCCGAGCCCAGCTTGACTGGATCCTTACCGCTGCCGAAATATTCGCTGGTCTGCAGGGCGGCGATCGCCAGCGATGCGCCGAACATCGGCACATCGACATGGCTTCCCTGCCCGGTCTGTTCGGCCTGACGCAAGGCTGCGATGGCAGCCATCGCGCCATAAAGCCCGGTCGCGAAATCGGTCAGCGGCACGCCGCTTTTCACGGGGGCGCCGCCGGGCTCGCCCGTCACGCTCATCACGCCGCTCATGGCCTGAAGCGTCAGATCGAAGCCGCCTTCGCTCGAGCGTGGCCCTTGCTGACCAAAAGCGGAAATCGAGCAATAGACCAACCCGGGCGACTGCGCGCTCAGCGTCTCATAATCGAGGCCAAGCCGGCGCATCACACCGGGACGATTATTCTCCACGATGATGTCTGCATCGCAAGCCAATTGGCGCGCGAGTTCGGCGTCCAAAGGATCTTTGAGATTGAGCGTGACAGACCGCTTGTTGCGATTGAGCGACGCGAAATTCTCGCTGTAGCCATCCGTGATGGGCGGCCATTCCCGCATGGAATCGCCGCCGCCGGGATGCTCAACCTTGATGACATCCGCGCCAAGATCGGCAAGGAGCATCGCGCAAAAGGGGCCTGCAGCGACACTACAGAATTCGACGACCTTGACCCCGTCAAGCAACTTCATGAAATCTTCCTTTATCTTGTCGAGCGTCTGGCGAGATCGAAATCGCCGCCAGTCATGCGGGTGACGGCGCGTGCGGCCGCTAAAACCTCTGAAGAATATTGTTCCCGCTCAGTCGCTGTCATGCGGTCGGTCGGTCCCGACACGCCAATCGCTGCGACGCACCGTCCGGTTGCATCGAAAATGGGGGATGCGACACCGCCGACGCTCTCACGCCATTCGCCCCTGTTTACCGCGTAGCCAAGCTCGCGAATCTGGACGAGCTCCTTGTTCAGGTCCGCACGGGATGCACGCGTATGAGAACTGAAAGAGGGGAGCGGATCAGGAAGGGCGTCGAGTTTATGCGCGCCCGCAAAGGCCAGCTGCGCCTTGCCTGACGCAACGCAATGAGCAGGAGCCCTGCCCCCAATTTCTGAATATGCGCGGACGGGCTGAGGACTTTCGATCTTGTCGATATAGATGACTTCGATCCGGTCGAGGATCGACAGATGGATCGTCTCTTTCGTGATACTGGCAAGGCGCTGCATTTCTCCAGCTGCGATCTTGCGAATGTCCTGACGGCCAAATGCAGCATTCCCCAGTTCGAACAATTTGGAGGTGCATTCATAAAGGCCATTTTCATCCTGCTGAACGAAACCAGCATGGATGAGGCTTTGCAGCGTGCGGTGCGCATTGCTTTTCGGAACGCCAAGGGCGCCGGCGAGATCCGTGGTTCCGCGCGCCTGGGGCGATCGCGCCAGAATTTCGAGGAGCTTGAGCCCTTTGAGTAAGGTCGTGTCCATCAGCCGGTTTTACCCTTTCCAGAGTCGTCTTGAGGCTGAGGGTGGTGGACGGGTGAAAGGCTCATAGTCAATCCAGACGCAGATCGTGCGCGGACGCCCAGACGCCGTGAATTTGCGGAGCAAGGCGGAATGGCAATATGGCCCGGCCGCATTCCTGCATCGTCATCGCATCGACGATCAGCAGCTCACCGCGCATCTGGGGGACATTATGGCTCGCGGCGATCAGATACCCATCCCCTTCGCTGTGGCTGCCTGGACGCGGAATGAAGCTCGGCTCCTGGACGACCTGACCCGCACCAGCATAATAAGCCACGCATTCGCCCGTCTCGAGATTGAAGCGCGCAATATGGTCCGTCACCGCATACTCGCCGGGCGCGCGCCCGCGCGTCATCCCTGAGGACTCCCGTGAGGGATCCTCGCATTGCACCCAGGTATATTTACTGTTCTGGCAAGCGAACCGATCGTCGATACGCGTGAAGTTCGTGATCGTCTGATGGAACAGGATCTGTTCTTCAATCTGACTGGCCGGATTATCGAGGTCGATCGTGAAGCGACGGATCTTGTGCGCGACGGTGTCCGGCGTCGATTCATCGAGCGCCGGGAAGAGCGGGAACCAGCTATTGCCCTCAGCAGCGGGCGCATCCAGCGTCAGGACGTTCCCGTTCGACTGGCCGTTGATCGTGTGAACGATGGCGCGCAGTGGCCCCTCGATCACGCGCAAGTCTTCCGGACGCCCATGCCTCGGGATCACGAGGTAATAATTTTGACTGTCATTATCCCATGCCCAATGCGGATATCCGGCCTTCAGGCGCTCCATACTGGTCATGGTGCCGCCGCCGGGAATGACGATATGGCCGTTGGTCAGCCACATGTCGTGCATGAGGCATGTGTAGGGCGCCTCGATCTTGCACTCCCAGGTCTTCTTGCCGGTCCGGTCGAAGCAGAAGAGGACGACATCGCGGCTGCACAAGCCCGCCGCCTCATAGCTGAACGCAAATGTCTCGCCAGTTGCGGGATCGACTTTGGGATGTGCGGTGAAGGTCATCGTATCGACCTGCCCGTCAAAATCGTAATAATCCCTCGTCTCGAGCGTGATGGGGTCTATCTCGAAGGGAAGCGCATCCTCCTTCGTCGCGAGCAGTTTGCCTGCCAAGACGACCGGCGTAGTGTTCGAGGCGGTGCTCCCGCGCGGAGAATCGAAATTGCGGACCGATTCATCGTCGGTGAACGGATTGCGATACGCGCCGAACAATTGGCGCTGTGCCGCTATCTGGCTGCGGTAGCGCTCATTCTGCACGTAACGGCCGCGATAGGAAACATGGCCGTCCTTCACCCGGAAGCGGCTGATATAGCCGTCGGCGGCGAGCGCGTTGAAGCCTGCAGGGGCGTAAAGGAAATCGGCGGACAGGCGGAAGAATGCGCCGTCGAGATCGCTGGGTATCTCGCCTTCAATCATGCAGTCCGCCACATCGGCGTCGAAGCGATTGGGAGCGAAATATCCGTCTCCACCCCATTTAACGACCATGTGCTTTCCTCAAGATTGGCCCATTGAACATTATTCTAAATAACAGAACATCGTTCTACATAGCATTAACGGTTCACAAGCGAAATGTCTATGGCGGGTGTCGTGAGGAGCTGGCCTGGCAGGCTGCAATTGCCTGCGCAGGCCAACTCTCTAACGTTGTCAGTCGGCCATCCCGTGGGAGTGCCTGACCCCAAGAACCGGTGTCACCGGAAGGAACGCCGCACAGTGAGCATGAAGGTGCGCGGTTCGCCCACAACGCCAAGCCCCGTGAAATACGGCGCGCCGGTCAGCACATAGGCGGCATTATAATAGAATTTGTCCAAAAGGTTGGTGACGGAAGCCTCTGCCTGCCACTCATCTGCCTGATCACGCCAGGTGAGCTTGGCCGAAACGAGCGCACGACCCGGCAGCGATCCTCTCGGATCATTCACGGCGCGGGTTTCGACACGCGAACGATAGGCCATATCGACACGTGGCGTGAACGAACCGATCTTGCCAGCTTCCAGACGATACTGGATGCCTGCGGAACCTGTCCATTCAGGCGTATACTCGTTGGTCATGCCGGGCAGAACGCCACTGCTTGGATTGATCCGCGTATATTCGAAGTTGAGGTAGCCCAGAGATCCATCCAGCTTCAGCCCATCGATCGGCTCTGCCGTCAGCTCACCCTCGATACCCTTGATCCGGGCGTCCCCAATGTTGGTAGTTTGCGAGCATGGCGCTGCGGCAAAGGGAGAGATGGAATCGCACCGGGTTAGCGTTCCCTGGAAGTCCTTGTAGTCATTGATGAACGCTGAGACGTTCAGCGTCACGCGCCGATCAAGGAGGCGGCTCTTAAAGCCGACCTCATAGGATGTGAGCGTCTCAGGCTCATATGGCAGCGCCTGACTTGCGAAATATGGCCGTGGATTGACGCCACCACCCTTATAACCGGTGGATAGCTGCGCATAGGCAAGCAGGTCCTGGGCGAGCTCCACATCCGCAGCGATGCGATAATCGACGCGTTCTCCCTTGAAAGTCACGTTCACGCCGGTCAGTCCGCCAAGGCTCGTGCTGTTCGTGCCATCGACGTTGTAGCGATGGAATGTGAACGATTTGAAATCGTCCGTGTAGCGAACCGCGCCGGTGATGTTCACGCCAACGATCGGGTGCAGGACAGTGTGGAGAAAAACGGATTTAGAGCGCGTCTCAACCGGATCACTGTAGAGCGCATCGAGATTCACGCCGCCGCCGCCCAGAGCCACACCGCCGGGGATCGTCAAGCGTCCGCTCGATAGCCCCTTGGCATTGTAGTAATAGCCGCCAGCCGTCCAATCGAGCAACGCGCCGAAGCTGCCGGTGAGACGAAGCTCCTGCGAAAATTGCCGGTGCTTCATGTTCCAGATCTGATCAAGAATCGAAGCGGGCGTGCCATCGGCCGCAGACTGGATAGAGATTTTTGTGCGCCGATAGCCGGTGATGGACGTCAGCGAGACATCACCCAGCTTGATCTTGAGCGTGTTGGAAATGCCCCATGAATCCACAGGCGTCCTTTCGGACATTGAATATCTGCTACCGGCGGCGACGCCGCTGGTTGGGCGGACCTCATAATTTTCGTAATTGGTGTAACTCTCCGGCCCGGTGATATAGTTCGCCGTGCCAGCCCATGCCGCCGACTGGGTCAAAGTCTTAACCGCCGGATTCTCCGAACGATCATGAGAGACGTCAGCGACGAACAGATTTTCGATATCTGGTGTCGGTGTCCACAGCAGCGACGCACGGCCAACGAACACGTCGCGGCCACCCTGTTGCCCAAGCACGCAGCTTATATCTGTCCGCTTGGTCGTGGCAGCGGATGTGCCGGTCGCACAGGCATAATCCAGCCGATCCATATAGCCTTCGCTATGACGCACGCCGAAAGCCAAACGGCCGTAGAGGGTTTGATCAGCGATGGTCACATTGGTTGCGCCTTTGGCGACCACACCATTGCGCGATCCGGCGCCGACCTCGATGAAAGCGTCAGCATCCGGGCCGGGCCGTTTCGAGAAGAGCCGGATAGCACCGCCGATTGAGTTCTTGCCTGCCAGTGTGCCCTGGGGACCGCGCAGAATTTCAACGCGCTCCACGTCCACCATCTCAGTGACCGCACCCGGCATCACACCGTAGTAAACTTCATCGACATAGACGCCGACGCCCGGTTCTACCGCGAAGTTCGGGTCGCGCTGGCCGACGCCGCGAATGTAGATCGCCGCCGTGCCACCATAGCCTGTCGCATTGTTGGAAAGCTGAACGTTCGGCGCGAGATTTGCGGCACCGATGATGTCAGTCACGCCCTTCTGAGCCAGTAACTCTGCATTCAGAGCTGAAATGGCGAGAGGCGTCTTCTGCACAGTTTGCGACCGGAATTGCGCAGTGACGATGATGTCGCCATCGTCCCTGACTGGAGCCGCCTGCGCGCTCTCGCTGGGCGCTGCCGACGGAGGCGCGGCTTCGGGTGACGTTTGCGCATGCGCCGCGCCTGATGCGATGATCGCAAACAGCGACACGGCCAGTGATGATTTAAAAGCAACTTTCATGACTTTATCCCCTCTCGGAAAACGCTCTTTGGCGATCTTGTTATTTTAGTTTTCTGTTCCGCCTGCGTCTTTCACCTACGCGTCTGCGGCTTGACTGATTTGGACAAGCGGTCATCTTTGCGCCGCATCGGTGCAGAAGGATCGCGGGCACATTCCAAACTTTTGCGAGAATGAACGGCTGAAATAACTGGCGTCATTGAAGCCAACCGACATTGCGACGACCAATATGCCGCCCTGTGCCAGCCCGCCCCGACTCAACAACGCTGCTGCGCGATCCAACCGCTGCGAGCGAATGAACGAAGCCGGGCTCTGGCCCACATCAAGGAAGGCCCGCTGCAAGCTTCGCGGCCCGATCCCAAGCGAGCGGGATACCGCACCGACACTCAACTCCGGATCCGCAAGGTTGGAATTGATGTAATTCATCGCATCCCGGCGGATAACCGAGCGTTGCTGTCTCGAGCCCTGCAAAGCATTGGGCGCAACCACGCCGTCATACAGCATCTTTAAGCAGTCGAGGATCAAGCCTGCCATCGTATTGCCCAGCTCGGTCTGCATTTGGGTTTCAAGTGTGCGGTAAATCGAACGGATGACATCGACGGCCATCGCAACCATCGGGTTGGTCGCCGGGAAGGTCTGGCCTGCAAGCAAAGAAGGATCGCTCACACGAGAAAGAAGCGCGGAATAGGGGATCTTGATCATGAGACGGTCGATCTTTTCCAGGCTGTCGTGCGCCCAGGGCTTGGTGAGATCGCGAATGAACAGGTCGCCCCGTTCAAGCTTGAGCGCCTTACCGCATTCCTGAAACACCCGCTCGCCTTCAGAAAGGACAAGGAGAAGGGAATCATTGTCGCTGGATGCCCATCGGCCAACGCCGCCTTGCAAAGCTGTGGCTCGTGCCGGCGTCGACTGCACGCGAATCAGGCCAAGCGGCCCGATTGCAATTCTCGAGATGGTGCCAGCAAAAGGCGCGCTGCCGAGCGGCTGGATTTCAACGGGACCGAGCGTCTGCGCGGTAAACCGGTTCCATTCAGGAACGATTTGCGGCGCGCGCAGCCCTGCGGTGGAGAAACTCTCCCAAGCACTTTGCGTCATGGTCCTCTCCTACACTCCTCACAATCCAGGTCTGACTCGCATGCTGCTCAGCCCGGTTGAGACAGGACTAGACAAAGCAACCAGACGTTGGCAATATCTTTTAGAACAGTGTTCTGATATATAGAACTTTGGAGAGGGTTTAGTGAGCTTCAAGCATTATGTCGGTGGCGTATGGCGCGAGCTGGGCACGGAAAGCTCGCCGATCTTCGATCCAGCGACCGGCCAGGAAATAGACCGCTGCCCCTTGATTGATCAGGCCGGCCTTGATCTGGCTGTCCAGTCAGCTGCTGCAGGGTTCGAGAAATGGCGGCGCGTGCCTGCATTCGAGCGACGCGCGATTCTGCATCGCTCAGCCGCCTCGCTGCGTAACCGCGCGGATCGCATTGCAGCCCTCATCACATCGGAACAAGGAAAACCCCTCCCCCAGGGCAAAGCTGAGGCGATGGCCGGCGCGGACATTATCGAATGGTGCGCGGATGAATGCGTGCGCGCTTATGGCCGCGAAATACCATCGCGCGATCAAAGGATATTGCAGTCTTCGATCCGCGAGCCGATCGGCCCCGTGGCAGCCTTCACGCCCTGGAATTTTCCAATCAATCAGGCTGTTCGCAAGCTGGCTGCTTCACTCGCTGCGGGATGCTCCATCATCCTCAAAGGCCCCGAAGAAACCCCCTCCAGCGTCGTCGAACTCGTGCAAGCTTTTCTGGATGGCGGTGTCGAGCCTGAAGCAATCAATCTGGTCTTTGGCGTCCCCGCGGACGTTTCCACTTTCCTCATTTCGCATCCGTCCGTCCGCAAAATCTCATTCACAGGCTCCACGGCTGTCGGCAAGGAGCTTGCAGCTTTGGCGGGCAGGCACATGAAACGCATGACGATGGAGCTGGGCGGTCACTCCCCGGCGCTCGTTTTTGATGATGCCGATGTGGACTCAGCCGTGTCCATTCTTGGCGCCAACAAATTTCGCAACGCGGGCCAGACATGCGTGTCGCCCACACGCTTTCTTGTGCAGGAGCAAGCTTATGAGCAATTTCTCTCAGGCTTCGATGCAGTCGCTACGTCTTACAAGATCGGCGCAGGCATGAACGCCGAAACGACGCTTGGCCCCCTAGCCAATTCGCGTCGCGTCGATGCCATGAAAATGCTGGTCGATGATGCGGTGGCGCAAGGGGCGACGCTGCATCGTGGTGGGCGGCGCGCAGGCAATGCAGGCTATTTCTTCGAGCCGACGATCCTGACCGATGTGCCTCTCAAGGCCCGCATCATGAGCGAGGAGCCTTTCGGCCCGATCGCCATCATCCAGAAAATGCCGGACGAGGCGAGCATGATCAGCGAAGCCAATCGGCTGCCTTATGCCCTCGCCGCTTATGCCTACACCAAGGATTCCGGCCGCATCATGCGCCTGCGCGCTCAGCTTGAAGCAGGCATGGTGTCCGTCAACCATCATGGCGTAGGGCTGCCCGAGACTCCGTTCGGCGGCATCAAGGATTCAGGCTATGGCAGCGAAGGTGGCAGCGAGGCGTTGGAAGCCTATCAGAATGTCAAATTCGTCTCCGTTCTGGCGGCCTGACCGATGATCGTTTCCCCATCCGCTGATCCACAAACGCCCTTGAGCGACGCTGTAGCGCCAGAAGCCTCCACAAAAGCGGTTGGCGGCTGGCGAGCATGGGGAATGCTTGTCGTTCTCACCCTGATCTCCGCCGTGAGCATGCTTGATCGCCAGGTGATCACCATCCTCGCGGTCGATATCAAGCGGGATCTCCAGATCGGCAATGCTGAAATCGGCCTGATTTACGGCACCGTCTTCTCGGTTTTCTATTCGCTGTTCGCGATTCCCATGGGGCGGCTCGCCGACGGATGGGTGAGAACCCGCCAGATCGCCAGCTGCCTTGTCGTCTGGTCCGTCGCGACAATCGGATGCGGCCTCTCGGCTGGTGTCGCGCAATTGGCAACCTGGCGCTCGGTGGTGGCCGTTGGCGAAGCAGGGGCAGGCCCCGCCTCCAATTCCATGGTCGCGGACCTTTTCCCCAAGACACTGCGCGGGACGGCGTTCGCAATCCTGATGTCAGCAGCAACGCTCGGCCTTGGCCTTTCGACCATTTTCGGCGGGCTCGTCATCGGCTGGTGGAATAGCCAGTTTCCAGGCGGAATCGGCTGGTTCGGTCTGTCAGGCTGGCGCGCGACATTCATCGCCGCAGCCATTCCCGGCCTGATCCTTGCCGTTGTGATCCTTTTCCTGCGCGAGCCGCGTCGCGGCGCTGCCGATGGCGTTGTCACGCCGCAGGCTGACAAGTCAGTTCGCGCCGCCGCGTTCGAAATCCTGCCCCTGCTGCCGATCGTGAATATTTGGGCCGCAATGAAAAACGGCACCAGCCGGGCGGACATCATCCAGCTTATATCGCTGCTTTTTGGCATGACTCTGTTCGCATTGCTCTGCGTGGCTGCGCTGAGTTGGATCGCCCCTGTCGATGCCAGCGATGTCTATGGCTATCTCCTTGGCGTGCCTGTGACGTCCCATCTCGTGCAATCAGTGATGCTTGCTTTCGGGCTTCATGCCGCTTTCAGCTGGATGCTCGCGCAACGGCGCAATGATCCCGCAGCCTTTGCGACCATGTGGTCAAAGCCTATCTTTCCCAGCCTCGTGTTTATCGTGACCGCGCAAGTCTGCATGGCCTATGGCTTTAATGCATTCGCTGCGCCTTACGCCATGCAGGCCTACGGCGCGAGCCCAGCCGATGTTGGCAAGCAGATCGGCCTTGTCACGCTGGCGTGCGGCTTTGCCGGTACGATCCTTGGCGGCATGCTCGGCGACTGGATGAGCTGCCGCACCCCGCTTGGTCGCCAATTGGTGATGCTCGTCTCGATCCTCGGCGCGCCACCCTTCGCCATCATCGCGCTGACTCAGACAAATCTTCCGGACTTCGTCGTCTTTTACGGCATTTTCCTGTTTCTCACCGGCGCATGGTATCCCTGCTGCATGGCGAGCATTGCAGACGCGATCCCGCCCCATCTGCGCGGCTTGGCGACTGCCGTCACCTATCTGTCCTTCACGATTCTCGGGCTCGGCATCGGGCCCTATGCAGTGGGCGTGACGAGCGATGCCACTAATGATCTGGGTTTCGCAATGATGGCGATCTTCCTGATCACGCCATTATCCATCGCTGCGCTTGCGGTGGTTATGAAAGCAACGCGCGCGAACCGTCAGCTCTCATAAATCGCTCGGTTGGAACGGCCTTCAGACCAGGAGAATGATGTGCATATCTCACAAGATGCTTGGCTCACGCTCAGCGTTGATCTCACAACCCGCCATTCGCTTGGCAGCGCTCAGGGCTTTGAACGCCGCTGCGTGGAAGTTGTTGGCGGAAAGGCAACGGGCAAATTTGAGGCCGAGATGTTGCCCAGCGCTGACTGGCAGACGGTCTGGCCAGACGGCACGACGGAGCTGGATGTCCATTTCATGATGCGCACGACCAGCGGTTCGCTGGTCGAAGTGCGGGGGTTTGGGCTGCGTTCCGGGTCAGTAGAGATCATGCAGGCCGTCAATTCGGGCAAAGCCATTGATCCCGATCAGATGTACTTTCGAGCCGTCTATCGTTTCATTACATCGGATCCGGCGCTGAAGGACTTCAATCATCGCCTGTTTATAGGCGTGCCAAGACGTGATCCACCCGCCCGGCTTTACATGGACATATTCAGCATCGAGTGAGTGAAGCGAGGATCATGTGCAGACCATAATAGCCGTCACATCGAATAAATTCGCGCCGCTCGCGCAGTGGACGCGTTTGTTCGCGGCATCCGGCGCCGATGTTCGGGTCGCCGATATTGATGACATGACGATCAATGTCAAAGAGGTCGCTTACGCACTCTGCTTTCGTCCGCAGGCCGGTCGTCTCGCGCAGTTTCCCAACCTTCGGCTGATCATCAGCCTCGGCGCCGGGGTGGATCATCTGACCTCGGACCCAAGCCTCCCGGCTGCTGTACCCATCGCGCGTATGTCCACGGATCAAACCCGCGATCAGATGGCCGACTATGTCGCCTGGGCCTGCCTCTCACTTCTGCGTGATGTGCCACGGATGAGAAACGCTCAGGCCGCACATGAGTGGGAACAATTCTCCATCGGGCGCACCGCGCGTGATTGCCGTGTCGGGATTTTGGGTCTTGGCGCCATGGGCATGAGCGCAGCCTCATGCCTGCAAGGGATCGGTTTCAAGGTGAAGGGTTGGGTGCGCCGTCCACGGCCCGGCGGCGAGATAGACTGTCTGTGCAGAGAAGAAGGGCTGCGAGAACTAGCCGCGCAGAGCGACATCCTTGTTTGCATGCTGCCATCCAGTCCGGCGCTGCACGGTATTATTGACCAATCCATTCTCGCGCTGATGCCACGCGGCGCCGGCATCGTGAACGTCGCGCGCGGCGAGCATGTCGTCGTTCCGGACCTTTTGGCGGCTTTGGAAGCGGGGCAGCTTGGTAGTGCGGTTCTGGACGTCCTGCCACAGGAGCCTTTGCCCGCTAGCGACCCGCTTTGGGATCATCCCAATATTATAGTCACCCCGCATCTTGCCTCCATCGTTTCGATGCAAACAGCGGCCGATCACGCAGTCATGCTCATCAGCGCAATGGAGAGAGACGAAACGCCGACCTATCTGTTCGACCGGATCAAGGGCTATTGACCGCAGGGCTCTTCAGATTGGTCATAATCGCGCGTTGAAAGACCTTGGCGGCGGCGCTCATGGCCCGGTCTTTGTTGCCTAGCATGAAGAAGATGCGGGGCGGCAACTGGCAAGGGATTTCCCGCAGTATGCCAGAATCGACACGCCCCTGTCCCGCTAGGCAAGAGGTCACTGCGATCAGCCCGCCCGCCCGAGCCGCCTCCAGCACCGCGCCGTTGGAAGGCAATTCCAGCAATATATCGAGATCGGACGGGGCTACGCCATAGGTGCTCAGGGTCGCCATGAAATGATCTCGCGTCCCTGAGCCCGGCTCGCGCAGTACCCAACTCGCGCTCAGAATATCATCCCGGTTCAGATGTTTGTTTATCAGCGGATGATCAGGCGAAGCGTAAAAGCCCAGCTCATCGCCGCCGATCGGCGTGCGCTCAAGCTTTGTACCTTGATATTCCCCTTCGATGAAGGCGAGATCTGCTTCGCCCGAGATCACCGCAGCCACGGCCTGACTCGTGTTACCCACTTCCAAGTCAATCGAAAGCTGGCGATGGGCATTGGCGAACGCGGCGATCTGATGGGGGAGCCAATAGGTTGCGACCGTCTGACTGGCGAAGAGGCGCAGAGCGCCAGTTAATAGCCCGGAAAGGTCAATAAGGGCCTGGCGCGCTTCCGCAACATCCTGCAGCACCAACTGAGCGCGGGGAAGCAGGATGCGTCCGGCTTGCGTCAATTCCAGCCCCTTATGCACGCGATCGAACAATGAGGTGCGATACCGCGCCTCCAATCCTGCAATGGCAGCGCTCACGGCAGGTTGGGAAAGGTTCAGTTGCTCGGCTGCCCGCGTCATATTGCGAGTTTGCGCAACTCTTACGAAGGCGCGAAGCTGATCAAGGGTCATGGCATAGGCATTCTTTATCACAACTAATACATCTATCGATTAGACCTTTTCTGACTGAAGTTTCAGTGCAGGGCAATGATAGTTTCGCTTTCATCAGCCGGCCGGCCTTCGGATTGGGAAAAGCGCCTGCCCGGTCTCATCCTCTGCCTGATTGTGGCGTGCGCCGCCATCGGCATCGAGCGTCTTGAGGTCGCGCTGCTGGGCAAGGCGTGGCTGGACGCGATCGTGATTGCAATTCTTGTCGGCACGGCGATGCGTACGAGCGATCTGGTCCAGGGCTTAAGTCATGCAGGCATTGATTTTGCAGGGCGCTTTCTTCTTGAGGTTGCTGTGATGCTGATGGGCGCGTCTATTTCGTTCAGCCTCCTCGCAAGCGTCGGGCTTCCTTTGATCGCAGGCATTGTCGCGCTCGTCATTATCATGATCATGTGCAGCTTCGCGATTGGAAGGATGCTCGGCCTACCGGCGAAAATGGCTGTCCTGGTGGCGGGTGGTAATGCGATTTGCGGAAATTCGGCAATTGCTGCCATCGCCCCGGCGATCGAGGCCGATTGCGAGGATGTGGCATCGGCAGTTGCTTTCACCGCCGTTCTTGGCGTCATTCTCGTGCTGTTGCTGCCGGTGATTACCGCCGCGCTCAGCCTGAGCGCGATAGCGGGCGGAGCGCTTGCCGGATTGACCGTCTATGCAGTTCCACAGGTCATTGCCGCCGCCGCGCCGCTCGGCACGGTCGCCATGCAGTTCGGAACCGTCGTCAAACTTGTCCGGGTGTTGATGCTCGGCCCCGTCGTCCTCGTCATGTCTCTTCTCTATCGCCGCCGCATGACCGCCCCAGCGCAGCACAATACGGGCCGAAGCCTCACTTTGATTCCTTGGTTCATCATCGGCTTCCTCGCCATGGCGGCTTTTCGATCGATTGGGATCATTTCTGACCGACTTGCCGAAGTCAGCCATACGGCATGCTTGATCCTTACGATCGTCGCGATGGCCGCCTTGGGTCTTTCCGTCGACGTGCGAAACATCAGAACGGCAGGCGTGCGGGTCAGCCTGACCGTCCTTCTCTCCTTGATCTTGCTTATCATCGGCGGGATCGCCGTCATTTACGCCGTGGATCTGACTTGATGTTTCGGCTGGACGCGCATCAATGTGGAAATTTGGAGCGAGCCGTGCGATGCGTCGTCGCCTATTTGGCAAGGATGCCTCCGGCTTCAGGCCAGGTGCGCACATGCTGATGATCCGCTGCACCAATGCTCCGGGCGTAACCCATGGAGCCCAACTGGAAGGCAGGAGGCTATATGCGCGGCTGCGTCGAGCAAGTTCGATGAGAATTTCATGACGATGAACATGTATCATCTCGTCCGGCGATCGGTCTGGCGACGGCCGCTGGCGCGCTTTCCATCGCGAGCGGCGTGGCATCCAAACTGCCGCCCAAAATCAAAAGTCTGTCTATCACCCTGCCCGAGGATACCATCATGTTTCGTGGGCCAAGGGTGGACGCGCTCACAAATAACTGCATGGCCTGTCATTCGGCCAGCATGATTTCGTCGCAACCGGCTTGCAACGCGGAGCATTGACGCGCGATCGTCCACAAAAATGCTAGACGTCTATCAAGCTCCGATTGCCGACGAGGGTATCGAGCCGGTCGTCACGGGACTTGTCCCGGCGTAAGCATCTCAACGGCGCCATGAAATCCCTCGTCGCTTCCACATAGGCATGCATCAAGCCGTCCGCTGATAGAAGGGGGCGTGACGTCGCGTGCCTGCTCGGTTGGCCACGCCACGGCGGGCGAGGATATCGTCGCACGCCAGTGAACGCCATGGCGAGGCGCAGCGCTCAAGCGCCGGTGACTCGCGCTTTGACCAGCCGGGAGTGGACGCGGGTGCGCAGATCCAAGCGAGCGCGACGCCAATCCGTCCATTGCCTTCGCCTCGCGCTACTCGGCCAGCGCGGCACTAAACGCAATGGATCCGCCACCATAAATGTTCGTGACCACACCGCAGCCAAATATTGCCTTCCCCGCTTAAATAGCTCGGCCAGCATAAGGCGACGAAGGCGCGCATACCCTGCGACTTTTCCATTATGATCCTGCTTCAGTCTTCTCCCCCGCCTGGATTGCTTCGATCCTGTTGGCTGCCAGTTGGCGGAGAGCCTCCATAATGCCGACGATATGCTCGGTTTGTCGGAAAGCATGTCGGTCATACCGGATTTGAAGCCGTGTTGCCCCAGTTGGGACAGCGCGAACATGGAAGCCATGCAATGAGCGTGGCCCATCGGCGAAATAATCTTTGAGGTTCTTGCGTTCGCGCCCCGCAGGCTGAAGCCCGCGCGCTTGCTATATTCCGTCCCGCCTTCAAAGCGGGTGGCGAAAATTATGCAATTGACGGGATGTTCGACGCCATCCAGCACTAGGCTGATCTCCGTTATTTCATGGAGACCTCAATCCTGGATCAGCGTGACACTGTCGCCATGAAAAGAAGTTATAAAATATCATCGAATGTTGGGTACTAGGCAGCGTGGACAAATTCAGATTGAAAGTTACTCGGTCACAACGACCGCTTCTCCAATGATGCGTCCTTCCCACAGATAGAATTTTCCGGCCTGCCTCATCGTGGAGGCGGCCTGATCGCCGGACAGAAACATCCAGCCAAAGCGGCCAGTTTCGCCAGGCCGCAATTCTGCCTCGCCCAAGGTCGGCCAGCCATCCCAAGCGGGCTCTTCGGGGTCGAGGGTGGTCTTGCAGGGATAGCCCCATCCCGAGAAAACGGGCTGCAATTTGCCGCCTTGATCGGTTGGATACAGCCAAACGTCTGCGATCAGGTCTTGGCGTGCGCGACGCATATCGGGCATGGAATTTCCTCCGGCACCATAGTGCCGTGAGAAGAAGGCCTAGGCAACGTTAAGGGTGGCGCCAAGCATCATTGACGAAACGTCCATAGATTGATTCAAGGCTGCCTTTTGGAGGCGGGTTTGAGCCGAGGCGATCTGACTGAAGCGGAATGGCGCATTCTGAAGGACTTGCTGCCCATCGAACCTGAAAACCGGGGGCGAGGCCGTCCGCCTGAGCAGAATCGCTCGATCATCAACGGCATACTGTGGCGGCTCCGCTGCGGCGCTCCGTGGCGCGACGTTCCGCCAAAGTATGGCAGTTGGAACACGATCTATCGTCGGTTCCGGCGATGGAGTGAAGCCGGGGTCTGGGAGACCGTCGCCGTGACGCTGGCCGAGATCATGGCAGACAGCGGCCACTACAGCATCGACAGCACCACGGTTCGCGCCCACGTCTCGGCAGCGGACGGAAAAGGGGGACTCATCGACGCGCTCTTGGCCGCTCGCGGGGCGGGTTCACCAGTAAGCTTCACTGCCTGGCTGATGCCCTCGGACGACCACTCGCCTTCCATCTGACGGTCGGCGAGGCGGCAGACTGCAAAGCCTATGATGCCCTGATCGGCCTGCCCGAACGTGCTCCCAATGCGTTGCTTGCGGATAAGGGATACGACTCTGATGCGATCCGCTCCGATCTCGCCCATCGGCAAATCGCGGCCGTTATACCCGGGAGGTCAAACCGGCGCGTGAAGACCGAACATGACCGAGCGCTCTACAAGCAGCGCAATCGCATCGAGCGGATGTTCGGCCAATTGAAAATCAACCGCGCCATCGCCACCCGATACGATCAACTCGCCAACAGCTTCCTCGGCATGGTCCATCTGGCCACCGCCAGATACTGGCTCAAATTTGTCCACGCCGCCTAGCATCGCATGCCACACCACACATTGAGCGGCGTCGCCATTGCGGGATCGACAACAATCTCGTCCACCCGGCGGCGCACATTCGACCTTGCTGAAGTCGGCAAGCTCAGCGAGCCTTGCAAATTCCTCAAGGTCCAACGTCGGACGCTCGGGCTTGCGGCTGATAAAGAAGCGCATCGCGAGCAAATCCGTCCTCTCGTCGCTGAGAAGATCATGTTCGGGCACGACCCCGAACAACCATTGATTGAAATCATCCATGCGATTGAGCTGCCAACCCGGTGGCTGGAAGTGCGTACCAGTCGTTGTCGGTTGGCGATTGCCTCTGGGCAGCAACATCGCGGGTGATCTGCCCCCTTCTGAGTGGTCCAAAATTGATGATATTTTGGATTACGAAGGAGAATATGAATGCCGGCCAAGAAGCATCGCCCGGAAGAGATTATCGGCAAGCTGCGTGAGGCGAAGGTTGAGCTAGCGCAGGGCGCTACGACTGCGGAGGCATGCCGCCGGATCGCGATCAGCGAACAGACCTATTATCGGTGGCGCAAGGAATATGGCGGTCTGAAGACTGACCAGGCGCGCCGGATGAAGGATCTGGAGAAGGAGAATGCACGGCTTCGCCGGGCGATCTCGACCTGACGCTCGACAAGCTGATCCTACAGGAGGCTGCCCGGGGAAACTTCTGAGCCCCGCGCGCCGCAGGCGCTGTATCGACCACATCAGGACGATGATGCCGGTGTCCGAGCGGCGGCTGTGCCGCGTGCTTGGGCAGCACCGATCGACACAGCGCAAGGCGCTTCGCGGGGCGGATGACAAAGCGGCTCTCACCGAGGACATCATCGCGCTGGCCCGGCAACATGGTCGCTATGGCTATCGCCGGGTGACGGCATTGCTGCGCGATGCGGGGTGGCATGTGAACCGCAAGCGGGTTGAGCGCATCTGGCGTCGCGAGGGGCTCAAAGTGCCGCAAAGGCAGCCGAAGCGCGGGCGGCTCTGGCTGAACGACGGATCGTGCATGCCTGGCGTTGCCGGTCGCACACAAGCTCAGGAGCGACGACGTGCTGGCGGCTCTCGCCGAGCTGTTCGTCACGCGTGGGCCGCCGGCGCATATACGGTCGGACAATGGCCCGGAGTTTATAGCGACGGCGGTGCAGCAATGGCTCGCCCAGATCGGCGTGAAGACGCTCTATATCACGCCGGGGAGCCCAGGGGAGAATGGGTATTGCGAGAGCTTCAACGGGTCGCTTCGCGATGAACTACTCAACGGCGAGATCTTCTACTCGCTCGCCGAAGCCCGGATCCTGATCGAAGCTTGGCGGCGACATTACAACACCGTCCGGCCGCATAGCTCGCTCGGATATCGACCACCGGCGCCGGAGGCCGTTCCATCGCCAGTGTCGCCCTCCGGTTCCGCTTCGCTCCACCTACGGCCGACACTGGCGATGGAGGCGCGAATGCACTAACAATCCCCGCGGACCACTCGGTGGGGGCCGGTCACGGGCGTCCGCTGCACGACGAAGAGATGCCCGGCATCCTGCGCTACATAAGGCATGCACTGCACAGCCGTCGAGCCGGTTCTGATCACTGCGACACGCTCGCCTCGTATGGCGTACGTGGTCTTGGCGCACCCCGGGGAGAATTTGTCCCATAATGCACTCCGCTGTGATGACGACAATTCTACACCATCACAATCTAGGACTAAACACCTCGTAGAAACTAGGGGTTTCCGGGCGACCTATAAATTGTCGACGCTTAGTCGGTCGCATCAAGAGCTTACCATATCACCAGCCGACCTAGCCAACGGCTGTGGTCCCGGCGTTCACTACGTACCTCGCCATCGACGTCGTGCATGCCGACACCACGGAGGAGTTGGACACCGAAAGCTACTGGAGCGTCTCGGCTGAGACGACGCGGCGGTGCCACGGATTGATAGCGGCGGCCTAACCGGGAATTCCGTCCGGAGCAGTGCAAAGGCTGCAGACATAACCGAGGCACTCGCGAGCCGTGGGCAATCGTGCCCGCTCGCCGAAGATGACCACGCGGTACGCTGATTCGATCTGCACGGGCAGTCTCTGCAACCTGGCGCCGAAGCAGATGTTGGCATGGTCGTCGAAGAGCAGGCCGACCCCAATCCCGTCGGCAATCATCCCAGCTAACACATCTCCAAACTGAGTCCGCCCGACGATGATTTTGGGATGGATGCCGACCTTATTCAGTTCGCTCAGAACCCAGGAACTGGTTGTATGGGTGGTTGGAAGGATGAACGGGGCACGAGAAATGGCGTCGATGTCGTCGCGCAGGCTGCGCGCGAGGTCGGGCGCAGCGTAAAGCGAACACGGGATGATTGAGAGAATCTGCGCTATATCAAGATCGGGTGGCATTTTACCGCCGGTGTAGATCGCCAGATCAGCCTGACCAGTCCGGATCTGCTGGACGATGCGGTTTCGTTCGTTTGTCATCTGGAATTCCAGCGAGACATTCGGGAATCGTCTGACCAGCTCCGGCAAAGCTGGCTTGAAGATGCTGTCGAGCAGATAATCGCCCGTAATGACCTTTAAGCGAAGTTGCGACCCGGTCCTCTCAGGCTGCCATTGGCGCTGCCGAGCCAACATCTCATAGGCGCTCGCCAACATCGCCTCGCCTTCCTCCGAGAGTCGCGCTGCGGCGCCGCGTGCGCGCACGAACAAAGTCTTGTTCAAGCTCCTTTCGAGGGCACGAATCTGCTTGCTGACCGCCGGCTGGCTGATGCCGAGTCGATCGGCCGTCTTACGGAAATTGCCGTCTGCAGCGGCCTCCAAGAAGATTTCGATTCGGCGAAAGGTGAAGGCCATCACCGAGATATAACCGATCATTTCTAATAGCGATACCCTGTCGGGCCGTTGCTTGTCGGACACAAGCCATCGCATCTCCTCGCCAACGCTCCGGGCCGGAGGGATGCGGACGTCGTCCCATGGCAAGCCGAGCGAGCAAAAGGGGAGAGATGATGACCAGATTGAAAGCATCGCTTGCGGCCACGACAGTCCTGCTGAACATCATGGCTACAACACCGCTGTTCGCGCAGGCACGGGATTCGGCGACGGCCGCGCAGGACGACATCGGCGATATCGTCGTCACTGCGCAGTTCCGCGGACAGCGGCTACAGGACACGCCGATCGCGATCACGGCTGTCGGCGAGGCGATGATCCGGGAAAAGGGCCTGGACCGCATCACCGACATCACCAACTCGGCGCCCAACGTGGTGATGAAGCCTTCGGGCTCGATCTACGGACCGGCTGCCACGCTGTTCATCCGCGGCGTGGGCCAGATGGATTCAAGCTTTGCCGTCGACCCAGGCGTCGGCCTCTACGTCGACGATGTCTATCGAGGCATCACCTTCGGCTCGCTGCTCGACCTGCTCGATCTCGACCGTGTCGAAATCCTGCGCGGGCCGCAGGGCACGCTCGCGGGCAAGAACTCCATCGGCGGCGCGGTGAAGATGTTCACCAAGGCACCGACCGGCGACGGCCATGGCTATATCGAAGTCACTACCGGTTCCTTCCGCCGCATTGATGCCAAGGGCGCCGCCGACCTGACTGTCATTCCCCACAAGCTGTTCGCGCGCGTTTCCGCCGTTACGCGGCACCGCGAAGGCTATCTCAAGCGGCTCGACTACAATTGCAAGCATCCCGGCCAGACCCAGGCGCCCACCGCGAGCGCGACGGACCGGGACTGCGTGGCCGGTCGGGAAGGCGGTCAGGACTATACGGCAGCGCGCCTAGCGCTGCGCTGGCTCGCAAGCGACGGCATCGAAGTGAACATCGCCGCCTCCCGCCTGGTAGATGACAGCGAGCCGACCGCGACCAAGG
>Ga0065721_10005777_pt1 | contig 26375 bp, 22 predicted proteins | sample Mesricmetagenome_FD_59108 | JGI IMG/M metagenome (GOLD analysis project Ga0065721, IMG submission 59108) | Mesophilic microbial community from rice straw/compost enrichment Sample: eDNA_1 v2 (version 2) | ecosystem: Engineered > Solid waste > Grass > Composting > Bioreactor | place: USA: Davis... | reverse complement strand
CACCTGATGGCCGAAGGCAGAAGTGAAGATTTCAAAAAACATTTCTGCGGAACACACTTCTTCAATCCACCGAGATATCTGAAGCTACTTGAGATAATACCAACTCCGGAAACAAGTCCGGACGTTGTCGACTTTCTCATGCGCTATGGCGACCTCTACCTCGGAAAGACCACCGTTCTGTGTAAAGATACACCTGCCTTTATCGCAAACCGCGTCGGCGTCTTCGCGATCATGAAAGTCGTTGATGCAATGCAGAAGCTGGATCTGAATGTCGATGAAGTCGACAAGCTCACAGGACCTGTGATTGGTCGTCCGAAATCTGCGACTTTCAGAACGTCCGATCTTGTCGGGCTTGACACCTTAATCAAGGTGGCAGGCAATCTCTACAAAGGATTACCTCACGACGAAAGCAAGGACTTCTTCAAACTTCCTGACGTCGTGATGAAGATGGAAGAGAACAAATGGCTCGGCGATAAAACAGGTCAGGGATTTTATAAGAAGACGAAGAATGAAAAGGGTCAAACCGAAATTCTTACGCTGGATCTCAAGACGCTGACTTATGGGCCTAAGCAGAAAGCGAAATTCGCTACGCTTGAATCAACAAAAGCGATCGATAATCTCAAGGAACGCTTTGGCGTGTTGCTCGCGGGTAAAGACAAAGCCGGCGAATTCTATCGCGATGCGTTCTACGGATTGTTCCGATATGTGTCAAACCGCATTCCAGAAATCGCAGACGAACTTTACAAGATTGACGATGCAGTATGTGCTGGTTTCGGCTGGCAACTGGGTCCATTTGAAACATGGGATGCCATCGGTGTCGAAAAATCTCTGCCTTACCTTGAGCAAGCCGGATACAAACCTGCTGACTGGGTTTATGAAATGGTAAAGGCCGGCAACAAATCCTTCTACAAAGTTGAAGGTGGAGTTCGCCAGTACTACGACATCCCTTCAGGATCATATAAGGCAATACCTGGCAAGGATGCATTCATCATCCTTGAAAATCTCAGCGATGGAGTTGTTTGGAAGAATGCGGAATCAAAAGTGACCGATCTTGGAGATGGTGTTCTGAATTTTTCATGGCATAGCAAGAGCTATACGCTGGGAAGTTCGGTAATCGAAGGGATGAACAAGGCGATCGATCTGGCCGAAAAGGATTTCAGAGGTCTGGTGATTGGACACCAGGGTGCGGACTTCTCACTCGGAGCGAATCTCGGACTTGTCTTCATGTTTGCCATTGAACAGGAGTATGACGAAATCGAATTTATGGTTCGCCAGTTCCAGAATTCGGTCATGCGAATCCGCTATTCATCTGTTCCCGTCGTGGTTTGTCCGCAGGGAAGAACACTGGGCGGTGGATGTGAAATGACGCTACACGCTGACATCGCGCAAGCTGCTGCGGAAACTTATATCGGTTTGGTTGAAGTGGGTGTTGGTTTGATTCCCGGAGGTGGTGGTACGAAAGAGCTCACGAAGCGCGTAAGTGATTCGTTCCAGGAAGGAGACATCGAGTTGAATGCACTTCAAAATGCCTTCATGAATATTGCTACTGCGAAGGTAGCGCTTTCGGCGGAAGAAGCTCGTGAGATGGGAATCCTTCGCGACAGAGATCGCATCTCCATTAACAAAGATCGCCAGATCCGCGATGCAAAGTCTGCGGTCATCGAACTTGCCGAAGCAGGCTATACGATGCCGACGCGGGCGCGTAACATTCGCGTTCAGGGCAGAGCAGGTATGGCACTTTTCATGGCGGGGATTCACGGGATGAGGGCAGGTAACTACATCAGCGATCACGATATGAAGATCGCACGCTGGATTGCCAACGTAATGTGTGGTGGTGACCTTACCTCTCCGCAGGAAGTCAGTGAACAATATCTCCTCGACCTGGAACGCGAAGCATTCGTATCGCTTACCGGTGAAAAGAAAACTCTTGAAAGAATTCAATCTATCCTTACGGGCGGTAAGCCTCTGAGAAACTAAAACGAAACACAACTATGAATGCATATATCGTAGCTGGATACAGATCAGCCGTTGGCAAAGCCAAGAAAGGTGGACTGCGATTCGTTCGTCCCGATGACCTCGCGGCCGATGTTATCAGGCATCTGGTGAAGTCCGTGCCGCAGGTCGAAAACAAAATGATCGACGATCTCATTGTCGGGAACGCAGTGCAGGAAGCCGAGCAAGGAATGCAAATGGGCCGGATGATCTCACTGCTTGCCCTTGGACAGGATGTACCCGGAATGGTAATCAACCGGTATTGCGGTTCAGGCCTGGAAGCGATTCACATTGCATGTGCCCGAATTCACGCTGGCCAGGCCGACATCATCATCGCGGGTGGAACAGAATCGATGTCGCTCGTGCCGGTGATGGGGTGGAAGACCGTTTTGAACTACACGATCGCAAAAGACAATCCTTCATACTACACAAGCATGGGTCTTACCGCCGAAAAGGTGGCTAAGAAATTTGGCGTATCGCGCGAAGATCAGGATCAGTTCTCTTTTGATTCTCATCGCAAGGCAGCTGCCGCGATACGCGAAGGTAAATTCAAAGACGAGATAGTACCTATTCATGTGAAGGAAGTGTACGTCGAGAATGATAAGAAGAAAACCCGCGAGTTTGTGGTTGACACTGACGAGGGCGTACGCGCCGACACTACGCTCGAAGCACTTGCAAGACTGAAACCTGTTTTTGCGCTGGGTGGTACCGTTACGGCGGGAAACTCTTCACAAACGTCTGATGGTGCGGCGTTCGTCATGGTGATGTCGGAGAAGATGGTGAATCAGCTGAATGTGAAACCCATTGCGAGAATGCTTGGCTATGCGGCCGCAGGTGTCGACCCTGAAATTATGGGGATTGGTCCGGTCGCTGCTGTACCCAAGGCACTGAAGATTGCCGGAAAGTCACTGCAGGATATTGACATCGTAGAATTGAATGAAGCATTCGCGGCGCAATCACTCGCAGTTGTTCGCGAACTCGGCATAGACCCTGCAAAGCTCAACCCTAACGGCGGAGCTATCGCAGTAGGCCACCCGTTGGGATCGTCAGGCGCCAGGTTATCGGTCCAGCTTTTCAACGAACTCAGAAGACAAAACAAAAAACTCGGACTGGTTACTGCCTGCGTCGGCGGAGGCCAGGGTGTTGCAGGAGTGTATGAATTACTGAATTAAAAAGTTTCAAAATATGAGCAGCGTTCAAACCAAACAGGCCATCAAAGGAGGAGAATTTCTGATCCGGGAGACGGAAGCCCGTGAAATCTTTATACCAGAAGAGTTCAACGAAGAACAACGAATGATTGAACAGCAATGCAAAGATTTCCTCTCGAAGGAAGTTTGGCCGCGGCTGGATGAAATCGATTCGATGAAGAATCCGGCGTTGATGCCATCAATCCTCGACAAGGCTGGGGAGCTTGGTCTTCTGGGAACATCCGTGCCTGCGGAGCTTGGTGGATTCGGAATGGATTTCAATACCACAATGCTTGTGGCGGAAGTGATCGGCTCCGGCCATAGTGTAGCCGTAGCGCTGTCGGCGCACACCGGTATCGGCACGCTGCCGATCCTGTATTATGGAAACGAAGAACAAAAACAAAAGTATATTCCCAAACTCGCTACCGGTGAGTACAAGGCTGCATACTGTCTGACGGAACCTGACTCGGGATCGGATGCCAACAGCGGGAAAACGAAGGCCACATTGAGTGCCGATGGTAAGCATTATATCATCAATGGTCAGAAGATGTGGATCACCAATGGTGGCTTCGCGGATATTTTCGTTGTCTTTGCAAAAATTGACAACGACAAAAACCTGAGTGCATTTATCGTTGAAAAGGCCTTCGGCGGTATTACGATGAATGAAGAAGAAAAGAAGATGGGTATTAAAGGATCTTCGACCCGTCAGATCTTTTTCAACGACTGCAAGGTACCGGTAGAAAACCTGCTCAGCGAAAGGGAGAATGGTTTTAAGATCGCGGTAAATATTTTGAACATCGGCCGGATCAAACTGGGAATAGCTGCCCTCGGCGGAAGTAAGAAGACAATTTCGACGGCAACGCGTTACGCTACTGAACGCAAGCAATTTGGTGTTCCTATCGGATCATTTGGAGCCATCAAGCACAAACTCGCTGAAATGGCGACGCGCGTATTTGCATCGGAGTCCGCACACTATCGCGCAGGGCAAAACATTGACGATGCATACAATGCATTTATTGCGGCGGGAATGGAGCCTGGCAAAGCGCGCCTGAAGTCTTTGGAGGAGTTTGCGATTGAGTGCGCAATCCTGAAAGTTCACGGATCTGAGGTGCTGGATTATGTTGTTGACGAAGGCGTGCAAATCTACGGAGGTATGGGTTTCTCGGCCGAAGGTCCGATGGATCGTGCGTACCGGGATGCGCGAATCAACAGAATATTCGAGGGCACGAATGAGATCAACCGCCTGCTCACCATCGACATGTTACTTAAACGTGCGATGAAGGGATCCCTCGATCTGATGACGCCCGCGATGGAGGTGCAGAAAGAGTTGATGTCTATTCCCGACTTTGGCTCGGGTGACGAAGAGGGAATATTTGTGAAGGAGAAGAAGGTGCTGGCTAATCTGAAGAAGGCTGGCCTGATGGTAGCGGGTGCCGCGGTGCAGAAATTCATGATGAAACTTTCGGAAGAACAGGAAATCCTCATGAACCTCGCCGACATGCTGATTGAAGGTTACGTTGCCGAGTCTGCTCTGCTCAGGGTTGAAAAACTAATCGGGATGCGTGGTGAGGAAGCCTGTCAGCTGGAAAAAGAGATGGCGATCATTTACCTCCATCACGCCGTGAACAAGGCCGCTCAGGCAGGTCGTGAGGCGATTAGCTCGTTCGCAGAGGGAGATGAGCAACGCCTCATGCTAATGGGATTGAAGCGTTTTACTAAACTGGAGCCGTACAACTTGAAGGAAGCGCGTCGGAAAATAGCGGCGCATCTTCTCGAAAAGATCGAATACCCTTTTTAAGATTTAACCTAAACTGAGAATTGGCCCGGGAAACCGGGCCTTTTCTTTGTGCATGCACTGTACCGGCGGGATGCAGTGTGTACGCTTATGCAAGCGTCAGGTGTTCGAAATCCAACACTTCTCGTCGAATGATAATAGGGAAAGTGCCTTCAGACGCTGAATTCGCCGTTTTCGTTTTTATGCACAGATTTTGTTTTTGGTCAGCAAAACTTTATCGCTATGCAAACACGCACTAATTCTTCGTCGAATACCCTCCTGATCGTGGTGTTGTTAATCATCACCTTTCCTTTTTGGATTGGTATGATCGGCGGGGCCATTGGATTGGTGATGGGCGTATTCGGTGCAGTGTTTGGGATTATCGGTGCTCTTTTTGGCGCCGTTTTTGGCATAATAGGGTCAATTTTCGGCGCCATATTCGGCGGCCACTGGAGCATGTTTGGTTTTCACTTTCCGGGCAATATATTCGTTATCGCTCTCGTGATTGCATGCGTCGTCCTGCTTACCAAAAGGCGTTAACCCACCGAATGCTTGTTGTAAAGGCTGGGGTTTAAGAAGTAGCGCGAATAGATCGGATACTTCTTGACTTCCACGAGTTGCGGCTTCGAACGAACGAAAGCCACTTTGTATTGAAGCTCAAATCCTTTTTCCGCACGGATTTCTTTTTTGACGCTGTGCCACTTCTTGTCGTAGGGGCTTAGCACCTTAACTTCGATTTTGAAAATGCCTGGAGTAGAACGTACCCGGACGAACTTTCCGGGCTGTTTGTTATACAGCTTCCCATTTACATACACTTGCATCGCCAGGCCTTTCTCCGAAGTGAGGGCGATTCCGGAGTCATACGCAAAGGCAGAAAGGGATGTTCCCAAAAGGAAAAGCAGGATAAGGGAGGAGGTCTTCATATTCTTCAAATCTTTCTACTACACAAACACAAGTTATGCCATATTATTTTCCAGGGGTAGTATAATAACGGTCTGTATCTTGCACTCTTGAAATGCCATTATAAACACCTTTTTCTTACGGGAGGCTGGGAATCATTACAACAGGGGATATGGCTTTTGCATCATGCTTTGGAGGGGATGCTTTTTTCATGATCCAATCATATGCGTATATACGTCGCGTTGTTGACGACTGTTTCCAAAAAAAATCCATACTTGAACAAAATCATACAACGCAAGAATGTAATTTTCGCGCCGAAGATTACATCTGTCGAAAAAAAATATTAACCTGCCGGCTTTTCGGCAAACCGTCAAATTATGGGATGGGCGTATTTAGTTCTGGCTGGATTGTTTGAAGTAGCCTTCACAACATGCCTGAAAATGTCCGACAACTTTTCCAAGACCATCTGGACAATCGGGTTCTTCATCAGCATTTCAATGAGCTTCTGGCTTCTCAACAAAGCCATTCAAACCATTCCTCTGGGAACAGCCTATGCGGTATGGACGGGTATCGGTGCGGTCGGGACCGTTATCATTGGGATTCTACTCTTCCGTGAGCCTTTGTTCTTCTGGCGGGTCTTCTTTTTGATGACGTTGATTTCATCACTCATCGGCCTGAAGGTCGTATCATCATAAAAAAAGCTCCACAGGGGAGCTTTTGGTTTCATTGATCAGCTATTGCGGTATTTAATGCCGCAACCAATTGCTTTGGTTTTGCTTTCCTGAACAGGCTTGCCGGCGAGCAATGCGTCAACGGCTTCTTCAACCCATTTCTTGGAAGCTGCTTTTTCGTCACGGCTATTGTCATCGATAGCTCCGATGTAGGCCACCTTGAATGCCTTGTTCTCATTCTTCAAGACGAACACGTGTGGTGTATTGGTTGCGCCAAACGCGCGTGCTACTTCCTGCGTTTCATCGACCAGGTAAGGGAAGTCATAATTTTTCTTCTTTGCCTGACTGACCATTGCCTCGAACGAATCCCCGGGAGACATGCCGGGATCATTGGCGTTGATCGTTATCACCGGAAAGCCCGAATCCTTGTACTTCTTGTGCAATGCTATTATCCGACTGTTATACATCTTGGAATACGGGCATGTGTTGCAATCAAAAATTACGATCACCCCCTTGGATCCGGAGTAGTCTGACAAGCTCACTTTTTTACCATCTGTATTTTTCAGGGAAAAGTCCTTCACCTGATCTCCAACCTGATAGCCGCCGTTGGTAAACGCTGCAAGTAATAGTGTGAAAGCCGCCAATGCGGATGAAATGAATACTTTTTTCATAGCGATCTTTTTTAACCTCGGATAAATTCTTCGACGATAGTCTCAAGTTCCCCTTCCTTCAATTCCTTTTCAATAAATTTTCTTTTACCGGTCCGGGAGTTCAATATAAGGGTAGCAGGAATTGCACCGGACCAGGCGGGTTCCACCTTATCGATCCACGCATTGCCATTTATCTCATCAAGCAGTAGTGCTGGCGTGGTCATCTTTCGTCGTTGGAGGAAGCGGTTAACGCGGTCCACCTGATCTGCGAAGTCCATACTGATGAGCGTTACTTTCAGACCGGGAGTATTCTTCAGATGCAGTTGTTCAAATTGTGGCAGCTCTTTAATGCACGGACCGCACCAGGTTGCCCAGAAGTTGATGACGTGAATCTCAGCCTCCTTCGATTCAATCAATGCCTGTAATGCGGGGTACTTGATCACTTCAACGCGTTGCCCGAACGCAGTGGTTGAAAAAATCAGAAACACCAGAAAACATCGAATCATCATAATAAAATCTTACCTGAAAAAAACATCAAAACATAATCCAAATTTCACCTTTCCACGGGAAAAATTCGCTAAATACCTTAAAATTCAAGTACTTATAAATGTGCNAAAATTTTGATAAAAAGATTTCCACAAAATCATGCAATTATCCACACGACCTTGGNTCCAGAGATTAAGAACTTGATAAACAGTAAGTTAAGCGACATTAAATAAATCGCCCCTTTGTGGACAACTTTGAAGCCGTAAAAAAAACGCACAAGAATGAGAAAAAAAACTCGATTCCTGGTGCCTGAGATCCCGGATGGTGAAAGTTAACTCGCCGTAATTAAATTGTTACATGAAAAAATCAAGAATTACGTCGCTATTTGGAATTTCGATTCCCATCATTCAGGCCGGGATGGTTTGGTGTAGCGGCTGGAGGCTCGCGTCGGCGGTGAGCAATGCAGGTGGACTTGGAATCATAGGCGCCGGATCGATGTATCCGGAAACGCTTCGGGATCATATCAGAAAGTTCAAGGCGACATCCTCCAAACCCTTTGCGGTCAACGTTCCGCTTCTCTATCCGGACATCGACGAACTCTTCGAAATCATCATCGCCGAAAGAATTCCCGTTGTCTTCACATCTGCGGGCAATCCCGCAGTCTGGACTGAAAAACTAAAGTCGCACGGGATTACCGTCGTGCACGTTGTTTCAAGTGTTAAGTTTGCCCGGAAAGCTGCCGATGCAGGGGTAGACGCCGTGGTTGCAGAGGGATTTGAGGCCGGAGGTCATAACGGAAGAGAGGAAACCACGACATTTGTACTGCTGCCCATGGTGCGCGATGCGATCGACATTCCCCTCATTGCAGCCGGAGGTATCAGCGATGGCAGGGGCATGGTGGCCGCAGAGGCGCTTGGCGCAGAAGGGGTCCAAATTGGCAGCCGCTTCGCCGTGAGCGAAGAGTCATCAGCTCATGAGAACTTCAAAAACAGAGTAATCCAGTGCGGCGAGGGTGAAACTATGCTCACGCTCAAAAAGCTGACGCCGGTCCGGTTGATCAGAAATGCCTTTTTCCAACAAGTTCATGAGGCTGAGTCGAAGGGAGCGACCACGCAAGAATTGCAGACTTTACTGGGCACTCGGCGCGCACGAAAAGGCATTTTTGAGGGAGACCTGGAAGAAGGAGAGCTGGAAATCGGTCAGGTTTCGGCATCATTGAAGAGGATTCAGCCTGCGGCGGAGATCGTTCGTGAACTTTGGGAGGAATATCAGGCCGTCAAATCCCGTTTGTGCCAATGAATTGTAGGAAAATCAAGGAAACGTGCCTTTACATCCAGGATCTCGAAAAAGCCAGGGCATTCTATCAGGATCTGCTGGGTTTGGATGTGATCAACTATATGCCCGAGAAGCACCTCTTCCTGAGGGCCGGCGAATCAGTATTGCTTTGTTTTAATCCGGAAGATTCAAAAACGAAAGTGAGCCCACCGCCACATTTTGCAACCGGCCCACAGCATTTAGCGTTTGAGGTACCTGCTGTAGAATATGAGGATCACAAACGGGCTCTCACTAAAAAAGGAATTACTGTAATAGATGAAGTTACCTGGAAATCAGGGATGAAGTCCTTTTACTTCCGCGATCCTGCAGGAAATATTCTTGAAATTGTTCCCGATTCAGGTATTTGGGATTAAGCCTTTCCGATGGCGATCTCAAGGGAAGGCGAACCTGACGGTCGCTCACGTTTGATAGCAACTTTCTCAGATGAATAGTTTTTATCAAACCAATTCAGGTAGTCTTTGTATTGGATACAGTTGCTGACGATGCTTTTGTCGATCAGGATCTTAATTAAAAAATCTTCTGTAAAAAGTTCTTTGATCTTCTCCTGCTGATCGACGGGCAAATCTGACAATTCAACGTACTCAATACCCTTGTAAATTCTGGAATTTACCTTCATAATTTCAACCCGCCTTTAATTCCTCCGGTCCAATGCTGGTAACCGTAAAAAATGAATGCGACGACAAAAGTAATTCACAATTCTGTGATTAGACCTTTCTCTTATGATTATTTTTCGAGTGGATCCAAAAATTTTCGATGACGACCTTTTTCGATACGCCGATAGAATTTCTGAAGGGTGTTGGACCACAAAGAGCTGCAATACTAAACAAAGAGCTGAAGATCTTCACGTTTGGTGATCTCATTCAGTATTACCCCTACCGTTATGAAGACCGCACGAAGTTTTATCGGATCACTGACATCGACGACGAACTGCCTTATGTGCAGGTGAAAGGAATACTAAGAAGAAAAGAACTCGTAGGTGCAGGCCCCAAACGAAGGTTGGTTTGTTCTTTCGAAGATGATAGCGGAACGGTTGAGCTTGTCTGGTTCAGGGGGATAAACTGGATCGACGCCAAGCTAAAACCGGGTGTCGTATACGTTGCCTTTGGAAAACCGAATCGATTCGGCACCAAGATAAATATTGCTCATCCTGAAATTGAGCCTTACACCGAAGGGCATGAACGCGGACGTTTTCTGCATCCCGTTTACTCATTGACGGAGACGCTGCGCGCAAGACACTTCGAAAGCAAAGCCTTGTCCAAGTTGATAGCACAACTTCTCGAATTATCGAAAGGCAAGATTCGCGAGACGCTGCCACAGGATATACTTTCCTCGAACAACTTCCTTTCAAAAAGCGATGCAATCGTTGCCATTCACTTTCCGAACTCGACGGAAGTACTTCACGAAGCACAACGACGCCTGAAGTTTGAAGAGTTTTTTTTCATTCAGCTACGCATGCTGAAAATGAAAATTGTACGGCAGAATAAATTCAAGGGCAGAGTTTTTTCAGATACATCGCTGGTCACCGCATTTTATAAAAATCATTTGCCGTTTCCGCTTACGGATGCACAGAAGCGCGTTATCAAGGAAATATACCAGGATCTTCGTTCGGGAAAGCAGATGAATCGTCTGCTTCAGGGTGATGTTGGTAGTGGAAAGACCATCGTTGCTTTTATTTGTATGTTACTTGCACTGCAGGGTGACGCCCAGAGTGCGCTGATGGCGCCAACTGAAATTCTCGCGCAACAGCATTTTGCCAATTTGCGAAAGCACGCAGAAAAGATGAGGATACCCATTGCGTTGCTGACAGGCTCAACCCGTAAGAGTGAACGAAAACAAATACACGAAGGTCTTCGCAGTGGCGCATTAAAGATCCTCATCGGAACCCACGCGCTGCTTGAAGAGGAGGTGAAGTTTAAACAACTCGGTCTGGCTGTTGTGGATGAACAACATCGCTTTGGCGTCGCTCAACGCTCAAAGCTGTGGCAGAAAAACCAGGACATTTATCCGCATGTGCTGGTAATGACGGCGACGCCGATTCCGCGGACACTGGCGATGACCCTTTACGGGGATCTTGATATATCCGTCATTGATCAACTGCCTGCAGGAAGGAAACCAATTAAGACAGTACACCGCTACGATGCGCATCGGCTTCAGGTAAACGGATTCATTAAGAAACAAATCGCTGCGGGGCGTCAAATCTACTTTGTGTATCCACTCATTGATGAATCTGAAAAACTTGATCTGAAACATTTGATGGACGGCTATGAAAGCGTTACCCGCGCTTTCCCGGATGTCGCTGTAAGTATCGTGCACGGCAAGATGAAGCCTGAAGCCAAGGAATATGAAATGCAGCGCTTCAAAAAAGGCGAAACCAAAATCATGGTCGCTACTACAGTTATCGAAGTTGGTGTCGACGTACCGAATGCATCCGTTATGATTATCGAGAATGCGGAGCGTTTCGGGCTATCGCAACTGCATCAGCTTCGTGGCCGTGTAGGCCGGGGCGCCGAGCAATCGTATTGTATTCTTATGACCGGACCGAAGCTTGGGCAGGATTCAAAGACGCGGATTGAAACAATGGTACGAACGAACAATGGCTTTGAAATTTCAGAAACGGACCTTCAGCTACGCGGCCCTGGCGACCTGATGGGCACTCAGCAAAGTGGTGCCCTCGACCTGCTGATTGCAAATCTCGGCACCGACAGCGCAATACTTCAACATGCCCGAAACNAAGCTCAGCGAATACTTGACGATGATCCCAATCTGGAGAAGCCTCAAAACAGGGCGATCAAAACGCAGATCGATTCAATGCGGAAAACAGNGGTGAACTGGAGTCGCATCAGTTAACATACATTGGAGTAAATCTCCGGCAGGAATTCATTATTTTTGGAATACTGCCTATGCGCTACCTGTTGCTGGTATTCCTTCTCATCCGTTCGGCCAGTTTTGCTCAGACCGGAAATTATTTTCTTTCCCATTTTTCTCCTGGGCAAGACCGTCTTGATCAGGTGTGCTTTCAGATTGCCCAGCATGAAAACGGCGTAACATATTTCGCTACACCTACCGGTATCCTCCAATTCGATGGAAGGTCGTGGAATCAAATCAATGCGCAGGGGGCTGTATATACCTTACATGTTTCGGACCATGGAATGATCTTCTGGGGCGGCGTCAGCGGAATTGGAACGATTGAGTTTACAACTCAGGGGCTGTCCCACGCCACCACCTTTCCCGGAATAGCAAAGAACGTGTTCCAAAGCATCGGGCACGACAACAACGTTTATTTTATCAATGACGAGAACGTCTTTGTTTTTTCAGATGAAGGCGACCCGATCAGGACTATTCGGTACCAGGATTCAGAGGGAACGTTGGCCGGCATTTATGAAATTGGTGGGAACATTTTTCTGACCACCACTGACGGGAAATTACTCAGGCTCGATGACGCCGTCATTACTTCAACGACACTACCCTATCTTTCGTCAGGCCTGGTGTTCTCCTCATCTCATAAAGGAACCTATCTGTTGGGTCTTTCGAGCAACGAGATATTCGTTCAGAGAACGGGCTCGCGGCCTCGAAAGCTTGTTGTTGAAGATCAGAAATACCTCGACCGAAGCGTGGTTGTCCACGGTGCATGGGTTAGCGATGATCAGATCGTTCTTGGTACCCTGCGCGGAGGGTTGGTCTTCATCAACGTCCACACCGGCAAAACCTACGAGATTGTAAACAGCGCAAAAGGACTGCCTGACAATGAGATCTTCACGTTGTTTTCGGACCGGTCGCACGCGGTCTGGGCTGCACATGAATTTGGTTTCACACGAGTCGTTCCTAACCTTCCCTTGCGTATGTTCAGCAACTACGGCGGACTTCAAGGCAATCTGCTCTGTGCAATTTCGTTTGAAGGATCAGTATATGTTGGCACTTCCTCAGGACTCTTCAGACTCGAAAAGGAAGATATCTATGAGGAGATTCATTATTATGTAAACTCATCCTCGGGAGGAATGCGGAAACCTAAGTCGGCGGGGCCCACAGCTGGATCCAGTGATGCTACCCCTGAGGGAGATTCAAAACGTCGCGGGCTGTTGGGGTTGTTCAAAAAGAAGAAAAGCAGCCCTGGAAATGATACGGAAACCGTAAAAGACAAATCGTCTACAAAACAAAATGATGCACAATCAAAGCTTCTGAAAACAGAAAAAGTTCTCAGAAGCTCGCACTACGTATATAAAAAGGTCAGGGGAATTGAAGCGAAAGTCACACAGCTCGTGGAAATCGACGGCAAACTGATAGCGGCAGGGTTGGGTGGTACATTCGAGATAAATACTTTGACTGGTAGACAAATTGTTGAAGAACCTTCGCGCTACCTATATGGAAGTCGCGGAGGCCTACTGTTTGTGTCAACGTATTCCGACAAGCTTCATATTCTGCAGTATGACCGGGGCCGGTGGAGGATCAAGGAAAAAGTCGCCGATATAAACGATCATATCAATCATATTTTTGAGGCGGAGAATAGCGATGTCTGGCTTTGCTCTCCTGAAAGAATCTACCATGTACCCTTTGCAGGCGGTAGTCTTTCTGAAGTCCGGATCATCCCGGTGGAAAATCCAAATTATGAACACCAGGTCGGTCTGGCGTTTGGGGGAAATTTGGTATTCGCCAATTCAGATGGTATATTCCATTACGATCAGCAGAAGCAGGAATTCTGGAAAATCGATAGCCTTTCGGAGGCAGGCCTGACCAACTACTTTGCCGATGGCTCCAGTATATGGTTTCGGGACATTCACGGCTGGCGATCACTCGGTGCTCATCGTGGCCATCAAACCCCAGGCCTTCTGAACATGTTCAGAAACATTCGTTTTTTGTCGCCGGACAAAAAATCAGGAGACCTGTGGATCATCACGGGTAATAATGAATTATTCAAGTTCTATGACGATAGGTCGACTTCTTACTCAACGGGATTTCCCTTGATTCTGAAGTCAATCAAAAATGGGGAGCTTAAACAGAACGGGAAACGAATCGAGGTTCTTTCGGAAAGCACCACGAATGGGGTAGCCATTGAAGTGGTTCAGCCCGACTATTTAGGTCCCATGGCCGTTGAATATCGGTATCGCCTGAAGGGACTTGATCCGCATTGGTCAGACTGGAGCCAATCCAATAGCGTGATCGAAATTCCTTATTTGCCTTCCGGCGACCACATTCTGGAGGTTCAGTCGAAGAACGTCTTTGGTGAGGCGAAATCAATGGAAGAAGTCAGCTTGAATATTATTCCCCCTTACTGGAAACGCCCCTCGTTTTATGCGCTTGAAGTAATGCTCTTTTCATCGTTGGTGCTTTTGTCGTTCCGGCTTAGTGTGCGCTATCGGATTATTAGCCGGCTCCTGATGCTGCTTACCATAATCATCCTGATCCAGCTGGTTGAAACTTTGGTTGGCGATACGCTGGAGACGAACGAAAGTCCGGTGGTGGACTTCGTCGTTCAGGTAGTAATTGCTATGCTTATCCTGCCAGTTGAAGGCTTTCTAAGGGAACGAATGTTTCGCTCGCTCGAAATACCCGACCGGTTTTCCCGGTTTATTCTTCCAAAAGCACCCCGCGAGCTAGACGAAAACGTCGTCGATAATTAACTTCCGAGCGGATGAGAAAGACTAAAAGACCGGATGAAAAGGCTGGAATGTTGAAACCAACATCCCTTCGGCAAATAATCGATAACGCCCACGATGGGATTGTGGTCGCCGACAATTCCGGGAAAATTCGCTTCGTAAGTCCCGCACTTGCAAAGTCTCTGCGACAGTCACCCAGGCAAATGCAAAACAAGTCAATTGACGACCTGTTCCATCCCGATGAGTTGACCACTATTCGAAAACACTTCCGGAGTGTTCAGAAGCCCGCGGCAAAGGACATCAGAGGTTTACATCGCGTTCGCCGCGGGAAAAATCAGTTCATTGCAAAGGAAGTCCGGTTTACAAATTACCTTCAGCTCCCCGGCGTGGACGGAATAGCGATTGCCCTTCGTGATCCGGCAAAAGCCGACAATTTGGAGCCGCAATCAGCAAGTGCCGATACGATACTCCGCATTGTCAACAAAGATATTTCGGAAGGCGTCTTTCTGACTGATGCTGAAGGACGGTTTACCTATGCCAACGAATCATTCCTGCGAATGACGGGATATGCGACATCCGACAAATTGTTCAAAGTCCGTCTTCAGAAGGTCTTTCCGGAAAAAAGTCTGGGCTTCACGTTAACGGAATCACTTCACGCTGGTGAATTACCAGGGAATCTTGAGGTGAGATTTAGTCGAAAAACCGGCAGACCGTTTCACGGACTACTCAACACTCGGGTAGTGGGGCGCGGCGGAAACATTATCGCAGGTACGTTGCGCGATATCACCAGGGAGAAGGTGATGGAGGAAGATTTGTCAGCCGCACAGAACTTGTTCAACAACATCATCAACACCGTTGCGGCACCAATTTTCATAAAAGACAGTCGCCATCGCTGGATCATCTGCAATGACAGCTTCTGCAAACTCGCAGGAAAGCCGAGAGATACTATTCTCGGTAAATCTGACCCCGACTTCTTTCCGCCGGAGGAAGCAAAACTTTTTTGGAAAGCCGACAACGAAACCCTCAAGACGGGGCGTACCGTTGTACAGGAAGAAAAGCTAACGCTTAACGGAAAGGTGTCGTATCTCCTGACGGTTAAGTCACGTTACATCAATGAGAAGGGTGAGCGTTTTATTATTGGATTTCTCACCGACATCACGCATCTGCGGAAAGTTCAGGAAGAGATTCAGCATCTTCACGAGAACCTTCAGGGTGTTCTCGAGAGTTCGAAGGAATCCATTTTCTCTGTCGACAAAAACCTCCGCTACGTCGCTTTTAACAAGCGCCACAGGGAAATAATGAGGATCCTCTACGGGGCAAAAATTTCTGTTGGGGCCGATAAAATAAAATTTTTCAAAAAGCATCCGGACGCGAAATGGGTAAAGGCTGAATTAATGAAGGCCTTGAATGGTCACCATTTTGTTTCGGATCACTATCAGGAATTTGAAAACTATAAGGGCCACATTCAGGCAACATATAATCCGATCCGGGGAGAAGACAAGAAGGTGAAGGGCGTTGCCGTATTCGTGCAGGACGTCACGCAGCGCAAGCGCTATGAGCAGATCATCAACTCAATTAATGCAAGTCTGAGGAGCGTAATGGAAAGCACTTCGGACGGTATCGTCGCGCTGGACCGTCAGTTTCAGGTCAATCTTTTCAACAAGTCGTTTGCGATGGGATTACGGAAAATGTTGCAAACGGATATTTCGAAGGGAGACGATATTCGAGAAGCTCTTCCTCCTGAGATCCGCAGAAAGGTCCGCGCGCAACTTGCCAAGGCGTTTTCCGGCGAAAGGCTAACCGTTGAACAGCAGTTTCCCGATGGCGATATCCTGGAAATGTTCTACAACCCTGTGGTTGATGACGAAGGCAAGGTGACAGGTGCAGCCGTTTTTATTCGCAATATCACGGAGAAGAAGCGAATAGAAGAACACAACCGCATGCTGAACCGCGAGCTGAAAGATCAGAATGCGCAGCTCGCGCGACAGGAGAGTGAACTGAAGTCTGCATTGAAAGAACTCAGTGACCGGAATTATGAGCTGGATCAACTCATGTATAAAACCTCACACGACCTGAGGTCTCCGCTGAGTTCAATCATTGGGCTTATCAATCTTGCCAATCTCGACAACGATCCAAATACATTCCCTGAATATCTTTCGAAGATCGAAAACCGGGCGAAGAAGCTCGATGAGTTTATCAGGTCGATGCTGGATTATGCACGTGTTAATCGTGTTGACCGCGATGTGGAAACAGTCAGCTTGCCAGAGCTTATTCACAACTGTATCTCTGAGCTTGAGTACATGGACAACAAACACAAGTTGCGTACGGATCTCAAGATTGACGCCGGCGCGACCGAGATACAAAGTGATCGTCTGCGACTGAAGATCATCTTCAGCAATATTATTTCAAATGCTGTCAAATACATGAATCCCGAAGCCGACAGTTATCTTGAAATTCAGGCTAACCCGGTTGACAGGGGCGTTCACCTGACATTCACCGACAACGGTATCGGTATTCGGGAGGAACACGTTGCAAAGATTTTCAATATGTTCTACAGGGCAACGGAACGTTCCCAGGGTTCGGGACTCGGAATGTACATCGTAAAACAAGCTGTTGAAAAACTCGGTGGATCGATCTCTTTGTCCAGTGAATATGGAAAAGGAACCCGGATAAAAATTATCTTGCCAGAAAAATAAGCCCCTATGAATCAAGTTTTTTCCACAGACCAGATTCCGCCATTCTACCGGCCTTACGTAGCCCGCGTTCAGGATTATCCACTCATCGAAGCGCTTGAGCGTACCTCCGGTGAAACGATCCAGATGCTAAAAGGAGTTCCTGAATCCCTGGGTACGTTTGCTTACGCTCCCGGAAAATGGACCATCAAGGAATTACTTCAGCACATGATGGATGCCGAAAGAGTGTTTGCGTTTCGGGCGATGACCTTCGCGCGGAATGATAAGACCAACCTCCCTGCCTTCGACGAAAATGCTTACGTGCCGGAATCCAACGCACACGCGCGAACACTAGCGGAGCTCACCGCTTCGATGGATCGCCTCAGAGCTACCACCCTCGACCTGTTTCGCAGCTTTACCCCGGAGATGCTTAAACGTCGCGGCGTCGCAAACAACGTCGAACTGAGCGTGGAAAGCATCGGGTATATCATCGCAGGGCATGAGTCACACCACAAGGCGATAATAATTGAGCGGTACCTGAAGAATTCATAATGCGTATTGTCCAGATCCTCGGCTTCGGCTTGCTTTTGCTGACGGGATGTTCGCCCCTGTCGACGAAAAAACTCAACCAGACTTTTCGCGAAACTGAAGCCCAATTCGGTGATCACACAGGATTTATTATTTACGACCCTGCGGCGAAGAAGGTAATCTACGAATATCAGGCTGATCAATATTTCACGCCGGCGTCAAATACCAAAATCCTGACACTGTATACAGCGCTGACGTTGTTGCCGGATTCCCTTCCGGGGATTAAGTATATCGAGAAGCCGGATTCCCTGATCTTCTGGGGAACTGGCGATCCTTCATTTTTGAGCAAGTTCACTTATTCGAATTCGCGTGTCTACGATTTTCTTGCTGGCGCGAAGGCCCCCGTGTATTTCTCGCCCGCGAATTTTTATACTGAAAGCCTTGGTCCGGGATGGGCGTGGGACGACTACAATGATAACTATTCTCAGGAGCGGTCGCCGATGCCGGTTTATGGAAACAGTTTCACTGTATATTCTCTGGCCAACAAGGTTGTGGTCGTTCCGTCATTCTTTAAGCGCTATTACAAGAAAGGACCTTCAAGGGAGCGCTCAGAGGTAGTCCGCGAATTTGCTTCAAACAATTTTGTTCACTACCCCGGTTCGCGCATTTCGACTCGACAGATCACAGTTCCTTTTCGCAGCGACCACGCCTTGGTCGCGAATTTGCTTAGCGATACCCTGAGGAGGAATGTGACGTTGATCAACCGCAAACCAGAACCGCTCGCCAGAACGTTATACAGCGTTCCCGCGGACAGCGTTTACAAAGTAATGATGCAGGAGAGCGACAACCATATGGCTGAACAACTTCTGCTGATGTGTTCCGGGGTGCTGGCGGATTCACTAAAGCCCGAAATAGCTATCCGTTATATGAAGGAAAATTACTTCAGAACTTTCCGAAGCGAACCTCTCTGGCGGGATGGCTCAGGGCTTTCACGTTACAATTTGTTCACCCCGCGTTTTATCGTGCAGGTGTGGGAAAAGATTTATGAACGCGTCCCCAAAGAGCGATTATTTCCGTTACTTGCTACCGGAGGGAAGGCGGGAACAATTAAGAATTGGTATAAAGCTGACAAACCATTCATTTTTGGCAAAACGGGAACACTGAGCAACAATCATAGCCTAAGCGGCTTCCTGGTTACACAAAGCGGAAAGACATTAATCTTCTGTTTTATGAATGGCAACTACACAGTTTCAACAAACGACATTCGGACGAACATGCAGCGCGTCCTATATAATTTCTATGAAAACTACTAATGTGAAAATGCGGAGTAAGAACAGGGTCCAGATTATAGCACTTACGCTCTTGTTAGCGTTGTCGTCACATATTTCGTCCGCACAAAAGCGAGATAGTCTTGATATCAAGATTGGTCAGATGATTCTCATTGGCTTTCCCAAGGCAGCTGTCGATCCGCAGGTACTGCGCGAGATCCGCGACGGAAAAGTTGGGAGTATTATCATCTTTGAAAAAAACATTCCCTCGAAGAATTCTTTTGTAGAGCTGAAAAAAATCATCTGGACGTATCAAAAGGCGGCACCCATTCCGTTGCTGATAAGTATCGACCAGGAAGGAGGCAAAGTGAATCGGTTAAAAGACAAATATGGTTTTCCGCGGTCTATAACTGCTGAAGCAATGGGTAAGGCGAATTCGTTGGATTCGGTCAGATTTTATGCGGAAGCAACGGCAGCGACGCTCGCGGGACTGGGCATCAATGTCAACTTTGCCCCGGTGGTTGATCTTGCCGCTAATCCGTCAAATCCGGTGATCGTAAAGAATGGTCGCGCGTTTTCAAACAATGAAGATTCCGTAGCGCTGCTGGCGAAGGAATTTATTATCCAACACCGGAAGTACGGAGTCCTGACGTCGTTAAAACACTTCCCGGGACACGGAAGCTCAGTGGCCGATACTCATCTTGGCATGGCGGATGTGACTCAAACATGGAAAGACCGTGAGCTCCATCCCTATGAAAAACTCATTGCCGAAGGATATGCCGACGCCGTGATGTCTGCACACATTGTAAATCGCAACCTTGACAAAGCAGGAAGACCCGGAACGTTGTCTTCAGAAATTCTGGATGGCATTCTTCGTAAGCGCCTTAACTTCGACGGCCTGGTCTTCAGCGACGACATGCAAATGCATGCGATCACAAAACATTACGGACTGGAGGAGGCGATCAAGCTGGCGATCAACGCCGGCATAGACATTATGACTTTTTCCAATAACATCACTGGAAGTGAAGAGCGCACTGTCGATAAGGTGCATGGAATTATCAAAAAACTTGTTGCCAGCGGTGAAATAAAAGAAGAAAGGATCAACGAGAGCTACCGACGGATTATGCGTGTGAAAAATCGCCTTGCGGCGGATGAACCCACGGCGAACCTTCAACGGAATATCTATACGTTGCAGGAGCGCACGGAATCTCTGGAAGATGAAATAGCTGATCTGAAAAAACAACTTGAGACACTTGCAGCAAAGGCTACGGCCACATCAGAACAAACTGCTGCACCAGATCAGGAGAAGCCAGGCAAGAAACGGAAGAAGAACAAGAAAAAGTGATCCTCTGAATGTCCGATATGGAGTCTTTTAAGATCATAAGAGAACGGACGAAGCAGGTACCAATAATAATTAGTGTACCGCACTGCGGAATTGGGTTTCCTGAAGAAATTAAAAATGACTATCGGCAGGATCTGATTGGACGTCCGGATGATACAGATTGGTACGTTGATCAGTTATACGACTTTGCCCCTAAGATGGGTATGAGGATAATCACGTCAAATATCAGTCGATGGGTAATTGACCTCAATCGCGATCCGAATGATCGGCCACTGTATGGAGACGGAAGGTTAATTACAGGTCTTTGTCCGACGACAACGTTCACCGGTGAAAAACTCTACAACGATGGACGGGAGGCGGTGAATGCAGAGGAGGTTGCCCGACGAATCAAATCGTACTACGAGCCTTACCACCATGCATTACAGGAAATGCTGAACGAGGCTCTTGACACATTTGGCAAGGTGCTGCTATGGGACTGTCACAGCATACGCCGTCGTGTTCCGTCGATTCACGCAGAACCATTTCCGGATTTGATTTTGGGAGATAACGAAGGCAAGTCTGCAGACACGCAACTTACCCAAACAGCGTCAAAGCAACTTTCAGGTTCCCGTTACTCTTTTAAAAACAACTATCTGTTCAAAGGCGGATTCATCACGCGGCGATACGGAAATCCTTCGCTTCAGCAACATGCACTCCAACTCGAGATGTCGAAGGATAACTATATGGATGATGCAGAAATTTCTTACGATCCTTCACGTGCCGGAAGAATGCGGGAACACCTGCAGCGGGTTTTTGAGCAGTTGATCATGGTGTTGTCGTAAGTTATGGAAACGCCGGATTTAAAATATTACCGTTTCGAGGGTTTGCTCCAGCAGCAAGGTTGGATGAAGCCTGCCTACGTCGGCGTCACGGCGAAAGGGATCGTAAAATATCTATCGGAAAAGACACCCGGCGAAGCGATTTCCGTCGAGTATGTCCGGGGCTATGCGCTTCCTGGATTTCCAAACGCACATTCCCACGCTTTTCAATATGCGATGGCGGGGATGGCAGAAAAACACCTCCCGGGATCGTCGGACGATTTCTGGACCTGGCGCGAAGCGATGTATGAATGTGCTCTTGCCATGGATCCGGACCAAATGGAAGCCGTTGCGGCAATGCTCTACAGTGAAATGCTGCGGAAGGGATATACGCATGTTGCTGAGTTTCACTATCTGCATCATGACAAAAAAGGAAATCACTATGCAAATCCCGCTGAAATGGGTGAGCGACTCGTCTCCGCCGCCGCATCAGCCGGGATCAGGATAACATTGGTGCCCGTGTTTTACCAGAAAGGCGGATTCGGACAGGAGCCGAAACCTGAGCAGCGTCGTTTCATCAGCCGTACCATTGACGAATACCTTAAGCTGCTGGATCATTCGAAGGCTGCCGTTGAATATCACGACTTTGCATCCCTGGGTTTTGGCGTGCATTCATTGCGCGCAGTTTCGGAAGCGGATGTAAGGAGAACTTTTGAACTCGGCCCAAAAACATTACCATTTCATTTACATGCCGCCGAACAACTCGGCGAGGTTGAAGTTGCTCAAGCCCATCTCGGAACAAGACCGGTCTCGTGGTTGAATGCAAACCTCCCTCTTAACGACAGGTTTCATATCGTGCACTGTACGCATCTGGACGATCAGGAGGTCAAAGTACTCGCGCAAAGCGGAGCCAACGTGGTCTTGTGTCCCGGAACGGAGGCCAACCTCGGCGACGGAGTTTTCCGTTTGGTGGACTATGCAAAGTACTACGGCAACTGGAGCATAGGAACGGATAGTCATATCAGTTTAAATCCCCTGGAAGATCTGCGCTGGCTTGACTACGCGCAGCGCTTGCTTTCGCACAAGCGAAACACGTTCGACGATGCCGCCACGGTGCAATTTCACAAATGCATTACCTGTGGCCGCGAGGCGATGGGTATATCTTCAAAAAACTTCTTTGAAATTGATCGCCCCCTCGATGCAGTGGTGTATGATGCCGATGAGCCACTTCTGCTACAAGCAGGGTTAGCCCATTTGCTCGCTACGCTCGTATACACAGCTGATGCTTCCGCAGTAACGGGTACAATAATTGACGGCAAGTGGGTGTATAAAAATGGTGAAGCCAGGAACGGTGCCGCTATACGTCGTCGCTTTGCCCGGGCCGTTGCTGAGCTGAAACGATAAGGTTATGCGAGTACAAATCAGAAAGATTACGGAAAAAGATAATCCTCTTATTGAAAGGATCATCAGAGAGGTCATGCCTGAGTTTGGCGCCACTGCGCCGGGTTTTGCAATTCACGACCCCGATGTAAAGGATATTTACAGGGCCTTCAATCGTCCTGGGTCTGTATATTTCGTATGTGAGGTAAATGGACAGGTCATCGGTGGCGCAGGCATTGCACCACTAAAAGGTAGCGACGAATCCATTTGCGAACTTCAGAAAATGTACTTTCTCCGCAGCAGTCGCGGAAAGGGATACGGTAAACTTTTACTGCAGGCCTGTCTGCGCACAGCCAGAGAGCTTGGTTACAGCCAATGCTATATTGAATCATACCATACGATGACTGGTGCGATAGCGATGTACGTGAAACGCGGTTTTCGCGAAATCCCCGGCGCGCTGGGGTCTACAGGTCACTTTGCGTGTGACAGGTTTTTTATCCTGGACCTTGATGAAACTGCTTAACGCCGCAGGAACATATACTCCAGGGTAACGTTGAGTAAACTCTTCAGCCCGGTAAGCATTCCTTTTTCATCCATCATGAAATCAGGAGTATGGTGCGAAGGCGCTGACGCTGGATCGACGTCGGGTGGGCATACGCCGACGAAGAAAAAGAATCCCGGAACTTCCATTTGATAATATGCGAAATCTTCTGCACCGGTATCAGCGGGAATTCGAACGGCATTCCCTTCCCCGGCCGCACGGGTAAGTGCGCCGATGAGTTTTTCGGTGAGCTCAGGGTCGTTGTATGTTACGGGTGTTTTGCCGTCAAACGTCACCTCTGCTTTTGCACCTGCGCTTTCTGCAATATTCGTTGCCGTCAGCACGATCTTTTCATGCACAGCTTTCTGCATATCCCGATCGAAGGTGCGGATGGTGCCGCTGATTTCCACCACCTCGGGAATAATGTTTTCACGGACACCGCCATGTATTTTACCAACGCTTATCACAACGGGTTCTTTTGTCAGATCCATCTGGCGGCTGACAATGGTTTGAAGACCCAGCACAATTTGTGACGCTACGACTACCGGATCGACGCCTTTCCAGGGTGCGGCGCCGTGACTTTGTCGACCGTGAACGCGGATCGTAAACCAGTCTGACGCAGCCATCATACCGGCAGGTTTGTATCCGATCTGACCAAGCTTTCGAATCGACTGCACGTGCAGGCCGAAAATGGCGTCCACCTTGGGATTGTCGAGTACGCCTTCCTTGACCATCATTTCCGCGCCGCCTTCCTCACCTGCGGGCGGTCCTTCTTCTGCGGGTTGAAATATAAACTTGATTGTCCCCTTAAGGTCTTTTTTGTTCTTAACAAGGATTTCGGCGACACCCATAAGTATTGCCACATGCGCATCGTGACCACATGCGTGCATCACACCAGTTTCCGCACCGTTATATATCGCTTTTTCCTTTGAAGCAAAAGGAAGGTCATTTCGCTCTGTCACAGGCAGGGCATCCATGTCGGCGCGAAGGGCTATCACTGGTCCGGGTTTTCCTGTTTTAAGCACGGCCACAACGCCGGTGTGGGCGACACCCGTGGTTACTTCCAGCCCGAGTCCGCGCAAATGCTCGGCCACATAGGCAGATGTTTTCGTTTCCCGATTGCTCAACTCGGGATACTGATGTATATGACGACGCCATTTGATAACTTTATCTTCAAGAGAAGAAGCGTCCTGATCGATCTTGCGCTGCAGCCCGGCATTTACCTGGGCAAAGCAGTAATTCGAGAACAACAGACAAAAAAGGAAGGTCCTGATCATGATTGAGCTTTTCGTGTGATCTAATTTTGTCATTATTATCGAAAACAGAAAGGAACTGCCGAAATGGAATGGATAAAGATCTTTGGATCGGACGCAGAAGCGAAAACCAGGGTACCGGATAACTCCACGCAGCTCCTGATTATAGGCGGAAAACGGGTGTGCCTGGCGCGCCACAATGACGAGTTTTACGCTGTTCAGGATCGGTGCACTCACAACGGCGAGTCGCTCTCCAAGGGGAAGATTAACTTTGCGGGAGAAGTCATCTGCCCGTGGCATGGCTATCGCTTCGACTTACGGTCGGGAAGAGCCTGTGACTCAAGTTCGGATGACCTGGAGACGTATCCCATAAAAGCAGATAACACCGGCTTTTTTATTGGTTTTTAAAATAGATTGCACTTTCTTTTCGTTCGGTATAACAGGACCTGTGACAGCCGAAGCACATCAGGAACCATGAGACAATTGAGAATACTTTTCATTTTACTGGTTTTCACATGCCACAACCTGAGCGCGCAATTTCCGCTGTCCGGAAAACAATATGTTGACCGAATGAATCTCAGCGGCGGATTTCCCGAAGATCTGCTGAGTACGCGGTCCGTGGTTTTCTTTTCCGCTGACTTTTCTGAAAAAGAACTGAAGCAAATGCAGGAGTATTTTCAGCGCACGGGAGTTGATGCGGTAAGTTATTTTGCGCTCGATATGTTTACCGCCGGAAGGGATGTCACCCGTGGTTTCTTCGAATTTCTCTCACGCCGCGAAATCTCAAATCTCATCTTCGCCGAAAAGTTTTCCAATGGTTATAGGATGTCCATAACGACTTTCAACGGAAAAGATAACATCACTACGGAAGGACAACCAGCGTGGTCGATCTCAAACCGGCTGCTCACAGAACTGCTCAAGACGCTCAGCCGCGATGCACTCGCCACNCTTAAAAGGGGAAACTTGCTGGTCAATGAATTTCCGGAGACGGATCAGATTATCAATCCGATTACCGGCAAGCGAAATGAGTTCTACGCCGGAGATATGAAGGTCGATCTCGTGGCAATTCCAAAGTTTGGTGTCGATAGCCTGGACCAGCAACTGGCTGATCTTTTGGAAAAGCACTTTCCCTTTGAATATCGCCTCGTAGAACCCAATGCAAACGAAAAGGATCTTCGCAAACAGGGGATGCTTTACATCTTCGGAATGGTTCACGCCCGGGCAATCGTTACAAGACAGTTACTTCAATATCCCTCGTCGCCGGCAGAAACTGCCTTTGTGAGCATTACATTTCCGGCGGACAACCCTCAGGCAAAGAACATCGGACAAAACACTCCCGTCTTCAAAGTTTACTTCAAGCACATCGACTCCGGAAATATCTTCCTGGGAAACAAATGGGACGCCGACACTTCCTGGCAACAGGCGCTGCTGAATCACATCAAAGGAATGAAAGCCGAACTCAGGCTAAACTAACAGTAATCTACTGACATAGGATTGTCACTATGCCCGACGAAGTTTGTAAAAAACTTGGTTATGGCAGACTTGTTAAAATACATGTACAATCCCGTCTTCTTTGAAAAAATTCTGCCTGTGATGAAGGAGTCGCTACCCGGCTTCAGGGAACGTGAGTTCATCTATAACATTTTTGACTCCGAGTGGCCAGACCTGGAATTGAAGCAGCGCGTTCGAAAAATATCTGCATCGCTGAGGTTCATGTTGCCGGATGATTTTCCTGAAGCTGCAGCTAATCTTTCGATGCTCTCTCGCTCCTTTCGGGAGAAAAGAATCTGTGTTCAGGGCTTTGAGCTGATTTTCATCCCCGAGTATATTGGTATGTATGGGTGCCCCTACGTTGAAGATTCGTTGAAAGCACTTCGGGAGATCACGCGACTTGTAAGCGGCGAGTTTGCAATCCGTCCTTTCCTCAACCTTGCTCCCGAGCTGACAATTAGCGCACTTCAAACCTGGGCTGAAGATCCTGATAAGAACGTACGAAGGCTGGCCAGCG
>Ga0065721_10049846_pt1 | contig 26378 bp, 21 predicted proteins | sample Mesricmetagenome_FD_59108 | JGI IMG/M metagenome (GOLD analysis project Ga0065721, IMG submission 59108) | Mesophilic microbial community from rice straw/compost enrichment Sample: eDNA_1 v2 (version 2) | ecosystem: Engineered > Solid waste > Grass > Composting > Bioreactor | place: USA: Davis... | reverse complement strand
GTTCGGAATTTTTGAGTGCGTCTGCCCCATTTTCAACGAGCCGTTCCCTTGGCCGCTCGTTGCTTGGCATATCCTTTATGCGAAAGCCCCCGGTCATGCAGGCATGATTTAATCGAAAGCGACAAAAGCGCGAAGGAAAAAGTTGAAGGAAGATTCAAGATGGAAGTTTCAAGTTTCAAGCACTCCTGAACTCAAAACTCAAAACTCAAAACGTCAGGCCGTCTGCAACTCTCTCACCATGTATGGCTCGAACTCGCGATGAAAATGCGGTGGAATCCGCGCCTTGAACCGCGCCTCATCGCCTTCGTAATCGCGTTCCACCACCTGGGCGACCTCATGCAATCGCGCAATCACATCAGAACGTCCGTGCGGCACCGCCAGTTCCACAAACTCACGGATCGGCCGCAATTGACTTCCGAGTTCGGCAAGCAAGCCTTCGATGTTTTCACCCTTCACCGCCGAGATCGGCACGCCATGCGGATACTTTTCCACGAAGCGTGTCAATCGCTCCGAGCTGCCGTTCAGCGCATCGATTTTATTGAAGACCATCAGCGTCGGTTTGCCTTCGGCGCCAATCTCGGCAAGCACTGATTCCACCGCCTGAATCTGTTCGTCGGCCTGCGGGTGGCTGACGTCCACGACATGCAACAACAGATCGGCTTCAACCACTTCCTCCAGGGTCGCCTTGAAGGCTTCCACCAGTCCGTGCGGGAGTTTCCGAATGAAACCGACTGTGTCGGTCAGAAGAACATTCTGGTTCGTCGGCAGTCGCAATCGCCGTGTCGTCGGATCGAGCGTGGCGAACAGTTTGTTTTCCGCCAGCACATCGGCGCCGGTCAGTTTGTTCAGCAATGTCGATTTGCCAGCATTCGTGTAGCCCACGATCGAAGCAAGCGGCCAGTTGTTCCGCTGACGCGCCGAACGCTGGATGTTGCGCTGATTCCGCACCACTCCGAGATCGTTGAGGATGCGATCGATCCGTTCCTGCACCTTGCGGCGGTCGGCTTCCAGCTGCGATTCACCTTCACCGGATCGCATGCCGATACCGCCCTTCTGGCGCGACAAGTGGCCCCAGAACCGTGTCAGGCGCGGCAACAGATGCTGAAGCTGCGCCAGTTCGATCTGCAGCTTGCCTTCGCGGGTGCGGGCGCGTTGCGCGAAAATGTCGAGAATCAACGACGTGCGATCCAGAATCTTGCAGTTGAAAATCCGCTCCAGATTGCGGCTTTGCGCGGGGGAAAGTTCATCGTCGAAGATGACCGTGTCGATGTGATGCGCCTTGCAGTAGGTGGAGAACTCCTCGGCCTTGCCCTTGCCAATGAACGTGGCCGCATTCGGCCCGTCCATCTTCTGAACGCCTTCGCCAACGACATCGCCTCCGGCCGTGGCGGCGAGTTCGGCAAGTTCCTCCAGCGAGTCGCGATGTTCCCAGGCTTTGCGGGATTTGAGTTCGATACCAACCAGGAAGACCCGTTCGGTCTTCGCATTCCTTGTGTCGATTAAAGCTTTCAACTATGGATCGTAAATTGTGCGCCGAAGGACGTTGCTGCCGCCGATTCAGGCTGCGTCACAATAGCATGTTCCTTCGTTTAGGGAAGAGGCATGATGACGATCGCGGCGGGATTCCACGGACACTGTTGGAAATCCGCTTCGTCCTCGAACAACGCTCTCAAGGGAGGAGGAGTCGGACGATTGTTCCGTTTCCACCTTTGTTATGGATTTACAGGCCGGTTTTGCGACACTGCCGGACCGATGAATCCGGTAATCAAATTATTGCTCGAAGGCGGCAGCTTGAGCACCGCGCAGATGGCGCAGGTGCTGAACCTGACCGAAGCGGACGTGAATCGCGAACTGGAGCAGCTCAAGAAGGATGGAATCCTTCTGGGGTGGCGCCCTGTTCTGAACCTGGCCGACGAGGCCGGCGCCGTTCGAGCCGTCATCGAAGTCCGGATCACGCCCGAACGCGGCGGCGGATTCAACCGCCTCGCGGAACGCATCAGCCGCTTCGACGAAGTGGAATCGTGCTATCTCATGTCAGGCGGCTACGACCTGCTGGTATTCGTCAGCGGATCAACGCTTCAGAAGGTCGCGGCGTTCGTTTCGGAAAAGCTTTCGTCCATTGAAGGCGTGCTTTCCACGGCGACGCATTTCCTGCTGCGTTCCTACAAGGAGCAGGGATTCCTGCTCGACGTGAAAACCGAGGAAAACGACCGGCTCAAGGTCGCTCCCTGAGCGGGTTTCAAAAACAATCCATTTGAAATCCTCCCATGGACACTTCCCGTTTCATTGCGAAGCACGTCATTAATCTGCCCAAATCGGGCATCCGCGACTTCTTCGAGGTCGTCGCGAAGATGAAGGACGTGATCTCGCTCGGCATTGGCGAACCTGACTTCGACACGCCCTGGCACATTCGTGAGGCCGCGATTTACGCGCTCGAAAAAGGCAAGACGCATTACACGTCAAACCTCGGTTTGATCGAACTGCGTCGTGAGATCAGCAAATACGTCGAAAAGAACTTTCACGCCAGCTACAACCCGGAGAACGAAATCCTGGTAACGGTCGGCGTTTCGGAAGCGATTGATATCGCCACCCGCGCGCTCATCAATCCCGGCGACAAGGTGATGTTCCATCAGCCGTGCTACGTGAGTTATCACCCGAGCATCACGCTGGCGCACGGCGAGGCCGTTCCGGTTCCAACTTATGCGAAAGACAATTTCGCGCTGACAGCCGAAGCGCTGCGCGCTGCATGGCAGCCCGGCTGCAAGCTGCTCATGCTGAACCTGCCGTGCAATCCCACCGGCGGCACGTGCAGCCGCGCCCAGATTGAAGCGATCGCAAAGTTTGCGATTGAGAAAGATCTGCTGGTGCTGAGCGACGAGATTTATTCCGAACTCACATTCGAAGGCGAACACGTCAGCATCGCCAGCATTCCCGGCATGAAGGAACGCACAATTTTCCTTCACGGCTTTTCCAAAGCATTCGCAATGACCGGCTGGCGCATCGGTTACGCCTGCGGTCCGGCTCCACTGATTGAAGCGATGATGAAGGTGCATCAATACTCCATGATGTGCGCGTCCATCATCAGCCAGGAAGGTGCGGTTGAAGCGCTTCAACGCGGTGAAGACGGGATGAAAGCGATGCGCGAGCAGTATCATCGCCGGCGCGATTACATCGTGCGACGGCTGAATGAAATCGGGCTCAAGTGTCACATGCCGCGCGGATCGTTCTACGCATTTCCCGACGTGAGCGTCACCGGGATGAGCGAGAAGGATTTTGCGGTGGGACTGCTTCAGGCAGAACGCGTGGCCATCGTCCCCGGTTCGGCATTCGGTCCGAACGGCACCGGTTTCTGCCGCGCCTGTTTCGCGACGAGCTACGAACAATTGATCGAAGCCAGCACCCGCATCGAACGCTACGTCCAGTCGCTCCGAACATAATCCGGAGCTCTTCGATTGCGCAGACCATGTGGAGTGCGCGGACATGTCCGCGCTTTGGAACCGAGAGACATGTCTCCCGGTTAAAAGCGGCGACGTGTCGCCGCACTCCCTGTTACGTCAGGCGTTGTTCCAACATGCCGGCGATTCTGCGGCAGATTGCATCTTCGTCAGCTCAATACATTCCGCATTCAGCTGTCGGCGAAACCACGTCATCTGGCGCTTGGCGAACTGGCGGGTTTTTATTTTCACCATCTCAACCGTTTCCGCCAAAGACCGTTCGCCACGCAAATGCTCAACCACCTGCCGGTAACCGATCGCCTGCATGGCCGTTCGATTTTCGGCCAGCCCATGCTTCAATTGCTCCTCAGTTTCCGCCACAAGGCCGCGTCGGAACATCTCATCGACGCGCACGTCGATGCGATTGCGAAGCTCGGCGATATCGCGAACGAGCAGGAAACAATTGCGATTGCGGATTGCGGATTGCGGATTGCGGATGGACCAGTCGGCGCGTTGTTCGGAAAAGGGGCGTCCCGTGGCGCGAATCACTTCAATAGCGCGAATGACGCGGCGGGGATTCTGTCGGTCGATCCTTTCATAAGCGACGGGATCGCGTTCGGCCAGTTCGCGAAGCAGCTCTGCAAGCGGCGTGTTCTCCAGCTCGGCGCGAAGCTCCGGATTTGCAGACGGCGCGGAACCGAGACCGTTGAGGTAGGCGTTGAAATAAAGGCCCGTTCCACCACAAAAAATCGGACGCTTTCCGCGCGATTGAATTTCGTGAACAGCCTTCTTCGCCAGCCCGACGAATTTCGCCGCATCGAAACTCTCCGCGACATCGACCACGTCGATCAAATGATGCGGAACGCGCGCGCGTTCTTCGGTCGTAGGTTTCGCGGTGCCGATGTCGAGTCCTCGGTAAACCTGCATGGAATCGACTGAAATGATTTCCGCGCCGATCCGTTCGGCGAGTTGCAATGCCAGCTCCGATTTGCCGACGGCAGTGGGCCCGGCGATGAAGATCGGTTCAAGCTTGTTTCCTGAGGACATCAGTTCGCGCGGCCGGCTGTCCGCCGTTGAAACAGAAACAGTCCCGCTCCGGCGACGAGAATTCCGATGCTGATCAGATGTGCCGGCGTGAGCGGTCCATACAGGTGCGCCTCGGTATAATCGCCCCGAAATGTTTCAACGAACGATCGTGTCACGGCGTAACACATGAGATACGCGGCGAAGACCTGTCCATCGAACTTCTTGCGTCGATACAACCACGCCAGTCCGATGTAGAGGCCGAGGCTCAGGATGGAATCATAGACCTGTGAAGGATGAACGGCAGTTGCCGCGCCATTGAACGGATGCGTTTCGTGCCCGGCTGGATAACGAATCGCCCACGGCAGATCGCAGACTTTTCCGTAACAACAGCCATTCATCAGACAGCCGATTCTTCCAAACACGTATCCCAGCGGAATGCTCGGCGCGAGAACATCGGCCAATTTCCAAAGCGGAATTTTCTTCAGTCGAACGAAGAGTATGCACGCCAGTGAAGCGCCGATGAGTCCGCCATAAAAAACCAGGCCGCCGTGATGCACCATGAAGATTTCTGTGATCGGTTTGTCCGCGAATTCCTCCTTCCAATAACTGATCACATGCAGTGCGCGCGCACCGACAACCGTACCCACGATCAACCACGGCCCGATGTCCATCACCTGTTCGGGATGCAAGCCGGAGCGGATTCCGCGGCGGCTGGCCGTCCAGAGTCCAAGCAGAAAGGCGACGGCGAGCATGATCCCATACCACGTCACCGGCCAGGAACCGATTTTGAATGCAATTGGATGCACGGCGGGAATCTACGGGGAACAGCGCTCGCTTGAGAAGCAAATTGAACCCTCAGTCAGTTCGTGGCCATCGGAGGGAAAACGGGCATGGGTGGTGGCGGCATCGGCGGAGAAAACCCAATGGGCAGCGGCGGCTGAATGGGGGCCACTTCGACCAACCGCCGCCACTCCTCACGCTCTTCCGCCGACATCAACTTCCAGCGCTCCGCGTTTTTCAGGAACGCCTGCCGTTCTGCAAGGCTCATGCTCGCGAATTTCTGGAACGACTCGATGCATTCCGCGCGCTGCCGCGGAGTGAGCTTTTCGTAAGCCGCGAGCGTCTTTTCCATCTGCTGCTTTTCAGCATCGCTCAGCTGTCCAAGCACACGCATCTTTTCCTCGGGCTTCAGTTCGAAGAATTCGTTGAAGCTGCGCAGCATTTTCTGACGATGTTCCGGAGGGAGAATTCTCCAGATGTCGAGTCCGGCCTCGAGTTTGGCGCGGCGTTCGGGCGACATCTGGCTGAGAAGCTTTTTGCGTTGCGCCGCGTTAGCGCTTTCCAGCTGCGTGAAATAACGGGAGGTCACTTCGCTGTTGAGCAATTCCTCCTGATAGGCCGGCGGTAACAGATCCCACTGTTCGAGCCGCGCCTCGATGATCTTTCGATGCGGCTCGGGAATTTTCGCCAGCTGTTCGGCGCGATTGCTGCGGGAGCCAGTCATCAGCGGCATCAGATACCAACGCAACTCGGTCGCTTGAAGGCGCAGTTCACGTTCGTCCGGTTTCAGCGATTCGTACTCGCGCAGCTTGGCCATGATCTGCCGGGCAATTTCAGGCGGCCGGTTGCTCAAGGCCTGGCGCCGCTCCGCACGGTTCATATCGAGCAGCTCGCGGAACTGCTGGACGGGATTTTTTTCCACCGAAGTTTCGCTTGAAATGAGCGGGATCGATTCGTTCGCCGCTGTCCTGTCGGAACTCCGCTGATCCTCTGCGGCACGAGAGAGCGAGGTCGCGAGCATCAGGATCAGGATGCTCGTCCAAAGAAAGGGAATTTTGTTCTGCTCGCTCCGTGTCATTGAAACAAGGCGAGCAATTGTTCATCTGGCGCCGGCGTGGCGTTCAACTGCCGGATCGCTTCGAAATCCTGAAGGACATCCGGACTGGGCAGTGCCGAGACGTTGGAAACTGCAACGACACTTTCTGCGAGCTGCCGGGCCTGCGCCTGTTGATGATGCGAAACCAGGATGAAAATGGCGGCAACAGTGAACACGCCGCTGGCAGCAAAGGCGATTCGCGGAAAGAGCACGCGCCAGGACCATTGAGACTCAGAAGTCCGGGAACGCGACTTTTGTTCGCGTTCCACTGCAGCCATCACGCGCGCGGTGAAATTGCTGGAAACCGGCGCATCCGGAATCCGGTTCAGGGCGGCGGTCAACGCCGAATCCAGCTCCAGGTCGGATTCGAGTTCCCTCGCATTTTTGGGTTCGCTCTTCAACGACTCCCGCAGCGCCGCCTTTTCGACATCCGTGAGCGGACGCCGCCAGCCGATTTCACGCAGTTTCTCAGGATCGTTCATAGATTCCTTTCATTTGAAAACCGGTTTCGAACAAAAGTTTCTCGTTTCATGCGTCCCAAACTCCGCTTTTCAGATACGGCTTGAGCTTCTGCTTCAAGGTTTCCCGTCCGCGATGAATCAGCGATTTCGTCGCCGAAAGCGAACACCCCAGAATTGCCGCAATTTCCTCGTAGCTCAACTCGTCCTGCCGGCAGAGAAGAATTGCAGTGCGTTGATTCTCCGGCAGTTCGGCAATGGCTTCCTCGATTTTCTGCTCCAGCTCCCCGTGCAAAACCTGTTCGGGGGGCGGCGCCACCTTCCGGTCTTCCACCTGATGCACCGGCTGATCTTCCTGATCAGGATGGGTGGCATCCAGTGAATCGGCTGGATGCCGCGAACGCCGACGAATCTCGTTCAGGCAAAGGTTTCGGGCAATGGTGAACAGCCATGTGGAGAATTTTGCTGAGCTGCGGTAGCGATCGGCGGATTTGTAAACCTGGACGAAGACGTTTTGAGCGAGATCTTCGGCTTCGGTGAGGTCGTGGAGCGTGCGGTAGATGAGATTGATGACCGGCTGCTTGTATTTCTTGACGAGTTCCGTAAACGCCGCGACATCGCCCTGCTTCACGCGAAGCATCAGGGCGGCGTCGGGGTCGAGATGTTCCGGCATGTGTTCAGTCAAGGCCGCGGCAATTTAGGCCAACACCAGAACACGAACAAGGTTGCGCAAGGAATTGTGATTGCGGATTGCGGATTGAAAGTAGGCATTCTGAAATCCGCAATTGCCAGTCCGCAATTTCCTCAATCCGCGATTTAGTCACCGCTTCGCTACTCCCGGATGCCAACGATGTTTCGTCAGCGCCACCGCTGTTCCCGCTGCGAAAAGTAAAAAGCTCCCAGCGATCGCCAACAGACCGCTGGGAGCGTCTCGTATTACCCCAACCAACAAATTTCCGGGAACCGAGAGCCCAACCAGAACTGCACTCTCGGGCAGAATCAAAAGCTCCCAACGTCCCCGGAAAACCCGAAATACAACATATCCCGCCAGCAACAACCCGGCGGGCGCTGCCGACATCCACCAATCAGCACCTCCATGCGCCCAAACGAACGCATGCAACATCCAAAGCACAGCAACGATCCTTCGGGCCAGTGACGATCCAGCATGCGCGGCATCGTCCCATCGCAAACTGTGCAGGAGCACAAACACAAGTGCCGCCTGAAACGCCCAGTGAATCGCCATCGGATGCCGCGTCATCGCAGCCAATGTGGCGATGCCGGAAACGAGGCCCCCAAGAAATCCCATCCTCGGATCGCGTATTACGATCGTGCAGAGAACCAGATAAACCGCCACGGCCGCCGCCAGGTAATTTCCGCGATCGAAATGCGGCCCCGCCCAGCGCAACGTTTCCACCGGCAACCCGGCCACGATCATCACAACCGACGCAAAGAGCAGATGCCGAACGAACCGCGAGTCCGCTTTCACAATCCAATAACCCGCGTAAATCAGCCCGTTCAGGAGCATCAATCCCACAAAAACCTTGTTCCCGCTCTGCGCTGAGAAGAGCGCTGCCAACAGCGGAGCCGTCAGCAGCGCCCGTTTCAGACCCAACCCAGGTACCAAACCGAGATCAGCGATGCGCCAGGAAATCGTCCACGCCAGAACCCAGAGCGACGGAACGATCAACTCCCGGCGCAAAGAAAAATCATAAACGTAACTGAGCCCATACACATGAACGGCGGTTCCCACCGCCCACAGGGCGAAAAATCCAGCTGGAAGCCAGCGGCGTTGCGGCAGCAGACTTCCCACCTCCTTGGCGTTTGGAAGAAAATTCCCTGCTGCGAACACCGCCGGCAAAATCACCAGCCAGACCCACTCATGCATCACGTAAGCAGGTCCCCAATCCTGGCTCCGCGTTTCCTGCAAATGCCGGAACACCGTCACCAGCGCGACATTGACCGCCAGGAGAACAACACCGATCAGGAGGGAACGTTTCGGGAGATTCAGCTCGCCAAAGAAACTTTTCAGGAAACCAAACCTCACGAGGACCATCAGCGCCGCCACACCGGACAGCTGCCCGACAGTCGATCGATCAATCAATGCCGCCTGGCTGATGAGAAAAAACGGAACCAGCAGCAGGAGGTTTTCGAGACCGACCAGAAGCGTGGAGTCATACCATACCTTCCGCATCGCCAGGAAAACCGCCGTGCCGACAAGCAACAGTTCATAGATCTGGAGGGAACTGAAGTTGAAGGCCAGCTGCGTGGTTTCCCGCGCAAACAAGGTCACATCACCTGAAACCTTATAAATGCCAAAGATCAGCAGCGCAGCACTGACGAGATAAAACGGATTGCAAACCAGGAACCGTTTCACCCAATGCGAAAACGGACGCGACTCAAATCCTGAACTTTCCACTGCCACCTCTTCCACACCCGAAGGCGGGACCGGACCGGATTGATCGTGCTCGTCCATAACACACCTCGTGTCTCTGTTGTTGCACCGTCCGAACGCCTCCCCTTTAGCAGCGCGCGGGCCAACGGAAAAATTCCCGGAAAATCGAAGAAATCGACGCACCCACTCCCTGAGGCGTGAAGGTCACGCGTGGATTTCGCGCCATCCCGCGTGAAAAACTCCCTAAAACTCAAAGTTCAAAACCCAAAACGAAACTTGGAACTTGAACCATTTTTCCGCACCGTTCCGGCATGAAAGTGATCCGTCACAGCGACCGTGACTTTGCCGACCAGATTGCCGGGCTTACCGAAAAGACGAGCCTGTTCGATGCAGAAATCGAACAGAGAACCCGGGCGATCCTCGAAGCCGTCCGATCCCGCGGTGACGATGCTCTGCTGGAGTTCACAGAACGTTTCGATGGCGCGAAGCTCACGGCGGATCAACTTCCCGTCACCCGCGCCGAATTGATGACCGCTTCCTTGCAAGCGGATGAATCCCTTCGCAGCGCCATCACCGAAGCGGAACGCAACGTCGCCAGCTTTGCCAGGAAATCACGTCGCCGAAACTGGCAGTCCTCCAACTCTCACGGCGCGATCGTGGGCGAAAAGTTCGATCCCTTTCAACGCGTCGGCGTTTACATCCCCGGCGGAACGGCGCCGCTCGTGTCCACCGCCATCATGACCATCACGCTCGCCAAAGCGGCAGGTTGTCCGGAAATTGTGGTCTGCACGCCGTGCGGAAAGGATGGTTCCATCAATCCAGCCCTGCTGTTCGCAGCCCGCGCGGCAGGCGCCACGGAAATTTTCCGCGCCGGTGGCGCCCAGGCGATTGCAGCCATGGCGTACGGAACAAACACCATTCGCCGCGTTCAGAAAATTTTCGGCCCGGGCAACGCCTACGTCAGCATGGCCAAACGCCTGTTGTTTGGACGCGTTTCCGTCGATCTCCTCGCCGGGCCCAGCGATCTGCTGGTGATTGCCGATGATTCCGCAGAACCGAAGTTCATCGCCGCTGATCTGCTGGCACAGGCGGAACACGGCTCCGGGCATGAACACATCTGGCTCGTGACCCTGTCCGCGAAGATTCTGAAGGATGTGCAAAAGGAAATCGCGAAACAGCTTCCGAAACTTTCCCGGCGCGATTACATCCAGCGCGTGCTCGACAACTACACCTGGCTGATTCAAGTGAAGGACATCCCGGCGGCCATCGCTCTCACAAATCGCATCGCGCCCGAACATTGCGAAGTGATGACGAAAAATGCGCGCAAAGTGTCGGATCAGATCGTCACTGCGGGAGCCATTTTCCTGGGTCCGTGGTCGCCAACCGTTCTCGGCGATTACGTCGCCGGGCCGAGTCATGTGCTTCCCACCGACGGCGCGGGAGCCTCATTCGCCGGGCTCACTGTGGATCAATTCCAGCGCCGCACCAGCGTGGTGGAATATACCCGCGGCGGCCTGAAGCGCGCATTGCCTGCAGTTCGCAAGTTCGCCGAAATGGAAGGCTTGAGTGCTCATGGCGCTTCGGCGGAGATTCGGTTTTAGCCAAGTCAATCCGGCAAGAGAAACTCACGCGAAGGACGCAAAGGTATTGAAGGATGACAATTGAGGAATGTAGATGATTTCAAGGTGCGCATCATCTTGTTACGAAATCGTAATTCGTTTTCGCGCACGACTTCTCAGCTCCGAAGGAGCGACAGCCCGGTAGCCACGGGTGAAACCCGTGGACCTCATGGAAATTACAATTCAAGCCCCAAAGGGGCGACGGATCATTTCTCCATCCGCTCGTAACAAGATGAACTGCGTTCACCCCTCCGTCACATTCAACACCTCATTCCGAATCACTGCTTTCGCGAGATCAAATGGTTCCGAAGCCATCTGCTTTGTTGCGAGACGCCGGGCTTCGGACACCGATGATGCCGACTGCACCGTCACAACGGTTTCAATGACCGCCGAACGCCGGAACAACACCTGAAACTCCTTTCGCTTTCGCACCGGTTTCGCCGAAGACTTTGCCGAGCGCTTCTTCGGTTCCTCATTGGATGAAGTCCGCACCGGATCCGAAACAGTCCCCTGCTCCACGAGATCGTATTTGATTCCGATCACTCGCAACGGCTCCTTCGGCAGCGGCTTGGGGAAAACGAAATAGGACGCGTGCGTTTTCTGATGAAATCCGATTTGTCCGAAATCCTTTCGTTTGCCTGTTGGCTTTTGAATCACCGTGAGCACGCGGTTTTCCTTCACCGCCTTCGCGAACGACCGGTCCCGCTTGGGATTCGTCCAAAGCGTGATCACCTGCGGCTTGCCGGAATGCTTTACCAACTCACCGAATCGAATTTCCTTCGCCATGACACAATGTTGTCCAGCCGCTCAAATTCGCCACTCGGTGATTTTCCCGAACTCCCCAGGGCCGCTCGAACGGGCCGATCAAAAAATTCGAACGCAGAGGCGCGGAGGACGCGAAGAGTCGCGAAGACGGATTAGGGAAACTCAATCTATCGCCGGAAGTGTTGAAATTTTGGAACAGAATCAGTTGGGTTTGTTCTGCGTATCTTTGCGCCCTCCGCGCCTCTGCGTTGAACGTCCGGGTTCAATGAAAATCATACGACGCCGACGCCACCACCGGGTCACAGTTCAACCGTTCGATCCGCTGCGCTTTCACGTGGATTACATTGTCGATGTTCTGCAATCGACCAGTAATCATCAGAAACGATTCCTCCGTGATGATGAGGCGGTTCGCTTCAAACATCGGTGGCGTGACCACGGCGTTGCTGATGCCGGTTTCGTCCTCAAGGCTGATGAAGACAAATCCTTTGGCCGTTCCCGGTCGTTGACGGCAAATGACATTCCCTGCGATGCGAACCGCTTTTCCATGCGGCACGCCCGGCAAATCTGCCGCACGCAGAACGCCCTTCAACCGCGAACGCAACAGCGCCATCGGATGTTTTCCTGTCGTCAGATGCATGGAACGATAATCCGCGTGAATCCGCTCCGCGTAGTCCATCGGCGCCAGTGGTGAAGCGGTGTCCTGTGTTCTGTCGTCCGACTGGGACATGAACTTTCTGGAGGAATCCGCGGCCTCAAAGGGATTTGAATCTGCGCTTCCTTTGTTCGCAGGCCCGAGCACCTCCTCTCCCCGGCCCTCTCCTCCATTCGGAATGGAGGAGAGGGTGCCCGAAGGGCGGGAGAGGAGGTTTTCCGTCATTTCAGAACTCAAAACGCGGGTCGAGCTTTGTTGAGACGAATGAGAGCTGTCTGATGCGAACGTCCTCTCGGACGCCGCATAATCCTCAAACAAATCTCCCTGGCGCCATTGCTTCTCTACCTGCCAGAGCGCGTCGCGACGATGCGCCACGAAACAGTTCAACGCACCGGCCTCGGCAAGAACACGCCAATCTTCCTTGCTCAGTGGCACACGACGTTTGCAGTCGTCGAGTGAAGTGAACGGCGCGCGCCGGCGTTCGGCCAACAGCTGTTCGGCGCCGCTCCGACTCAATCCACGAAGCACCCGCAAACCAAGCCGAACGGGAAATTGTCGCAGGACAGGCTTTCCAGCCAGCCGGTTCAAGGAACTTTCGAGTTCTGTGCTTTCTCCTTCACAATCGACAGTCAAAGACTTGCCTGAACTTGCAGACACACTCGGCTCTCCTACCGTGCAGTCCCACTCCGATCGCATCACGCACACGGGCAGGAACTTCACCCCATGCCGCTGTCCGTCCTTCACCAACGATGCCGACGAATAAAATCCCATTGGCTGATTGTTCAGCAGGCTCGCGTAAAACTCCGACGCGCGATGCGCCTTCAAGTACGCCGACGCATAAGCCAGATGCGCGAAGCTGATTGCGTGCGATTCCGGAAAGCCGTAAAGCGCGAACGATCCCACTGCCTGGACGATGCCTTCGATCACTTCCTGAGAAACGCCCTTCCGCTCCATCGCTTCCCGCAGTTTTCTTTCCACCTTCTGCATCCGTTCCTGTGATCGATGAAAACTCAGCGCGCGCCGCAGTTCCTCCGCTTCCGCTCCGGAGAAGTCCGCCATCACCATCGCCATCTTCAACATCTGCTCCTGAAACAACGGCACTCCAAGCGTACGCCGCAGGATCGAACGAAGCCGTTCGTCGTAACACGGCAGCGTTTCCGGATCGACGCCGTGCTCCATCACCTGTTTGCGTCGTTCGAGATACGGATGCATCAGATGCCCCTGAATCGGCCCCGGCCGGATGATCGCGACTTCCACGACCACGTCGTAAAAGCACCTGGGCTTCATGCGCGGCAGCGTGGCCATTTGCGCACGGCTTTCGATCTGAAAAACGCCGACGGTGTCCGCCGCCTGCATCATTTCGAATGTCTTCTCATCGTGCTCCGGCAATTGCGCGAGATCGATCGGGCGCTCCGTTTTTCGTGTGAGTTCCACCGCGTCCTGCAACACAGCCATCATGCCGAGTCCGAGGAAGTCCACCTTGATGATGCCGAGATCCTCGCAATCGTCTTTGTCCCATTGCGCCACCACGCGGCCGGGCATCGATGCATTTTCGAGCGGCATCACCGAATCGAGCTTTCCCTGGCAGATAATCATCCCGCCGGAATGCTGACCCAGATGACGCGGCAATCCGCGAATGGCATCGCACAACGCAGCAAAAGCGGGCGCGCGCGGATGTTCCTTGGGCAAGCCGGCCTTTTCCATTTGCGACGCCAGATCGAGCGTGTGCGGAAAATCACCGTTCGCATATAAATTGGAAAAGCGGTTCAGCACGTCGCCGGAAAGATTCAGCGCCTTGCCCACTTCACGCGCTGCGCTGCGTCCGCGAAACGTGATCACATTCGCTGTCATGGCCGCGCCGCGTTTGCCGTAACGCTTGTAGATTTCCTGCAAAACCTTTTCGCGCCGGTCGCCGCTCGGCAGATCGATGTCGATGTCAGGCCAGGAATGCTTCCGGCCTTCCGTGAGAAAACGTTCGAAGAGCGTTTCGAACTTGAGCGGATCCACCGCGGTGATTCCGAGACAGAAACAAACCGTGCTGTTCGCCGCACTGCCGCGTCCCTGTGCCATGATGTTCTGTTCGCGGCAGAACTGGATGATGTCCCAGACGATCAGAAAATATCCGGCGACCTTGAGCTTTGCGATGAGGGCAAGTTCCGTTTCGATCTGTTGACGAACTTTCAACGGAATCTCAGTTAAATGCCTGTAACGCTCCCGCGCACCTGCAAACGCTTTTTCGCGCAGGAAGGAATTCATCGTGTGCCCCGACGGCACGGGATAATCCGGAAATTCATAACCGAGATTTTCCAGCGAAAATTCCAGGCGTTCCGCCAGCCGGACGGTGTTTGCAATCGCCTCCGGACAATCACGAAACAGCTCGCTCATCTGCGCGGCGGTTTTCAGATGACGCTCACCGTTCTGCGCCAGCAGCCGTCCGGCGGCATCGAGATGTGTATGATTCCGGATGCAGGTGAAGACATCGAGAATCGGACGTTCCGCTTCCGAGGCATGCAGCACGCCGTTGGTCGCGAGCAACGGCAGATGAAATCGTTCCGCCAGCTCAATCAAATTCCGCACCACCAGTTCCTCACCGCGCAGATGATGCCGTTGCAGTTCGATGAAGACGTTTTGAGGGCCGAAGGTGGAGACAAGCCTTTCGACAACTGCCGCTGCTGAAAAGTCAGAACTCTTCCGGTCATTCAGAAAAGGAGAAGATGTGAAAGGGGGAAAAGGACTATTACCAAGTCTCCCGCTTTCCCCTTTTCTCCGCTTCTCCCTTTCTAATTTTTGCACCACCCCCTCCTCATCCCCCGTCAACGCGACGAGCCCGGCGGCAAATTCCGGCAGTTCGTCCCATCCAATCGTGGCCTTGCCTTTCTCGCTGCGCAGATGTGCGCGGGTGAGCAACTGGCAGAGGTTCTGATAACCCACACGGGATTCGACGAGAACAGGAAGAACTGATTGATCTTCCATCACCAGCTCCGCACCGACGATGGCTTTGATTCCCAGCTCCTTCGCCTTGCCGAACAGACGCGGCGCTCCGTAAATGCCATTGCGATCGCACAACGCAATCGCCGGCAGTCCCAGCTCAGCGGCTCTCTCCGCCAACTGTTCGGGCGTGGACGCGCCGCGCAGAAAACTGAACGCACTGCGACTATGGAGCTCGATGTAGGTCATTGGGAAATTCCAGGTTCCAAGTTCCAAATTCCGAGGAAACGCTTCTCAGGCGTAGGGCGGGCTTTCCAGACTGCCTGACATGGAACGCGAATAAATTTCGGACGATGTGGAAGATCTCCGGATGCTTCTCGCATCGGAGTGCTTCGCCAGGCTGCGTGCGATTGAAGTTTGAAGCTTCTTTGGAATTTGGAGCTTGGGATTTGGAACTTAATCATACGCTCCTTCCACAAAAAATCGTCCGTCCGCAAAATAAATCCGATAAAACGCGCCATCCGCCGCCTGCACGTCCCACTCTTCCCGCGCCCAATTGTGTCGATCCCACCAATCGCCGGAAGTTCTGAACGGCCCGCGGACATCCACGATGGCGCCATTGAAAACTTCACTGCGAATCAGCGCCGGACGTTGGCCGCGCAATTCCACCCGGGCTGGAATCGCAGGCCGAAAACGCCGGAGCGGGAGGCTTGTCTGAGTTGAATTCGAAAAACTCGAACGTGTTTCGCGCTCCTTTCCATCAAACTCCGGCGCGCGCATTTGAAATGCGTCAGGCCGATGCGTCGCTTCCGGAACAGGCGTTCCAACACGGTCCGATCCACAAAGCGCCGTCAGTCGCGCCAGCGTTTCGGCAAATTGATTCGGATCCTTGAGCGTGGTTTCGAACAGGCCGAACTGATGCGTCTGCGGCAAACTGGGTTTCGCTTCCAATCGCAAACCCACGATCGGCGCATCGGTGCGGACGGTTTCCAAATGCGTCTGCAGCGCACGAAACAACGTTTTGATTTCACCGGTCGGCGACGGAATGCGGAACTGCCGCTCGTAAATGGCGCCGGAACTCAGCCGCAGCGTGAGATCGAGTTGCGAAACAACCAGGTGAAGCGCATCGAGCCGCTTCGACAGTTGTTCGACGAAGCGATGCATCACGAACAGAAGCGGCTCCGCCGTTTCAATTTCATTTTCGAACTCGATCTGTTCCCGAAATTCCTGCTTCGGCACCACCAGTTTGAGCGGCCGGATGGATTCCGTCGAAACGCAATTCAGCAGCGGAAGAATCTCGGGGCCGAGCCGTTCCGCCAGTTCGCTTCGGCCCAGTTTCAACAGCGCGCCAACGGTGTGAATGCCCCAGCGTTCGAGAATTCCGGCGATTTCAACCGGAAGTTCCAGCGCTGCGACCGGCAGCAGGGAAACAAACTCGTTGGAATCCCGAACAATTCGAACCGCGTTCGTGGCATGCGCTGTCAGCAGGGCGAGGTTCGGCGTCGGCGCCACACCGCATTTCGCGGCCAGGCCAACCGACGCAAGCGCCGTGAGCATTTGCTCCGACCAGGCATGAACAGCCTGATCGTCGTCCAAGCCAAGCCCCTTCAGTTCCATCGAACACACGCCGGGAGCGGTGTCCTCGATGTTCGGCGAAAAACAGTAGGCGGTCTGAAGCAGGACTTCCGTGGCGGTTCGCTCCAGTGCGATTGAACGGGTTTTGATGATCAACTCCGCGCAACGCGCCATCGCCTGACTGGCGCTGAGTCCTTCCACCACCCCCTTCGCACGGGCTGCGGCTGTGAGCTCAACGATGATCGGCTTGGACAACGCGGGATCGATCAACGCCACAGCTTTGCCGCGCAGCTCGGGCTCCTGACGAAGCACGGCCTGAAGGGCGAAGTCTGGAATGAAAACCGCGGCGAACATGACACGCTATTTTAAGCCATAAATGAGTTTTCAGTTTTCAGTTCGAAGTTTTCAGAAATCGAACTGAACACTGAACACTGAACACTGAAAACTTTTCGTATTTCATCTCTGGCTGATAAAATCGAGAAAACTCACGCCGTCCCGAGCATTTGCCGGTTTGTTTCCTGAAGATGCCGGGCGTCGGACACTTCAAGTTTCAGATCGGAGAGCAACGGTTCCGCGCCAGCATTCAGATCTGCCAGCGTTCTCACACTGGAAGAAATCGTGATGCGCGCCTGGGCGGGAGCGACCTTGGGATAAGGCGTCAGCACCATGCAAACGGTCGTTCCCTGCTCAAGAATCCGCTGAAACCGAAACCACGTCGTCGCCGGAATGCGTCGAAGCTCCGCCGGCGAATTGAGCATCAGGTCCAGAATCACCAGCGTAAGATTCCGATCCCGAAGAATGATGTCCGCCGCTTTCAACGATTCTTCCGCTGACCGGCTGCGCACCCAGAGCAGGCGTTCCAGCGTGGTTTCCTCCATCGCCGTCACGTCGAGAGAATCGCGTCCGTCGATGAAAGCCACGATCTGTTTTTCAGCGGCGGCGCGGGCCAGCAATGCATCGCGCAAGAGAGCGCTGCCGGAACTGCGTTTTGGCGAAATCACTTCGCTGAGGGCGCCGCGAGGAAGTCCGCCGTTCAGAGATTGGTCGAGCTGCGGAATGCCTGTGGGCCAATGATTCTGATGTCGCGCCGCGAGTTCCTCCACGCCAACGCGCAATTGCGGCATCTTCTCCTTCAGGAGCTGTCGCAACTGGATGACGTTGGCTGCAGGCATGCCGGTTTGAAATGTTAACTTGGCTCCGGGCTCAGGCAACGGCTTTCCGGAGAGAGTTATTCACACGGCAACCTAGCCGAAGCGTCAGACATCGGCTGACCAGTCCTGTGGAAGAATCAATGTGACGGTTTGCCGAGCGGTTCCGCGTTCTGATGGCGGGTTGTGTTGCCCTGTTCCGCGTTCTGGCCCTGCGTTACGCCGTTGTTGTCGGGCTTGCCTCCGGCGACAGCCTTGTCCCGACGATTTTGTTCCGATCGGGAGTTGATGGCGGGGGCGGCATGTCGGCGACGGGTGCGACGTGCGATTTTGGAATGCGTTTCGCCACTTCGGGGTTTCATGACTTTTCCATCGCGCGGCGGGACGGGAAAAGCAATGGGGAGCAAAACTGAAACCGACTGGCAGTACAAAAAGTGAGGCCCGGGAAACCCGGGCCTCGTTGGAATAGCTGTGAAAGTTTCAGCTCAGCTTAGTAGCGCTCGCGACGTCCGCCGCGATCACCACCACGGTCGCCACCGCCACCGCCGAAACGGCGTCCACCGCCACCGCCAGGAGGACGGTCTTCACGCGGACGGGCAACGTTGACTGTCAAAGCGCGGCCGTCAACTGACTTGCCGTTCATCGCTTCGATTGCTTTTTGAGCTTCTTCGGGAGAGCTCATGGTGACAAAGGCGAAGCCACGGGGGCGTCCGCTCATTTTGTCCATCATCAGGTTTGTTTCGAGGACCGTGCCGTGCGCGGCGAATGCGTCATGGAGGTCGTTTTCTGTCGTGTTGAAGGAAAGGTTTCCTACAAACAATTTGTTACTCATACTGTATTTGAATCCATCTACCTTGCTTCTGCTTTCTGAGACTGTTCCCGACTGCCGGGTCTAAAATCGCCACTGAACGAAGTTCACCTGAGGATTTACCATGCCTTGAAATTGCAAGTGCTTTGACAGATTTGCGCATACAGTGGTCTTCATTCTCCGTAATAGCAACTACTATTTTCATCAAGGACGGTAGGTAACCACCTACCCTGCCGATGGAAACAGTCGATTCCCGCAAGAAACGGGTGGAGGGAACAATGCCGGCGTCTAAAATGTCTCCGTGCCACATCGACTTTTGGAACCGCGCCGCATGAACGACTACACTCGCATCGCAATTGTCATCCGTTATCTGGATCAGCATCAGTCCGAACAACCGGATCTCACGTCGCTCGCAGGGATCGCTGGATTGAGCCCGTTTCATTTTCATCGTCTGTTCACACGATGGGCGGCCATCACGCCCAAAGATTTCCTGCAGTGCCTCACCGCAAATCGCGTCAAAGAAGCGTTGCGAAACGGAGCGAGGGTTCTTGATACCGCGCTGGACGCTGGCCTCTCAGGTCCGGGACGATTGCACGACCTCTGCGTGAACCTCGAAGCGGCGTCGCCTGGTGAAATTCAGGCTGGCGGACTCGGATGGGAACTTCGCGCCGGATTTGGAGACAGTCCGTTCGGCAAATGTCTGATCGCAGAAAGTCCGCGTGGAATTTGTCATCTCAGCTTCGTCGATGAAACCGATGAACCCGCCGCCTGGAAAAATTTGGAGAACGACTGGCCGAATGCAGTTCTTGTGCGCAACGATTCGTTCGCCCGAAAAACTCTGAACAATGTTTTCAATCGTTCACCCGACGCGCCTTCGCCGTTGAAAATGTTCGTTCGAGGAACGGCCTTTCAGATTCGTGTCTGGCGTGCGCTGCTGGAATTGCCGGCGGGCCGGTTGATCACTTACGGAACACTGGCTGAAAAGATCGGCCAGGCTTCCGCCGCCCGCGCTGTCGGAACCGCTGTCGGTTCCAATCCCATTGCCTATTTGATCCCGTGTCATCGCGTGATTCGCGAAACAGGGATTGTTGGGAACTATCGCTGGGGACGCGAACGCAAACGCATCATGCTGGCGCACGAACTGGCTTGCAAAAGCTGACGCGCAGTCGTTGCATTTTCGCATGAATTTCTCCCGCACCGTGGTTTGAAGCTCATTTCCCCGGTGTTCAACCCATTGTTGCAACTTTTGCAGCGCCGTATGGTTCGCGCACAACCGTTAACCAAATGCCAATAGGAGAAAATATGAGTGACTTGCGAGAAACGTTCATTGAAGAACTGAAGGACCTTTACGATGCCGAGAAGCAGATTACCAAGGCGCTGCCGAAAATGGCCAAAGCCGCGCAGCATGAAGAGCTGAAGGAAGCATTCGAAATGCACCTGGAGGAAACCGAAGCCCAGATCGAACGCCTCGAACGGGTGTTTGAAATCTTCGACGAAACCCCCAAGGGCAAGAAATGCAAGGCCATGGAAGGTCTCGTCGCGGAAGGCAAGGAATTGATCGAGGAAGAAGAAGGCGATGCCGCCCTGATCTGCGCGGCGCAAAAGATCGAACACTACGAAATCGCCTCCTACGGCTCGCTCGCTTCCTGGGCACGACTGCTGGGTGAAGACGATGCCGCCGATCTCCTCGAGGAAACGCTCGGCGAAGAGGAGGCCACGGATGAGAAGCTGACCGAAGTCGCCGAAAGCGCCATCAACGTGGAGGAAGCTGAAGGCGAAGAGGAGGAAGAGGAAGAAACCGTGTCCCGCGGAAAACGCCGCTAATCTGCGTTTGACTCAATTCAATTCAGTTGTCGCAAAGGACAGGCATCGGGCCTGTCCTTTTTCATTCCCCGATCCAAATCGGCTGCGTGAAGGCGCCGTTGGCGGCGATGTCCCAAACTTCGAATCGCACCCAGTTTTGGCCAGTCAGGTCCACCGTGGTCTTGAGATGGCGCCCTCCAAATGACAGCGTGTCGGAAAGATCGATCCGTTGGCGCTGGATTTGTTTTCCATTCCCGAAAACCACTTCCGCATAAGCCAGGGGAAAGGTCCATTCCAGTTCGGCCTTCACTTCCGCCCGCTTCAGATTTTTCCGCCCCGATATCGTTTCACCGCTTTCAAAACCGGCGACGCTGAACTCGGGCACCAGAACCTCGCCTGTCGTCGTGAAGAATCTCCCTTTGCGCAAAACGTCGAGTACCGGCTGCCAGCTGTCCCAATACCTTGGAGCCTTTTCCAGCTTGAGATAGTTGATGTTCATGTGGGCGTACAGTTCGTAATCCGGCTCCACCTTGAACACGTCCACTTCGCCAAGCACCTGCTTGCGCGCGCCCGACTCGCTCATGTCGTCGAGCAGATCGAGAATGCGCCAGCCGAGTGACGACCGCGACAGGTCGGCGGGCATCGCCTTCCACGCTGCGCCAAGGAAATGTTCCGACTGAAAGAACGGCTCGTTCTGATACGCATCGGGAAAGCGAATCGATCCTTTGATCCGCGCATGAGCCGTCCACATCAAACCGTTCTCCTTCTCCATCAATCGCAGCACATCCGCACTGCTGCCGACACGATACACGGTTCCGTAGCCTTCAATCTCTTCCTCGAACGGCTCGCCTTCCGCGCGATTCAACACCCAGTAAATCGGTTTCGGAAAGAAGCTCATCCAATGTCCGCCAAGATGAACGTTCGGCTCCTCCCCCGGAAGCAGCAGCAGTTCGTCATCGGAAAGCCGCGCGCATTCTTCATGCATCACCTTTTGCATCCGAATGCGATCGGCTGTTTTCTGGCCCGGCGTCCAGCCATGATGAAATTCCGCGAGGTGAACGATGTCCACGCCGGTCTGCTTAAACTTCGTCACAAAACCGGGCGCCTCGAGTCCCCGCGGAATACCGGTCGTGTTCTGCCGCTTCTGTTGCTCAAGAAAATCGACGGTGTGCTCAATGTGATAATGACTGGTGAAGGTCTTGTGGCCTTTGAGTGTTTTGAAACGATCGCCATTCGTGTAGCGCGCAACCTCATCCAGCGCACGCTCGCCTGTTCCATTGTGAATCAGAAAGAAGAATCCGAGCCGATGCTCCCGATTCGGCGGCGCGTCGAACCACGGCACCCAGCGTTTGTCGCCGTCAAACGGCTGACGGATTCCGATTCCAAAACCCTCCGACGCTTTTCCGAATCCGTTGCCGAGCCAGTTGAAGCGATAGTTCTCCGCGAAATCGAGCGGATAGAAATATTGATGCGGCGATGGAAATACGGCAATCGAGCCGGTTCCGTTTTCAACCGCCATGGCGCGGAACTTTGTCGCTACAGGCTCCGCGTTTATTTCGCCGGATGCATCACGACTCATGAGCTTCCCAAGTGGATCGAACCAAACCACCTTTTTCCAATCGCTTGAACCCGATGCTGCACAGAGTCCGGCATCGTAAAGAATGGTCCGCCATTCCTCTTGCGTGGTCATCACCGCATCGCTGCGAACCAACGGGCTCTTTGGATAAAACGTAAACTGCAGTTCGCCTTTGAATGAACCCGCCTCGATGTCACCGATGTAAACGGTGACGCGCTGTTGATTGCTCACAACGCGTGCGCGGTTCTTCGTCAGTCGCACGACATGCGTTTCAAATGGCCGTTGTCGTGGATTGTCGAAGAAGACCATGCGACGAAAACCTTCCTGAACCTTCCTGAGATCGCGATTGCCGATGGTCAAAGCGGTCACCGGTTCAAGACCGGAGGCAAGAACTTGCTCACCGCCATTGATCCCGATCGACCGGATGATTGGACGTTCAGAGCGAAGATCGAAAACGAGCCGCGCCTTTGTGACGCCCGCATCCCAGGTGACTTCGATCGAATCGCTTTTCGCCTGAACCGCGATTTCACTGTTCGATTTGTACTGGCTCAAATCGACGTCGATGGCCGCAGCAAATCGCGGCAGGAAACTCGTCATGATCAAAACGCAAATCAGAGGGACGCGTGACATCCTTGCGCGAAAAGAATTGTTGAAGTTCATCAGTCGAACGGGCCGGGAAGTTCTGGAACAAGTCATCATGAGAACCCCTCAACTGGACCACGTGAGAACACGCGCGACAAGGCCGCTCTATGGAGCCATTTCATGCCACATGACAATTACGGCGCTGCCTGAAAAACTTCCGCTGAAAACCCCTGCTCGCGGCCCGATACTTGACCGTTTTCGCTGCGTTGAACCCTTCGTCCTTCAAGAAACACGTTCGATCGGGTTCCGGTTGTCAGCGGTTCAGTTGAATCCGCGTTGCATCTGTTTCACGGCATGAAGCCAGAACGGCGACAGCTGATCGCGCTTTGAAAACAATCCGCAACGCCCTGGTTCAGATCAGTTCCCGGATTGCTGGTGGATTCGTCGGGAGCAGAACGAATCCGTTGCACTTCTTTGCGAACCGATTCGAGCGTGAAGCCGGCTCGAGCGAACACTTCACGGACAAGACTGACCGGCTCGCGCAACACGCCCAAAAGCAGATGTTCGGTACCGGTAAATTCGTGCTTCAAATCCTTCCGCTCCATGTCGGCTGCCATGATGACACGAAGAAATCCGGGTGTCGGCATGGGCACCGCGCCGGTGGGGGGCTGTTTCGGCGGCAATCCTTTTTCGAGCTCTTGTCGTGTCGATTCGATATCAATTTTTCCTGCGGTCATGACGTCGAATGCACCGCCCTGCCCCAGTTCGAGGATTCCGAGGATCAGATGTTCTGTTCGAAGAAAAGGACAGCCTGCCTTCGCTGCTGCGTCACGCGCCAGTTCCAAAACCTTCTGCGCACGCGGCGTGAAGGTCTGCATGCAGTCCACATCTCCGTTCAGATTCATTTGCAGGGCAAGCTGCCGAAGGCGGACGGCGATCGATTCGAGCCAGTTCATGTCAGGTGAGTGTTTCAGCCTGATTCAATTCAAGCGAGCGAATTGGAATCGCTGACAGCGCCTGAGCGTGAACCCACCGCATGTAAGCTTCGGAGATGTTTTTGCCGCGCGACATGTCATCAAGGTTGACTGTGTTCCCACGCTTCTTCTCACTAGGCGGCGAATGACTATTGACCAACGCACAACTGCCAAAGACCACAAGTTTGGCACTTTCGCCGGAGTGTTCACGCCTTGTACGCTGACGATTTTGGGCGTGATCATGTTCCTGCGCTTTGGCCAGGTCGTGGGCCAGGCGGGCACGATCTCGGCGTTGATCATTCTCCTGTCGGCGAAAGCCATCACCACGCTCACAGCTTTTTCGCTTTCAGCCAATGCGACGAACATGCGGGTAAAAGGCGGCGGAGCCTACTATCTAATCAGCCGCAGTCTAGGCGTGGAATATGGCGGGGCCATCGGAGTGTTTTTCTTCCTGGCCCAGGCGGTTTCGGTGGCGTTGTACGTGATTGGTTTTACTGAAGCGTTTCTGGCGGCGTTTCCCAACTCCGGCTGGTCAGCTCGCGACGTGGCCACGGTGGTGAACATCGTGACATTCCTTTGCGTTTTTATTGGCGCTGGTTGGACGATCAAGGTGCAGTACGTGATTCTGGGAATTCTTGGGCTTTCGCTGCTTTCCTTTTTTGCCGGTGCCGTGCCGGATATTTCAGTGGAAAACTTTAAAGCGAACGCAACGCCCGCCTACCTCCAAGGGCAATCGTTCTTCACGATGTTTGCCCTGTTTTTCCCCGCGGTGACTGGAATCATGGCGGGGGCGAACATGTCCGGCGATCTCCGGGATCCGGGCCGCTCCATTCCCACCGGCACGCTGTGGGCGATTGTGGCCACGGGCGTGATTTACGCGCTGATGGTGCTCGCGCTGGCCGGCAGCCGTTCGCAGACGGAACTGGTTGCCGATCCGTTCGTGGTCAAAAGCATTGCATGGTCACCCATGCTGATTAACGCAGGCGTTTTTGCAGCAACGCTTTCTTCGGCGTTGGGAAGCATGATGGGGGCGCCGCGGATTTTGCAGGCGTTTGCGCGAGATGACATTTTCCGCTGGCTGCGTTTTTTAGGCCGGGGCAGCGGTCGCTCGAGTGAACCACGCGCCGCGACGGTGGTTTCTTTTCTGATTGCGCAAGGCGCCATCATGCTGGGGGATCTCGATCTGGTGGCGCCCATCATCACGATGTTTTTCATGATCACGTACGGGACGTTGAACCTTGCGTGCTTTTACGAAGGCATCACGCGCAATCCGAGTTACCGGCCCAAATTCCGGTTCAGTCACTGGTCCATGGCCCTGCTCGGCGCCGTGGCCTGCGTGGTGGTCATGTTTCTCATCAACCCGCTGTGGGCGTTGATCGCGATTCTCGGAATGGGCGGTTTGTATTGGGTGATCAGCCGGGTGGAAGTGAAGGCGCGTTGGGGCAACGTGGCGAGCGGTGTGGCGTACGAACGGGCACGCAAGGCTTTGCTCAAACTCGAGGAAGAAAAATATCATCCAAAAAACTGGCGTCCCTCCATCCTCGCCTTGAGTGGCAGTGCGTATAACCGTTTTCATCTCGCCGAATACGCCCAGTGGCTGGGCGCGGGACGCGGACTTGTTTCCCTCGGCCAGATCATCACCGGTGAAGTTGAGAACCTGCTGGAGCGGCGCGAACAGGCGGAGAAGCTTTTGCGGAAATTCATTCGCGATGAAAAACTCGCCGCCTTCCCCGTCGTGGTCGTCGAAGAAGATCTTACCAAAGGCGTGAAAACCCTCCTCCAATGCCATGGCATCGGCGGCGCCCGCCCCAACACACTGATGTTCGGCTGGAGCGCCGATCCTACCCGGCTGCCGTCCTTTACCGAATCCTTGCGGCTCGCCAAACAGTTTGGACGCAGCGTGCTCATTGTCAGCGGTTCCAAGAAGGAGGAAGAACGATGGGTTGCGCCTCGTGGAATGATCAACATCTGGTGGGGCGGCTCCAAACGGACCGGGCTTAAGTTGCTCCTGGCATATCTCCTGAAACAAAACCACGAGTGGCGCAATCATCCCTTGCGAATCCTGCGCCCGGTTCCGGTGAAGGCGGACCTGGCCAATGCCGCACGCGAAATCCGCGAAACACTCGAGCTCGCCCGCATCGAAGCGGACGTGCGGGTTCTGGAAACCGACAACCCGCTGGAAGCCATGCGCGGTGAACTGGGAGATTCCGCGGTGCTCTTCGTTGATTTCGAACCGCCGGCTCCGGGTGAAGAGCAGTCCACGATGGAAAACCTTCGTCAGATCGTCAATCTGCCGGGCGATGTCATCCTGGTTTACAACGCCGGCCACGTTTCACTGGAAGCGTGACCGCTGACGACACCACCTGGTTCCATTCAAAAGGCCCGTGCGTTCGTGTAACAGCCGACGTAAGTCTGCTCAAACTTTACGCCAGCTGCGCAACATCCTTACGGACCAGAAATAGAATGAGCCGACTCACGTCAGCTGTTACACGAACGAGCGAACCCATGATCCGCACTCCACTTCTCCGCTCCCTTTCTCCTTTTCCCCTCCGCCCTCAGCAGCATTCACGCGGCGCGATGCTGCGCTTGTAATTCCCAATTTGAAAACGTGCACGGGTGGAAAACCTCGAAATTTGGTGGGCCCGCCCGGATTTGAACCGGGGCCAACCCCGAATGCATTCGGGGCTGCTATGCTTCGCCACAGCGATATTTCTCCAGAAGCAGGAAGGCCAATCGGATGTTCTTCTTCCGCTTCATTTCCC
>Ga0065721_10004823_pt1 | contig 26386 bp, 13 predicted proteins | sample Mesricmetagenome_FD_59108 | JGI IMG/M metagenome (GOLD analysis project Ga0065721, IMG submission 59108) | Mesophilic microbial community from rice straw/compost enrichment Sample: eDNA_1 v2 (version 2) | ecosystem: Engineered > Solid waste > Grass > Composting > Bioreactor | place: USA: Davis... | reverse complement strand
GTGACGGTGTGGAATGAATTGGGCTCGAACGGAACCGCCGGCTGGTGCGTGAGCGTGATTGAATTCGGCGTCACCGAAAACTCCGGCGTGACCGGCGTGCCATCCACGTCCATGGTAACGGTATTCGTGCTAATCCCGTACGTACCAAACAACACGGTAACGGCGATGGGCGTATCAGGCAGAACGTTATTGGCGTTCTGACCCGGAATATACCCCTGGAATTGTGGATCGCTCGGGGCGACGAAACCAACGCCCGCTGATGTTTCAGCCACAATGATGTTCGTCCACGTTGCACTCGCCGAGCCGTTGCCGCAGCGCAGCCGAATGTTGTTAAACGCCGCATCAAACGACGTGAATGTCGTCGGATACGAAGGTTGATTCGCTTCCGTCGTGCTGAAATCCGGATCCAACCAGATTCGCACCGTATCATTTCCGTCCGGCGTATAATCCGTGCGAACCACAATCGTGTGCCATTCTTCGAGTGTCACCGGCAGATATTGATCGAGATCCTGTTGCGACCCTGCCGCGTCCATGCTCCAGAGCAACGACATCCATGCATTACCGATAATCAGCTTTTCCTGATTGTCCTGGAAAAATTGCAGCCCCCCGTAACCACCGCCGTTTCCGTTTTCATTGTTCAAATCGTGAAACACCATGCTGAAGCGCGTGTAGAGCGTGCGACTGGATTTAGTGTCGTAATTCGTGCCGATCCAGCCCTCTCCTTCACGAGTGAAAATTGGCAAATCAACTCCGCTACCGGTCGTAAACGGGCCTGCCAACGTCACCGGCAACGACGCATAACCCACCGAGAAACTCCACGTATTGGTGTAACTCGCAGCGTTAATATCCTGCACCACGACTTCAGCCGTGTGAACACTTCCAAAACTGAATGGCGTCGGCGGCGTGTAACTGACGCTCGTGAGGTACTCACTTCCCGTGACCATCGGCGTCACCACATTGCCATCCAATTTCAACGAAACCGAACTCTGATTCAGCGCCACACTGCCAGCAGCGATGTTGAGGCTGATGCTGGCATTCGTTGCCACGCTCAACGCATTGGCCGCCGGACTCAGGCCGCTGAAAGTTGGCGGCGAAGCACTGGTGATTGAAATCAAATCAAACTGAAAATCCTGCCCACTGCCCGGCGCTGGTGAACCATTCCGACGGATTAAGGCAAACCGTGTAATCGGCTCGCCGGAAATGGTCCCGGTAATACTGGACCCCGAAGACAAATCATAAAACGTGTACGTCGTCGCGCTGTTCAAAACAAACTTGAAGCTCTGGAACGATTGATACGCGTACGGGAAATTGACCGCGACGCCTTCCGCCGTGTTCGCATCGCTGTACCAGCCGTCCAGATCGTCCCCACCGCGATGCCAATAGCTGAACACGACATTCCCGTTCGCATCCTGCAGTTCGAAGCGATTGACGTCCTGCGGCCGCAAACTCGTAAGTCGAAGAACAATTCCAAACGAGTCACCAGGCGACAACGGCGCGGCCAGATCGCGAACCGCAGTCGTTTCACCATTCTCGGCATTGTTCCACAGGTTGAAGGCGCGACCACTTGAGCCAACACCACTATTGGCAATAAACGCGCCGCCGCTGCCATTCACAGTAAAGGTCCACGGACCGAAACCGCTGCCGCCATTTTGGCCGCCGGGCGACAATCCATCCGGAGCGCCCAACCCGTCATAGATCAGATCGGAGGCACTATCGAAAGCATTGGTAATTTGTGCGTCAACGCGATGGGCCGCAACGAAACCGACCGCCAACGAAAGTCCCAGCAGCCATTGACGACTGCGTTGCCAAACCGGAATGCGATTCATGGTGAGTTGATTTTTCATGCTCTAATGTTTGTGAGGTGGATGTGGTTGGTTTTGAGAAATGCGCGAACCAGCCCGAAGCTTCCCGAATGACTGCGAAGGAAGGAAACTGTGGCCTGCGCGCGTGGGTCCATGGGAAAGAGAATTACCAATCCGCACAACGGGCGGGTATGACGCAAATGCGTCATTTTAAAACCGTGAAAAGAAAAACGCCGGAGATTTATCGGCGCGCGATCGGCTCTTTACCGAGATATTTCAACACCGCATCGGTCCGCGTATGGACATGCAGTTTTTCGTAGATGAAGCGAATGTAATTTCGAACTGTCTGCCAACTGATATTCAACTTCGCCGCCACTTCTTTTGGCGTCGCACCGCTGGCTAACAAGTCCAGAACTTCTCGCTCGCGTGCGGTCAATTCCGAAGTCACATCGGCGGCTGGCTGCGGTCGTGATACAGGAACTTCCAGTCCGTTGATCTTATGAAAATACTCCACCATGCGCCGCGCAATCTGCGGCGAAATCGGGGCCCCACCCGCAACGATATCACGTAACGCCTCCAGCAATCGCGCCCGCGGCATTCGCTTCAACAAATATCCATCCGCACCGGCGAGCAATGATTGAAATAAATTCTCATTATCATCGTAAGACGTCAGCATCACTACGCGCAACGCGGCGTTCTGCGCTTTCAACGCTCGCAAACAATCGATACCGGATTGCCCGGGCAGATTGATATCCATCAAGACGAGATCACAATCGGCCTTGGGAATTTTTACCACCGCCGTCTCCGCATTCGCGCAGGAAGCAACCACCGTGAAATCGGACGTATCGGCAAAAATCTGCCCCAACGTCTCCCGATAACCGGCATGATCTTCAACAATCGCAACACGAATCGATTTCATTACTGAAATTTTGATGCATTCAAACAGTTGTAACCATGACACAAATGCGGGAGAAACTCAGCGCTGTTCCAAGCGAATTGAAAACACCACTCGCGTTCCGCTTCCGGGCGTGCTGGTGAGTTCCACCTTTCCGCCAATCCGTTTCAATCGCAGTTGCTGATTCGCCAGGCCGTTGCCCTGACTCGGAATCGACGGATCAAATCCGCACCCATTGTCCGCCACGCAAATCATCAATTCCGGATTATTCCACTCCAGATGCAAACTGGCTTCGGAAGCACCGGAATGTTTCAGCACATTGGCCATCGCTTCTTTCACTGCGAGCGTCAAATCGTGTCGCACCTCAGCGCGAACGGGAAACTCAGGCAATTGACTTGGCACTTCGCGATGCAACGTGATCGGCACATCGCTGAAACATTCATCCGCCATCTGCCAGAGATAATCTGCCAACTGACGCAGGTTGTCGTTCTTGGGATTCACCGCCCAGACGATTTCATCCATCACTCCGACCAGATGGCGCGCGCGTTTGCCGATTTGCTGAAATCGCTCGCCCATTAAATCCGGTTTCAAATCCGCTCCGATATCCGCCAGCAAACCAATCTGCGCCAACTCCGCTCCCACTTCATCGTGAATGTCACGAGCGATCCGCGCCCGTTCCAAAACCACCGCGCGTTCCTGTTCCAAATGCAAAATCCTCTCGCGCGAGCGTCGTCGTTCGACAAACCGAACCGTCCCCGCCACCATGATTAACATTCCCGTAACGACAAGACCAAGAAACCATGGTCGCTGCCAGAATCGCGGGATGAGCAAATCTTCAAACGAAGAGCCCACCAACATCTGACTGAATTTCCATCCGCCACCATAACCGCGATGCACGAGTCGAAATTCGTCGAAACACGCATTCGCTTCGAACTGCACCACAATGTTGGTGTCCTGATTGAATTCGCTCGCGCCGACGGACAGATTCGGATTCAGCCACGCTGTTATGCGCGCATCCTGTCCGGGCACGTATTCGATTTTCCAGACGAGATACCGCGGCACTCCGGCCCGCATGTATTCATACGTTAACAAATCGGGCCGGCTCGAGTTCAGGTCTTTGAAACCTTTCGGCGCCTTCGGCACATTCAACGCCGAATACGCCATCGCGTCGCCGCTGTTACCCATTCCGAGTCTTTCCTGCCCGTTCTCCACCAGCATGAATCCCGCTTCGAATATTTTAATCCACTTCGTCGCGGTGTCGGCGACCGGATCAACCAACACCCGAAAATACAACGTGCCGGAGGAATCGGAAGTATGCGGCTTGATTGCGCCGCGCAAAATGTCTTCACCCTTGCCGTTATCGCGCACCAACACTTCATCCGGATGACTCCACAACACGACCCCTCGCGCCACGTTCGCGCCACCCGCAAGAGCGAGAAACAGAAATCCAGAAACTAAATATGAATGATATCGCCGCAATGCTTACCGGCTAATAAGCGAAGAACCGATGGCAACACAAGAATTTTGCTCGTCGCACTGTGATTTCACTGCCGATATTTCACCAACGTTTCGGTACGCAATTGCACGGGCAGCTTTTCGTAAATGTGCGTCGAATGCACGCGAACCGCTGGCACGGTGATTCCCAGCCGATCCGCAATATCCTTATCGGAATAACCTTCGCTTAAGCAGCCGAGAACTTCCTCTTCGCGTTGCGTCAACTTCGCCGCCGGACTGCGGGCCGCGTGCGGATTGCATTATTCGTTCAACTCGATTTTCAGTCGCAGGAAAAACGTATCGGTTTCCGGGCGAGGAATTCGATAGTGAACGCGCTCGCGGTCAGCGCCGACATCTTCCTGCCATTCAACGGCAAACTCAACCGATGTCCAGCCGCCCAATTCCGTTGAACCTTCCGGAACGATGACTGCAGTGGAAGTTTTGGAGCGAACCACTTCGAGCGCGAGCGTGTCAGTGGAAATCTCGGCGAGAGTCGGTCCAACGTTGGAATAATACGTCAGCGGTTTCAGACCGAGAGCATACTTCAAAAGATTGCTCAAACCATCGCCTGCCGGCACGTCCAACATCCCGCGTTGGTTTTCCGACGGACGTTCATTCTCGGGTAGTGATGCCATCCACGCTGCATACGAAGGATCGGGAACGGGAGGAATAATCACGAGCGGATTGCTGCCGAAAAGTTCCACATCCGCAATCCGCGCCACCGTATCGAGCCCCGGATTATCAATGAGAATTCGTGCATACTGCGCAGTCACCGGTGAGAACTCGACGTCCGTGACATTGAGCGTATTGCTGACACACGTATCAACCGTAGCCCAAAGTTGACCGTCCCCGCTGACCTGAAAACGGAAATCGCGCGTATTTAAACTCTGACTCAACCCCGTGTCACCCGCGTGGCGAATTACATAACGACTGAGATTGTACGGTGCGCCGAAATTGAACGTCAGCGATCGCGTTCCCGGTGCGGCTGAAGTCCAGAGCGTGTACGGCGTTCCGTCGCGCGCCAACGCAGCGTTACCACTTCCTGGACTGCCGATAACCGACGTCTGCGCCGTCATGGACAAATTGAACGGCAGATTATTGGCCTGATTGAAGAGATTGAAATAATGGTCCGCCCGAACGAACTCAAGTTGCCCCGGATACCGCGCATTCAGTTCATTGCAAAGATCAACAATCCGATTCGGCTTCATCTCGCCCCAAATGCTGATCTGCGCCGAAAGAAAAAGCGGCGCATTGCCGTTCCAGGAATTGATCTGATTGGTCAACGTGGTGCGCGTTGCGTTGTACGTGCTGGAATACGCGGAAAGCAACCGATCAAAACGCACCCGATTATTTTCAATGCTCGGCAAAACGGTGGATGACCCGCTGAAAAGATGCACGGTTGCGCCGTAGAGATTTCGCACGTTTTTCTCGTACGCGGCGCGATGCATCGCCGTGGCATTGTCCCATATCGTCAGCACCCGCAGCCCGGCGCGTTGCATATACGTTTCCGTGAGCCGCGTGTACGCATCGGTCGCGGCAGGATCATTCAGGTGCGTCCCCACTGACGCGCCGTTTTCATTCAACGTATTCACCGGCATGAGGTAGCCCATTCCTGATGGACCGGACACAAAGCAATCTTTCGGCGTCGCCGTCGTGTAATAGTAATTCAGCAACGCCGGACCAAGATCCACCATGCCGGGAGCAATGGTCCAATTGAGCGGATAAATGCCGCGGCTCGACGCGTTCTGATCCCAGATTTTGCGCATCGCGCGTTGCATGTATTGCGCGTTATCGCCGTCGCTGATGAAGAGACAAATATAGATTTTATTCTGCAACGTCGGCTTGTTCGGTACCACTGGAATGCGAATCCGATGATCCGTGCCGCCATAAACGGTGCCGCTGATATAAAAATCAGCGGGAATCGTTCCGATGCCGTAAGAGGTGGCGGTGACAATGCCCGATCGTTCGGTCGTGTACCAGCCTAGCACGATGGCCTGCCCTGGCGTCAGGTCGGCGAGAAATTTGCGCAGAACCGTTCGTTGCGAATTGACAGTAGTGGAAAGCCACACGACCGCTCCACCAGTCGCGACCGCGATGTCCCGTGTATGATGCAAATCGCCGCTGTCTTCAGGATTCGCGCTGACGATAACCCGTTTATTGCACGCAGGCCAATAGGTGTCGTAGAGGTAATTGTAAATATCCACCGGCGCCGTATAGGTCAGATTGGTCAAATTCACGACTATCGGAAGATTGATTCCACGGTCAGCAAGGGCGGCGTGAATTGTGGGCGTAACTGGAATAGCGTTGCTCAAACCGGCGACGGTGCTCGCGACATTGCGATAGTGAACACTGATGCTCGGATCGTAAAGAACCACGCCTGCAAGTTGGTTCGCATACTTGCCAATCAGATTGTAACGCGTCGCGCTGTTGTAGAGCGTGCGCGAGGCAAAACCCACGATAGACGAATTCGCCCACGTGTACGTTCCTTCGTCCGCACCACTGTCGAGCAGATAAACCCGCGGTTTGAATTTGTTGATTAATCCCTGAAGCGCGGAAAATGTGACCTCTTCATCCGGATTGAGATCTTGCACCAGAATAGTATCGAGCGGACTGGCGGGCGTCGCGAATGTCGGCAACGCCTGGCCCACCGGCCAAGCCATACCCGTGGTGATATTTAAAACCTGAGGATACGGGACGTAAAAATTTGTCCCCGCACCCGCAGTGAAACCAACTGAAATCAAACTTGCAACGATGATGAAACAAACATGCTTTGCCCGAATTGCCGGGTTTGTCGCGAATTCCCGGACAAAATCAAAAATCGCTACTGCGCTGGCGACAAAAGATCGGCCGTTTCCTTGGTGCTTCATTGGATGCGGAAATCATCCTCATCAAGCTAAGTCCGGTCAACCTCTCTCCCACGACGCCGAAAAGATTCTTCGACTTCAGCCGATGCGAATCGGAGCGATTATTTCTTCATCCAATTTGCCATCAGTGACTTTTGATGCAGCCCAAGCGGATTTCACCCGGTACAAAAATTTTTGCGCTTGGAGTTGGTTCTCAATGAACAATCGGTGTCGTGGTTGCCCACGGATCTGATGTGGGAGAAAAATTCTTGTGCCAATAAACCGTTTTAATGTCCTGCAATCGCAGCTTGCTGACGTGGCCATCCACGTATCCCATGTCAATCGCGCCGGGAATCGGTCGTCCCACTTTACCGTTTTTCAACGGATGCCGCGCGACCATCAGGCGATCCAACTGTCGCGGCGTATCACTGTTGTCGCCCATGACCATATCGAGACCATACGTAGCAACGTCCGTGATCTGAATCCACGCATCCGTCCACGCAGAATCAAAAAAGGCAGGTGTCCCGGCCGGACGAATGATGCTCGATTCCTTGTTAAAATAATTACCGGTGCTCGCAAAGTTCGGCGAATTCACATAGAGCCATCCGTTCATCCCATAACTGCCAATACTTTCGTTTGTATCAGCAGCTTGAATAAACCGATTCCAATCCCAACATGCAATTGCATTGCCTTTGGACAATGTCGGATTCGCGCGACTGCGATCCGGCGCGACCGGACAAGCCCGCACCTTGTGGACTTTTGCCTGATAAACCGTCAGCGGTTTCATCCACAACGTGTAACCCGTCCCGCCGTAATCAATTCCCGTCCCGCCGTTGTCACCGACGTACATCGTGTAAGTGAGACCGAGCTGCTTCAGGTTGCTGATACAATTAATCTGCTGTGCCTTGGCTTTCGCTTTGGCTAAAGCGGGCAACAACATTGCCGCAAGGATGGCGATGATGGCGATGACAACAAGGAGTTCAATGAGCGTAAAGCCACGCTGCCGCTTGGTGATGCGATTGCTTTGAATAAAAGAATAGTTCTGCTTTCCGTTCATTAACTCCTCCTCGCTACAACTGAAAACGACGGTTGGCAGCCGGTCCCACTCCGGCTGCCAACCCGATGTTGACCCAACCACCTAAAATCCCTGACTTACTGCGCTTGCAGCCGGAAAAACTTCTGCGGCTCTGTGGGCGACACTTCGAACGGCGACGTTGCAGTTGTATTCGTTGTCCACGGACCGAGCACATTCGTCGCTTCGAGCAACACCCACCCATTCGGCCAGCTCAACGTCATCGTGTTGCCGTTCCAGGTGTTCGTCAGCGGCACCGGCGTTACAATTCCTGAGCCAATCACGGTCAGACTTCCGGCTGCTGTCGTTTCCGATTGGGCACCCGGTTGACCGGTCCATGACGCCGGAAAGTTCGCTGGATAAAGCGCATTCAATTCCGCCCAGGTGTAAGTACCCGGATTCAGTGCATTGCCATTGACCGTCACGTTCTTGAACGTGTGATCGCGAGTCAGATTGAGCCGCCCGTTCAAGATCAGATCGCCATCTGGATTCATGATCGGATAAGTCGTCTGCAACGCGCCTTGAGCCCCGACCGTAATCGTGTTCGTACCGAGCGCACCCGGAGAACTTCCCACCAGCGTCCCCAGCACAACATTCCAAGTACCGTTGAACGTGTTCGCCTCATTCGAAATATTCAGCGATGAAACGGTCGCAGGATTGAACGTCGATCCGGAATAAGCGCGATATTCGATCGTACCGCTTCCGGTCAGTTTGGCCTGAATCCGAATCGACCGCGCGCTGGTATCATCTGCAGCGAACACGGGGGTGTTAGCGCGAATTTCGATTTCACCGCCCAACACCGTATTGCCACCGGAATCCACGTAGTTGAAAATCTGTCCGCCGTTCATGATGAGTTTCGGAAAATTCACAATTCCGCCGTTCGACGTTTTCATAATCAACGCGCTGCTGCCGCTGCCAGGAATCGTTGTCGTGAAAACACCGTTACCCTGGAATTCCAGCGTGTTGCCGGGGAACGTCGAGTTTGCCGCGCCAGCCGGCGTGCGCAATGAGGTGTTCGCAGGACTGTAGTAAGCACTTCCCGGTTTCGACGCTGCCGAAACCGACGCCGGCAGTCCATCGCTCCACGTGGATGCAGTTTCCCAACTTTGACCGCTCGACTGCGCGAGCAGGTTCGTGATGTTTTCTGCTGGACTGATCGGATTGATAAACAGCGTCGCCGCCTGGCTCATCGCCGAACCATACGCGTTGTTCGCCACGAGCACGTACATCGTACCATTATCGGCCATCGAAAGATTGTTGATGGTAAGCGTCGGTGTTGTTGCACCACTGATGCGACTATCGTCCACGACATCGAAATAGTTCACGCCATCGGTGGTTTGCCATTGATACGTGAGTGGTTGACTGCCACTGACACCAGCAGTGAATGAAACGCTTTGTTGTTCATAACGCGTTTGATTGACCGGATCGAGCCAGACCACCGGCGCAAACGTTGAAACACCCGAACCCGCCGCATAAAGCGCTTCGAGTTCTTCTTGCGTCATCGTTTTGGCGTAAATGCCGACACCATCCAGCACGCCGTCAAATTGACGATTACCACCGAACGGATCTTCGCCGATGATCGTGTCCGCTCCAAAGTTCTGCACCACGTGCGTGTAATTTTGCGACGCTACCCGCACACCGGTGCTATCGAAGACGTAAACCGACGCATTGGTCGGACTGACCACCAATGCCACGAACGACCAGACACCCGGAGTCGGCGCCACGCCGGAGTTCCATAGATACGTTCCCGATTCGTTGTTCCAGGTGTAACCCAATGTGCGGCGCGATAAGGCATCGGTCGTTCCCGTGAAGTTGAAACCCGCCACTGTGCCGCCGCCGCGACAGAACACGATCCCGGCATTAGCCGCGACACTGCCGGGATTCATCCAAGCGGTGATCGTGATGGTGTTAGTATTAAGATTGAGCGGCGGCGCAGTTACGCGCGAACCGATTGCGAAGCCATACGTCCGCACCGCGGTATTGGTCAGATCAAAACCCGGAAGGCCATCGTTCGGCGTCGGACCAACCGTACCGAACAAGCCATTCTGAGCAACCGGGCCGTAAATCCCGTCCCTATCGCCCGCGAAATCATACGCTGCCGCTATGCCTGAACTAGGATCATTCCAATCGTCGAACATGTAGAGTGCCACCGGCTCAGCCGCAACCGCTGCCGCTTCGTAGCCGAACGGCGTAGCGAGCGTCAACGCCGCCGGACTGCTGGTCACCGAACCACTCACCGTCGAAACGATCACGTCATAATTGCCAAGTTCCGCCTCAGAAACATCACTGATTCGCAACACCGCTGTGTCCGCGCCGGAGAATTTTCCGCCATTCGACAGACTATCTCCATCTTTGCGCCACTGATAACTCGGCGAGTTGGTAATTTCCAATTCCACACTGAAATGTGCGAAGTATCCGGCATAAGCGCTGTCCGGCTCAGGCTGGCGCGTAATCACCGGCGTCAACACCATGCTCGTAATGACCAACTCAATCGTTTTAGTCGCCGTGTTGTTCGTCAAATAACCTTCCGGATTTCCCAACGGCGGCAGAGTTGCTGTCAACGCCGTCAAAACATTGTTGCCATCCACCAACCCCGGCGCTGCCGTCGTGTACTTAATCAAAGGCACACGCGCCGGCAGCACCCCCAGATTAGGCAAAGCAACTACGTTGATGTTATTGGCAAACCCGTCCGTTCCCAGCGTGCCGACGGTCAAGTTCGTCGTGGAGAAATCTGCGATCACCGTTCCGTTGTTCAGTGTGAACGCGCCGGCAGTGTAGAGCGCGCTGTCCACATTAGTGATCTCCAGCGTAGCGAAATTTTCCACCGTGATGCTGGAACTGCTGTCCAGCAACCCGGCACCGGTCAATCGCAGCGTATCACTACTGATAATCGTCGCCCCTGTGTAAGTGTTCGCTCCCGAGATTGTCAGCACACCGCCACCTTGCTTCGTCAAACCGCCTTCACCGGAAAGCACGTTGGTAATACCGACCGCGTATCCGCCCGTATCGAAAGTCAAACCGCCGCCGAGCAAGTTGATGGAATTCGCTCCGCCGATACCGCCGAAATTGCGGAAGAACGATGCGCTCTCAGCTAACGCAGTAATTTTACCACCATCAGCGTTAATGAACGCCGATCCTGAAGTTCGTTGAATACCAATCGTAGCAAGATTGCCACCGTTCAGATTCAGAATTCCCGTGGCGTTACCGGAATTATCCGCCATACGAATCACTTTGGCGGCGGCGTTACCGGCCTGCACAATCATGCTCGCGTTATCCTGAATCGTGAGCACACCAACCGGACTTTGCGAACCGCTCGCCGCGCGTCCGATGATGACGTCCGTGTTGCCGTTTGCCGCGCTGCTAATCCAACTCGCGTTATCCTTTAAAATCAACGTGCCCGATCCACCATTGTTACCGCCAATCCAGAGTTCGCGCGCCGCACCACCACCCGTGCCCTGGTTTTGCGTCACCTGCGCATCGCCGGAAACGGTCATGATGTTGTTCGTATTATTTGCCGACGATGAGCCGATGGTATGCTTACTCAAATTCAACACACCACCACTCACGTCCCAGGTTGTGTTCCCTGCAGCTACACGACTATCAGTTGTCACCGTCGTATAACCGCCGCTGACGGAAATTTTCCCGTAATTTCCGGTGATCTGAAAATTTGCGAGATTAGCCACCCCACCGCTGATAGAAACCAGCGCATTACTTCCCACCGACCGCAATGAGGTCGCATTCAACTCCCCACCGATGATGCGAATTTCTCCCGCTGCCGCGTCCGCGGTTGCAACCGTCACTACATCACCGTCTGTGATAACAGCCGCCGCGCCTTCGATGCTGTTAATTGCCGTGTCACCGGCGACCGGAGTGCCGTTATCAAACGGACTGGCGGTGTTGGTCCAGTTATTCGGATCAACAAACGACGCAGTTGCGGCTGTGTTGGTCCATTGGAATGTCGCTGCATTGACCGAACACGCGAGCAACAGGAGTGCGCTGTGACGGGCGACCAGCGTAGTAATTTTATTCTTGGTGAGTTTCATGGTGGATTCAGGAATTCAGACGTGAAGAACCAATCCCCTCGCGGCAAGCTCGCGAGAGTGGCTGAGATCGGTTCGTGCTGACATAGGTTGGCACTGAGCGTCGCACCCGGGGCTTTGAAGCGTCCATTACACGTTAGTGTAACGCCACAATTGCCCCGGGATTTTTCATAGCGACAACGAACAACTCTGCCTCGGCACGCACTCAGTTCCGCGATCGGCGCAACCGCAGCAACGCCAATCCGCCAAGTGCCGCGAGGGTCATGCTCGAAGGCTCGGGGACGGCGGTGGTGTAATTCAGAACGGGTTCATTACCGAGGTTCTCAACCGTCCCCAATCCGAGATACACCTGATCATGTATCGTCGAAGTCGTAATCAGAAAGGTGATGTCCGAGTTGTTGTTGGCGTTCAGAAAATCCACCAGCCCCGCGCCGGAAAAACTGATGGTGTCGCCGACGTTCGCGCTGTTCAGCAACGAAAAGGTCGCCAGCGGCGCACCGCCAAACAGCAAATCATCAAGGACGTTGTTATCCGGCTCATCTATAGTCGTGTAACCGGAATTCGCGTAAGTGATCGTCGCGGCATCAAACGCTTCGTTAAAACCGTCATCCGGAATTCCGAACAATTGCAATGTCATGTTCGCTTTGTTCGAAAACGAAGCGATTTTCAAATCCAGCGACGCGGACTCGACATTGCCCGCAGTCAATTCGCTACCATCAAAGCGCAGAAACGAAATGCGTTCGTTGGCGTTGTTGTTTTGATTTTTTACCAGCATTAGAGCTCCAGCCGAATTATTCGCCGTGCTATTGATCTGAACATATGTGTCAGCCACCGGCGTCAGCGATAAAGCGGACGCTTGAGAAGCAATGGCCATGCTGGCCACAACACCGAAACAGACAGAAGAAACGAAGGATGAGTGTCTCATATTGATTAGAGTTGTTTTGGTTACTGGTCTGATAATTTGCTCGCCCCGACAAATCTCCCGATGAACCAGCATCGCTGATTTATTCGCGGGTGAGGCAACGCGAGAACCATCTCATCAAGCCGAAGCAGAAATCCATTACACGTAAGTGTAACGGGTTGATGGAAATGACCGGAGTTGTTCGAACGAAAACGCAAATTCTCTGAACCCATTGGGCGTTTAATCGCTCAACGTTGCGACGATGCAGCGATGAATTCCAACACCTGACCGTCCTGAAGCAAGCGAGTGCGAAGTTTCACATACGCGACGTCCTGAACCGCCTGCTTCTCATCAATCGCCAGAACCGCCGCCGTCGCCGCCGACTGTCCCAGAATCATCAGCACGGGCTCCATGCGAATTGAACCAAACGCGATGTGCGAACTCGAAAGACACGCGGTCACAAAAAGATTATCCGCCTGCCCGCGCTTGGGCACCAATGCGCCGTACGCAATCTGATACGGCCCTCGTGTGGAAACGCCGATGTCACCTTCGTTCTGTACATAACCGTCCGGCGTGATGTAACGTTGCACGTTATGCGAATCGATCGTGTATGAGCCCATCCCGACCGGTTGTGGCGTGACGCGTTGCTTCAAAATATCCTGCTCGGTCATCACGTACGAACCGATCATGCGTCGCGCTTCGCGAATGTAGAGCTGATAAGGCCAGTGCCCGGTCGCGACAAATTCGTCTTTCGCCAAGCCCCATTGTTGCATCCGCTGTTGCACATCTTTCGGCACGCGCGGATCCGTCGCAATGAAATACAGCCAGCCTTGTTGGTAATTGCGATGCGCCCGAACAATCTCTTTCCGTCGCTCGTAACTCGCTTCGGGATAATCGTAGTTCGCGCCGATAAAATCGAAGCTCATCGGGCCGTGATTGTTCACGTCGGTCTTGCGATTCGGCAGCGGATCAAACTTCTGGAACGTCTCGCGCCATCCGGTGGCAAAGATACGCAGCAGGAGTTCATAGCGATTTGGATCGTAATCCTCCGGCTTGGAAATCGGCACGCGATTCTCCGGCAGATCGGTCAGACAAAGGCGATAGCAATACGCCTGTACTTTGTTGTCGCCCGCACCGAATTCACCCGGCGGCTCTGCGCTGACGCCCCAGATCAGACCGCTCGCAGGATCATCCGGAACGACATACGGACTCACCGATTGCTTGAGCACACCGAAGTGATGGCGATGATGCAGCACTCCGGTTTGCACCCCGTTCCATTTCTCGCCATAGACACTCTGCGCTTCGCGACCAACATGATAATCCACGCCTGCTGCTGCCATCAAATCGCCTTCATACGTCGCATCAATGAAAACCTGCGCCGCGAATTTTTTACCACTGAGCATCGTGATTTCAGTAATGCGCGCCCCGTTCTTTCGCACGCCGTTGGTGCGATCCAACCATTCGTCACGATGCACCGGAATCTGATACTCCTTGATAAACGACTCAAACACCTTCTCCGCGACACTCGGCTCGAAAACCCACATCGTCCGCGCGGAATCATCTTTGGCGCGAGTGCCCTGCCCGCGATTGCCGTACTGCTCGCGCGATTGCCATTTCCAGGCTTTCGGATCTTCGTAATGCTTCCAGACGCGATGATGAAATTCCCGCGCGATACCGCCGATAACCGCCGTATTTCCTGTGTCCGCAAACCCCAAACCGCTACTCGACATCCCGCCGATATGTTTGTCCGGCGTCACGATCACCACCGATTTTCCCATTCGCGCAGCCTGAACCGCAGCCGCAATTCCGCTCGGCGTACTGCCATAAATGCAAATGTCCCGCTCGACCACGTCCGCTCGGCAAACAACCACTGCGACGAAGAACAGGATAAAAAAATATTTCCGCACGGGATGATTGGAGTTCACGTGCGTTCTACCCTATTTGCTCAAAAATTTCACCACCGCTTCGGTGCGCGAACTGACCTGAAGTTTTTCGTAGATGTTATGACAATGCTTACGCACGGTCTCGATGTTCACGCCCAGCAAATCGGCAATTTCTTTGTACGGCAGCCCCTTGGAAAGCAGCTCCAACACCTCGCGCTCCCGAATTGAAAGCGGATGTTCCGCCCCCGAACGCGACGGTTGATAGTGAAAGTGCTGCACGATTTTTCGCGCAATCAGACTGTTGAGTGGCGAACCGCCTGCCGCCGCATCCCGCACCGCTTCCAACACCCGATCGCCCGAACCAGATCGCCCCTTGAGTAAATATCCCACCGCACCCGCGAGCAGCGACTTGAAAATCGCATCCACGTCTTCGTACACCGTTAACATGATGTAATGCGTTGTCGGCAACTGTCCTTTCAGGTGTCGCACGCAATCAATACCGCTCATCTTGGGAAGATTGATGTCCATCAGCACCACGTCCGGACGCAGACGCGGAATTTCCTCCAGCGCTGCTTCCGCAGAGCGATAACTACCGAGACAGGTGAAACCCGCGGCCGCTTGCAATTGATGCACCAATTGCTCGCGCACCAGGTTGTCATCCTCAACGACACACACGCGGATGACTCGATTCGGAGTCGTCTCGCGATTCTCTGGCTTGGCTATGACCATTCTCTTCATGTTGCCGCCGCATGACCGTTACCGCCAATTACACGACCGTGTAACTGTTTTCGCGCTACAATAAACTGCACCACTGTTCCCTTGCCCGGTGCGGATTCCAATTCCAACTTGCCGCCCACATCCTCCAACCGCCGCCGCATATTCGATAATCCATTCCCATCGCCACTGGTTTGAGTGGGATCAAAACCGCGACCGTTATCCGCCACCGCAATCGTCAACGCCGTTTCGTCCAACGCCAACGAAACCCGCGCTTCAGTCGCTGCGGCGTGCGTGGACACATTGTTAATCGCTTCACGCGTCGCGAGCACCAGGTTATGTCGCACCTCAGCACTGATGTGAATCTCCGGCAACACCATCGGCACATCGAGAATGCATCGCACTCCGGCCAGCGTCAGATGTTCCGCCGCGAATTGACTGAGATAGTTCGCCAGACTTTCCACCAGATCGTGGCGCGGGTTAATGGCCCAGACGATTTCATCAAGCGATTGAATCGTTTTCCGCGCCGTCGCCGGAATCATCCGGAAGTAACGATCTACTTCCTTCAAATCATTGCGCCCGTCATCAACACGTTGGCTCAGAAAAACAATCTGCGCCAGGTTCGCTCCCAAGTCGTCATGCAAATCTTTGGCAATGCGCGCGCGTTCCTGCTCCAACGCACTGCGTCGCTCCGTCTGTTCGCGCAATTGAATTTCCGCGGCGAGTTGTTGCGAACGTTCCTCGACCTGTTTACGCAGTTGTTTAATCCACACCAACGCCGCAAGAATGACCAACGCCATTCCGCCCATCACCGTCAATGCACGCTTCACCGTCCACCACGGCGGACGCGATAACACCACCACATCAGCCATCGACCGCGTCAACAATCGCACTGAAGCCACCCGCAAGCCGAGTTGCGCGTACGGCGTCGAATCCACCTGGCAAACTCCCGTCACCTGCAAACGACTTCCAGGCACAATCGCCATCGCCGCATCGGATTCCCGCGCCGGCACGAGGACCTGAATCGTGCGGTCATGCCATTCCAATGCCATCGCCACATGCGCCCCAATCGCATTTTGCCCGAGCAACACTCCTTCAACGACAGCCATCATGGAATCCGCGCGACCGTCGTTCAGTCCTGTTACTGTCGCGGTATAAATCGGAACGCTTTCTCCGCTGCTGATTTTCGTTGCCACCGCTTCCGTTAACACCGGCGAATAACTGCGCGTCTCCGGAAAACCCACCAATTGCACACGATCCCCCGGAGAAAATCTCAAATCCGCGCGCAACGGCGCATTCGTCGAGGGCGTGCGCATGAAAAGCCAGCGGGAACGACCGAATCGCGGATCCAACACCACATCTTCTTTCAACATCGCCATCGCACCGCCACTGTCGTCCTGAAGAAAAATTTTATGCCCTTCCTGCAATGTCACCACACCCTCCACTTTAACGCGATGATACGATTCCCGCGGCCCGCTCAAACCAAGCAAACTGCCAATCGGTCGCATCGGCAATTTTTCAGGATCGGCCGGCGGCTCGGTAACATCCACATGTTCGAGCGACGGAATCAGCAGATGCACGCCTTGAATTCGTGCGCGATCATCCAACGCCGTTACGCCCACGCCACGCACCCGCACCGCTGCGTCCACCAACTCTTTCACGCGCCCCGCAGCGCCAGCACTCACACTCGCAGTAACTTCCCGTCCATAACAAATCATCAGCAGATGCGCTCCGTCCGTCGAACGCACCACGCCTTCAACCTCAATCCACTGCGCATCAATCCGGCCACTCATCAACTGACTCAGCGACATCCGCTGCGGCTCCGGCCATTTACCCTTGCCCAACACCGTAACGCGATCAGCAGAAACAATCGGGTTTCCTGCATCGCTTAATCCGCCCCAACCTTCCACTTCCACGTAAGTACCGGGCTCAGTCACTTTGCGACCTTCGTTGCCTTGAAATGCGACCTGAACTCCAGCGGTCTCGTCCTGCATAAACGCGCCCATCAACTCGGTCACCACCCCACGAAAACGCACATGCGGACGACTCTGCAATTGCTCCTGCGTCAACCGCCGAATCTGTTCAATCTTCGTGAGCGTCGCGGGAAGCACATCAGGAGCGCTTCGGGTTGAAGTCGTTCCATTACGATTCCGCGCATCCATCAGCGTCACCGCATCCGCACCAGCCGTCCACAATCCGGAAGCCACCCAGATACCCCGATCGTTGAACCCACCTCGCACCACCCCACGAACAATCACGCGTGCCCCATTGGGCGGTAATTGAGCGAGTTCCGAAACACCGCGCCAATGCACGCGCATACTCGCACCGTCCTCATACACATCGAAGGATGCTTCGCCATTGCTCATCAGGCGATATTTCACCTCCCCTTCAATCTCCACCCATTTCAAATCTTCGCGCCGACTCAGCGGCTGCTCTACAACAATTGCTTCTGGTGTCGTCGCAGACCGCTCACCTCGCAATTGAATCCGTCCCTCCCGAAGCGCAATTCGGCCATCACTCCAAACACTCGTTCCGGAAATCAACACCGGCTGTCCCGGCAGCAAATCCTCTTCGCCTTGCAGGTCTGACAACTCCACGCATCCGGTAGAATCTGCCATGCTCAGTTCGCTCCCATTCCCCGTGCGCCCCACCACCACACTCATTAGTTCGACGCGATATCCGTCATTGGCGCGCGCCCGCAACGCCGTCAACTGACTGATGTTTGTCACCACGATCTCTGCCGGCGCGGCATACTGCCATTGCACCCAGGAAGCGCAGGTCGAACGGTCACGCGGTTTATTATCCAACCACTTCGTTTCCACCCGTCCATCGAATAATTTTATTGCCGTCTCCGAAGGCGGATTATCATCCAGACTCGTGATGTGATCGGTGAAAATCGGCACTGGATCCAAATCCGCTTCCGTTTCCCCCAACAACTCGATTTCTGCCAACTGCACGGAATTGGCCACTTTCGGATCGCGCACGAGATCGATTTGCAACCGGAACGTATCAAAGGTCGCCGGTTTACTCAGTTTGAAAACCCGCCGTTGATGACGTTCCGTGAAGACTTCCCGTTTCCGCGTGTCCACCGTAATCCACGTTTTGCCGCCATCGTTCGAACCAAGCAATCGCCAGTCCTGCGGATCGCGCTGTGGAAAATCATTTGCCGAAGTGAGCGCGTATTGATGAACCGTCTTTTTCAGTCGCGCCGCCGCGACCGCCTCCATTGTCAGTCCCAGCATCAACCCGATCGCGACAACAACCGCCACGCCACCTTGCTGCCGCGAAACAAGGCACGAAATCACCGCGTCAACGAGGGTTCGGATCAACTGCATGACTGCCTTGAGTGTAAGCGGCATCAGGTTGACCGCAACCAACAACCTGCAATCTGCTTCCCGAAAACAGGCGCGAAATAATTTTTCAACTATGGCCAACGCACCCGAAAAAACTTTTGTGGTTCAGTTGGGGTAATCGACAACGGCGAAGTCGCCGCAAGATTTGGCACCCATGGGCCGGATAAATTCGTCGCCTCCAACAACGTTCCTGTGTTCCAAATCAATTCCAGATTCGTCCCAGAAGAACCTCCGCCCAACTTCACCGCGGGCGCTGATGCCGGTTCAATCACCACAATGTTGTCCACTCGCAACGTCGTCGAAGCACGCGCCAATGTTCCGACAAAATTCGTCGTCGCCACCCATTGTCCTGCCGACCAGGAACGCGAAAAAGCCGTACCTGCGGCTGCGCCATTCAAATCTACCGCCACGCCACCCGCTGTAAGATTGGTCACTTCCATCGTCGCGGTACGCGTTGCGTCATCCAGCGTCACCGTCACGCGATACCAATCACTCGGATTCGCTGCCACGCCACTGGAATAAACTGTCCCGCCGGCAATCGTGTCGCGAAAACTGAAATACGAAACCCCGCCAATGTCATTCACGCCGGCAAACACCCCGCTCTCGCTTTGCGACAATAAACCATCGCCATTCAGATCAACAAATCCGGCGACTCCGGCTTTATTCCCCGCTGGCGCGAGTAGATCGAATCGGAACTTTTTGCCCAACGCCACATTCGTGTTCGCGCCAATGTAAGCATTGTTCGCGTCACCCGAACCCAATGCCTGTCCGCCGACATATAGCCCCGAACTGCTCGTCGCCACAATTGCTCCACGTCCGCCACTCGTTGATTGCGACCAGCCTTGTTGCCCGATGAACTCCGCGTTCACCGCGCCTGACGCAGTGGAATTCGCAACATTGCCTAATGCGTAATACGGCGACTCAAAATCAAAGCCGACGCCGCGCAATGAATTTGACGGCGCGACATATCGATTCGTAGGACTTTGATAAAACCACGCAACGATTCCACCTTCCACGGCAGCATTAACATTCAGAAAATCGGTAGCCGTCACAGTATCGCTCTCCGGAAAGGAACTCGTGTCGCGAATGTAATTCGCCTGATACGAAACACCGGGCGTTAGAAAGCTCAGCGGAATATTCCAGGTGCGCGCCGTTCCCGTATTCATTCCGGCGACGAACCATTCCGTTCCTTTACGTCGCGCGATCACGGCCGTTTGCCCAATCTGACTTTGCTCCAGCACAACGGTTTCATCCCACATCGAGGGAACATTTTTGATGACGAGCGCAAATGGACTTTGAGCAATGAGATCCGATCGTTCCGCCAACGTGATCAACGGACCGGGCATCGCAATCATCGACGCGACTTCAAACGCCACTGATCGTGCCCCGCGCAATCCCCCTTGTAACGCCAGCGGCGTGTAATCTGCAGGTCCGGCCAGAAACCGCACAAACACCGGCATCACATGCGAGAACGGTCCCGCATACTGTTCCTTGCCAAACACCGCTTCCACTTGAAGCAAATTCGGATACGTGCGGAATTGTCCGGTCGGCTTCGACGCGCCATGAAAATTCACAACCAATCGATACGCTGCTGCTTCGCGCAAAATATCTTCCTGCAATTTCACGCGCTCCTTCGCGGCCGGATGCACGCCACCGAAATCAAAGAAGTCAGCCTTGAACCCCGCCACGCCATAGTTGGTGAGCTGCTGAAAAAACGTTGCTCGCTGCACTGGCGTGTTCAACTCAGACGAGCGTTTCCACAACAACACTTTTACTCCGAGCGCCGTGGAATAGTTCACCACTTGTTGAACCTGCGGCCATGGATTGCCGCCATTCCATGACGACCACCCTTCGTCCACCGTATTGTATTCCCAGCCCAACTGTGCCGCCCAAAACGAATTCGTCATCGCGTTCGTCGCCGTGATGCCGCTGGCCGGTTTGTTCAACCAATCCCACACCGAACGCCCCGGCGCACACCAACTCGTCGCAGCGCCTTGCGGAAACAGCGTCGGATCAGGCGGCGGCGCCAAGCTCTCCACCAGATCATTATTCACCAGCGCATTCAAATCCGCGCCGATCATGATGACGTTCCACGGCGTGTTCGTGCTGATGGCATTAATAACTCCACCCGGAGCCCCCGTCGCGTTCGGCGGATACGCTACACGCAGTTCACGTCCGGAAGCGCTCGCCGATTTGATGAGATACGGATTCGGAAACGCGCCAAGGTTCGCCTCAGTCAACGCCAACCATCCGCTCGTCCCCGGTAACCTCACCGTCGCTGGCGGACCAATCGGAGCGTTGTTGGTCAAAGCATCAATCGTAGTACCAACGAAAACGTTTTCGTACACCGCCGTTCCGGGTTGATACCAGACCATACTTCCGGTCGGTAAAACAAAACTCGTCGCGTCCGCTGAAACCGTCAGCGTCTCTGTTCCGCTGAATTCATATCGCAACGCCGCCCCACCATTGAACGCGCGAACGTTCACTCGATAATTCAAACCGGACGCCGCGTGACTGACGATTACCCATCGCGCCTGATAATGATTCGTCGCAATCGTTTTAACGGCGTGACGCGATGGAAACGTTTCATTAGCCGCATAAGTTTCGCCTGCACTAATCGTCACACCCGCGCCCACATTCGTTCCATTTGCAACTAATCCCAACGCTGAGTTTTCCACCACAGTTACACCGCGATACGTGATCGCATAGGTTAAACTCCCCGCCGGTGCATCTACACTGATGACCACGTTTCCATCCGGACTGCTCACCGTCACCGCGAATGCCGCCCCCGGTCGCATCAAGAGCAGCACGAACGCTGACAAACTGAGAAATCGGATAAGACGTTTCACCACGGGTTTAATGGTCGAATTGAAATCTTGAATATTCACAAAGTTAAACGTCCTCAGTTCAGAATTCATGGATAAATCAAACGGAAGAAAACGCTGCCTGCGCCGGCATCAATCGGGAATGTCAAACGATTGGTTAGCGTTGCATCCGGAACGTCAAACCAAGTCTCCGTCAATCCGACACCAAACGCATTGCTCTGCATTTGCAACCGCCAACCGATGTGATCTTCCGGCCACGAGATCGTGAGCGCCTGATTTTCAAATTGCATCGCGAGCTCTGTCGGCGTCGTTGAAACAGCAGACACAACCGCGAGCGAGCCGTCCACCGCAAGATTGTTCTGCCATAACAATCCCGGCAGCAGCTCCGGTAATGTCACCATCGCAAAACCGCTCACCGACTGATTGAACAACTGAAAGCGATCACCTGCTTGCAACGATGCTCCGACGTTGGTCACGATTAATGTGCCATTCGCCAGAATCTCGCCACCGACGATGAACTGATCGCTGTTCGGTTCCGAGTCGCGCTTAAGATCCATCACCGTTGTTCCGCCGAGAATCAGATTCTCGCTCACCGTCAACGCTCCGACTCCCGAGCCCGGCGACACCACCGCTCCCGACGCAATCTCCAACGTACCAACTACTGTTCCGCCACCGACAAATTTGCGCCCGCTGGGAACGACAAATTTCTGATCCGCTCGACCAACAACATCCAATGTTGCGCCGACAGAAATCTCAATCTCCGCGCTGCTGCTGATATCCGCTGAGTCCGTCAACGCCAACACTCCTGCGTTGACCACCGTCTTGCCGGTATAAGAGTTGGCGCTCACCAACGTGAGTCGTCCCGTGCCGATTTTTTTCAGCACTCCCGAACCACTCACGATGTTGGGGAACATCTGTTCCATCGGATTCGCGATAATGAGCACGCCGTGATTGGTCACATTGCCAATCACTCCGGCGTTCCGCGTCACAGCATCGCCTAGTTGCAGTGCGCCTCCTGAAATCAGCGTTCCCCCCGTCCACGTGTTTGTTCCTGCCAACGTGATGTTCCCTTGCCCGACTTTTGTCACCGCGACAGTCCCGACTCCGTTGCTGATCGCTCCATAAAACACCCCACCATCCGCATCGCCGTTACCGATGGACAATACACTTCTCGTTCCTGACGCATTATTGAGAATGCGTCCTCCAGTTCCGCTGAGATTACCGATGCTTTGACTCGTGCCATTCAAATTCAATGTCCCGAAACCGCGCCCGGCATTGGTGAAAGTCAACGCGCCCATAGGGCTTCCCAATGTTCCCGCAGCAGTGAGCTGCAATGTATGCGGCGCTTCGATTACCGTGCCGCCTGAATACGTGTTAACGCCGGAAAGAACCATCGTGCCGTTCAAGGGTGAACTCGCGCTTGCTCCGATTCGCAACGCGCCCTCGCCACCAATCAACGCCGGAAATGTAAACGTATTCCCCTGCGGATCGATTTTACCACCGCCTGCGCGCAATGTGACTTTGCCGCCAAGACTCGCGCTATTTCCTGCCCAGTTCGCCACTTCGCCACCGTCGAGAAATAGATCTGTTCCAATCGAAACAAATCGTCCGCCGGAAATATTCTTGAACGCCAGCACACCGCCGTTTGAAAGCGTGAGCGAACTGCCTGCAAAACTGTAATGCGCCGTCGTGGGCGGCGTGCGCAATGTTCGACCATTGGCAACGACGTAATGATTCGTCCACGAAGGCGGTTGGCCGTTGCTCCAGTTCAATGCCTGATTAAAACTCGTCGTGCCATTGGCGTCGCCGGAATTCAGAAAAACCACCGGACCGTCGGGGTTCTGAGTCGGCGGCAGCAGATTCACAATCAACACCGAGCCCCAGCAACCGAACGAATAACGCGTTCCTTCCGGCGTTCGATCCCACCATTTGGACCAGGAAAGATTGTCGCTCTCGCGCCGCATATTCCACGCGGCATTGGCATTCTGCTGCAACCAGAGTTGATACTCCGCTTGCAGCCCCCGCTCACGCATGAACCTCACCATCCATCGAACAAAGATGCCGTTGAAACCACCGAGATCATTGTGCTCATCGTAATTGGGCAATTGCCCACCCGTCCCCATGCTGTTCTTCACGTAGTTCGCCGCCAGAATCGCGTCGTTGGTGTATCCCAGAAAATTCGCCGCGCCGATGAACGTTCCAGAATTGTAAGTGATGGGCGTCGTATCCTTGTTGCCTGAAATGTTGTAACTGTCGTAAACCCGCCCTGTGTTCGTATCGAACAGATACGTGCGTTCCCACTGATACAAACTTTCCGCAATGTTGCGGTAATTGAGGTCGTTGTAGTTCTGGTAAATCAGATAAGCTGCAATTGCCGCCGGGCCGTTGACACATGCGTTTTTTGAAGTGTTCAACGGCGATTTCCACCACAGTCCGCCGCCAAGATCGCTCGACCACGCGCGGGCGTAACACGCATCGAAATTACTTTTAGCAACACTGCGATAAGTCGTATTGCCCGTGTATTGATACGCACGCGAACATGCGATCACCATCCACATGATGTCGTCGTTAAACTCATTCCAGATCCAACTTGTGCCGTAATCTGAAACGAAACCATTGTAGAGCTGCTGAAATTGCGTGAGATAAACCGTGTTGCTGGTTTGTTCGTAAAGATCGATCAGCATTTCCATTTGATTGGCGCGCCCCCAAAACCACGTCGTACCGCTTTCGGTTGTGTTCCGGAAATAACCGCGATTCCCCGATGTCGTGAAATAAAACGCATTGTTAAACGCCGTGAACATCGTCTGCCCATCCCCGGCCACATAGGCGGAAGCGTTAAACGAAACAACGTTTGAAATGCAACTCAGCAATGCAATCCAACGCAATGCACGCGTCAGAACACCGGCACGATTGCGATCGGACTGCCGGGGAGCGGCCTGATTCCGCGTGAGCGAAAAATCAAACGGCGCCGATGCTGACGTTGGTTCGCATTCCATGAATAACCAACCATCTCAGGAACGAACAACATCGAGCGCTCCGAGTGGGTTTTGCAGCTTGGCCGTTATACCGGAGAATCAACAATTACACCTTCGTGTAAGCGGCTTTGTGAGAGCTGGAAGAAGTTATCAAAGAAAACGCCCGGCTGATTAAAAATCAACCGAGCATTAAACAATACCCGTAATTGGAACGAAGGTTGAAGCAACCTTCGCAATCGGCCCGCAAATAACCGCGATTTATTCCGCCGACGCAACCTCGTCGTAAAGCCGGACGTCTGCTCGGATTTCCATTCCCTCTGTGCGATCGGCTTTCGGAGAAAGGTTGCGCACAAAGACCACGCGCTTGAAACCGCATTGCGCCAGCTTAGCACTGAACGTTTTCACCTTTTCGGCCTCGTGATCCTCGTTCGCGATGTAGCCAAAGCTGATCACCGCCAGATTTTTTTCCGGCAATGTTTGCGCGATTTGCTCAATGTCATCCAAGGTGAGCATGGCGCGGAACGAGCCTTCCATCTTCGCGGGTCGAATCGCATAGTTCGCGTCGTCCGACGAATGCGACACAATGAGATTGGCCGCCGAGGTTTCGCGAAAATACTTTACCTGCTTTTGATTAACGCTGGCACAGGACGCTCCCCCTACCGCGAGTGCTCCAATTAGAAAAAGTTTTTTGATTTCCATCTTTACGATGGATGCATTATCGGAAACTTCGCGCGCGACTTAACGCGCATTGTGCGCTGTCAGCGCCAGTAATTTCCTGGTGCAAAAATGCATCCTCCCGCAGATGGTTTTCAACTCCCGCCTCACCGCATTAAATTGAGCCACGAACCAGCTTGACGACAGCGGCGATAATGCCCGCGAGCCCCGCCAGCATTGAAAACACGCTGACGAATCCTCCTCGTGTGCCCGGTAGAAACGCTAACATTACGCCGATCATACCAGCAATAATCGCTATGACTGCAAATAGCAGTCCTAATACGCCTCCGCTCGCGAAACTCAGAAACGCGCAGAGCACGGCGACGATCGACACAATGCTGAAACTGGGACTTTGGCGAACTTCAGTTTTCATAACTACTCCTCAATTGATCTGTTATCTGAACAGATTTCGCCCATAGCATCGTGCCGCCAACCGCGTACGCCACTCCGGTTATCACCCCAACTCTGACGGCAGAAGTGACTCATCGCGCCTGCGCCAAAACCAACGTATGATGAAACGCGGCGAATTCGCCTTGGTTAATGACCAGAAGACCTACGTTTCGCGCGATGCAACTGTCGTGGCTCGAATTTGTGATCGGCTGCTGGCCACCTTTCAGATGGCTTCACTGATTTCGAATGAAGAAAGCCGCCGAGGTAACGAGGCGGAACGCGCCGAAAACTCTGGGAATGTCCGCCTCCTCATGCCGGCGGCGACAGCTCCGACGGAATCTGAAATCACTTCTAACTACCGCGCCGCAACAGAATTTCGCAGAACCAGAAAAAGAAACTGAAAAATCCCCGCTAAACCCGACACAACTGCGCGCCGGCTCCGCTCATTTCCATCGGCGGACACAACTCCAATGAAACGAGGCCTT
>Ga0065721_10000421_pt1 | contig 26387 bp, 22 predicted proteins | sample Mesricmetagenome_FD_59108 | JGI IMG/M metagenome (GOLD analysis project Ga0065721, IMG submission 59108) | Mesophilic microbial community from rice straw/compost enrichment Sample: eDNA_1 v2 (version 2) | ecosystem: Engineered > Solid waste > Grass > Composting > Bioreactor | place: USA: Davis... | reverse complement strand
GTGCGCTCGACGGTGTCGTAGATCGCGAAGGCGAACATGCCGTGCAGGCGCGACAGGCATTCCGGGCCCCACTGCTGCCAGGCGGCGAGGATGGCCTCGGTGTCGCCCTGCGTGCGGAACCGCGTGCCGATCGCCTCCAGCTCGCGGCGCAGCTCGCGGAAGTTGTAGATCTCGCCATTGAAGACGATGACCGCGCGCCCGTCGGCGGAGACCATCGGCTGCGGCGANCCCTCGAGATCGATGATCGACAGGCGCCGGTGGCCGAGGCCCACGCCCGGCGCGGTCCAGACTCCCGAGCCGTCGGGNCCGCGGTGCGCNAGCGCGTCGCACATCCGCTCGACCCGGGCGGGATCGACCGGCTTGGCCGTGCCGCAATGGAAGATGCCCGCGATCCCGCACATTGGCGCTGGACGTTAGGGAAGCGGCAGCGAATGGTCCATCCACACTCCGGCCGCGGCCAGCGCAAGGATGGCGAGCAGCGCCGGTCGGCCGTGGACTTCGTACTTCGCAAGAGGGCCTATCGCTGGCGAGGCTTCGATCGCGTCAAGGTCGACCAGCGGGTCATCGGGCGAGCGGTCGAAGAACCGCCANGAGAANCCGAGAAGCGCCGTCATCACCAGCGCGAAGAAGATCCAGCCGTAGACGATGTGNTCGAACCCCGCCGCGAACTCGATCCCNTGCGACTGGGCGACGTAGATCGTNCCCCAGGCGCGTACCCCGTTGGCGAGCACCGGGACGACGACCGCGANCGACAGGAAGACGGCCCGTCGTTTCCAGCTGGCGAAGCACAGGTGCGCAACGAGCGTGCCGAGCGCGATCATGGCGACGAGGAACTTCACTCCCGAGCAGGCCTCGGCGACCTCGAACAGCCCGGCCGGCGTGTCGATGAACACGCCGTCGATCACCGCGGGGACACCGCTCGCGAGCGTGAGGCTGACCGCCATCTCGGCGGTGATCCGCTGCAGCACAGGAACGATCTCGTCGCCGAACGGCACGAGGAACAGCATGTAGCCGAGCGGGAACAGCAGCCCGGCGGTCACCCGCGGCCCGAGGAGCGCGACCGCCGCGCCCTGCAGCATGAGCACGGCGCCGAACTGGGCGACGAGATTGACGTCCAGCGCTGTGCCGGCGAACCACGCCAGCAGTCCGGCCGCGACTGCGAAGAGCCCGGGCCACCAGGCAACGGGATCAAGCCGGCGAAGCGCGGACCAGCGCAGCCGGACCAGCCACGCGAGGATCGGCGGGACCAGCAGGATGTGGTTGTAGGTCGAGACGTCCCACCACTGGTGCGCCATTTCCGCCCACGCGTCCCACGCGAGCGCGGCGAGCGCGATCCATGCAAGGGCGAGCCGCGACAGCGACGCGCGCCAGGCTTCGGGCAGGCCCCGCTCCTGGGGCGCCGCCTGCAGGGCGAGCCCGTCAGGCGGCATCGCGCCGCTCCGGGCCCAGTCCGACAATCTCGGGCAGTTCGGCCAGCATCGCGGGCCAGCCCATCCGCTCGATCACCCGCCGCCGGGCCGCCTCGCCCATCACCCGCGCGTTCGCCGGATCGGCGACCAGCTCCAGCATGCGCGCGGCCAGGGCCTCGTCGTTGCCGCCGACGGCGAAGTGGACGCCGTCCTCGGCAGCGATCCCGGTTGCCGCCTCGGGGGTGAGCACGACCGGGCGCGCCATGGCCATCGCCTCGAGCACCTTGTTCTGCACGCCGCGGGCGATCGCCAGCGGGGCAAGCACGACGTCTGCGCCGGCAAGGAACGGGCGCACGTCGGGCACTTCGCCCCACACGCGCACACCGTTGATACCGTCGAGTGCCCGCACCTCGGCCACCGGCGCCCGGCCGACCAGGTGGAACCGTGCCTCCGGATGCACGGCGCGGATGCGCGGCATCAGCCGCTCGGCCCCTCGCCGGGCCGCCTCGACGTTGGGCGGATAATCCATCTGCCCGGTGAAAACGACGTGCGGACCGGGCGCCGAGAGCGCCGGATGGGGCTCGACCCAGGCGGGGTCGAAACGGTCGTGATCGATGCCGTTGCCGAGCACCGCGATTCGCCCATGGCACGACGCCGGCACGCGGCTCCTGAACAACGCCGCTTCGGCGTCGCTGATCAGCAGTGTCCGGTCGGCCCGCGCGACGAGCCGGGCTTCTTCGGCGCGGAGGGACCTCGCCTCGCGAGCGTGGACCGCGCTCATCGGCCACCGCGCGTCGCGCGCATAGGCTTCGAACTTGGCCGAATCGACGTCGACCAGATCGACGATGACCCGCCCGGGCCAGTCGTCGGGCACGTACTGCCCCATCTGGCCCGAGAACACGTAGATCGTGTCGACGTCCTGCTCCGCCAGCGTGCGTGCGACCCAGCCGGCGAGCTTCGGGTGGCGGAAGGCGGCAAGGCTGACCGGCTCCCCGCGCAGCAACGCCTCGATCCCCGCGAGGGGCAGAGATTTCGTTCGCAGCGGCATGCAGTAGCTCGCGGCAATCCCGGCAAGTTCGGTCGCCGCGTGGAGATCGGCCCGCGTTTCGGCAAAGCACCCGACATGCACCGGAGCCAGCTTCGCCAGCGCCTTGAGCAGGTTGTGCGAGCGGATCTTGTCCCCGCGGTCTGGGGGGAACGGCAGCCGGTGCGCGAGGAACAGGATCCCGCTCATCCGAGCCCCCTGGCGATCGGCGGGCCCAGACGATTGGCGACGGCCAGCGGCAGGCGCTTCCACAGGGCGATCCGCGCCGCGTGCCGCGCACTCGTCGGGTCGGCGTCGCGCCGCTCGGCGCCGGGGGCGGTCCAGCTCGCGTAGCTCAGCGGTTCGGGCACGAAGCCCCAGTTCTTCTTGAACGCCCAGGCCCCGCTGCCGGTCTTGCTGCGGCCGAAGTCGAACCGCGTGCAGCCCCGTGCGCGGGCGTGGCGCATCAGTTCGAAGTACATGCGGTCGTTGGCCCGCAGGTAGCGCGCGGCAAACGTCCCGCCACCCCAGTAGGGCAGCACGACACCCCCATGGTACAGCGACAGCACGCTGGCCACCGGTCGGCCCTGGTGGCGCACGGTCAGGATGTCGGCGTCGAGCGTGTCGAGCACGGCGTCGAACAGCGAGCGTGGGAACACGGGAGTGCCCAGATTGCGCACGCTCTCGGCATAAACCGCGTAATGCGCCGCCCGGTCAGGTTCAGCCGTTCCGACCGAGATTTCGAGGTCCTTCTCGAGACCCTTGCGGACCTCGGCGCGCTGCTTGCGCGGGATCGCCAGCAGTTCCGCCTCGTCGTCGGCCGCCAAGGGGCGCTCGAAACCACAGTGGCTGTCGGTACGGACCGCCCAGTCCCCGGGCGCAACGCCGCCGCGCAGCTCGACGGTCGGGCACGACAGGCGCAGTGCGTATTCCGCCGCCGCGCGGCACAGCGAAACAGCCGTGCTCTCGCGCGCCGCCAGCGCCCCACCCTCGACTGCGAAACCGCTCGATGCGAGAACGCGGCCGAACACCGGTGAGTGGACCTCGGTCAGCGGCAGCCAGCCGGTGATCGCCCCGCCCTTCTCCGCCACCAGCCCTCGTGCGCGCTGGCCCGTGCCTCGCTCGATGGCGCGCAGCCAGGCGGGCCGGTGGAACACGCTGCCGCCGGCTTCGGCGACGAACGCCTCGACCCGCGCCACCTCGTCGGGCTGGCGGAGGTCGACGGCGGAAACCCGCTCGGCAGCCAGGGCGAACGGCGCGTTCACGGCGAGGTTTCCTCGGCCCTGGCGCGCGCCGCTTCGATGTCGAGCCTCGCCGCCTCGCGGTGCGCGAGCAGGTCCATCCGGCCCCAGGCGAACTCGTGCACGAGCTGGCGCAGCTTGGGCGCCATCTGATCGAGGTTCGTGTAGTGGCGCAGCTTCGACTTGAGCGGCGCGCCCGCAACGCGAGGCTGGCCCGGGTCGATCTCCCACGGGTGGAAGTAGAAGATCGCCGGCCGCTCGTCGCGCCGGTTGACCTGGCGGATCGCCCAGCGGCTGAAGGCGTAGGGAAGCACGCGGAAGAACCCGCCCCCGCCGGCCGCGAGCCGCCTGCCGGCGAACATCGCGGTTGTCACCGGGATCTCGACCAGCGACGTCCACGGGATCGGCCGAAAGGCGAAGCGCGGAGCCTCGGGCCAGCCGTAGTGGTCGTGCGCAACCGGGGCCACGCTCGACGAGTAGGCGTAGCCGCGCTCGGCCAGCTCGAGAAACGCCCACGGCGTGCGCCGGTCGATCGAGAAGCTCGGCGCGCGGTAGCCGATCACGCGCATGCCCGCGGCGTCCTCGATGACCTTGCGCGCCCGCTCGATGTCCTCGCCGAAGCTCTTGCGGTCCATCGTGAACACGCGCTGGTGGTCCCAGCCGTGGCTGGCAAGCTCGTGCCCGCGTCGCGCTATCTCGCGCAGCAGCGGACCGTGCCGCTGAGCCACCCAGCCGAGCGTGAAGAACGTGGCCTTGACGTGGGCCTCGTCGAACATGTCGAGGATGGATCTGACGTTGGTGTCGACCCGGTCGGCGAGACCCGACCAGTCGTCGCGATCGATCACGCCCTCGAAAGCGCCGACCTGGAACCAGTCCTCGACGTCGACCGACAGCCCGTTGACGATCGTCGTCGCGAGATCGGCCCCGTCGCGAAAGGTGATCGCGTTCACGTCTATCGTCCCTCTCAGGCGATCCGCCGCCGCCCTGCAGCTCCTAGGCCGCCTTGGTCTGCTCCATTTCGCCTTCGATCCATTCGATCAGCATCGTCAGCGTCTGACGGATCGCCCGCTCCTGGTCGAAGATCCGCGCTTCGAGGCGAGCAACCTGTGCGGTCAGCGTCTCGATCTCGGGATGGACTGCGGCCCCCGAGACCGCATCCGCTTGCGCCGCAAGCTCGACTACCGCCTGCTGCAACTCGGCGATCTGNGCGTCGCGCTCGGCGAGCAGCTGGGTTATCGNCAGCGTATCGACCGGAGCCTGGGCAGGCTCGGGCTTCGGCGAAGGGGTCGCCGCGGCCGGTGGCGGTGCGACGGCCGGCTTGATCCGGCCTTCGTCGTAGGCACGCTCGGTCTCCATTTCCTCGAGTACCGAGCGCAGCATGATCTCGTCGATCCGCGTCCGTTGCTCGACCGCACCGAGCAGCAGCAGGCGGTTGGCAATCTGGTTGATCCGGCGCGGGATGCCCCCGCTGGCCGCGTGGAGCTGGACGAAGACGCCAGACTCGAAATGCGGATTGCCGGACCAGCCGACCTGCTTGAGCCGGTGGATCACGTATGGCTCGACCTCGTTCCGCCCCATCGGCTCAAGGTGATGCGCGGCGATTACCCGCTGGCGCAGTTGCTCGAGCGAGGGATCGCCTTGCAGAGTTGAACGGAACTCGGGCTGGCCAAGCAACAGCGTCTGAAGCAGCGGATGGTTGCCGAGCTGGAAGTTCGACAGCATGCGCAATTCTTCAAGCGCCGCGACGGAGAGGTTCTGTGCCTCGTCCACGATCAGCAGGCAACGCCGGCCCTGCCGTGCCTCCTCGTGCAGGAAACCCTCGATCGCGCCGAGAGCGCCGGCCTTGTCGTGACCTTCGATCTCGAGCCCGAAGCATTGCGCGACGACATGGACAATCTCGCTCTCGTCGAGCTTGCTGGTGACGACCTGGCCCACGGTCAGGCGCTGCGGATCGACCGTGCCCATCAGGTGGGCGACCAGGGTCGACTTGCCGGCACCGACCTCGCCGGTGATGACGATGAACCCCTCACCCTGCGCAAGGCCGTAGCCGAGGTACGACAGCGCTTTCCGGTGCGTCACGCTGCGGAAGTAGAACGCGGGGTCGGGCGTCAGCTGGAAGGGCTTTCCGGTGAGGCCATAGAAGTCTTCGAACATCGTTAGGGGGTCTCCGGAAGGCCGTCAGTTGAACGAGTAGCGCAGGCCGAGCAGCGCCGAGGCGGAAAGGAAATCGGGCAGGTTTTCCTGGCTGATCCCGTCGAGGCCAACCGCGGCCGTCCCGCTCAGTCCGCGGACCAGATTGCGCTGGTAGGCGAGCGAGGTGCTGAATCCGAGTGCGTCGCCGTCGACGTCGAACGAATTCGAGAACCAGTTTGCGCTGGCGTTGAAATTGAGCGCCGAGCGCTCGTCGAGCCGGGTTCCGGCATAGGCGGCGAGCCAGACGGTCTCCTCGACCAGTCCGTCGATCGCCCCGAGCACCGTGCCCGCCGCGCCCACGTACTTCCGGTGATCGTAACCGGCGCCGACGCCGAACTGCGTCCGGCCGAGATCGACCGAATAGCTCGAGGCTACGCCGCGGCTACGGAACACCGCCGAGCGCACGGAACCGAGCGCGCCCGCGAAGCACGAACCGCCTTCGAGCGCGGCGACGCAGCCGCCGATCTCGCCCGTGACTGCATTGCGGAAGGCGGCGAATTCCTCGGGCAGCGCCGCCAGCTGGTTGACCATCGCCCCGCCGATTCCGGTCAGGCCGTCGTAAACCGAGATGTCGAGGCTGCTACGAGAGTTCGGTGCATAGGCGAAGTTGCCTCGGTAGGTCATCGTCCCGTAGCGTTCGCCGACATAGAATTCAGCCGAGGTGCGCCGGCTGGGACGCCACATGACGCCGACGTCCCAGATGAGACCATCGGTCGCGTAGGCGATCCGGCGCGGCGCGGACTCGTCAGTCACGAACCGTCCGTCGTTGCCGATCACCGGCAGGCCGTTCGTGTCGCGCACGGCATCGCGGCTCGAGACCTCGACGTCTTCGTAGCCGACGCCCCCGACCAGCGCTACGTTGGGACTGACCGGGACGGTGACGTCGGCACGGAACGAAGCTGTCGATCACGCGCTGGTCGAGATTGGAAATGTCCTGCCGGGTGTATCCTGCGCCGAGCCCGACGCCGACGGGCAGNACCGTGTTCGGCCGCGTGCCGGCGCGTGCATAAGCCATGTGGGTCGTGCTCTCGTCGAGGATGTCGACCGGTTGCGCCCCCGGTGCGAGTGTCAGCACGTCCGGCTCCTCGACCCGGGTGTAGCCGAGGCGATAATGGCCCTCGATCTCGACGTCTCCCGCCGCGGTGTGGACCGAAGGCCCGGCGTAGACCGAGTAGACCTGGCTCGTGTTGTCGTCGTCGCCGGCCGTCCCGCCGATAGAGGAGAAGCCATTCCCCTCCACGCGCGTCTGCGCGGCGAGCGCACCGGCCTCGAGCTTCAGTCCCTCGGCAACCATGAGGCCGGCGCGGGCCAAGCCGCTGAGCGTATCCCCGTCGAGATCGCCGTCTTCCCAGCCGAATCGGCGCTCGTAGCGCAGCGAGACCGACGCCGCGCTGTTGCGGCCCGAGATGCTCGCGTCCACTCCGGCCGCGACGCGGGTGTAGGTCACCGTGTCGTCAAACGGTTCGAGCTGGGCAGTGAGCACCTGCGCAGCTTCGATGTAGGGGACGATCTCCGCGCGGCGCCGGGCACGCTCGACGCCGTCGGCATCTTCGCCGTTCAGCTCGCTCGTCCCGGCGTCCTGGGCATTCGCCAGCGCAGGCAGCGCCGAGGCGGCCAGGACCAGGGCAAGGCGAAGGACAGGGTACCTCACGGTATCAGCTCCCGTATCCGTAGTAGGCGCCGAAGCGGCGACCGCTCGGGCTGAAATGCGCCGAGTTCAGCAGCAGCTTGATGTCGGGGCAGGCGGACAGCAGCGACAGCGCATCCTCGAGCGCGCTCTGCCCGGTCTGGTCGGCCCGGCAGATCAGCAGCGCCTGGCCGACGTGATGTGCGAGCTCGGCGGCTGGAGAGGCCGCGAGCGCGGGTGGCGAATCGAAGATCACGAGCCGCCGCGGCGCGNCCCGGGTCAGTCGATCGAGAATCTCGCTCGTACGCTCGGCCGCGAGATACTCGCTGTCCGACGAGGTGCGATTGCCCGCCGGGAGCACGAACAGCCCCGGGACGTCGGTCGGGATCACGCAGTCCTCGATGCGGACCGTGGGATCGGCGAAGGCGTCCATCAGCCCCTTGTCGGCGGTGAGACCGAGCAAAGAGAGCACCGACGGATTGGCGAAATCGGCGTCGGCCAGAACGACCTCGACATCCTTCTCGAACGCAATCGCCAGCGCGAGGTTGACCGCGCAGAAGGTCTTTCCCTCGCCCGGCAGCGGCGAGCAGACGAGCACGCGCTGCGCCGCCGGGCCGCGGCCGGCCTCGACCGCTTCGCGTGCCGCGAGCAGGATCTGCCGCTTGACGATGCGGAACTCCTCGAGGAGCGTGGTCACGTCACCATCGGGGTCGATCAGCCCGTTGGCCCTGAGCCGTGCACGATCGATCGTCTGTGGTCGGCCGGTGAATTCGACCTTCTCCAGCGAACTCGGAGCCGGGCGTACCGCTCCGGGCTGCACGTCGACGACAGGTGACGTCGGAACCTCCGGTGTCTCGGACGACGCGCGCAGTTCGGGTGGCCGCTTCCGCGACTGGGGAGATCGGCGCGTCGCCGGCTCGGGCAGGCGCTCGGGAACCGGCGCCGCCATCAGGCCTTCGAATCCGAACGCGCCGTCGGCGCGCTCCAGCAGCGACTTGCCCTTCTCGGGTTGGCCGGGAACGGGGATCTTGCTCTGCTCGGTCATCTCGGCAGCCCCCTCACGCGACAAGCCCACGCTGGACGAACTCGACGCCCAGCAGCACGACGAACAGGACCCCGAGTCCGCCCGCAGCCGCGGCGAACTGCTTGAGGCGGCGCATCTCGAGCGCGCGAACGGAGGCGGTCACCGTCCGCGACACCGTACCGATCACGGGCAGTCCGAAGGTCCGCTCGAGCTTGCTGGCGGTGGCAAAAGTGCCCTTGATCTGTCCAAGCGCGAACGCAGCCCCGCAACCGGCCCCGACGCCGACGACGAGCACTCCGAACAGCAGTAGCGGCCGGTTCGGCGCCGCCGGCACGCGCGGCGTGGTCGGCGGGTCGACGACCTCGAACTTGATCGTGCTGCGCTCGGTCTCGACCTGGCCCCGCAGGCGGAGCTCCTCGCGATCCTTGAGCAGCTTGTCGTACTGCTCGCGCAGCACTTCATAATCGCGGCTGATGCGCTGCGCTTCGGCCGTTGCCCCAGGTTCCAACAGCTGGCTCGCGGTGATCGAGGCGATCTCGGCGCGCAGGGCCGCGGCGCGCGAGGTCAGCGCCTGCACGTTGGCCTGCCGCTCGACCTTCATCGCCTGGAGAGAAGTCCATGCCGGGTTGGGCGTCCCGCCAAGATCGGCGCCCGGCCCCTGCGCCTGGGTGCGCAGGCTGGCGATCTGCTTGTTCAGCGCGACAACGTCCGGATGGTTCGCGGTCAGCCCGCGCGCCTCCAGCGCGGCAAGATTGGCTTCCGCCTGCGCCAGCGCAGCGCGCGGCCCGGCGCTACCGGCGCCCGCAAGCGTCCGCGGCGTCCCTGCCAGCTGACCATCGAGCGCCGCCAGCGCACTCTGCGCGGCGGCGAGATCGGCCTCGACCCCGCGCAACTCGGCGCGCACCGCGTTCAACTGCGCGGTGATCGACGCCGGCCCGCCGATCAGCTCGGGATGCTCGGCCTCGAACGCGAGGCGGCGCGCCTCGGCCTCGTCGAGTTCCTTCTGCCGCTGCGCCAGCTGCTGGTCGAGGAACGCGATCGTTTCGCGCATCTCCCCGCGGCTCTCGCCGAGGTTCTCCTCGCGGAAGATGTCGATCATCCGCTGCGCGATGTCCTGCGCGAGCTGCGCGTTCTCGCCGTCCGAGAGGTCGCTGCGACCGCTGGTGGCCGTGATGTGGAACACGTTCTTCTCGTCGCCGACGACCTTCACGTCCTCCGCCAGCGCGGCGACCGCACGCTCCATCTGCGCCGGGGTAGTGACCGTGTCGCCGAGCCGCGTCGAACGAATGACCTTCTCGAAGTTGACCGCGCTGGTCAGCGTCTGGCGGATTCGCTCGATGTCGTTCCGCCGGCTCGCCGAGCCGATGCCGATCTGCTCGGCGAGCACGTCGTCGAGCTGCACGTAAAGCCGTGCCTCGGACTGGTAGGTGTTGGGGATCATCGCCACCACCAGCCAGCCGAGCAGGCACACGGCCCAGGCCACCGCCAGCGCCAGCCAGCGGCGGTTCCACACGGTCCACAGGGCCGCGCGCAGCTCTTCGAGGACGAGGTTCAAGCGGGCGGTCCTCTCAGAACATGCTCTCGGGGATGATGATCACGTCGCCCGGGGCGAGCATGACGTTCGCGCGGCTGTCGCCCTTCTTGAGCAGGTCGCCGAGCCGCAGCGCGTACTCGCGCTGCGAACCGCTGGTCTTGTCGAAGCGGATCAGCTTGGCGCGGTTGCCCGAGGCGAATTCGCTGAGCCCGCCGACTGCAATCATCGCGTCGAGCAGCGTCATGTTGGCGCGATACGGCACCGAGGCGGGCTTCTCGGTCGCACCGACGATGCGGACCTGCTGGCTGAAGGTGCCGGCGAATTCGTTGACGATGACGCTGACCAGCGGCTCGGCGATGTACTGCGAGAGCTGCAGGCGAATGTCCTCGGCCAGCATGGTCGGGGTCTTCCCGACCGCGGGCATGTCGGCGACCAGCGGGGTGGTGATCCGGCCGTCGGGGCGGACCTGGACTCGCGCGCCGAGCTCCTCGTTGCGCCAGACGTGGATGGTCAGCTCGTCGAGCGGGCCGATCACGTATTCCTCCACCCGGGCCTTCCTGCATCGCGACGAAGCTCGCCGGGGCCAGCTGGGGGCCGTTGCCCGAAGCGCAGCCCGACAGCGCGAGTCCGNCGATCGCGCTCGCGGCGATCATCCGGGAAAAAGGACTGGTTCGCATCACGTGCGTCCTTCCGATTGGGTTGCGGCAGCCGTGCACACGGACTCCGTCAGGATCCGTGGCGGGGTCTGGCCGAAAAGCGTGAACATCCCGTTAGCCTTGACGCCAAAAACCGCGGGAAATCGCGACTTTCAGAGGCGTCGTCCCGTTGCGGGACAGCGCGGGGGCAAGGTCTAAACGAGCATCTCGCGGGCCGGGCCCTGACCGAGGAATGCGGAGGGGCTGGCGCTGGCGCCGTAGGCTCCCGCGCAGAAGATGGCGACCAGGTCGCCGACCTCGGCGCGAGGCAGCAACGCCTGGTCGGCCAGTCTGTCGAGCGGGGTGCACAGGCAGCCTACGACGTTCGCTTCCTCGACCGGTTCGGCGCCGTAGCGGGTGGCGATCGCCGCCGGATAATTCCGTCTCACCACGGTGCCGAAGTTGCCCGAAGCGGCCAGCTGGTGGTGCAGGCCGCCGTCGGTGACGAGGAACACCTGCCCGTGGCTTTCCTTGCGGTCGACGATCCGCGCGAGGTACACGCCGGCCTCGCCCACGAGGTAACGGCCGAGCTCGATCGCGAACTCCGTCCCTTCCAGCTCGCCGGGAAGGCGCGTGAACCGCTCGGCAAGCGCTGAGCCGACCGCTGAGACGTCGAGCGGCTGGTCGCCATGAAAATAGGGGATGCCGAATCCGCCGCCCATGTTGAGGTGCGGCAACGCAGCGCCGATCTCTGCGGTCAGACGCGCGGCGAGGTCGAGCACGTTGCCCTGGGTTTCAATGATCGCGGCGGCATCGAGCGCCTGGCTGCCGGTGAAGATGTGCAGGCCGCGCCATGCTGCTCCGGCAGCGATCACTTCACGGGCGAGCGTCGGGACTCGCACCTGGTCGAGCCCGAAGGGCTTGGCCCCGCCGCCCATCTTCATCCCCGAGCCGCGCAGCTCGAAGTCCGGATTGACGCGGATCGCCAACTGCGGCGTCACTCCGAGACGATCGGCGATCGCCAGCGCGCGGCGCGCCTCGGCCTCGGATTCGAGATTGAGCGTCACGCCGTGGCCGATCGCGGCTTCGAGCTCGGCATCGCGCTTGCCCGGCCCCGCGAAACTGATCCGCCCCGGCACCTGCCCCGCCTCGCAGGGCCAATTCGAGCTCGCCGGCCGAGGCGATGTCGAACCCGTCGACAAGGTCGGCCATGAGGGCGAGCAGCGGCCCGAAGGGATTGGCCTTGACCGCGTAGTGAATCCGCAGCTGCCGGGGCATCGCCTCGCGCAGCGCCGTCACACGCTGCCGGATCAGGTCGGCCGAGTAGACGAACAGCGGCGTCCCGCCCGCCTCGTCCACGAGTTCGCTCGCCTTGCGCCCGGCGACCGCCAGTTGACCGTCGACCGCGACATATCCGGGGGGGATCGGCCCGAGCGGCTTCACGCAGCGGCCTCCGCGTGCAGCGCCGTGCGATCGATCTTGCCGTTGGGATTGAGCGGCATGCGCTCGACCCAGCGGATCACCTGCGGCTGCATGAAGTTGGGCAGCTCACGCTTGAGTGCGGCCCGCAGCGCCTCCTCGTCGCCCGTGCCGCGCACGACCAGGTGAACGGCCTGACCGAGCTCGGGATCGGGCACGCCGATCGCGGCAGCCTCGGCAACGAGCCCGGTCGCGAGCGCGGCTTCCTCGATTTCCTGCGGACTGATGCGGTTCCCGGCACTCTTGATCATCGCGTCGCGACGGCCGACGAAGTAGAGCAGGCCCTCGGCATCGCGCGTCACGCGGTCACCGGACCAGACCGCCGTGCCGCCATACTGCGAAACCGCCGGAGCCGGCCTGAACCGCTCGGCGGTCCTGGCCGGGTCGTTCCAGTACCCTTGGGCGACGAGCGGGCCGCAGTGGACCAGTTCGCCCTCCTCGCCTGGCGCCGTGACGTCACCGTCGTCCCCAATGACGAGGATTTCGGCGAACGGGATCGCCCGGCCCATCGAGGTGGGATGCGTGTCGACCAGCGCAGGGTCGAGATAGGTCGAACGGAAAGCCTCGGTCAGGCCGTACATCGGGAACAGGCGTGCCGCAGGGAAAAGCGCGCGCAGCTTGCGTACGAGCTCCACCGTCAGCGCTCCGCCGCTGTTGGTCAGCCGCCGCATGGGCGCCACCGCGTCGGAGGGCCATTCCTGCTCGACCAGCTGGACCCACAGCGGCGGCACGGCGGCGAGCGTCGTGACGCCGTGGCGGGCCGAAGCCTTGATCACGTCGCGCGGAGCCAGGTAGTCGAGCGGGACCGCGCAGCCGCCCGCGTACCAGGTCGAAAGCAGCTGGTTCTGGCCGTAGTCGAAGCTCAGCGGAAGCACCGCGAGAGTGACGTCATCGTCAGCGAGGCCCAGGTAGTGGGCCACGCTGACGGCGCCGAGCCACAGGTTGGCGTGGCTCAGCATCACACCCTTGGGGCGGCCGGTCGACCCGCTCGTATAGAGAAGCGCGACAAGCGCGCCGGTATCCGCCTGCGAGGGCGGTGCAATCTCGCAGGCCCTGGATGAGCCAATCACGTCACCTTCCTCGAAGGCGCAGCAGGATTCGGGAATATCCCCCTGTTCGAGCGTGGAAAGACGCCCGGAATTGGCGATCAGCAGCCGCGCTTCGCTGTCGGCCAGGATATGTGCCGCCTGGGCACGCTTGAGCAGCGGGTTGATCGGTACGTGGACAAGCCCCGCGCGCGCCGCGGCAAGCGGCATCAGGCAGGTCAACTCGCCCTTGGCAGCCCAGGTGGCGACGCGCGCGCCCTTCTCCGGAACCTGCGCTGCGAGCCATGCCGCAAGCTGTCCGACACGGGTTCTTAAGNCCTTCCAGCTAAGCGTCTCGCCGCGCAGGATCAGCGCCGGAGCCTCATCACGCCCGCGTTCGGCGAGATGATCGAGCGGACGGGGAACGGGATCGGGCGCAGGCATCGAAGTCCATGGAAGCGGCGTAGTGGCGGNAGTCAGCTATCACGAGACGGTTAACGTTCTGCAAGGCTTGCCTTTCACCGGGCGCGGCCCGTTCGCGCGACCCGAGTGGTTCGCCCTGCTCGAGCAGTCGGGCATGCGCCCGCTGGTCGCGCTGGTGCGCGAGGGCCCGGAAGCGCTTGCCCTGCCCCTGGTTCGCAGCGACGGCGGCCTCGAACCGCTGAGCAACTGGTACGCCTTCACCTGGACCGAACTCGCCACCGGCNATGCTCCGCGCGAAGCGCTGCTCGCGCGCCTCGCCCGCGATCTTGGNTCACAGGCTTCGCGCGTCACGCTCAGCAAGCTGCCCGACGAGAACGGCTGCGCGACGCGCCTCGAGCGCGCGTTCCGCGAGGCTGGATGGATCGTGCTGCGCGAGCCNTGCGACACGAANCACGTCCTGCCGGTCGCCGGGCGCAGCTACGCGGAGTACCTGGCCGCGCGCCCGGGGCCGCTGAGGACGACGCTCAAGCGCAAGGCGAAGAAGGTCCAGGTGGAAATCCTGACCTCATTCGAGGTCGGGGCCTGGGAAGCCTACGAGGCCGTTTACAGCGAAAGCTGGAAGCCCGCCGAAGGCGATCCTGCATTGCTGCGCCGGTTTGCCGAAGCCGAAGGGGCGGCCGGGCGGCTGCGGCTCGGCCTCGCGCGCCACGAGGGCGCTGTCATTGCCGCACAGGTATGGACGGTCGAGGACGGCACCGCCTACATTCACAAGCTCGCCCATCTGGAGAGCGCACGGNCGCTGTCGGCAGGTACGACGCTCAGTGCCGCGCTGTTCGAGCATGTGATCGACCGCGACCGCGTCGAATGGNTCGATTTCGGCACCGGAGACGACCCCTACAAGCGCGACTGGATGGAGCAGGTGCGGCCGCGCTGGCGGCTGGNCTGCTTCCGTCCCGGCAACCCGCGCAACTGGTTCGCGCTGGCCAAGGGGCTCGCGCGCAAGCTTGTTTCACGACGCGCCGCTGGCTAGGGGGCGGCGCGAACGAGGGGCCGACCGATGACGATTTCCGTGGGCGAACAATCCGAAACCGACACCATCCTGCGGCAGGTGCTGCAGGNCGTGCTCGGCCTCGCACCCGAGCGAGCCGCGGCCTTCACCGCCGATAGCGGGCTGTTCGGCCACCTGCCCGAACTCGATTCGATGGCGGTCGCCGGCCTGCTGACCGAAATCGAGGACCGGCTCGGAATCATCATCGAGGACGACGAGGTCGATGGCGAGATGCTCGAGAGCTACGGCGCGCTGCTTGGCTTCGTCACGGCCAAGCTCGGCGGCTGAGCCGCGGTGATGATCGCCGCCTGGCCTGGGCCCGGGGGCCGGGAATACACGGTGGCGATCGACCGGGGGCGCGAGAAGCGCGTCCTCGTGCTGCCGGCGCTGTTCGACGAGGGCAACAAGCTGCGCCACTTCACGGTCGAGCTGATGCGCCGGCTCGATGCAGCCGGAATCGATTCCTTCCTGCCCGACCTGCCCGGCTGCAACGAGAGCCCGGCCGCGCTGGAGCACCAGACCTTGGCCGGCTGGCGCGAGGCCGCCGAGGCAGCCGCCCGCTACTTCGAGGCGACGCACGGGCTGTCGATCCGCGCGGGGGCGCTGTGCGAGCCGGACACCCTGCCGATGGTGCGCTACGCGCCGACGACCGGCCCGGCGCTGCTGCGCGGCATGCTTCGGGCGAGGGTGATCGCGAGCCGGGAGGCCGGGATCGACGAGGATCGCGACGTGCTGCTCGAGCATGGCCGGAAGGCGGGACTTGACCTCGCCGGCTATCGCCTCGGCGCCGAGCTGATCCGCGAGCTCGAGGCTGCCGAGCCTTCGGGCGGCGCAGCCTTGGCCAACATCGCCCAGGCCGACGTCGGCGGACCGGGACTGTGGCTGCGCGCCGAACCGGATCACGATCCGGCGCAGGCCGACGCGCTGGCCAGGCTTGTCTCGGGGGCGGTTCGGGGTCCTTCGGCAAGCCCAGGACACTCTGTTGAAGACCCTTCGCTGACCCTGAGCGTNTCCGAGGGGTGTCCTGAGCTTGTCGAAGGACGCTGGCTGACNTTCGCGTGCGAGGGCGAGACGCTCGTCGGCACGCTCGACGACGCTCCGAACGACACCGGACTGCTGATCGTCACCGGCGGCAACGAGATCCGCGCCGGCGCCTTTGCGGGCCAGGCGCAACTCGCTCGCAGGATCGCCGAGGCAGGCTTTCCGGTTTTCCGCTTCGACAGACGCGGCGTGGGCGACAGCACCGGAGATAACCGCGGCTTCCGCGACAGCGGTGCCGACCTCGCAGCGGCGCTCGCTGCGTTCCGCGCGGCGCGTCCAGGGCTTTCTCAGATCGTCGCATTCGGCAACTGCGACGCGGCGAGCGCACTCATGCTGAACCGCGGCGCCGGGTGCGACGCGCTCGTGCTTGCCAATCCGTGGACCATCGAGGGCGACGACGGCACCCCNCCGCCNGCGGCGATCCGGGAGCGCTACGCCGCCAAGCTGCGNGNCCCCAGGGAACTGCTGCGACTGGCGACCGGCAAGGTTTCGCTGCGCAAGCTCGCAGGGGGNCTCGCCCGCGCGCTGCGCCCGGCCGCNCCCCCGAGCAGCCTGGCGGGCGAGATGCGCGANGGGCTGGCGGAGTTCACCGGCCCTGTACGGATCCTCCTCGCCGGCCGCGACCGNACCGCGCAGGCGTTCGAGGCATCGTGGGATGCAAGCGATCCNCGGATCGACCGCTACCCCGCCGCCAGCCACGCCTTCGTCGAGCCCGACGCAGGTGAATGGTTGTTCCAGCAGGTCCGGCAGGCGTTGTCCTCGACCCACGCCTGAGGCTGGCCGTCACTTCACGAACAGGCTGGCGAGTTCGACATGCGTCGACCAGCGGAACTGCCCTACCGGGCGCAGCTCGGCGAGGCGGTAACCCGTGTCGGCCAGCAGGCGCGCGTCGCGGGCCCAGCTCGACGGGTTGCAGCTGACGTAGGCGATGCGCGGAACCTGGCTGGCGGCGAGCTGAATCACCTGCTCCCGCGCGCCCGCCCGCGGCGGATCGAGCACGACGGCATCGAACCTGGAAAGCTCGTCGGGCTGCAGCGGGTTGCGGAACAGGTCGCGGTGCAGGGGCTCGACCGGTACCTGCGCACGGGCCGCGGCGGAGCGGCAGGCAAGATGGGCGTCGCGCGCGGCCTCGGCGGCGGTCACGCGCGCGGATCCGGCGAGCGCGAAGGCGAAAGTGCCGAGGCCGGCGAACAGGTCGGCGACACTGCTGCAGCCAGCGAACCACTCGCGCACCGCAGCAACCAGCACCGCTTCACCGTCGGCGGTGGCCTGAAGGAACGCGCCCGATGGAAAGTCGACCGGCACGCCCGACAGCGTCACGGTCAGCGGTTCGGGTTCCCAGAACGCCTCGGGGCCGTAGCCCTGGTCGAGCGTCAGGCGCGCGAGGCCGTGATCGCGGCAGAAGTCGAGCATCGCCTCGGTCTGCTCGAGACCCTCGAGGGCGAGTCCCTTGATCGCGCAGTCCACGCCTCGATCGGCCAGGGCGAGGTGGAGTTCCGCCTGGTACCGTTCGCGCCGGGGCGCGAGCAGCTTGCGCAGCGGTTCGACCAGCGCGAACAGCTCAGGCGCGAGGACGTGGCATTCGCGCATGTCGACCACCCGGTGCGAGCCGGCTTCGTTGAAGCCGATCAGCGGGCGTCCGCCGCCATTGACCGCGCGCAGCGTCGCCCGGCGCCGGGTACGCGGAGGCGAGAGGTGTGCCGGCGCCACGCGCGCGGGCGTCAGCCCCTGCCCTTCGGCCGCGTTGAGCACCCGATCGCGGACGAAAGCCGCCAGCGACTGCTCGTCGAGATGCTGAAGCTGGCACCCCCCGCAACGGCCGAAATGGCGGCACGGCGGCTCGACGCGGTGCGGCCCGGGTTGCAGAGCGCCGTCGGCGAGCACCACGTCGCCCGGCGCGGCGAGCGGCACATGGCGGCCTGACGCGGTGACGCCATCGCCCCGGGCGGCGACGCGGACGATTTCCTCGGATTCGCTCACAGCGCGGCGGCGTAGGCCTCGGACACGCGCTGCGCCAGTTCCGAGGCGACGAAAGCCGGACCTGCCAGCCTGCCCGCCTCGACGTGCAGCCAGGCGCCCTCGCAGGCCGCGCGCCAGGGGTCGCGGGTCGCCGCGAGGCGACTGGCGACAATGCCCGACAGCACGTCGCCGCTGCCGCCGACCGAGAGCCAGCTCGTCGCCGAGCGCAGGAAACCGACCCGCCCGTCCGGAGCCGCGATCACGCTGTCGGGCCCCTTCGAGATCACGACCGCGCGCGCCGAGCGGGCAAGCGAGAGCGCCTGTTCGACCTTGGCCTGCTCGGCGAGACCGAAGCTGCGGGCGAGCGACGCCATCTCCCCTGCGTGCGGGGTAAGGACCAACGGGGCGTCGAACCCCGACAAACGTTCGGGTGTCAGCAGCGCGAGCGCATCGGCATCGATCACGCTCGGCCGGCGGGCCGCGAGGACCGTCTCGAGGCGGGCTCGCGCCTTGTCGTCGCGCCCGAGACCGGGTCCGACGACGACCGCGCCGGTTCTGCGGTCCTCGAGCAGCTCGGCCAGCGTTTCACTGCGCAGCACGACGTCGGGCGGCAGGGACGGATGGCTGCGTTCGGTCGACAGCCGCACCGCGCCGGCACCGGCGTGCATCGCCCCCTGGCAGACCAGCTGTGCGGCCCCGCTCATCGGCCCTTCGACGACCAGCACGAGGCCGCGGGTATACTTGTGATCGGTGCGCCCCGGCGCGGGCAAGCTCGGCCGGCCGACCATCTGCGCCGCCCCGGCGACCGGCTCGACACCGATCGGGACCAGGCGGATCTCTCCGATCAGGTCCATCGCCGGCATCAGCGCGTGTGCGGGCTTCCACGCCCCGAGCGCGACTGTGAGATCGTAGCGCGGCAGGCCGTCGTTGAGCGCNGCCCCCGTATCGCTGTCGATTCCACTTGGAACGTCGACCGCGACGCACAGGGCATGCCGTNCTGCCTCGGCACGAAGCTGGGCGAACAGCGGCCCGGAAAGCGGCCGGGTGAGCCCGCTACCGAACAGCGCGTCGACCAGCACGCCCCCGCGCCCCTCAGCCTCGACCTCCCCCCCCCACGACGCGCGAGCCGCCTTCGCCGCGGCGGTACCGGGCTCCACTCGGCGCAACGACCGGTCACCTCGAGCCCCCGGCGGCCCCAGTTCGCGCGCAATCACGTAGCCGTCGCCGCCGTTGTTGCCCGGCCCGCACAGCACGGTCACGGGGCGGCCGGCAGCGATACGGTACACCCAGTCGGCCACGCCCTTCCCGGCACGCTCCATCAGGCTCTCGACGGTCTCTCCGCCGTCGATCAGCGCCTGTTCGGCCGCGCGCATCTGCGCCACGGTGAGGACCTGGATGTCAGGAGTCGTCATCGACCAGGGCCGGATCGAGCCGGTAACGGTCCGAGCCGATCGTCACCTCGAGCCAGTCGCCGCTGCGCAGCACGGCGGGCTCGAGCGTGCCGTCCGCGGCGACGAGACGCCCCTCGGGCATCACCTCGAAGCGACGGAAACCGCCGTCGGCGTGGCGAACGACGAGGACCGGGGTACCGTCGACCGAGAGGCGCTCGGCGGTGCAGTCCGGGGTGAAGCCGAGCGCGCCATTGACGGCGCACTCGACGGCTGCGGAAGGTTCCCGCGACGCGTCGGGGGCTTCGCCCGCGCTTTCCTGCCGCGAACAGGCCGCCAGCACTGCGAGGACGAAAGCGACCGTTCCTGCGCGCCCCAGCAGCCTTCTGCGACGGTCAGATATCGGCGTAGACATGCGTTTCGGCCGCGGCACCCGGATGCGTCACGGCACCCTTATAGGCCGGGCCCACGGTCTGCGCATAGCGCCACAGGGCCCCGGCATTGTAGTCGTGCCCTCGCGGCTTCCATGCCTTGCGCCGCTCGGCCAGCGTGGCCTCGTCGACCTCGAGCTCGATCGTGCCGGCCTCGGCGTCGATCGCGATCATGTCGCCGTCCTCGACCAGCGCGATCGGCCCGCCCTCCGCCGCCTCGGGGCCGACGTGGCCGATGCAGAACCCGCGCGTCGCGCCGGAGAAGCGGCCGTCGGTGATCAGCGCCACCTTCTCGCCCATGCCCTGCCCGTAGAGCGCGGCGGTGGTGGCGAGCATCTCGCGCATGCCCGGACCGCCCTTCGGGCCCTCGTTGCGGATGACGACGACGGCGCCCTCGCGGATCTGGCGCGCCTCGACCGCGGCGAAGGCGTCTTCCTCGCACTCGAACACCTGGGCCGGTCCGCGGAACTGCAGCCGCTTCATGCCGGCGACCTTGACGATCGCCCCGTCGGGCGCGAGCGAGCCGCGCAGCCCGACGACCCCGCCGGTCGGGGTAATCGGCGCCTTCGCGTCGTAGATCACCTTCTGGTCAGGGTTCCAGGTGATCTCCTCGATGTTCTCGCCGAGCGTCTTGCCCGTCACCGTGAGCGGCTCGGGATCGATCAGGCCCGCGGCGAGCAGTGTCTTCATCACCATGTAGACGCCGCCGGCCTCGTGCATGTCCTTCGCGACGTACCTTCCACCCGGTTTCAGGTCAGCGATGTAAGGCGTTGACTTGAATATCTCAGCGACGTCGAAAAGGTCGAACTCGATGCCGCACTCGTGCGCCATGGCCGGCAGGTGCAGCGCGCCATTGGTGGAGCCGCCCGTCGCCGCAACGACGCGAGCCGCGTTCTCGAAGGCGGCGCGTGTACAGATGTCGCGCGGGCGCAGGTTGCGTTCGAGCAGCGCCATCACCTGCCGCCCCGCCGCCCGGGCGATCTCTTCGCGCGACTTGTAGGGAGCCGGAGCCATATTGCTGTTGGGTAACGACAACCCTATCGCCTCGCCGACGCAGGCCATGGTGTTGGCGGTGTACTGACCACCGCACGCGCCGTGCCCGGGGCAGGCGGCCTTCTCGATCGCCGACACTTCCGACAGCGGACAGGCGCCCGAGCTCCAGCGGCCGACGACTTCGAATACGTCCTGGACCGTCAGGTCGCGGTCCTGGTAGCGACCCGGCAGGATCGAACCGCCGTAGACGAAGATCGACGGCACGTTGAGCCGCAGCATGGCCATCATCATGCCCGGCAGGCTCTTGTCGCACCCGGCGAAGCCGACGATCGCGTCGTAACAGTGCCCGCGGACCGAGAGCTCGATCGAGTCCGCGATCACTTCCCGGCTGACGAGGCTCGAACGCATGCCCTGGTGGCCCATCGCGATGCCGTCGGTCACGGTGATGGTGTTGAACCGCCGTGGCGTACCTCCACCTTCCTTCACGCCCTCGCGGCAGATGTCGGCCTGGAAGTCGAGCGCGGTGTTGCAGGGTGCACTGTCGTTGCCAGCCGAGACGACCGCGACGAACGGTCGGGCAATGTCCTCCTCGGTCATGCCCATCGCGTAGTAGTAGCTGCGCTGCGGCGCCTTTTCAGGGCCGACCGAAACGTGGCGGCTGGGCAGGCGGGACTTGTCGAAACGGTGAGTCATCGGGCTTCCACAGGCATGAATGTTACATGGCCCGCGCCTTCGCGGGGTTGGCGGCGCGGGTCAAGGACTGCTTTCGTCGACCGTGCGGCCGGCGCTAGAGCGCGATCGCCACGGCATTCGCGATTCGTACCAGCCGCTCGGCCCAGAGCGCCTGCCCTTCCGCTCCTGCGATCTGGTCTTGCCGGACCTCGACGCCGAGGTAGGGACGCCCCTCCGCCTCGGCATGCCGGTTCATGGACGCATTGAGCAGGGTGCCCGAATAGGGCTGCTGGTCGCCGACCACGAGCCCCTCGGCCTCGAGGAGCGGAATGGCGAGCCGCGCGGCGCGATCGTCGGTGTTGTAGAGGACGCCGACGTGCCATGGACGAGCCTCTTCGGGCTGACTCTTGAGACTCGGTGTAAAGCTGTGCAGCGACAGGATCAGCGCCGGAGGCGCTGCGTCGAGCAGCGCCGCGAGCGCTTCATGATAGGGGCGATGGAAGCGCGCCAGGCGTTCTTCGCGCCCCTCGATGTCGAACAGGTTGCCGGGAATCGCATACCCGTCACTCGAGTGCGGGATTACCGCGGGAGCCTCCTCCTCGCGGTTGAAGTCGCACACCAGCCGGCTGACGTTGCCGAGAAAGGCGGCGATGCCCNGGGTCCGGGCCATGCGGGCCGCCACCTCGGCGACGCCGATGTCGATCGCGACATGTTCGGTCAGCAGCGCGGGATCGATCCCGAGGTCGATGTCAGCCGGAACGCGATTCGAGGCATGGTCGGACACGACGAGGATTCCGCCGAAACGCGGTTCGCCCACGATGCGGTAGGCCTCGAATTCGATTTCAGAACTCATCTCAAGTTGCCCTGCATCTGCCACCACCCCGGATGTGAAGAAGCCAGCTCTTCTGCGGCCTTGCGCATGACGTCATGACGCCGGAACAGGGCGAAGCAGGTCGCACCCGAGCCGCTCATCCTCACGAAGTTCGCCCCGGTTTCGCGCAGGGCCTCCAGCACTTCGCCGACGGTGGGACAGAGCGCGATCGCCGCGCGCTCGAGATCGTTGCGTCCTTCAGCAGCGATCACCGAGGCAGGGCCCGACGGAAGCGGACCGCGGTCCTCTCCGTCCCAGGCCGCGAAGACCGGCCCGGTCGACAGCGGCACGCGCGGATTGACCAGCAACACACCGGCTCCTGCGAGGTCGTTCTCGGCCGGTTCGAGCTCCGTGCCCGTGCCGCGCCCGATGCAGGCGACGCTTTCNACACAGGCCGGTACATCCGCCCCCAGCCGGGCCGCGCGATCGCGCCACTCGTCGGGCAGGCCGTGGGCGGCCTGCACGAGACGGAACACCGCGCCGGCGTCGGCCGAGCCTCCACCGAGGCCGGCCGCGACGGGCAACGCCTTGTCCAGCGTGATCGCAAGGCCGTCGCGGCGCGGCAGGACGGCGAGCGCTTCCATAACGAGATTATCAAACGGATCAGATAGTTGATCGGCAAATTCGCCGACTACCCGCAGCTCGTCACGGTCCGCTTTGTGGGCCGTCAGCCTGTCGCCCGCGTCGACGAAAGCGAACAGCGTCTCGAGTTCGTGATAGCCGTCAGGGCGACGGCGCCTGACATGCAGGGCGAGATTGATCTTGGCGTAAGCGGTCTCGGCGAGCATTGGTCGAGGCTTAGCGGCAGCCGCACCTCTTGCGCTACGACAATATGGGCGAGGTCTCGCGTTCGTATTCCGCCAGGAAAGGCTCCAGCCACGGCTTGTAGGGCTGCGCCGACCCTATGGCCGCGCGGTTGATCGGCCGGCGCACCTGCATGACGCTCGACGTCGCTACCACCCGGCGATTCTCGTGCGGCGCGAAGACCTGCGGCTCTTCATCGAGATGGCAGTGCGCGAGGATCCGACGAATCCACGTCTCGGGATCGGACACCAGACCCTCGTACGGGACTGTCAGCAGCCGATCGCCGAGAATCGCCTGCCAGCGCGCGAGCAACGCATCCTCGATCCGGAAGTGGAAGGCGAGGTCCTCGAGGTCGTAGCTCCACGGGAAGTTGCCGAGGAAGAACGTCTTGAAGCACGACCACGCGCAGTCGAGCGGATCCCGGCGCAGCCAGATGAGGGGCGCCTCGGGCAGGATTGCGGCGGCAATCCCGAGCACGCGGCCGTTGCCGACGGTCTTGTCGACCACGCGTCCCTTTCCGGGGAACCGCTCCTCCATCCAGTGTCGCCAGAGCCGCGCAGCTTCGACGATACCGCACTTCCCGAGGTACGCCTCGAGCGCCGCCCNCGAAAGGCCGCGAATGTCCTTCACGAACAGCCCGAGGCGATTGATCTCCGCTCCGTCGCCGACGGCGCTGTGAGACGTCAGGATCTGCTGCACCAGGGACGTGCCCGACCTCGGCAGGCCGGTCACGAAGATGGTGCCGCTCGTGTCTTCCGTCTGCCGGCCCGCGATCGCGCCAAGGCTCTCGGGAGTGTACCCTTCGACCGCTTCGTGGGCGATCTTGAGGTCCCGCTCGCGATCATACGGTCGTGTCGAGCGGATATGCCTGCCGGCTTCGGCATACGCTTCGAAGGCCCGTGCGCGCTCCCCCAGATCCTCGTAGGCCTTGCCCAGGGCGAAGCCGTAGACTCCGCGGGTGGCGGGATCCGCGGACTCGACCGCCCGCCTGGCGCCCAGCAACAGCCTCACGAGCTCGGGCTCGGAGGCGAAATCGACCAGCTTCGCCAGCGTTTGCCAGGTCGGGGCCGACGTCGGCCGCATGCGCACTGCGCGCTCGAGCAAGCTGCGCGCCCCCTCGACATCGCCTTTATGCAAGGCGGCCGTGCCCTTGCTGTGCGCGAGCGACACCGGATCGGACCCGGCAGCGGGAAGCGCGTCCATGACCGCGTAGCACTCATTCCATGCGCCGATGTGAGCGAGCAGTCCGGCCGTGCGATGCGCTGCAACTGTGGGATCGCGGGCGCTGCTTTCAAACAGCGCGATGGCGGCTCGAGCCAGCGTCACTTCGCCGTTGTCGGCGGCAATGTAGGCAATCTGCTCCCACTGGTTTCCAAGCGGTGCCCGGCACTCGACGAGCTGGCGGATGGCAAGCACGGTCTGCGCGCGATCGCCCTGCCCCAGCGCACGCTGGAGCCGGTCGACAAGGGCAACCGACGCGGACAGTCCAGTGCCGGGCGTGCCGTCGGTCCCGAAAGGCTTGGACAAAGCTAAACCATTATTTCGTCTTGAATGTTCGGACGCAGAGAGGCGATCCGGCGCGGTGCCGCAACGGACAAAGTGTAGCAAATTGTCTCATCTGAAACGGAAATTGTCGCAGGCTGCGAAGAATCCTGCTTGAAGTCGTTAGCAAAGCAAGCATAATCGTCCGCTGGAGAGGATGCCCCACCNCCCGAATAATCATCGGGGGTGGGTTCGACAGGGGGATTTGGGTGCCCATGGCGACCCGGGACTCCGCGCGAAAGGAAGGCGCGACCCCAATTCACATTCAAGCGCAGTTCCTGCGTGACCAGCCAGCGTTCACGCCGGAAGGGCCGATGTCGGGCTTCGCCATCGCTCCCGAGCCGGTGATACCGGTGCCGGGCGCAGCCAGCGGGCGAAAGGGGACCTGGTGCGACGACGATCTCGCACGTGCCATCGGCGCAGCGAAGGAGGCCAGCCTCACGTCCTACCGAGTGGAGATCGCCCCCGACGGGACGATTTCGATCGTGGTCGGCTATCCGGNCGGTGGCGAAGGCGAGCCTTTCGACACGGATCTGTAGCCCGCGTCCTTGCCGGAAGACGCCCTCCTCCNTCGGGGGGATGGACCTGAAACTCGTCGGGGAACGCCGTTTGCCGCGATCCGCGCGGGTCAGTACCGATCGCCGGACTTGTTCCTCACCAACGATGTCATGCTTGCACCAGGTCGGCGTAAGCGTCGACGAAGGGCTGGAGAAACGCGCGATACGGCTCGGCGGCGCCGACCGCGGCGCGGTTGATCGGCCGGCGGACCTGCATGACGCTCGACGTGGTCACCGCGCGGCGGTTCTCGTGCGGCGAGAACGCTTCCGGCTCTTCGCTCAGCTGGCAATGCGCGAGGATGCGGCGGATCCAGCCGGCCGAATCGGCGACGAGGCCCTCGTAAGGTACGACCAGCACGCGATCGCCGAGAATGTCCTGCCAGCGGGCCAGCAGCTCGTCCTCGAGCCTGAAGTGATGGGCGATGTCGGCCAGGTCGTAACTCCACGATACGCCGGCGAGGAAATGCGTCCTGAAGCAGGACCACGCGCAGTCGAGCGGATCGCGCTTGAGCCAGACGATCGGCGCTTCGGGCAACAGCGCAGCGGCGAGGCCGAGATAGCGGCTGGTGTCGGTAGATTTGTCGACGATGCGGCCGCCTCCCGGGAAGCGCTCGGCGAGCCAGTGGTTCCAGACCTGCGCCGCCTCGTCGGGACCGCGAGATTCGAGATATCTGGCCAGCGCCGGCCGCGACGTGCCGCCGATTTCGCGCGCGAGCATGCGCAACCGATTGATCTCGCCCCCGTCGCTGACCTCGCTATGACTCGTAAGGATCTGCTCGACCAGCGTCGTGCCCGATCGCGGCAGGCCGGTGACGAAGATTGTCCGGCCGGTCGGCTCGGTCTGTGCACGCGCAATGGACTCTATGGCCCGAGCATCGTAGCCGCGAACGGCCTCGGNCGCATCGGCAGCGTCGCGCGCGGCATCGTACCCGCCTTCGGCGCGCTTGATCTCGGCGCCTCGAGCGAAGGCCGCGAAGGCCTGCGCAGTTTCGCCAAGGTCGGCGTAGGCCTTCCCCAGGGCGTAGAAGTAGACCGCCCGCGTGGCCGGTGGCGCGGCTTCCATCGCCCGGCCGACCTCGACGATCCACTCCATCATCCGCGGCTCGCGGGCGAAATCCACCAGTGTCGACAGCGGCAACCAGGCGTGCCCGAGATCGGGACGCAGGCGCGCTGCGCGCTCGAGCCGTTCACGCGCCTCGTCCGTCTCGCCGAGGAACAGCGCCGCTGCACCGCGACTGTAGGCGTTGGCTGCGGGATCGGGGACGTCTTCGGGCAGATCCCGGAGAATGGCATAGGCCTGCCTGAGAGCCCTGCCCTGGGCGAGAAGTGCCGCCTGATGGTAACGGGCCCGCGGGTCGTTGCCGGTCGCCTCGACGTAGAGGGCCATCGCATCGCGCGACAGTCCGAGCTCGCCGTGATCGGCGGCGATGCAGGCAAGCTGCTGCCACTGCGGGCCCATGGGGGCGC
>Ga0065721_10004745_pt1 | contig 26396 bp, 17 predicted proteins | sample Mesricmetagenome_FD_59108 | JGI IMG/M metagenome (GOLD analysis project Ga0065721, IMG submission 59108) | Mesophilic microbial community from rice straw/compost enrichment Sample: eDNA_1 v2 (version 2) | ecosystem: Engineered > Solid waste > Grass > Composting > Bioreactor | place: USA: Davis... | reverse complement strand
GTTCTTTGTGACGCTGGTGCTCAACGAGATGATTTCGTGGATGCGCGCTCAGCCGGGGACCAGCAGCCTGCGTGCGCTGCTGTATATGGATGAACTCTTCGGCTATCTCCCCCCGACAGCCAATCCTCCGTCGAAGACTCCGCTCCTGACGCTGTTGAAGCAGGCCCGTGCTTACGGGGTCGGGCTTGTTCTGGCGACGCAGAACCCGGTCGATATCGACTACAAGGCACTGTCAAACGCCGGGACATGGTTCCTCGGACGGTTGCAGACGGAACGGGACAAGGCACGTGTCCTTGATGGCTTGCAGGGAGCGAGTGAAGCTGCCGGGGTGGCGTTTGATCGCCAGAAGACAGAGTCAATCCTTTCGGGATTGAAGAATCGGGTCTTTCTCATGAACAACGTTCATGATGACCATCCGGTTGTCTTTCAGTGTCGATGGGCCTTGTCCTATCTGCGCGGTCCGCTGACGCGAGAACAGATTCGGACACTGACCGCTCCATTCAAGTCGACGCTCACGTTCCCATCGGGAAGTGCGGCCGCAGCGGCCGGAGCAGCCAGTTCGTCTTCGGAAGGAGTCTTTTCCACCACTCCGCCGGTGCTCCCGCCTGAAATCACCCAGCATTATCTCCCCGTCTCTCGGAGCGTGGGGGCCAGCACACCCATTGTTTATCGTCCCGCTCTTCTGGCATCGGCACGGCTTCACTACGTCGATGCGAAATCGAAAGTGGACTACTGGAAGAATGAGACCTGGGTCGTTTCGGTCCCGGAAGAGGGGGTTTCCAAAGAGCCGTGGGATGAAGCGGATTTACTGAACGGGACCCTCCCGACTGAACCTGCGGTCCCGTCAGCGATGTATTCTGACTTGCCTGCCGAGTGTCTGAGAGTGACGACATTTCGCTCGCTGGCAACGTCATTCAAGAATTATCTGTATCGGACACAGACTCTGACACTCAGTTACTGTGATGACTTGAAGCTCTATTCGTCCCCAACAGAGAAGGAATCGGAGTTCCGGGCCAAGCTGGATCTTCAGGCCCGGGAACGTCGGGATCTGGAGATGGAGAAGCTCCGACAGAAACACGAGGAGGCGTTGAAGAAGTATCAGGAACGTCTTCGGAAAGCAGATCAGAGAGTCGAAACGGAGAGGCAGCAGGCGAATTCCGCCACAATGACGGCAGCGATGACGTTTGGGGCATCCGTTCTTGGGGCCCTCTTTGGTCGGAAGAAGCTCTCTGCAACCACAATGAATCGTGCGGCCACGAGTGTCCGCGCTGCGGGGCGAGTCGTCGAACAGCGTGGAGACATCAAACGGGCTGAGGAGACTCGCCAGCAGATTGAACAGGAAATGCAGTCGGTCGACCGTCAGTTTCAGGAGGAACTTGATGCCTTGAAGGCCCGGCTCAGTGAAAACAACCTCAACATTGAACCGTACGAAATTCGCCCGCGAAAATCAGACCTGACTGTGGATGAAGTCGGTCTGTTGTGGCTCCCATTTGCGAAAACATCTGGCGGACGGCTCGAACCTGCGTTTGATGAGAGCTGGATGACCCGGATCGAGTGAACGTTCCAAAGGAGGTTCCCGTCACGGGCAAAGGGGGGCTTGCGGCCTGTCTGTTCGCTTCAACGGGAGAATGGTCCCGTCGGTCCTTCAAACGAAAGTTCTTCGACCTGATTGTCATCGAAGAACGCGGGGATCGACGGGAGATGAAGCTCTTTCGACCAGACCCGCTCAGAGGTGCGGGGGCCTCGCTGTTCCTTCGGCACAGATCTGGTCGCCACCGTACGAGTCGACTGTGTCGGGTCTTCCCGGTGAGGAAAGATCTGAGTCGTCTTGCGCCGGGGAAGAAGGTCGACACCAAACCACGGCATCGGGGAATCGCTGGACATGGAGAACCAGCTGCGCCCGACTTCGCATCCCACTCCGTTCATTGTGATGAAGAAGAGGAGAGAGAGCGTGAGGAGTCGGTGACGGGGGCTTCGATCAGGATTCATTTCAGACAGGAACTCAAGTCGCATCGTGCGGCTCTTCTGGATGGGTTCAGTCCGTTGTTTTAATGACCAGTGTTGTTCTGTCAGACCAGTGAAGGGGGAACATCCTGTTCCCGGGGGTGTGAAGGAGTTTCCTTTCCGGTAAGGGAGATCGGGAGAGGGTGGTTAGTCGTCCCCTCCGTGTTCGATCTGAGGAGGAAGCCCGTGGCTCCGGGAGAGTGGATTCAATGGACGAATAGTGGTGCAGCCGGAAACGGCACTCAGGACAATTCCCCCAAGCATCAACAAAAGGAGGCTCCCTGTCATCAGGGAACTCGAGGTGTGCGGTCGTCGAGCACATGAACGGGAATGCGAACTGCCAGGTGCAGTGGTCGCAGCGGGCGTCCCGTTATCCCTCATCCGTGAGGAATTGTTTGAATGGAATTCCATTTCCGCCTCCTGCGGAAGGATGTGTACATCAAGGTCATTCACAACATGAGGAATTCTCATGCCGCAATGTTTCTGGACCGGGATTTGAAATCGATTGTGCTGGAATCGACCAGACGGGGGGAAATGTCGTTGTGGGTTGGAAACAAATGGGATCCGGCGGGACCTGAAGCGGGCTGCCACACGGTTGGGGGCCGTGGGGACGGGGACAACTGTCCGACCCGGTCGCTCCGATCTCCCAATTCCCTGAGTTTGTTCGAACGAACAGACCTCAGGACTCGTCGACGCTGCGAAAAATAGCGGTCATGGCGAGTTCCCGAAAGATCAGTTTTGGCGTTTCGCCTGTGACAAGGACCGGATCGGCGAATTCGCTTACAGTCTCAGTTAATCCCCGGTCAAAGCTGTAGACGTCTGTTCATGCTGAAGAGAGGGACGAGGTGAACAGACGGACTGCTCAAGACGTGTTCGCCCGGAATACCATCCGATTTGGCAGCTGGCGATTCCGGTTTCCCTCAAAACTCACTCTGCGGTTTGAAAATACGTCGCTGATTCGAGAAATTGGGGTCTTTGCCGAATTCTGTCAGCGGGGCAGTCCTCCGGTCCCTCTCGATGTTTCCCCAGTTGCTCANTTCCCCACATCGGGGCGTGAGTCTCAAGTAAAATGATGCCGTCATCACTCCCGACCGTTGTNCTTGCCAGTCGTAACCAGAAGAAAAGCCTTGAGATCCGTCAGCTTNTNGCCCCCTATGGAATTCCGCTGGTGAGTGTCGCGGATTTCCCGGAGGCGACCGAAGTTGAGGAGTCCGGGACCTCTTTCCGGGAAAATGCAGAGTTAAAAGCGTCGCAGGTGGCGAAGCAGACCGGACACTGGGCCATCGGAGAAGACAGCGGGCTTCAGGTCGATGCACTCAACGGAGCGCCCGGAATTTATTCCGCCCGGTTCGCGGGAGAAGGGGCAACCGATGAGCTCAATAACCGGAAGCTGATCGATGAGCTGAAGAATGTCCCCGAAGAGCGTCGGGGGGCAGGGTATGTCTGTCACGTCGCTGTTGCAGCCCCCGATGGCACGATCCGGCTCAATGTGGAAGCGACGTGCCGCGGACGGATTGCCCACGAAGCACGCGGGAACAACGGATTTGGTTATGACCCTTTTTTTCTGATTCGAGAGTATCACCGGACGTTCGGAGAACTCCCCTCTGTGGTGAAACAGCATCTCAGCCATCGAGCCCGTGCCTTTGAGCGATTGATTCCGCAGCTGCTGAAGCTCCTGACTCAGGAATCGAGTGCCGGTTGATTGTCGGCGTTTTTACGACGAGCGGGGGCCATCCAGTGGCCACAGGTGTCTAGGGGCCTGTCACTCGCTATCTTGAAATTCACTCAAGTTGTTCCGGGCAGGAAATCGGCGGCATGGCGATTACGATCATCGGGTATCGGGGAACGGGAAAAACAACCGTCGGGGCCTTGCTGGCTCAGCGGCTGGGCTGGTCGTTTGTCGATACCGATCCGGAGGTCGAGCGGCTCGCAGGGAAGTCGATCGCCGAAATTTTTGCAGAGCATGGCGAACCACATTTTCGTCATCTTGAAACCAGCGTGCTCAGCGAGCAGCTGGCCCGGGGGCAGATTGTTGTCTCGACCGGGGGAGGGGCGATCCTCTCCGACTCCAATCGCGAGGCCATGAAGCAGGCGGGGCCGGTTGTCTGGCTGACGGCTGATGTCCATGTCATTGCCGATCGCATCAGTCGCGATCCGGCATCGCAATCCCGACGTCCGTCGCTGAGCGGGAGCGATCCGGTTTCCGAGATTCAGGAGGTTCTCTCGCGGAGATTGTCCTTGTACAACGATGCGGCCGGGATCATCGTCGCGACAGATCACCGCACACCCGATTCCATTGTGGATGAGATTATGATCCGTCTTCCGGAGTCAACACTTTCGGCGAGATGAGGTCCGGGGCATGACCTTCCGTCCAGTTTGCGGCATTGAATTAACATCATTGATCATCTTGAGCTGATTGGCCTGACATGCTTGCGGTCGATGCGGTGACTTATCTTCGAATGGATCTGCCGCCCTGGATCGTCCTGACCTATCTTTTTGTGATCGGGGCCATCGTCGGGAGCTTTCTGAATGTCTGTGTCTATCGGATTCCGACTCAGGAACGGTTCTGGGATCAGTTGAAATCCCTTTCCAATCGTCCGTCCCACTGTCCTCGCTGCCAGACGAATATTCTCTGGTATGACAACGTGCCCATTATCGGGTGGTTACGTCTGGGGGGACGCTGTCGCGCCTGCCGAATGCGGATTTCTCCCCGGTATCCGCTGATTGAGTTTCTCAACGGGTGTCTGTGGGTCCTTGTGTACTGGCGGGAAGTCCCAATGGGGATGTCAGCCACACTTCAGGAAAGCTGTCTGTACACGGATCTGGGACCGCAGAACTATCCCGGACTCGGGGGATTGTCTCCTGAGTGGTTTGTGGTGCTACGGTTTTTATTCCACATCGTGCTGGTGGAAGCCTTGCTGGTGGCGTCGCTGATCGACTTTGACCTGACCATCATTCCGGACGGAGCCACTCTCCCCGCAATGTTCTTTGCCATCGTTGCCAGCACTGCGATTGCACGGACCCATCTGGTTCCTGTCTGGTTTCAAAGCCCGAATATGGAGCAGTCGTTTGGGTTGATTCTCCCTGACTGGGTGCACCCCTTTCTTCGGGGAGGGCAGGTTCCGGAGTGGGTGACTCAATATCCCCATCTGCACGGATTTGTTGTCAGTATGGTCGGACTTCTGGTGGGGGGAGGAATCGTCTGGGCCGTCCGCCTGATGGGGTTCTGGATTCTTCGTCAGGAAGCAATGGGATTCGGGGATGTGATCCTGATGGCGATGATTGGGGCGTTTATCGGCTGGCAGGCGAGCATTATTGCCTTCTTCATCGCGCCGATGTGCGCCATTGTTGTTGTCTTCTGGACGTATGTTGTCAACGTCGTCAATCGTCTGTTTGGACGGCGCGATCCCTTCGCACGAATGATTCCGTATGGCCCCTATCTGAGTCTGGGAACGTTGCTGACGATTCTGTTCTGGAAACCGATCTTCAGCGGGACTCGCCACTTCTTTGAAATGGGTGTTCTCCTGATCCCGCTGGTGATCGTGATGGGGGTGACATTTGCCATGTCACTCCTGATTATCCAGCTCCTGAAGCGGCTGTTGGGGATTTCTGCGGGGGGTGATGACGTGACCGTCCTGTGGCGCCCTGCAGACCAGACCTGGTTCTTTAAGGGAGAGCACGTGAATCGACATACCTGTCGATGGAAGACGAACGACTGGGATGGTCTCCCGGCAGCCCACGGAACGATTCACGAGGAGCGATGGAGAAACGGCCCCCAGGGAAAACCGTGGGGGCCGCGAAAGCGTGGACTTCGTGAGTGATCAAAAAACGAGGATGTGGTTACAGGCCGCTTTGCATCCCCTGTGCGCTGGCGCCAATCATGACGCTCAACTTGGCGATGCCAACAATCTGTTCCACGGGAATTCGCAGTTCGAAGTTGGCGCGATTCGGAACTGACCCAGCAGCAACTCCGATATAACTCGGCTGCAGGCCTAGACTGTCCACCATCTGCTTGTTGATCGGAAGTGGGAATCCTTCTACCTGGGAAGCGGTTTTCAGTCCTTTCCCGATCAGTCCCGCCAGATCGACGAACTGATAGAAATTCGCCTGAGGCATGAGGCCTTCTCGATACTTCACCAGATTATTGGTGCGTGTTCCGTCGAGCGCCTTGAGAAGGTCCTTCATGGCCTTTTCCCCCCCGCCGACAGTCTGGGCGTAGGTGTCCTTTCGGTAAACCGTACGAGACTCCATTCCCGACTCGCCGAACATGACGTTCTGGATCAGGGTCTGAATCCCGCCCGGGTCGGACTCGGGGCTAATTTCCTGTTTTATGGTGACCACATCGGCTTTCTCGTTCCCATATGTTTCGGCATCAACCTGAATCGTTGCTGTCTGCTTGAACGCTTTGGAATCGAAGGTCGACATCGCATTGGAAATCTCCCGAAACGCTGTCTTCACGATATCGATCGGCTGAGCTTCCATCAGACTGTAACCCCGGAATGCTCCGACTGGGGATTCTGCGATATCGAATGCTCCGACCAGTCTTCCGAACGACACCGGTTCCAGTTTCTTCGTTGCCGCCTCGATGTTTTCAGCCGCAGCCTTGTCTTCGGTCATTCCTGCTGTGAGCTTCATCCCCCATTGGGTCAGGTCTTTCAGATCGACGCTCAATCCGTAGTAATACGGAAGATTTGCGGGGAGCTTGTTCAGCTGCGGCATCTCGCTGGTCGGGTTCTTTGCCAGCAGCTTTGAAGCGGCAGAATCCGTGGCAAATGCGACTGTCGATCGGACGAAGACATCCGTATCTGACAGACTGATCGAAATGACGCTGTTCTCGCTGTCTTCCAGTCCCTGAAAGAATCCTTCCGCAATCGTGCCGTACATTTCGACAATTACGTTCATGTCGATGCCGGACTGCGGCTGGGCGAAGCGAAGCTGATTCAGCCCTTCGAGAACCTTGTCCTTGAATAGCTCAATCTGCTCATCGTAAACCTGAGAGAGATGATCGACATTCACATAGACACTCAGGTCCCCGGTGGTGAGTGCCTTTGTCGTTGTCTCGTCCATTTTCCGTGCGGTGGAGAGAGCGGACGGTCCCGTCGGGATTTCTTCTCCATCGGTGTAAAGGACCATTCGCCCTTCCACTTTTGTTTTCATTCGTGGCCCAAGGGCACTGACGAGGTCTTCCGTTCGGAGTGCGGGAATAGCGAAGACAACCAGGGGAGCTTTCCCTTCTTCCTGAAAATAGACTCCGGCATACCAGTCCCGTGACTGGTCGACTCCAGTGAGGCCGGGATTGGAAATCAGCGCTCCCAGAGCCGCAGCCCCTTGAGCTTCGAGAAGGTCTCCAGCTCCCGGCTGAACCTTGTTCACCAGCTTGACCACCTTGGTCACGGCCTGATCCGGCTCCCGAAGCCGAATGATCAGGTCGACATCTCCGGTGTAAAGTTCAAGCGGATTCTCTTGTGCGTTCGCTGAGACGGCAGAGCAGAACAGCAAGACGGCACATAATACTCTCCAGACTCCACGACGCATTTCTTCGACTCCTTCAGGTAACGTCACATGGAAAACCACGGCGAACGGTTGCTATGTAACGAAATTGTGGACAGAAGTGCAAACCCGGTTGAGGCAAGATATGACTTGTCAGTGACTGCTTCTCTTGCGAATGGATGATGACTTGTTCGAACGAACTGATTCCCACGTTCAGCCAGTCTGAAGATGACAGCAAACTCCCCTTGGAGGCTCCTCAACTCATGTTTTGTGTTGTGTTTGGCGCGCAGACCGGGAAATTTGCGTCTGTGGGGCATCCGGTCCATTGCGTGAGATTTCCTGTCTCACCTATCCTGATGTCCCCTTGGGGGCTGTAGCTCAATCGGTTAGAGCGTCGGACTCATAATCCGCCGGTTCTGGGTTCAAGTCCCAGCGGCCCCAATTGCTCGGAACGCTCTCTTTTCCTGTCTGGCAAGGCATTTCGGCTCGAAGTCCGATCGCAGGGAATGTTGGCACCGAGTTGAAGCAAGGCACTTATTCAGACCATTGGGGTGTCCGTTTTTCAAGAAACGCAGCGATTCCTTCCTGAGCATCCGGCATGGTAGCGTTGCTGGTCATGATGTCGACTGCACGCGTGTAGGCAGTTGACTCGTCCAGATTGAGCTGCTGGTAGAATTCTCGCTTTCCGAGAGCGATCACCTGCCGGCTGGAGGTGAGGATGGCATCGGTATACTGTTTGATGGTCTCGTCGAGCTGATCTTCCGGGACCACGGCGTTTACGAGACCCGCCATGAGGGCTTTCTGGGCACTGATCGGACGCCCCGTCAGCAGCATCTCCATGGCGATCTTCGGAGGAACGTTCCGGACCAGCGGGACCATTGGTGTCGTGCAGAAGAGACCGATCTTCACTCCGGGGGTCGCAAACTGCGCCGTCTCACTGGCAACAGCAAGATCACAGGCAGCGACCAGTTGGCACCCCGCTGCGGTCGCGAATCCCTGAACCCTTGCAATGACAGGTTGGGGCAATTGACGGATTCGCTGCATGACGCGCGAACAGGTTGAAAAGAGCTGGTGATATTCTTCGGCGGATCGGTTCCGCATCTCTCCCAGATCGTGACCGGAGGAAAAGACCGCTCCCGTCGACGCGAGAATGACCACACGCACGGAGGGATCATCTGCGAGTTTCGTCAGCTCCTGTTCCAGTTCGTTCAGAAGGGACTGGGACAGGGCATGTCGTCTGGCAGGGCGGTTCAGTGTCAGAGTGGCAATGCCATTGTCGATGCTGACAGTCAGTTCTCCGGGTTGAGTCATCGGATGGCTTTCTTTCGGAGCGGGGATGCGCTGGAATCAGGAGACTTGAACAATCACTTCCACGGAAAGTCTCGGCCGGAGAGCAGTTCATAAGCCTCGATGTATTTCTCTCTTGTTTTAATGACGACCTCTTCCGGGGGAGTGGGAGGAGGACTGTTCTTGTCCCATCCGGTCGATTCCAGCCAGTCCCGGACGAACTGCTTGTCGAAGGAGGGTTGCCCCTTTCCGGGTTGGTATTGATCGGCAGGCCAGAATCGGGAGCTGTCCGGGGTCAGGACCTCGTCTATGAGGATGATTTCGTCCTCCACCAGTCCGAATTCGAATTTCGTATCCGCAATGATAATGCCGCGCGTCAGGGCATAATCGGCCGCAGTCTGATAGATGTGCAGGCTGAGAGTCCGAAGATCTTCTGCCAGTTCGGCGCCAATTTTCTGCTGCATTTCTAGAAACGAAATGTTCTCATCGTGTCCGGTTTCTGCTTTGGTGGCAGGAGTAAAGATCGGTTCCGGGAGACGGTCACTCTCCTTCAGACCGGCCGGGAGGCTGATTCCAGTCACCTGCCCGGACTTCTGGTATTCCTTCCAGCCTGACCCGGAGAGGTAGCCGCGGACGACGCATTCAATGGGGACCACGTTTGTCTTTCGGACTACCATCGACCGTCCCTGCAGGGATTCAATATCAGTCCCCGGCGGCAGGGGAAGCTCGGTCACATCCAGACTCAGAAGGTGATCGTTGACTTTCAGCCGTTCGAACCAGAACTGGCTGCACTGGGTCAGGACCCGCCCCTTGTCAGGAATTCCGGTCGGGAGAATCCAGTCAAACGCGCTGATGCGGTCGCTTGCAACGAGCAGAAGTCGGTTGCCGAAGTCATAAACATCACGGACCTTGCCGCGACGAACCGGGATACCGGGAAGATGAGATTCCACAAACGCCTGCATGGTGTCTTCTGCCTGATCACAACGAATGGAGACTTGGGCAATTTGCAGCCGTCCGGTGAAAGAGTCTCCTCGATGACGGGAAGTTTAGCATCTGGGGAATTGCATGTCCCGCCATCAAAATCCTCTTGTCAGACGGAGAAACGGGCGGGTAGAATCGCAAGCCCTTCCTGCTCGATGACAGAGGAAATTCTCTCCTCTGCCGATTGGCTTATCGACGAGATTGCTGGAATTGTCTAGAATCCGGCAACTTTGATGAATTGTGTTTGCTACGGAAATCGGTGCGCGACCAGATTCGCGTGGACCCTGTTCTATTGAGGAGTATGGAGAGCATGAAGAAGTTTCTTGCAATGGCACTGGCAGTGACCATGTTGAGCAGCCTGGCCCTCGCGGACGGTCTGGAAGTGGGCGCTCCGGTGAATGCATTTTACGTCAAGGACGTTACTGGTCCTGCTGCCGGCACCAAGCTGTGCTACCGATGCCGGTTCGGCAATCGTCCCGTGGTCAGCATCTTCACCCGCAATGTCAATGGTGAAGTTGCCACCCTGATCAGCGAAGTCGACAACGTTGTCGGTGCCAATCAGTCCAAGGATATGAAGGCATTCGTCGTTCTGCTGAGCGATGAGCCGGAAGCTAAAGAAGGCGAACTGAAGAAGGTGGCCGCTGAAGCCAAGGTCAGCAACACCCCGCTGACAACCTTCGATGGCCAGACTGGCCCTCGCGACTACAAGATTGCTCAGGATGCAGAAGTGACCGTCATGATGTGGGTCAACGGCAAGCTCAAGGTCAACGAAGCATTCAAGGCTGGTGAACTGACCAAAGACAAGATTCCTGCGATCGTCAGCAAGACCTCGTCCATCCTGAACTAGTTTCAGGCGACAGGGTGTAAGTGAATGCTGCGGCAGATTTGCCCTGATTGAAAATGAACCATGCCCGATACTTTCTCGAAGTATCGGGCTTTTTTCATGTTGGAGCGTCTAAAATTCAGTGGGGACTTCTCATCCTGTTCCAGGAACGGGTAAATTAAGTGATGCACGATTTCGAGTGTTCACGTCAGGACCATCTCATGATGACTGAACTTTCCCACGGAGGTGAAAGCAACCGACCCGGTTGTGCGGGGCCGGATGTCCATCGCTACTCAGGACGCTGTCCGGGACCATGGAAACTGTCGATTGGGCCTCGATGTCGACTGTGGCTGATCGTGATCAGTGGCTTGTTGCTTTCCTCTCTGAATGCACAGGCCCAGTTTGAGCCTCCGCTGTTTCCTCCTTCGGGAGATGATCCTGCAGCTCCGCTTGTCGAGGACTTATTTCGACATCTGCCGAAGAATCCACTTACTCAGGCCAGTGCGTCCCGAGCCATCAGTGCCATTCAGGCGGGGGACGTCACCTCAGGGTTGGAAGCGCTTCAGGAGATTCTTGATCAGGACAGCGACTTTTTTATCAGCGAACCCGGGAGCCCTCCGCATTCCCTGTTCGATGGACTTGAAGAGGTCATTCGAAGCCATCGGGACGAATACGAACGTTTGTTCGGTCCGACAGCCACCCAGATGCTCAATCAGGCATTAGCAGAGCAGAACCTACAGCAATTGGAGGATGTGGTCCGCCGATTTTCCATGACCGATGCCGGGGCAAAAGGACTTGCAGAGTTGAGCCGGATCGATCGGGATCGTGGCGACCCGTCACGAGCCGCCCGACTTCTGGAACAACTGGCTCGTCATCCCGTGACAAGTAACCCAATGCCAATGCTCAGGCAGGCTGCCGAGCTTCTCCTGGCCAGTGGTCAGGTGACGCAGGCAAGGAGCATGCTCAAGCAGTATCCCGATCTGTTCTCCAGCGCTCGTGATCGGAGACAATTTGAGGAGATGGCTGCTGGTTCGCAGATCAGTTCCCCGACGGATGCCCGGATCTATGAGTGGTGGACCCCTTACGGAAGTCCTCAACAGGCAGGGCAGGCAGCCCCAGCGCCGGTTCTTTTTGACGATGCATGGCGGAGTGACGTCATCGATGATCTCCATGATTTCCCAGCGCTGATGCTGGCACCGGACGTTGCGAGTCATCTTGCCAGTGAGCATCGGAAGCTAATGGAGGCAATCGAGCAACAGGTTCGGGCTCGCTCGGACCGCGTCGCGATGCCAGCAGCTCGTCCGATCATTGTCGATCACCTGGTTCTGACATCAGGTCCCGGAACGGTGAAAGCGTTTAACCTGTTCACAGGGGAACTGGAATGGAATGGGGTCGATGTCGATGAAACTTTTGACTATCTCGCAAAGCAGTCCTATTCCGCCGGAGAAGCTCATGACCCCGTCCGGGAGGAAATCAGGGAGCTGTTTACTGCTGTCCGCGGATGGCGCGATCTCACGTCCTCCTCAATCTCAACAGATGGACGGTCGGTCTACGCGATTTCCAACTGTCAGCTGGTCGGGACAACAAGTCCACAGCGGATGATTCAAAACACCCAACGGCATTCGCTGTTGCCGCAGCGGACCAATCGCCTGACTGCCTACGACCTGTCCACCGATGGAAAGAAGCTCTGGGCTGTCGGTTCCCTCGGGGAGGATGGGCCGATTGAAGGGCTGTCGGATGGAAGGGAGATTTACTTCTTCGGGGCTCCTCTTCCAGTCAATGGCCATCTGTACGCTGTGGGAGAAGAGTTGGGCCAGATTCAGGTCTTTGAACTCGATCCCGCGACGGGGAATGTCCTCTGGTCGCTCGCTCTGGCCAACCCCACGCGAAATCTCGTGCTCGATGATGCCCGGCGACTCGCAGGACTGATGCCTGCCTATTCAGATGGGCTGCTGATCTGTCCGACCGGACATGGTGGGATCACTGCTGTCGACCCGCTGAAACGTCGCGTTGTCTGGACCCATCAGTACACCGAGGCTGATCCACCGATGCAGCGGCAGGTCATGATGCTTCGGCTCATGCGGCCACAAAACCAGAATGCTTCGCAGTCCCGCGAAGAACTGTTGAATGATCAGCGCTGGTTTGATTCCCGGTTGATGATTGCCAACGATACAATCGTCTTCACTCCCCCGGATCATGACGCTCTCGTCTGTCTCGATCTGCAAACAGGCTTGCCTCGCTGGCCACGTGCTGTTCCTCGTCAGCAGCTCGTCTATGCGGCGACAATCTTTGGACAGCAGCTGATTCTGGTTGGCCGGAGCGAGATCACGGCCCTGTCCCTCCTGGACGGCTCTCCGGTGTGGGCATCGCCGATTCCGATTCCCCCTCCAAGCGGTCGAGGGGTACGACTGGGGGACATCTTTCTGCAGCCGCTCATGACTGCGGAAATTGGTGTCGTTGATTTGAACACCGGACGTCTGGTAACCCGACTTCCGATGGAATCACAGCGGATTCCGGGAAATCTGGTCGCCAGTGACGGCGTGGTGGTCATGCAGCATTCCAATGGCCTAGTCGGCTTTGTCTCCCGATCGACTCTGGAAGAGCGGATTGCCGAGCAGATTCGGGCAAATGCAGACAGTCCTGAAGCACTTTCGATGCGTGGAATGTGGCGATTGCAACAGGGGGAGCTTGAAGAAGGTCTTGCCGATCTGAAAGCGACTCCTTCCAGCCAACTGCCAACATCGGCCCGCATTGTTCTGGGATGGACACTTCTCGAGGGATTGAGAACCGACTTCCCCTCCTACCGGAATCAGGCAGAGACAATTGAGCGACTCATTTCCCTTCCGCAGCAGCGGCAGTTGTTCCTCCGGACATATGCGAGAGGCCTGCAACAGGCAGGGGAGACACGAGAGGCGTTCAGCCGGTATCTGGAGTTACTCAAATCCATTTCTGGACCTGAACCACTTATTGATATCGACAGTGAGCGCTCTGTGACAGATTCCCGATGGGTACTGGCCCAGATGAACGCTCTTCTTGACGAGGCTGATGATCAGGTCCGTTCCGAACTGAAGAAGGAACTCGCTGACTGGATTGGCCGATCGACCGATCTTCCGCAGCTGTTCAGTATTCTTCCTGCACTGCCGGCCGGGTGGTGTGATGATTCTGTGATTCTCAATCAGCTTGCGAAGGCGGCTGATCTGCAAGAGTGTCTTCACGAACGGGAAAGTCTTCTTCGGGCCATCCTGACGCGAGGAACGGACGAGCAGCGATTGACGGCTGCGGCTCAGTTACTGTCGCTGGCAGAGAAGCACAAGGATCTGCCAACAACACGACGTCTGCTGCAATTTCTGGAAAGTGCTCCTGCCGGATCGATGGTTCGCACCGGGGCGTCAGAAACGCCTGTTCCACCGGCTCAGCTGGCGCGTCAATATCGAGACCGGAAAGACGTCGCTGATCTGCTGCATAGTGACATTGACTGGCCCGAAGAGATTCGTGTCGCTGAACACTCACAGGCACAAACCCGGACAGCGGTCAATCAGCTTCCGCTTCTGGGCCCTCCATCGCCTGCACTTGAGGGATGGGGATTCTTTCTGGATGGGAGTGGAGCCAATATTGAAGTCTATGATCAGAACGGGGAGCGTCGCGGACGAATTCCCACTTCATATGGAGGCGCCCGCTATGCCGCAGAAATTGAACTGGGACGCTACGTGACCATGCACAACCACCTCGCAATGGTGGTGTTGCAGGACCGGATGATTGTCTTGGACTGTCTGACAGATCCTTCCTCTCCCCGCGTTCTGTATATGCGGGAACTTGCGCGGCGAGATGAAAACCCTCTGGTCAGTCGCGGAATGATTGTTCGCTCGCCTCGTCTGGGAATTCGCAGCATTCTGCTGGAATTGCAGTCGGGGCGCATCAATGGAAACGTGGGGCCGTTGACCGATTCCGTTTTGTGCTACGGGGCAGACGATTCTCTGGTCGCGTTGAATCCCACCACGGGAGAAGAACTCTGGCGCCGACGTGATTTTCCCCCAGGGGCGGAGATCATGGGTGACCGCGACTACGTGATTGTTAAACCGATCGACAGCTTCACACTTCGAATCTATCGGGCTCTGGATGGGGAATTGATCAAGGAAACAGAGGTCCCTCTAGGGACACTGGACTGCATGGTTCGCCGCTATGGAGACTGGGGGCGGGGAATCCCTGTTGTCCGGGATGATGAATCCCGTTTCCGCTTCGAACTGTTTGATCCGGTGAATGAGGAACCGATCTGGGAGTTCACAGGACCGGCAGGGACCCGATGGACAGTTGTGGGAGGGCAGAAAATCGCCTTGTTGACCCCCGACCTGAGAATGTCCATCCGGGATGGACTGACCGGAGAGGAGATCTTTGCTGCAGCGCTCCCGGACGATTTTTCCTCTGGAAAGCTCTCTGTGATGGAGTATGTCGACCAGTGGATTGCATTGACCTCGGAAGCTCAGAGCGAGTTCGCCGACGAGTATGCCCCCAGGTCGCATCGACTCATGATGTCGCGCGTTCACGGTCCGGTCGCTGCTCTGGATCGAACCACCGGTGAACTGCGCTGGACCCGGAAGGTCTACCAGATGGATGCGGTGATGCAGGGGCCGACGCGATGGCCACTGTTAATTTTTGCGAGCGTGCAGGGAACTGGAGATGCACTGATCATCAATCGTCGCAACGGGGATGTCATCCGACAGAAGAACGACGGCTTCGACGGTTTCGGGCAAATCAACTGGATGACGGAGACCCAACCCTATCGAGTCCATCTCCGCATCGCAAAAACCCGAATGACATTACTGTTTGGAGTCGGAGACCGGGATTCTCAGGAAAGCTCACCGGCAACACTTCCAGAGCAGAAAGAGGGCCAGCCATCAGCGGACTGATGACCACTGTTCATTATCCCGGCTCCATGGATCGTCCGGTTTTCCAGGCTGGCTGATTCTCCGAGCGTGTACCTGCTTTTCAGCAGTCTTCTGCTGACCTATGCTGACGATGTGATTACGATTTGATGCCCTCAGCTGAATTTGACTGACTGAATGTGGGTGTGCGGACATCCACGGGCCGGTTTTGATTAGAAATGGCGTTGTTGTGCCGAAAAAAGCACTCATTACAGGGGTTACCGGACAGGACGGAGCCTACCTTGCGGAATTCCTTCTTGAGAAGGGGTATGAGGTTCATGGAATCAGACGCCGGGCCTCTTCCTTCAATACGGAACGCATAGACCATCTTTATCGGGGACAGCATCAGCAAGACCAGAAATTCATCCTGCATTATGGGGATTTGACTGATTCCACGAATCTGATCCGGATCGTACAGCAGGTCCAGCCGGACGAGATCTATAATCTGGGGGCCCAGAGTCACGTGGCGGTCTCTTTTGAAAGTCCGGAGTACACCGCCAATTGCGATGCCCTCGGACCGTTGAGGCTTCTGGAAGCAATCCGCATTCTGGGGCTTGAGAAGAAGACCAGACTGTATCAGGCTTCAACCTCCGAGCTATATGGGCTGGTTCGGGAATGCCCTCAGAACGAGCTGACACCCTTTCATCCCCGATCCCCCTATGGGGTCGCCAAACTCTACGCCTATTGGATCATCCGGAATTATCGGGAGGCCTATGGGATCTATGCCTGCAATGGGATTCTCTTTAATCATGAGTCGCCGATTCGTGGGGAAACCTTTGTAACGCGGAAAATCACCCGGGCCCTCGCGCGAATTTCACTGGGACTACAGGACCAGCTGTATCTTGGGAATCTGGATGCCCGCCGCGACTGGGGACATGCCCGCGACTATGTGGAAATGCAGTGGCTAATGCTGCAGCAGGACCACCCGGAAGATTATGTGATTGCGACTGGCATTCAGCATTCGGTCCGGGATTTTGTGAACCTCGCCTGCAAACATCTGGGGCTAACCATTGAATGGCGCGGCGAAGGGATTCATGAACGGGGAGTTGATCCCGCTTCAGGGAAGACGATGATCGCGATCGACCCACAGTATTTTCGCCCCTCAGAAGTGGACACGCTGCAGGGGGATGCGTCGAAGGCCCGGGAGAAACTTGGCTGGGTTCCCAAGACATCGTTTGAAGAGCTTGTGCGGGAGATGGTCGAATCCGATCTGGAGACCGCAAAGCGAGACACCCTGATCCGAGACTCGGGATTCAAAGCTTTCGATTATTACGAGTAAGCCACGGGGTGGTCAGAAGGTGAGGGGCCTGTTGAAAAGATTTGCCGGACGTCCTCTCTTCTGGATCTCCGATCGTTCGGGGAACACGAAAACTCCGGCATCGTCTTGAGTTTATTCCGTCTCAAGTCGATCCCGGAGTTCAATCAGATCTCACGGAAAAAACGATCTCCGACTTATTGCGGAGCCGGTTCCGATTCAGGCTTCGGAGCATCCGCTGCGGGTTCGGCGGGTTTCTCCGCAGGCTTGTCTCCCCCCTCAGGCTTTTCTGCGTCAGCCGGTTTCTCCCCGGAGGGTTCCTTCGCTGGTTGATCTGGTGTCGGCGCCTTCGCCTCTCCTGCACCATCAGCCTTCTTTTCTTCCTTCTCGGCTGGAGCAGGTTCGCCCTTCGACTCGGCCTGGTCCTTCATCGCGGGAGCACTCTCAGCAGAGGGGGCGTCTGATGGAGTCGCCGTTTCTGGTGTGGTGTCCGATGATGGAGTTGCAGCGTCATCAGCGGGCTTCTCCTTATTCTCATCAGTCTCGTCCGATTTTTCCGGAGTAACTTCCTGAACAAGGTCTTCCCGCTTGAGTTTCAGCCGCTCAAACGCATCCTCAGAGATGACGTAATACCAATCCGCAAAGCGGGCATTCAGTTCGGCCACACGCTTCTGGCCTGCTGCCAGATCCTCGTCATACTTCTTCTTTTGGGCTTCGTAGGCTTCTTTCTGGAGCTCATATTCCTTCAGAGCCTTTTCATACTCTTTCTGAGGATCGGGCTTGTCTGCATCAGCAGCTTTCTCTTCAGTCGGTTTTTCAGCGTCCTTGGCCTCTTCGGAGGGGGCCTGTTCAGCAGCTTCCTGTTTTTCTTCTTTCGCGTCTTTCTTCTCGGCCGCGTCCTGAGAAGTGTTCTTCGATTTTTCTGCTTCCGCTTTTTCTACTTCAGCGGGCTTCTCTGGAGCGACGGGAGGAGTCGGTTCCGGCCCCAGCAGGCTCTTGTCGAAGTAAGCCATGACGAACAGATAGCGGCTCTTCTTTTGACCTGGCTTCAGGGAATCGGAGTTCTCCTCTTTTTTCTCGTCCTTCTCTTCNTTTTTCTCTTCGTCTTTCTTCTCGCCCTNAGCTGATTGAGCTGGATCGGCGGCAGCCTCTTCTTTTTCGAGTTCTTTGGCTTCCTCTGNGGGGCTGGGTTCTCCACCGACTTCAATGTCGACTTCGCTTCCGATGAATTCCTCGCCGAATCCGAGTTCGTACAGGACTCCATCACTGGTGCCGACGTTCACCTTTCCTTCGTTATAAACGAATCGTCCTCCGGCGAGGAAAATTCCTTTTCGCTGGAGATCGAGCTGGTCGAACTGGTTCAGGGCAAAGCCTTCCCCTTGTGATTTGAGGCCAGCGATGAGCGCCGCAGGCTTCTTGCGAACTCCGACGATTTTCAGGTCTCTCAGAGAGCGAACCAGTGCCCCGACATTAGATTCATTGACCTTTTCCTTCTGGGCATCGAGCCCTTCCAGTGTCCATGGATCTGTGTCGGACTTGCGGCTGAGGGCGTCGGTTCCGCCACGAATCAGGCGTCCCTGCACTTCGTCAACGTAGTCACGGTTGATGATCAACTCGCGGACATCGTCAGGATTGACCTCGAGAATGTCCTTTTCGATCCAGTCGGAAAACTTCGTTGACACCCGAAAGTTCCCGAGGTCCGCTGTGTAGATTCGGTCTTCATCCGCACGGCGGACATAGTAGATGGAGTCAGAGTTCGGGGCCTTGTTTCCGACGATGAAGTCCACAAGGACGTCATTCCCCTGATACAGGGTGATTCGGTCGCCGCGTCCTTCCGTTCCTGCCAGATCGTCGTCGAGCGGGTCCAGAACCTTGTAGCGTTTGTGGGCTGCCTTGGTCCGTTCGACAAGAGCTTCACGGATTACACCGATCATGGAAGCGGCCGTCTTGGAAAGCATTTCCTTTCCATCGGCGGGGTAGTTGTGATGAGAGGGAATTTGCCAGAGTCCATCCCGGTTTTCGACTTTGAAGACCTCTGTCTTACCGGTGGCTTCGTTGTAGGCGGCCACTCTCAGGCCGGTGGCTTCCTGTGGATCGGTGAACTTCGGATAGAACATATCACCGACATCGCTGAAGTCGGCGATATCGACAGGCTTGCTCGAATAGTAGGTTCCCGCGGCGACCGCAACGGAGACCGCTGCTGCTGCCACAAAAAGGAGGGTCTTAACGGATTGATTCATTTCAGGGATCCCGTGGGTGATCAAATCGGATCACCGGTGAATGTCACAATCGAATCTAGGTTTCAAAACGAAGAAGGAACAGGACGACTCTTAATTACGGCGTCGATCGTCTGAAATCCCTTTCCGCTCATCCATCAGCCGGGAGATCACCACGATGATTCCCAGAATAATGGCGGGGAGTGGTGGAAGCAGGACCGCCCGCTGCCAGATGCTGCGTTCGATCTGACGGATCTGCTGTTCCGTCTGTGTCTTCACCTTACGGACAACCTCGTTTTTCTCCCGTTCAATTTCCTTTTCCCGCTGGGTCAGCTTGCGCTGCTCCACTTCCGAGGCGTTCTGCAGACGAATCTGAAGGGTCTGGGCGTCGACATTCCCTTTTTCGAGGTCCGCCCGAAGATCATCAAGAACCTTCTTGAGCCGTTCGTTGGCTTCGGTCAGTTCTTTCTGGGCTGCTTCGTCGGCCTTGGTGATCTCGTTACGTCGGGCGATTTCAAATTGACGCTTGCGATCCTCCAGCACCTTCAGCGTCCGGTGCTGTTCCCGCCGCTTGCGCAGTTCGATATAGCGCTCGTCTCCGGCGAGGGTGTCGACGCAGTTCAGAACGAACAGGACGTTATCAATCTTCAGGTCAAGCAGCTGTTGTTGCCAGACCTGGAACATGTTGTCGTGAACGATGTCGACGTCGAAAACGACGATCGCGTTGACCTTCTTCTGCCCCTCCTTCCCGGTGATACGGGCGGCGGTCACATAAGAGGTGTCCTCCAGTCGGTGTGGAAGGTTTTCGAGGTCATACATCCGTCCCCCCAGAAAGCCCGGACGGGTAATCTGGGACCAGTCGTTGGTTCCGGCCGTCCCTTTTCGAGACTTGATCAGCCATTCGACGTTGACGGAATCGTATTGCTGGGAAATGTATCCGGGAGAAAAGGTGATCAGTTCCTGCAGTCCGGATGTAATCGGGTTCTCGCTGTTAATGCAGCTTTGAGCATCGTGGAAGATGATTTCCGGCGGGAAGGTTTCTGCAAATCGGGGGTGAGGATTGTTAATGTCGAAGAGGCTCTTGCGAACATCCCATTTGATTCCGAGTGCGCGGAGCAGGGAGGTGGCCTCTCCCCCATCCGCCTTCGGCTCAGACCGGTTCTGCATCCCCAGCATTCCCATCATCCCCCCCTGTGGGTTGGGCTTGGGTTCTAGAGGAGCCCAGACAATTCCGCTGGCGTGATTGCTGGGGCCAAAGATCGGCGCCGGGTCATCGAAGATGAGAATTGGCTTCCCGGATTCCACATACTCAACGAGGTTCTCCATCTGTGGCTGAGTCAGCGACGATGGAAGAATGGCAATCAGGACGTCCATTTCCGTCGTGATTGGGGAAGACGGATCAACTTCCTTGACGTCGTATTGCTTCTTGAGTTCCTGAACGATCTGCCATTCCGGAAGCTGACGGAATGTCTGCATATCCATCCCTCCAGTCGCTTTGGCGTCGGTGTTCAGGATGCCGACAACTCGGCGTTTCTCGTTGGCAACCGTTCCGACAGAACGGGTTAGTTCATATTCAATCGGGGTCCCGCGGTCGAAGAAGGGGATCAGCACGGTATCGAAGCCGCTGGTCATGATGACCCCCATGTAAATGTCATTGAGCGAGTATCGCCCTCCGGATTCGCTCTGGATGGAACGGGGCTGGATGCCGAGCGCTTCCGCCTGTTCGGCAGCGCCGCTGAATGGTTCCACGTCGACGATGCGAACCTGAACGTTGCGTCCGCCGCGCTTGTCGTATTCGTTCAGCTTGTTCACAAGGTCTTTGCGAATCGCCACGAAATCCTGCGGAACATCAGTCGACAGGAAGGCCTGAATCGTCACCGGCCGGTCTTTGGGAATGTTCTTGAGGACTTCAATCGTTGTCGGAGAGAGTGTGTGAAGCCGTTCAGATGTGGAATCGATACTGCCCCCCGCTGTGGCTAGGGAATAGGTCAGGCACAACAGGGCAATCGCCAGACAGGCGACGCGGGCGATGTACTGCCCAGCCATGTTTTTGGCATCTTTCCCACCCGCCCAGTGTCGACGGCCGATCATCACTGCGTTCAGATACAGGAAGAAGGCAGCCAGTCCGACAAAGTAGAAGATCCCCCCGTAAGTCACCTTCCCGGACGTAAATCCCTGCAGGTGACCGGCAACCCCGAGCGGATCATTGATTCCCATCCGGTCCCGCAGGAACTGGTGGACTCCGGGGATCTGGTCGATGAAAACAGGGATGGCACAGATGGCAGCTCCCAGAACGAAGGCCACGGTGGCACTGCTTGTGAGAACAGAGGCGAACATCCCTGCGGCGAGGAGCGCTGCTCCTGCCAGCCAGTATCCCAGATAGGTTGTTGCAATCAGTCCCCAGTCCGGGTCCCCCAGCCAGGCCAGCACCAACCCGTGAGTCAGTGAGAACGCCAGAGCCACGGTGTAGACCGCCAGCACTGCGAGGTACTTTCCGAGAAGAATCTCGAAGTCTTTTGCAGGGAGTGTAAAGAGGAGTTCGTCGGTCCCGAGTTTCCGTTCGTCGGACCAGGCGGTCATGGTGATCGCCGGGACGATAAACAACAGCAGCAGGGGAAACCGGCTGTTAAGCTGGTCGAGATTCGCCAGGTTGTTTGCGAAGAACTGGTCGTTGAACGCCAGAAAGGCTCCCGCAACGACGAACACGACGATGAACAGGTAACCCAGCATCCCTGAGAAATAGCTCGCAACGTTTCGCTTGAAAACAGCCAGCACGACGTGACTTCGCATTGTGAATTCTTCTGAGAGTGAGTGGGTGGTTTCAATTCAGGGAGCTGTCAGGCAGTCTCTGCAGCTCACCTCCGGGCAAAGAACAATGAATGAGGAACTGACACACTTCAGGCAGACAGTGGGCCGCCCGTCAGCTCCCGGAATCGCGACTCCAGATCAGAGGCTGATCCCTTCATCTGGTCGACTGGACCATCCAGAATCACGCGGCCGCGGTTGATCAGAATGACCCGACTGCAGACCGCTTCCACTTCCGACAGAATATGAGTGGAGAGAAGAATTGTTTTCGTCTTGCCCAGCTCAAGAATCAGTTCGCGAACCTGAAATGTCTGATTAGGGTCCAGTCCGCTGGTGGGCTCGTCGAGGATCAGAACCTGTGGGTCATGCAGAAGTGCCTGTGCCATTCCGACCCGTTGCCGATAACCTCGAGACAACTTGCTGATCGGCTTGCCCCAGACATCCTCCAGAGAACAACGTTTCGCAACGTATTCGAGGCGATTCTTTAGCTGCGAGGTGCTCATCCCGCGGGCCTGTCCCACATATTTCAACAGGCTTTGGGGAGTCATTTCGTTGTACAGCGGCCCATTTTCCGGGAGGTATCCAACCAGTCGACTCCCTTCAATGCGGTCCTTCGACATATCAAACCCGCCAATGCGGGCGACCCCTTCGCTGGGAGAGAGGAATCCGGTCAGGAGTTTCATGGTGGTGGACTTGCCAGCACCGTTGGGCCCCAGAAACGCAGCCACCTGCTGGGAGGGGACAGAGAACGTCACATTCTGCGTTGCAACGAACGGCCCATAGAACTTGCTGAGGCCATCGGCCTCAATCATCGCCGATGGAGGCGTGCATTCCGTCATGAACTCGCATCCTTGATAGTCGTACCGCTGATACTGGTTGCCAGCCTGCCAGGTTGGCCGCTTCGAAGGTTCGATGTGTCGCCCAGATTACCGGGGCATCCACCTGCTGAACACCCTGCGCAAAAAAATGGCCACTTCGTGCGTGTTCGACCATTTCGTCCAGTCCCGTTCTCAGGTCTCCTCAACAGGTCCGCCAGACCCTCATTGCGAGCGGTCTGACCTGATCCCGAACTAGAGGAAGCCACGAACGGATGTGGGCGACTCTCAGACTACGGTTTTGTATATGAATAGCGCCTGAGCCTGTGGAGTCAAGTCTTCCAACGAGAACAGATTGCGTGAGAATCCGGGAACCAGGGCAGGGGCATCAGGGAGACGTGGACCTCTCTCGTTCGAAACGACTTCGTGCCGCTTTCCGCAGACGAAAATACGATGAGTTTCGGAGAAAAATGCGGTTACCGCGCCCATTCGGGGAGGTCATTTTCTTCAGCCGGAACGGACTGCGACGCGGTGCGGGCAGACGAATTGGAAGCGGGATCTGTACTCTCTGCCAGACGGATTCTCGCACGGACTGGAGCGAGAGGAGGAAGAGACTGCGTTTCCGATGTCTGGGGCGAAGTTGCGTTCTTAACTGCTGCGACCTGTTCCCGTCTCGCACGGGCCAAAGCTCCGACATCGACCACTTTCCCGTGATTGGGCATGGTCCAGAGAGGAGCGTGCTTCGCGAGAGCCGGAGAATTCACTTCTGGATTGCGAATTTCCATCGCCATCTTCATCTGGGCATCAGGCCATTCCAGAGAGATCTGAAGCGGAAGCTGCACGTTTCCTTCGACGGTCGTGTATTTGTCCATCCGTGCCCGGGCGACCACTTTTCCTCCCGGAAGTCGAAGGATGTGCTCACTGATGTGTCCTCGCACCAGATTGACTCTCACAACCCGTTCAACATCCTGACCGAGCGGAGATTGTCGGGTGGCGACGAGGTCCACATATCCGTTTTCAACATTCGGGCGTTTGAGGACGAACTCGTCCGGATCAAGAGGGATAACTCCGAAGACCTCCATCAGCCAGTCGGGATGAATGTGGACCGGCATTTCCAGTTCTTCGATCGCAATGGCAACATCGTCGTGGCTGGCGGTCATCACTTCTGGATTCTCTTTGGTCCAGATCCAGAATCGCTCCTCATTGGACCCGATATCCAGCTCCTGCCCGCCAGAAAGGGGATGTGACACCAGAAGCCGAAAGTTGCGGGGTGTCTGCACCGCAATGGAAGCGGGGAGGGCGACGGGAATCCCGTCGACGTGCAGTTTGACAGTGCTGGACCGCCATGAGGAGAGGCCGGGATAGCCGTTGCCTCCCAGAATATTCGTGTTCAGATGCTGGACGATCTCCTCTTTGCTGGCATCCAGATTCAGAACGGCTGTCTTCTGGAACCGCCATTTGGGAAGAGAGCATCCCAGCGTTGCCAACAGTAGTGCGAAAGTGCAGAAGCGGACAAGACGGGCGTTCACCCACCCGGAACGATCTGTTCTGATCGGCTTTGTGGGCGCGGAGTGGGTGAAGTGGTCCAGAATCATGCAGCCTCCCACTGGGTGGAGAGTTGGTGATCCAGAATGACCCTCAACTGAGCCATTTCCGCTTCAGAAATGTGCTGGTCCCGGATTTCCCATGGGCCTTCCCCACGGCTTCCTGACAGCTCCAGATACTCGACCCCATCCCGTTCGTGGGCTCCATCCAGCCTCAGACGTCGCCGTTGAAGAAGATAGAGTGCCAGCACGTAACAGAGTTTCTCCTGCTGGGGGTTTTGCCCTTCGGTCAGTTGTTCGAAGTAGCGGAGCAGTGTTTCCGGATCGGAGGTGGAAACCTGTCTGGCAGCAGGTACAGGAACCCGACATTTCCAGAACCCGACCGCATTCTCCGGAAGCCCCTTCCAGCCAGCCTCGCTGAAGTCCAGACGCTCCTGCTGGCCATTCTTTTCAATTAGAACCGAATAGCACACGGACCCTGGAACAAGCGGTTCCCCTGTTCCTGCGCACGTCTTGCTGATCGGTCGGAATCGATAGTCCATAATGGCAACGTGAGACGAAGAAGTGGAGGAGAAATCGGGGGAATGCAGTGACCTGTTAGTGATTTGCTGGTCCCGGTTCGATTTCCCGGCAGCCAGCTGGCACAGCAATCAAAAGGAATGCAACTCTGGCAAAAAGGGTCGGATGCTACCTGCAATCGTTCAATTGGCTCAAGATGAGTTGAAATCGGGGAGAAGTTACGGCTGTCTGGCGAATTTGGGAGGGAATTGAGGCAGGTTCAGGCTCGATTTCCTGTCCAAGTTTGGCCATTGCAGTGAACAAATAGTCCGTAGATCGCCCTCTTTCGTATATCGGGTCGATCGGTGTGGAGCATTCGGGACCCCTGATTTTTGCGATTGCCTGCAGGCGATCCTGCCGGAAAGCCTTGAACGAGCTATAATTCTGTTTTCGTTTGACATTTCACCTTCGGTGGCGGCCCCATGACAGAAGATGCACACGATCTCCAGGGACTCAGCACGCTGGACGATGCGCTCCGCCAGCTCCGCGCGGGAAAACCGATCGTGGTTCTGGATGCCCAGGATCGGGAGAATGAAGGAGATCTGATTTGCGCCGCGGAGTTCATTACACCGGATCTGGTCGATTTCATGCTTCGACAGGGGGCAGGGCTCCTTTGCGCTCCGATGTCTCAGGAGGTCGCAGACCGGCTTCACCTTGCTCCGATCGTAGACCGTGAAGCTAACACGACTCCGCACCAGACCCCCTTCCTGATTCCCGTCGATCACCGAGAAAGCGGAACGGGAGTGAGTGCCGAAGCCCGTGCAAAGACCATTCGGGCGCTGGCGGACCCCCAGTCCCAGCCACGGGATTTCGTGAGACCGGGGCATATTTCCCCGCTACTGGCCCGGGAAGGGGGATTGCTCCGTCGGGCAGGGCATACCGAAGCAACCGTTGACCTCATGCGGCTGGCCGGGCTGACCCCGGTCGGATGTCTCATCGAAGTCTGTAGTCGTCGCGGGTCGGGAATGGCGGATATCGGAGAACTTCGGGACCTCTGCCAGGAGTTCGATTTGCCGATGATCTCCATCGCCCAGATTATCCAGCACCGCCGCATCCGCGAAAATCTCATTCATCGGGAAGTTGAGGTAGTCATCCCGACCGAAGAATTCGGAAGTCCGACCTTCATCTCGTACCGGGTTGACCATGACGAACAGGAGCCACTGGCCATTGTCTGGGGAGACCTGAGCGCTCACCCAGCTCCGCTTGTCCGAATGCACTCCTCCTGCTTTACGGGAGATATTCTCGGATCACTCCGATGTGACTGCGGAGACCAGCTTCATATGGCCATGCGCATGATCGTGAATGAAGGCTGTGGAGCCGTGGTCTATCTGCCGCAGGAGGGGAGAGGAATTGGACTCTCTGCCAAGTTGAAAGCCTACCGGTTGCAGGATCAGGGACTTGATACCGTCGAAGCCAATCACCGTCTCGGATTCAAGGCGGACCTGCGCGATTACATGGTAGGTCTCCAGATTCTGAAAGACCTTGGTCTGAGACAGGTTCGTCTTCTGACCAACAATCCCAAGAAGACCGCAGCCTTTGAAGAATGGGTTGACCTGAAAGTGGTCGAGCAGGTGCCGATCATTGCTCCACCACACGAAAAGCGGAGCAAGTACATGGAGACGAAGCGGGCCAAAATGGGGCACATTCTTCCCCCTTCAGGCTCCGCCCCCTGATCAGAGAATGCGAACAGGCGTCAACG
>Ga0065721_10049845_pt1 | contig 26403 bp, 19 predicted proteins | sample Mesricmetagenome_FD_59108 | JGI IMG/M metagenome (GOLD analysis project Ga0065721, IMG submission 59108) | Mesophilic microbial community from rice straw/compost enrichment Sample: eDNA_1 v2 (version 2) | ecosystem: Engineered > Solid waste > Grass > Composting > Bioreactor | place: USA: Davis... | reverse complement strand
GGCGGCGGCGGGTCCACGTTCCCGAAGGCGGCCTTGTCGCCGAAGCTGTTGCGCGCGAAGTCGACAAGCCTGTCGACCGTGCACAGCAGCGAGCCGTCTCCCTTGCCGCACTGCCAGTAGACGGCGTTGTCCTCGACGACGATCGGCGCGGCGAAGGCGTCGCCGTAATTGTCGATTTGCAAGCCTTTGCCGTTATACTGGCTGGCGGGAGGATCCTGGTGAATCCGGTTGCCTTTCACCAGCCAATGATGTCCGCCGCTCAGCCCGATGCCCGCGTTGCCCGTCCGGTATACCTTATTGTTCAAGATATGATAGTAACCGCCCCCTCCGTCGCCGAGCATGATGCCCGAACCGCAGGAGGAGGAGCTGTATCCGAGAATGTAGTTGTCGCGAACGACGATCGGATAGGTCTCCGAGCCGGTGCTGCAGTAGCCGTTGATATGATCCTCCGCGCCGAAGCCGGTGTTCTCCCGGTTGCGCTGGTCCGGAGAATCCGGATCGACGTAGGAGAAGTTGTTGTCGACGACGATCGGCGCGGAGCGCCCGTCGCACAGCGCGAGCTGAACCATCTGGCCGCGCGGGAACGGTCCGCGGTGGTTTTTGCTGAAATTCCCGCTGAAGACGATCGGACCTTTGCATTCGACGAGATAGGCGCCCGTCGGACAATTCTCGAAATAATTGCCGCGGATCTCGATGTCGCCGGCGCCCATCGGCTGGACGATCGGATTGTCCCAGCGGTCGCCTTCCGTCGTCATGATCCCGGCGAATTGCTTGACGTATTCCAGCGTGCCGGACGGTTTCAGATCGTGAATGTAGTTATTCCGGATCGTAATGCCGCTTACGGCGCCGTACAGGACGATCGCCCCGGCGATGTCGCATTCCTGGATTGTCACGTTGTTCGCCTTCACGACGATTGCATAACCGTCGGGCCGGCCGATGCGCAGCCGGGACACGAGGGTCCCGTCCTCGGTTACGACCATCGGCCCGGGCTCTTTCCACTCACGCAGATCGTTCATCCCATAATCTCCTCGGCACGTACAAATTCAAAGTCGCGAAGGTGCGCTCGTAATGATCGGCCGCGTCATCGCCCGTCTCTTCCGTAAGAATGAGCGACACGATGACGGCTGTCGTATTGAAGTTGGATATTCGCCGTTCTTCGTTATGAATCCGGATGCCGGCATCCCGGTAGTCGTACCGGATATGCTTGCCGAACTCCAGATCTCTGCCGATGACCGGTATTCCGCGGTCGCAGATCCGGCTCCGCCCTTTGCCGGCATGCTTGGTTTCGAACGAACGGAGCGTAATCCACTCCGCGAATCGGTTCGGAACTCCGGTCGCCCTTACGATATAAGCGCTTCCGGGATCGAGACTGTCCGTGACGGCGGCCATTTGTTCGTCCGTCAGCTTTCCCCGGGATACCCGGTCGATCTCGTCGCGAAGCTTCCGGGCGGACTCGACTTTGCAGTCCATGAATGCACCTCCTTTGTCGGCTTGCCTACGCGTTCCGCTCCTTGCTGCGGCTTGCGCACGCAACCCGCGCCCCGCACATACGGTGCGGGCGCGCGGATCCGCGGCGGCTCGGGTTTCCGCGTGCAACCTACTGGCGCGACTTGAGCCACTCATTCAGTTGATTCTGCTTCTCCAGCAAGAGCTTCTCGCTGCCCGCTTGCTTCAGCTTGTCGCGCAGCTCCGGCAAGTACTTGTCGGGGTCGAGCGTTCCGGATTCGAGCCCGGCACCGTATTTGTCCCACACCGCGTCGTTGGAAGCGATCTCCGTCAGCACCGGCTCTTCGTTGAACGTAAAGCCGAAGTAGGACGATACCTTGGCCGATTCGTTCATTTGCTTCGTCCGTTCCCAGGTGTCGGGAGCTTGCCCCTCGAGCAAATAGCCGTTGAACACGGAACCCATCACCCAGGGGACGTTCGGCGCGTATCCGCTGCTTGCGTCGATTCGGATTGCGTTCGGTCCCGTAACGGCGTAATGCTTGCCTTCGATGCCGTAGCTGAGCAGGTTGTACAGCTCGCTGTCCGAATTGACCAGGTCCAGGAACATGAGCGCGCGTTCGGGATTCTTCGACGTGCGGCTGATGGCGTTAAGACCGGAGGTAACCCCGGTGAATGTCGGTTCCGTCAGGCGGACCGACACCAGCTCGTTGTTGCCCCATTTGGCGCGCTCTTCCACTTCGCCGCCCGGCTTCGAGGTCGGGTCCAGAGCGGCCGCGACCAATCCTTTGTTCAGGAGCTCCTCCTCCGGATTTTTCATGGTCGCGATGTCGGGGTGAATATATCCCTTCTCATACCAGCTGCGGGCAAGGCGCAGATAGGCTTCGTACTCGGGAGTAAAGGCGTAATCCACTATGGTGTTCGAAGAATCCCCGACGCGCACCTTCGCCGCCGTATCGTCGTCGAATCCGTACAACGAACCGCTGAAGAAATTGCGAGTCCCCCACGGCACGATGTCCGGCTCGTTCTCCTTGAGCTGCGCGAAGAACGGTTCGAGATCTTCATATTTGCGAATCGTGCCCAGATCCAGCTTGTATTTGTCCACGAATCGCTTCTGCAGCAAAATGCCGACCGACTTCGCCGCAATCTGGTAAGTCGGCACGCCGTAGATTTGGCCCTGCACTTTCGTGTCTTCCCACATCCATTCCGGCATCATCGTCTTCAGATGCGGACCGTGCCGCTCGATCAATTCGTCCAGGGGTACGAATGCGCCCTTGTTCGCATTGTTGGAGTAATTGAACATCCAGTTTGCGGTGAAGGCGATATCGAAGTTGTCGCCGGCCGACACGATCGTGTTCATTTTGTCCTCGTATTCGCCCCCGTCGAACGGTTGAAGCTTGATTGTCGCGTTGATCTTCGTTTGCGTAATTTCGTTGACCGCATCCTCCACGAGCTGCAAATCCGGCTGCGCCTTCGGTTGGAAGTAGTGCCAGATCAGGGTGACCGGCTCCAACCGGTCCGGCGCCGCTCCGCCTTCCCCGCTCGCCGCGCTCGACGGGCTTGCGCTCGTAGGCGCATTCACTTTAGTCCCGTCCGAACATCCGGACAATGCCACCGCCGCGATCATCAGACCCGCCATGACGTAACCAGCCGCTTTTCTCTTCATGAATACCATGCCTTTGTCGACCTCCTTGAATGATGTAAAGCTTCTATCTTTAAAGGACGGAAACGCCGGACGATTATTCCGGTGTTCTACCCTTTTAAAGAACCGATTGTAAGACCTTTGACAAAATACTTCTGAAAGAAAGGGAAAACGAACATCATCGGTCCGGCCGCCAGAATCGCCATCGCCATCCGGGCGGACAGCTTCGGAAAGTCCGCCGCGTTCAGGCCGCTCAGCCCCTGCAGGAACTGCTTCTTGCTCGTCAGGAATTCGATCGTGTTCATCATCCGGACCAGCAGCAGCTGCAGCGGAACAAGCGCATCGTTGTTAATGAACAGCATGGCGTTGAACCATTCGTTCCAGTAGGCAAAGGAGATGAATAGCCCCAGGGTGGCGAGGCCGGGCGTCGACAACGGCACGATGATGCGGAAGAAAATGCGGAACTCCCTTGCGCCGTCGATTTTGGCCGATTCGATCACTTCGCCCGGAATGCTCTGCAGGAATACCCGCAGGATGAGCAGGAAGAACGGACTGAGCAAGCCGGGAAGAATCAGCGCCCACAGCGTATCCTTCAATTGCAGATATTGCGTCATCAGAATGTAGAAGGGCACCAACCCCCCGCTGAACAGCATCGGAAGAAAGAAATAGAGCATGGCGGGTCGACGCAGCGCGTAATCCCGGCGCGACAGCACGAACGCCGTCATGGCGGTCAGCAGCAGGCTGGCGACCGTACCGACAGCGGTAATGAAGATCGTCACCCCGTAGGCCCGCAGCAGAATGGCCGGCGATTGCAGCAAATAGGCATAGGATTGGACCGAGAAACGGTCCGGAATAAAGCGGTACCCGTTGCTGGTGAGCGATTGCTCGCTGCTGAACGAGATCGCGATCACGAGCAGGAACGGCAGCAGGATCGCGATCGACACGAGGACGAACGTGCCGTGGATCAGAATATCCACTGCGGAAATGCTTATTTTGCGCCGTGACATATCAGGGCCTCCTACCACATCGAGTAATCTTCGTTTTTCTTGCGGACGATATAATTCGTGGCGAGAATAAGCACGAGGCCGACAACCGATTGGAAGAGGCCGACCGCCGCCGACATGCTGACGTTGCCGAGCGAGCGCAGCGCCCGGTAGACATAGGTGTCAATGACGTCCGTCGCGTCGTAGACGAGGCTTGAGTTGTTGGGAACGAAATAATGCAGCCCGAAGTCGCCGCGGAACATGCCGCCCATGCTGAGGATGAACAAGGTGAAGATGACCGGCGCGATCAGCGGAATCGTAATGCGGAACACCATATGCAGCCTCGTGGCGCCGTCGATCCGCGCCGCTTCGTAATAGGTCTGGTCAATCGCGATGATGGCGGCGAAATACATCAGCGCGGAGAATCCGATCGATTTCCAGAGATGGACGACATTGAGGATGTAAGGCCAGTAGCGCTCTTCGGCGTACCAGCGGACCGGTTCGGCGCCGAATACCGATTGCAACGCCTCGTTCAGGTAACCGCTCTGGTGATCCAGGAACGCATAGGTAATGTAGCTGACCAGCACGAAGGAAAGGAAATACGGAAGAAACAGGATGGTCTGGTACAGCTTGATAAACCCGCCCCTGATCTCGTACATGAACACGGCCAGCGCGATGGCGAAGATCGCCGTCAGCACGATATAGCCCGCGTTGTAAAGCACCGTATTGCGAATCAGAATCCAGGCCTGGTCCGACACGAAAAAAAACCTGAAATTGTCGAAGCCGACCCATGAGCTTCCGAACAACCCTTTGTCGTAGCGGTACTGCTTAAAGGCGATGATAATGCCGACCATGGGCAAGTACGACATAACCAGCACGTAGAGGAAGCCGGGCAGAATCAACGCGTTCAATTCCTTGTTCTTCGCCATCGTTTTCCACAACATCTTCATGGAGTCACCTTCTCTCTTTCTGGTTCCCGCTCCCCCTGCCGGTTCGCCGGTCGTCTCGCCGGGCGTCCGGGTCCGGAAACTTGCCCTCATCATGTCACAGATTCCGTCCGCTGCGTACTGTTCATAGGATACTTCGTTGTACATATTTGCTGTACGATCTAAACTTTACTGAACTCGCGGCCGCCGCGAAGGGTTTATCGGCCGTCGCCTGTGCTTTTTGTGCGAAGCGGGGGCACCCGGAGCGTGAAAAAAAGAAAAACGGCGAGTTCAGGACCGTCCGTCCCCTATCGCCGTTTCCGTCTGTATGATTAGCCGAATCGCCCATGTCCTAGTCGATCGATTTTTTGGTCCGGTATTCTTTGGGCGTCGTGCCGAATTTCTTCTTGAACAACCGGAAAAAGTAGCTTTGATTGTTGAAGCCGACCTTCTCCATTACCGTGTTGATGCTGTAATTCTTGTTTTGCAGGAAATCAAGCGCGCGGCTCAGCCGCATATCGTTGATATACTCCGTCAGCGGGACGTTCTCCGCTTGCTTGAACAAGCGGCCGATATAGACCGGGGACATCTTCAGGACGGCGGCGATGCCTTGCAGGTTAAGATCTGGATCCTGGTAGCCGCCGGCCACGATCTCCTTGATCGTGTCGATCAGTATGCGGTTCTTGTGCTCGGGCGTCACCTGCTGGCGCATGAAAATGTCGGCAAGCAATTCGCGCAGCAGGGCGGCCATCTCGTCCAGCGTGTCCCGGTCGAGTATCCTGCGGATAAAGTCGGTCAAGTCGACATCTACGGGCTGCAGGCGGTTGGCGTTGATCTCGTGCAGCGTCGTCTTCACGAGCGCGATCGCATCAAGCAGCGAATGGATGATATTGTCGTAGCTGAGCGTCCGCAAATAGCCGAATATATGGCCGAGCAGCTCCTCCAGCGGATCGCCGGCCTGCGATGCCTTGATCGCGGCAGCCAGCTTCTTCTTCAGCTCGTGGGGCAGCTGAAACTCGGCGTTGGCTTCGTTGCCCGCAATATCGGCGGGCGTGACTACCGACATCTTGCCGGCGATAAGCCTGTACTTGGCCGCGTGCTGCGCCTGCGCATGCGCCTTCGGCAATTCCCGCCATTGCTCGGCAGGACCGCCGAGCGCCGCGGTGACCGTTATGCGGAAATAGGACCGAACGGTCTGTTGCATCTCGGAAACGAGGGACGGAAGCTCCGCGTATCCCTCGCCTGCGGACGATCGGGGAATGCCGGCTATGACCGCCCCCTGGTCGGCGCGAAATTCCACGATCAGATTCGGATAATGGCGTCCGACGATTTCGCTTGTTATGTTCCCGATTGCGAATCGGACCAACTCCTGATCCGCGGCGTCGAACCGTTCTTCGAAGGCCCGGTAATCGTCGATTTTCAGCACGACTACCGCAAGACGTTCCCGTTCCCCCGTCAAGAAGGACCGTTCCCTCAAGTAATCCTGCCATTCCTCGTTCATCGCCGCCGGCCCTTCCGCCAGCAGCGTCCGCGAATAATAGTTGTGCACGACATTGCGCTTGGCGTCCTGTTCCTGCCGCAAACGCTTCAGATGGGCGATCGTCCGGTTGTGCACGCGGGAAATAATCTGGAATTCGTCCTGCCCTTTCTGCAGCACGGGCGCCGCTTCGGCATCTTGGCGGAATTCCCCGAACAGGCCATGGATGGGCCGGTACAACTTGTGGCTGAAGAAAAGGGAGAGCATCAGGGACAACAACAGGAAAATGCCGGTGACGACAGCCGCCGTGTTCCGCAGCCGATGGATATTGCCGAGAATCTCATCGTAAGGCTGAACGCTGACGATCACCCATTGGTTGATGCCCGTTTCCAGATAGGTGACCATCTGATCGGGTCCGGCGCCGCCATAGGTGAATGAGCCGAAGGCGTTGCCTTGCTGAACGCGCTCCCGTATGGAGGGCGTCACGGTGTCCGGCAGGCGGCTTTGCGCCGAATAGATCACTTCCCCTTTGTTGCCGATCAGGTAAACCCGCTTGTTCTGGTGGACGTCAAAATCGTTGATTTTGTTCAAATTATCGAAAAGCCACTTGGGCTTGATATTCAGGATCAGCACGCTGTCGCCGGAACGGTAGCCGGTCAAGGATTCGTACATGAAAAAAGAGATCACGTCCGAGCCGTCTTCGCCGTCCGCGTCACCGCTCGTCAGTCCGCCGGCCAGCGGAATGAGCCGCATTTTGATCACTTGCTCGGGCCGCTGCAGAAACGTCCGGACATCGTTCAACAGCCGCGCATGGGATCCGCTGGCGTTGGAGCCGTAAATGAACTTGTCCAGGTTGCCGTTGTAGATCAGAATCGAATGCAAATAAGCGGAAGAATGCACGAGATAATCAAGCTCGGACTGCTTGTTGATCATGTCCAGCATCTCCGGCGTCCGGCTGTTAATCAGCACTTTCGTATCGTTTCTATAGTACAGGGATGTGGCGAGGTTTTTGATAATTTCGTTCATATGCCCCAGCGCGTTGTTCAATTGATCCATCACTTGCCTGTTGGATTGCTGGGTCACCTTGAGCATCAACGACTCCGCGCTGTAGTACAGAACGCCCGAGCTGACGAGCAGGAACAGCACCATCAGCAGGGAGATCGTTCTGAGCATGCTTTGCCAATATTTGCGGGGTCGGTAGGTGTTCAACCAGTTCATCGCGTGCGCCTCCCACAGATCGCTGAATCGGAATCGATGTCCGTCCTTTATAGTTAACAGGCCGCGGCTCTTGCGGTCAAGCCGAAAAGAACGGCCGATCGATCGGCAAGCGGGGACCGCGGCGTCATGGGACGTTGAAAACGGGTCCGCGGGATTCCCCTTCCCGTCGGACCCGCCTTTACCGCGCCGTTCGCGCCCGGAGCCCGGTTACTGGCCCCACACTTCGAATTCGTAGATTCGGGCCGTATTGTCCGAACCCGTCGTCGGCGTCGTCACGTACAGCCGCACATACCGGCTGGTGAACGCCGTCACATTGCGGTCCGTGACGCTGGCCGTATTGCCGGTCACCGTATCGACGTCCGTCCAGGCTATGCCGTCGTTGCTTCGCTGCAGCTTGAAGTCCCGGGTGTTGAAATAACTCGCCTCCCCGGCCGCCTGCGCATGCTTCACCACCCAGCGGCTGATGCTGTAGTTCTGTCCGAGATCGACGCTCAGCCAGTGCCCGCCCGTCGTATTCGCGGACGCCCACTTCGTCGTCATCGAACCGTCCACCGTTCTGCTTGCGGCTTCGGTGGCATAGGTCGAGTCGGCCGAGGCCGTTTTGCCGAGCGCCACGTTCGTCGCCGAAGAAGCGGAAGTGACGGTAATGTTCTTCTCGACCCGTGCCCCGCGTCCCAGATTATCCCACACAATCAGCGTCACCCGATAGGTGCCCGCTTTATTGTACGTGTAGGTCGGATTCGTCGCGGAGGAGGGAATGCCGTCTCCGAAGTCCCACAACGAGAAGCCGATCGAACCGCCCGGATCGCTGGACGTATTCGTGAAGGAGATCTCCTGTCCGACTGCCGCCGTCGACACGGAAGTGAAATCGGCCGTCGGCTTGGCGTTGATGAAGCCTCGGGACGTGAGCTGCGTATTCGTTCCGTTCCCGCTCACCGTATTGCCGGACCATTCCAGATCCGGAGCGGTGGACGGATATCCCGAAATGGAAGCGCTTGCGTTTCCGGTTATCGTGTTGTTCACGAAGCTCAGCTTGTCGACTCCGGCATTCGGGGTCACCTCGATGCCGAATTCTCCGTTGTTTTTGATCTGGTTGCCGTCCAACGTAATATAGGTTGCATTGCCGTTTACGCGGAAACCGTTGCCGTCGTTGTCCGGGTAGATGGCGTTCGGATTGGTGCTCTGCGTATTCTCGAAAACGTTGTTATAGAAATACTGGTAGTTAGCATTGCCGACGTCGCCCTGAATTTGGGCCCCCCACTGTACCATGTTCTTGACCGTATTGTAAGCCCAATAGTTGTACTGCTTGGGGCCGTCGTTCGATACGGAAATCCCGATCTGCGCCCCGCTGTCCACCGTGTTGTCGGTGAATACGTTGTAGCTGGTGGCTGCAGCCTCCATGCCGAGGAACTTGATCGTGCCGCTCGTATCCCGCACCGTATTCCGGCGCACCGCAGTATAATCGGACTCGTCCACGCTAATCCAGTGATCCACGGTATTGTCTTCGATGACGGCTCGCCCGGAATTGCCCCACACCTCGATCCCGAGCCCTTCACCGACGGGAGATGTGCTCATGCCCGAACCCGACACCGTATTATTGCGTATGACGCTGTCCGTGGAACCGTCGTGCGCGAAGATGCCGCCGCGTCCCGTATTGGCAATCGTATTGCGCAAGATCTGGTTGCCCTTGGACCCCCAGCCCATCCGGATGCCGGAGCCCCACTCCCGGGACGTTCCGATATTCGTAAACGTGCTGTCCGAGATGACGCTGTTCGTAACTCCCTTCAAAGAGGCGTCGTTGCCGCTTTCGCCTTCTAACCAGATCCCGAAGGGTCCGTAAAGCGAAGTTGTCCCTGTGAAGTCTTTAAAGGTTAAATGGTGGAAGTAATGTCCGGTTCCATTATGGGCTTCAATTCCGTAAGACGCTTCCGGGTCGTTGTTGCCGTCAATCGTCAGATTGGAAATCTCCACGTTGGAGATGTTTGACGACATCGGCATGTAGATCATGGAGCTGGCGGCAGAACCGTTGAATTTGATGATCGCCGTGCTCTGCGATGCGCCGTTCAGCTTAATGCCCGACTTGGGCGTCAGCGCCGAACCGATGTAGTAAGTGCCTGCCGGAAAATAGACGGTGTCTCCGGCCGAAGCCGCGTTGATCGCATTCTGTATGGCCGTCCTGTCATCCAGCGCGTCGCCGCCGTTGGCGCCGTAAGCGGTGACATTCAACGTGGCGGCGTAAGCCCGGTTAAACGTAAAGTTCGTAACGCACAAGCTCAGCAGCAACAGCATGTATCCGGCGCGTATACTCCACAGCCGCACAGTCCGGTTCCCTGCTTTCTTCTGTTTCATCATAGCAACTCCTCCAACCATGGAATTCGCGCCGCAAAGGCGCCTCTTGCCGCAATCCGTAAGACCAGCTTACATCGGCGGTCGTAGATCGGACGATCCCCCTTTCTTTCCGCGAGGTACTTCAATTCATCTTAAAAACACGCTGTCGATGCTGAAAACTGTACAAATCCAACTTTGCCATACTACGTAGGTGCACGATGTTTATTTAGCTGTATGCACCGCGAATAATCATCCAAGAAGCTTACCACGGCGATGTTTATCGATCCCTCGGTAAAGTTGCGACTGCCCGCCGCACGATCAAAAACCCTCCAAGTCAATGGAGAGTTTTTGATCGTGTGGCGGAGTTTATGGGGGTTGCCCCTTGACCAATTCGCTCTGCGATGAGCTCTCCCGGCTGAGCAACCATGTAATCATTGAAGGTCTCCGGCAAAGCTTCGATACTGGCTCGTAATCTTACGCTGCTGACTTTCTTTAGCGTTTACACCAAAATCGGTTTCGTTGAATGCCTGCATCGTACACCCAAGAGCCTTTTGCATGACCCTGACCCTCAGCGAAAAAGAAGTGAAATCTCTTGTTGCCATCGTGAACGACCGCATCGACGAGCATCTGAGCCGCTTTCCGTACTTCCGGTACCCTGCTTGAAGGCGAAATTTATAGGCGCCCTATTGGACGCCTTACTTATCGCATCATTACTGTAGCTTGCCTTCACGCAGCACTTCTACGGATCTCTCAATACGTCGCTGCCTTGTTTCGGCGCTTTTGGCACCCTCGATATTCAATACGAACCGGCGCTTGTTGCTGTAAGACAAGCTTTCGAAAAACTGCCGGGCCTCCTCATGGCGATTGAACGCCTCCTCGAAATCATCCGGCACGCTTAACTCGCGCGGTGCTGTGTCAAGTTCAAGTTCAACCTCGATTTCATCCCCGGCCTTAATGCCTGCCCCTTCGCGATTATCCTTGCTGACAGGCAGCATGAATTTACCGCCCAACGATCCAATCGTGCTGCGGTAGGTATAAGAGCCGATCGTCACTTTAACAGCCGGCTTCTTGCCTCCTCCGAGCGCCTCCATAATTTCGTCCGGGACTTCAATGCCGGTAGCTGTTTTCTTGCTGAGTTGAAGCGTCGATTTAAATTTCATGAGGCTCCCTCCTCGGTTTAATTTTCATTGCCAGATTCGCAACGCTACAAGATAAGATTGTCATTTGAGCAGCGTTACTCATTTTTTGAATCACTCGCCATGGTGCGTCAATCGCATATCAAGCTTCTTTAAGAAACACTGAGCCTGATCAAGAAGGATTTATTAACTTTGGCTGGCAAGGGTGGGAAGGTGCTTTTCCTACTTCGATGATAAGGGGTTGCTCTGCAAATCCGACTTTGGATGAGAAATGAAGAATCCGGACCCCCGATTAGAGGGGTTTTAGCTTATACCCGAGTAAGAACAGATTGTAAAACCACCACAGGAACCCAATAGCGATTGGTTATTGTACTGTTCATTCCTTTTTTAACGCACTGCCTCCAGCCCATCCGCGGTTTCCTTGAGTTCAAGAAAAACAGCTCTTTCATTCGGTGTTTTGTTCGGCGAGTGGATGGATAGAAGCAAACGGTCGTCGTAAGTGGAAAAGACCATGCCATGTCCGCCATCTCTGTTGAAAAGGGGGTTTTCCGCCTGCTTCCATGGTCCCAATATACTGCCGGTTTCCGAAACGGCGTAGGCTATACAATAGCCTTGATCTCCCATACACGACCACAATAGCAAGAGCTTCCCGTTTTTCATCCGATACATATAACATCCGTCAGTTACATATCCGCGCCTATTATGACTCGGGGAATACACTTCAGTGCTCCAATGCGCTTCCGTCGAACTAAACAGTGTAATAGGCTCAGACGCCATTTTTGTCAGGTCATCGGAAAGACGTGCCGCGCATATTCTCCCGTCTCCTATTTGCACCCACTCATGACAAAACACGATCCAAGGTTGTTTATTTCTATCGACGTAGAACGTTCCATCGAGGCACATCCAATCTTTCGGAGTTACCGCACCTTGAGAATGAGGGTAGAAGGGTCCTTCCGGGTTTTCCGCCTTAAGGATCGCCGTGCCGCGTTTGTAGCCCTTTCCAATGAACGAGGCGAACATGTAAAAGGCATTCTCATATTCATAAACTTCGGGGGCCCAGAAATTCTCCGTTCCCCAAAACGAGTCCGGTGGCCTGAACGCAGGTATAGGGCCGCTCCAATTGTCCAAATCATCGCTTTTGTAAACATCGAATCCCGTGCCGGGTCCGCGCCAGATGTCTTTATCGGTGGAGCCGTACATGTAATATTGACAAGCGTATTTCAATATAAACGGGTCGCGTATTTGGATTTCGCTTCTATGCATTCCGACACCAACTTTCCGGCATTTTCGTATTTTCAGTCTATCATCGGCCAGCGCGTAATCAGAGGGAAAGTATGATATAATGCCCTTGGGTAAAGCGACATGGGACTATCTTTCGATGGAATGATCGGTCGCTAAAAAACTTGCAGGAGGCTGCTGTATGATCACAAAATTATGCGATTGCGTGCTTGACGGCATAACGCTTGAGCGAGTGGTACGCAGCGATGAATTCATCATGCCGAACATGCACTTTCACCCGGAATTTGAAATCTACTACATGTTTGACGGAGAACGGTATTATTTTATCGAAAATAAAACGCACCACATTCGAAAAGGAAGTCTTGTGCTGATCGATTCCATGCATATCCACAAAACCAGCGTCCTGGGTAAAAACTTTCACGACCGCTTTCTGATCGAGTTAAACGACGAGCCATTCTCCACATTTTTTCAAAACATCAGCGGTATCAGCTTAGCTGAGTTTTTTTCTAAATACTCCTGCGTATTGGAACTGGACGAACAAGGCCAGGTCTGGATAGAACGCCGTTTCAACGAAATTATGGAGGAAGCGGAAAAAAAGCACGATAACTATTCGATCATTATTATGATGAAAATTACGGAAATCCTGCTCTATGTCCGGCGGTCCCATTCTGAAAGACTTATTCCGCCCAACCTCTCTATGTCTAACAAAACCAAGCACAAAATGATCAATGAAATTGCGACTTTTATAACGCAAGGCGAGGTTAGGGTAAGATCTTTGGATGAAGTATGCAACCATTTTTTCATCAGCAAAAGCTATCTTTGCCGCGTTTTCAAAGATGTCACCGGTTTTACGGTACAAGACTACATCAATATCCACAGCGTAAAGAAAGCGCAGCAGCTTCTGGAACAAAACGACATGAGCGTAACCGATATCAGCGAATGTTTAGGCTATAACAGTGCCACCTATTTTGAACGCGTTTTCAAAAAGTACACCGAAACAACCCCGCTGAAATACAGGAAAAAGCTAAGCATCTTAAAACAAAAAGTACGCAATAAAAAGCCATAGAGTATACCTAAACCGAAAATGAAAAGCCTTCAGCTTTAACATCCCAACTACCGTCCTGCGGAAAGCCATTATTCGCCAACATGATCGCCACCGCAAATAACAAAGAACCATTCCCCGGCAAATATAAAGGCAAATCCGCCCGGCCCCTCTGGTAGTTGTTTCCGCTCGTTACATAGCTGTTTTTGGCAGTATCCATAAGCAGCATGTCAACGGCTTCCTCACGCCTGCCTATCGCTGCCAAAGCCATGGCGATGAACGCGAAGTCCCAACCCCACATGGTCGAGAAATCCCAGCACCGTTTTACTTTTTCAAACGTATTTAAAACAATGTCGGGTTTCATATGTTCGTTCGGAATAAACCCGCAGCCGAAGAGCATGGACGGATGATCCCGATTAAAGTTCTCGAACGTGTCTGGACAGTTTTCATGCGCCAAATACCAGCCGTTCTCAAGCGGCAATTCGGCAAGGTTCTCGCAAACCACTGTCCACATGGAGCAATCGTTATTCATTTCTTTCGCCCATGAGACAGCGGTATTCAGCCCGAATCGCCAGTAACATAACTCGAACGTCGGGTTTTTGGCGATTTCCGGTTTATGTTCCTCCTGTGCAGGGATAAGAGGCATTAACAAATCGTATTTGCCTGTTTTCGGGTTTAACCGTGCAAAATCCTCCATAAAGTCGGCCGTTTCCTTAATCAGCGGCCAATATTTTTTCATAAACATTTCTCGGTCTTCGCCTTGTTTTGCAACCCGCAGTAATTCCAGCATATAGATGATATGCGGTTGTTGCCAGATTAACAACGTAGCGATATGCGACGGACTGTCCCAGCCATCATAAGAGGTCATTTTCGGCCAGCGTGCCCCCTTGTAACCGTTACGCGCCGCATTTTCCTTTGCTTTATCCAATATTTCAAAGTACCAGCCCAAGCTTCTCTCCAACAATTCACCCCGCCCCCATAAGGCGAAGTGTGCGCTGTGAATAAAATGCATTTCCAAATGAAACTTTCCGTACCAGCTGTTGCACATGAGCCCCGTTTCCTGTGGCGGCAAATCGCCTGCCGAGTGTACAACGGTCAAATATTGCGATAATACAATGCGGCGTTCCAATTCCATAGCACGCGGTTCTTTGCATGGCGAGAAATCCACCGCACCGCCCTTTTGCCAGTAGGAAGCCCACCCCTCGCTGGCATCCGCGACAACTTTATCGAAATCCCAAACGGCAGCGTTTTGCATTCCCGCCTCATTTTCAAAAAAGCCTAAGGCGAATTTTTCCTCTCCGCTTCCCAACGTGAGATGAAGAGTGTGTTTGGCGCTGGACTCAAATACGCAATCTCCGAAGATTTTGACAAAATAGCGGTCATCGTCAAGCTTCCGTTTAATGAGGTTGTCATGGATCTCCGTCGTATGACTTTCCGGGTCCCCCCAGTCGCTTCCGCCTATTTGAGGAGAGGCGTAAGGGAAGGAAATTTCAATATTCAACTTGCTGCCCGTCGGACAAGTTACGGAAAATCCCAATACATCCGCGCTCTTCGCGCAAGCTGTAACAACCGAGACTTCCTCGCCGAGAACGTTAAAACTGCTGTACAGGATTCCGGAATATAGGTCCAACTCCTGCCTTATATCCGAAACTTCCTCCCCATGGATCGCTTTACCGCTATGAGTTAGCGATATTTTTGCTAGATTGAATTTATGGGGGTTATGGCGCAGCCAATCGTATACCTCCTCATTACCGGGCTTACGATCAACAGCATAAGAGTACCTTTGCCCATTTAGGTTGTATTCCGTCATTTGTAAATCCGTTAACGTATACTTGCCTCCATTACGATTAGGTCGGGAATGCCAACCCCATTGAGACATTGTACACAAAGGCGCATTGGCTTTGGCGTATTCATCATATAAGGTTTGAAGCCCCGTTATATCGGCTGTAAAAGCAAAATTGCCATTACCCAGCGAAATGGGACTTTCCAGATCCATTTCCGTCAAAATCGGATTATGGCGTTTCAACAGCTTTTTCCTGTCTATCAACATTTTCATCTCCGATTAGATCAAAATATAGGCTGAAACGCGAAGCAGGTGTTGCCCTTTAATCGAAATCGGGACAACACCCACCGAGCGCATGCCTTACTTTTTGGCGATCATTCTATCAATGAGCGCCTGCAGTTCCTCCGCGCCTTGGTCAACCGTTAACTGGCCGTATGCCACATTTTGTCCGAGCAGCAGCAGCTCGGATACAAACTCTTGGTCGTTAGGAAGGTTCGGCCCTTGCGGTACGGTTCTATCGGCAACTACGTCATAAATATGATACACTGCCGCGTCGATCGGCGTTGCGCTGGCTGATATCGCTTGACGCACCACTGGCGAGGAAGGTATGCCGCGATTTGTACCCAGGATTGCGCCGGCTTCAGGGCTAGTAACAAAATAGTTGGCAAATAATACTGCCGCCTCCAGGTTCTTGCTGTTCTTATTGATCCCGATATACTGGCTCATCTGGATTTGATAAGCCTTTTCCCCGCCTGCGGGCAATGTTGTTGCCCCAAGAGCGTCCGTCATAGCAGCTTGATAAGCCGCAACCTGGTTGCTCCAAATCAGACCAATTGCTGCTTTGCCTGCTACAAGCGCGGAGCTATCCGGGCCGGATTCGGCATAGGTTGCCGTCGTGTCAGCATCGGGAATGATGCCTTCAGCGCGCATATCTGCCCACATCTGAAGCCACTTCTTAGCGGAATCGACCGTTGCGTAAGATTTGCCGCCATCATCATTGGTCCAAAGCGCGGTCCCTTGCTGCGTATAGAAATAGCTCAAGTAGTTTGCGGTATTCGTGCTGTTGTCGACAAACGGGAACACCCCGTCAGGTAATTTGGCTTTTAACTCTTTACCGTAGGCGATCAATTCGTCCCATGTCATGTTGTCCTTCGGAAGGGCTGCGCCGGCATTCTCAATCATCGTTTTATTATAGGCAAGTACAAGGGTGTTCGTGCCGAGGCTTACGGCATATAGATTGCCATTAAGCGTAGCAGGGATGAGTGCGGTCTGGTCAAAAGTCTCGGGCGTATTAATCATAAGCTGCTTGCCTAGAAAGTCATTCAAGGGCTGTAAATATTGCTCGTAATCGGGGTAGTTGCCTCCGAACTGGATCAGGTCAGGAGCATTGTTGCTCTGAAGCTGCGTGTCGATAATCGCGAAGTGATCGGGCGTACCGCCATTAGGCTCGCCGGTAACCTTAATTTCAGGGTAGGCTTCCATAAATTTTGCGATAACCTCATTCGTGATTTTGGCACGATCATCGTTACCCCACCAGCCAAAACGCAGTTCAGCGGGTCCGCCCGTGTATGCAGGAAGTCCGTCGGAACGCGTTGTATCAGCTGGCGTCGATTCCGGCGTCGTTGTTGCCGATTCCGATGCTTTCGGAGTAGCCGTTGGAGCTGGGGATTCATTGTTGCTGCTGCATGCGGCGAGAACGAACACGAACATGACCGCTGCAAGAATTAAGTTTAAAGCTTTCTTCATTTAAGCAACCTCCCATTATTTTTTATATCTATTACAGAGGGATTACCCCTTGCAACCTAACCTTTACTGCCTGTCGTTGCGATGCCTTGAACGAAGTGTTTCTGAAGCGAGAAGAATAGCGCAAAGCATGGAATGATCGAAAGCGTTGCCATGGCGAGCGCCCCGCCCCAGTTCGAAACTGCGCCCGCATCGCCGACGAATGTGCGCAGGGCCCTGGATACGGTGAATGTTTTGGGATCTGTGAGATAAAGCAAATGATGGAAGAAATCATCCCAAGTCCATAAGAACGTAAACAGCGCGGTTGTAATCAGGGCTGGCGCCGAAAGCGGTATGATGATTCGGAAGTACGTTCCCGCCTTCCCGCATCCGTCAATCAATGCCGCTTCATCCAAATCCTTTGGCAGTCCGCGAATAAACTGTACGAGCAGGAAGACAAAGAACGCGTCGGTAGCAAGAAGCTTCGGTACGATGATCGGCAGATAAGAGCCGACCCATCCGAATGTGTTAAACAGGATATACTGCGGCACCAGCGTGACATGGCCGGGCAGCATGAGCGTAATCATCATGATCGCGAACCATATATTCCTGCCATCAAACTTGAGCCGCCCGAACGCGTAAGCCGCCATGGAGCAGGTCACCAGGTTGGCGGCAACCGCCACTATACTCAGAAACAATGAATTTGCAAAAAATCTTCCGAATGATACGCCTGCATAACCTTTCCAGCCGGTAACGTAGTTTTCAAGAGTAAGCGCTTTCGGAATAAGACTTGTGTCACTGAAGATCATATTGTTGGGCTTGAATGAGCTTATAATCATCCAAATGATAGGGTACAGCATACCGACGCCAAGCAAGATAATAAAAATATGAGTGAGTACCTTAAAAGCGGGACGATCGGTTCTTCTTTCCAAAAAAAAACCACCACGCTTAATCTAAAATTAAATTTCACCACGGAAATTCACTCGCCGCTTCCGTATGACACCCAGTATTTCGAGGACTTAAAGATGATAGCCGTGAAGACGCCGATAATCAAAAGCAGCACCCACGCCATGGCCGAGGCATACCCCATCTCATGGTACGTCCAACCTTGAATGTAAAGGTTCAGGGTGTAAAACAAGGTAGAATTCATGACACCGCCTTTGCCGCCGCCGATGATGTAGGCTTGTGTAAATACCTGAAACGCCGAAATCATCTGCATAACAAGGTTGAACAATATGATAGGCGTGAGCGAAGGGATCGTTATCGCGAAAAACTGCTTCACTTTGCCCGCCCCATCAATGCTTGAGGCCTCGTAATATTCGGTTGGGATCTGCTTAAGCCCGGCCAGAAAGATGATCATGCTAGACCCAAACTGCCATACGGTGAGCAATATCAATGTCGACAGCGCATATTTGGGATTGGTGATCCAACCCGGCAGATCCGTGAATCCAAAACCGCCCAAAATGTCGTTAAGCAGCCCGTTTTTTTCAAATATTTTGCGCCATAGCACCGCAATGGCTACCGATCCGCCAAGCAAAGTTGGAATATAATATACGGCGCGATAGAATGGAATAAAACGAAGCTTTTGACTGAGCAGCATCGCAATAAACAAGGCGAAGATCAATTTTAACGGTACGGACACAAACACATAAGTGAATGTTACTGAAAGCGACTTGAGATAATAGGGATCGACTCGCATGACCTCGCCCGTCGCAACCGTAAAATCTTGAATACCGAAGATCGAACCGAACATTTTCGTATAATTGCCAAAACCAATCAGCTCAGTAGAGTCGGGCTTCGTAAAGTCGTAATCGGTAAAGCCAAGATAAAGAGAATAAATCATCGGATACAACGTGAGAACAACGAAACCAATGAGCCACGGCAACAAAAACATGTACGCTGCCGCATTTCGTTTAAAGAAGGAAGCGATTCCATTCCTAATCACCAGTAACTTCACCCCCCGCTATGATGAGATAATAATAAACTCGCAACTAACAAGAATAGGATATATCACCCTACAATTAACAAGCAATATAATCATATAAAGACAATAATAAAAGTGTAAAATAGGTCATAATCGTACTATTTTGAACTACTAAAAGGAAGCGCTAGCCAGCAAAAAAAACAGCCCTGATCGGGCTGCTCTTTTCGATGAGTCTTCATTTTCGGAAGCCGTAAGCTGGTTGAAATGTCCGTTGACAAAGAAAGTCGCCGTGCATACAAAGTTTTTCCAACCCTCTTCAGTCTTATGGAAAACCAGCATTTTTGCAGGATAACCTTGGAATATCTCCTCCGTTTCTTCCAAAACGTAGGCTTCGGGGTCCATTAGTAACTTCCAACCAACGAGCTGTGGTAAACTTCACGTGCTTCATGACATGTATGAGCAATAGCCGTCATATATTAACCCCTCCCAAGTTACAAGTTGTTGCTTGTTATAACTTGGTTGAAGGGATTGTTCAACAATAGAGTTCAAGCAAGTAGCTCCTTAGAATTAAAGAAGCCCAAGCGCAAAGTACGCCTGAGCTTCGACAAATAGGTAAATGTGGCTTCATTCAAATATTTCTTATAAGCGACACACAGCACTCCACATGTGATGAGTAATCAGTGAGAACAGTCTAACGAAGTGCCCTCGCCATTATTATGTTTTTCTATAAATTAATAATTTCAAGAAAATATACCTTTAATAAGATAGTTATAATGATAATACTGTAAATTATGGTGCGATGTAGATTAAATGGCGCAGTTTGGTTAGAAAAAAAAACAGAAGCAACCCTAGAGGATTGCTTTGTTTGTTTGACTTCACATTTAGAGAATTATTTGTATATTCAATTTGTAAAATACATTATCATGAATTCATTTTTTTTATTACTCCATTCTCCAAACGTTTCATATATTGCTCAACAAAATCCCAGTCTGGGTTTTCATCATCTTTTGCAGGAAGCATTATTTTCTGTCTTTTCATTCTTTGGGAATTAAACTTATACCCAAAAGAATATTTTTCTCGTTGTTGAAAAATCATTGTTTTTACAAAAAGAAAATGATACTTACTTCCTTCAAAATCTTTAAAACGAATCCTTTTCACATCATCAGAAAAAAGCGCGGGATATGGATGATAAAAATTATAGACCACTCCACCTTCGCCATTGTAATTTACTCCTAATACATTTTTATCTAAACTAGCATTTTTATTTCCTACAAATCCAACAATACCATTATTAACTTTAGCAGCGCCTATAAACGGATATTTTCCTTTAACTCTATCTTTTTCAACTAAGCGTACGCCACTTGAAATTTTAAATAATGAGTTAAAATCAAATTCTTTCCATTTGACTTCGTTAAGATTTCTGAAATCAGTTATTATATTAAATTTTTCATTTTTAAATTTATTAATTTCTTTTGCTTTGTTTTGACCATATTCTTCGATATATTTCTCGTCGAATTCTCCAGCATCATTGACTGGAAGTACAATTCTGAGTACATTTAACCTGTCATCATTAAGAATATAGCCGTAAGAAAATTTCGATCTCTGTTTTGTAATAGCTGTTGCAATTATTACTCCAGCATATTCTGTTAAAATGTTTGTATCTTTCAATTCAAGAACCGTTACGTTATTTGTTGGCGCAAACTCATATTTATGATAAAAAGCCGTCCCGACACCACCTTCTCCTGTATTAGCAACTGTTATTGCATTGGAATAGGTTTTTTTTGTATCATCAACATTATTTTTATTAATGAAACCTGCTACCCCATTATTTCCTTTCTTAGCTGAAATCAATGGAATTGTCCCATTTAAGGATATATCAGAATTTGAAAATCTGCCTTTTTGAGGTGGTTTGAAAATTTCACTGATTTGTATAGACTTAAAGTTCATTATCATTCTCCTCAAACAAATGCCCTTTTCCATGAACATACATATCAAATTTAAAAGCTAAATAATCTGAAATGCTCTTAACAAAGTCGTCTTCTGAAGGGATATCCTCATTAAAATAATAAAACGAATGTAGCCACTCATCATCCGCTGTAATTGTGGATTTGACCATGAATTTAGTTGAGTAATCGTCAATATTGCCATTGATTACATCAAGCAAATACTCACGTTTTTCACGTGCTGAACCGTCATCTATTAAACCAACATGTTTTCGGATAATCATACCATCATCTTCAAAATTGATAAATTTAACCTGTTTGTTTTTAGGGTGAGGTATTCCAGTTGTAAAAACAGCTATACAAGGATTCACACCAATACCACGAAATGTGTCCTTATTACATGTAATCACCATTTCTAACGTATTTTTTTTCAAGACTTTACGTTTATAGTCTACTTCTTCTTTTGATTTTCCGACCATTGTGGACTGTGGCACGATAGCAGCTAGTTTCCCGCCTACTATACTCAAATCAAGTGCGTGATTAATGAAACTAATTTCTGTTAATTTTTTATCCGTCTTACCTTGTGAATACGGTGGATTGAATAGAATCTTATTTACTGGTGCACCGAGGTATGTATAGTTCTTTAGTTCTTTTTCAATTTTGTCCTTTTCAAGGCCGTTTTTTTTCAGCAATGTTTTAAATTCATCACGGTCTCTAAGCACTTTAAACATATCAGCAAGTTGTAAATTACTTTTGCCATCGCCGCGCAATATCATATTTGTCGTAGCAACAGTAAACATTTTTTCTTGCATTTCAATACCTAAAAGCTGTTTTTGTTTGATTTGTACTTTCTTTTCATCATCTTCCGCTAATTGAACCATCCTATTCATTGCTGATATTAAAAATGCGCCACTTCCACAAGCTGGATCAAGAACGTAATCGTTTGGATGTACTTCAATTATTTCAGCCATTAAGGTCGTGATGTGTCTTGGTGTAAGAACAATACCAAGTGAGTTTCCGTCACTTCCGCCATACTTAACAAATTCGCCATAGAAGTTCCCCAGGATATCAAAATCTGTATTTTTGGCAAAGTGATGTAATACTTGTTCATTAAGCTTATTTGTAAAATATTTTAGGGGTGTCATTTGCAACGTAGTATTTATTGCATTAAGAGCCACATTAGTTTTAATGAATGCAAATTTATTCATTAGAATTTGAGTTTTACTGTGAGGCAATACTCCCTCACGATTGATAAAAGTATTAATTGCATTTAATATCTTATCTCCATCTCGACCACCATCAAAATTCTCACCTTTTAAATCATTAGGTGAAAAGCTTTTTTCATAAAGAGCTAATAGTATAGCTGATACCACGGTAGCCTTATTTTCGCCTTCAAGGCTCCCATAATTCCGTAAATCCTCGTGCAGTTCGCTTGCTACCTTTTGAAGCTCCAATACCTGCTGCTGTTCTTTGGTTTCATTCTTTAAAACATTAACAGAATACCATTCATTAATATTATCTGGATGTAATTGTTGTAGGTTACTCAATTCAATTAATTTTTCAATATTAACGTTATTATCGTCAAGACTGACAAAATAGGGTTGGATGAGATGATTATTTTCATCTCCAGTAACCCCGATAGCAATCACTTCTTTAAATGAATTAGTTTTTTGAACAATATGGGTAGCGTAATGAACAGCCCCATTTACAGCAAAACTAGATATTATTTCAGGTTCCATAATTAAATTCCCATCTGAATCAATTGCTTCTAGTTTATCAGTTGCAAGTTTGTTCTCAATAATGATTAAGTTATCATCTGAGAGAAAAACAAATTCGGGCTTACCGACCCCTTTTCCTCCAGTTTTACTTGCTCCCTTAAGAGCTTGCTTAACTTCAGGAATACTAGAAGTTTGCTCATCATATTTTACACCAAATTTTTCAATCTCTCTTCTCACAAATTGGTCTGTTGCTGTTGCTTCATTTGCCATTTTTATCGACCCGTCCTCTATTGTTACTGTTATATTATTTATTATGATATCTGTTCAATCTCATAATTTGCATAAAGCATAAGATTCACTTTTGTGTCGTTCACAATAGCTACCTAAATAAGACCATAATCCTAGAAGCATCCCTTTATGTATTTGAATTAATTGAAATACCGCTCCAAGGATAAATAAGGGTGAAGTGAAACCACTATAGGCTTTTTCGACAAAATTTATTAATTTCCTTCATTGCGATAATGATTGCCTTGGTTAGTTTGGCATTATGCTAACGGAGGCAAGGGTTCAATTAAAGAGAAGTTCAACCCAAAGAAAACAACTACTTGTCAGGAGTAGCATCTTGTTAATATTTTAATGTATTTTTGTGGTCAAATTATTCTTAGTGTCTGGGCACATTACTGTGAATTGTATCATAAGATTGGAGTTGTCAAGAAAAGTGCAGTTTGAAAACATACTCATGCAGAAATCCCGTTACTATGCGGCTTGAGACAGCATTCTTTCGCGATAAATAGCTGGGGGCCAGCCCCCTGGATTCGTGGTGTAGATCCGCCGCCTGTTGTAGTAGACCATGATGTATCTGAAGATGATCGATTTGATATGCGCCATCGGGTAGTATTCAGTTTTGATCTTGTACAGCTTTTCTTTCTTTAGCGTAGCAAAGAAGCTTTCCATTCTTGCGTTGTCATAACAGCGCCCTGTGCCGCTCATGCTTTGAATGGCACTGCGTTTAGCTAGACACGCTCGGAATGCCTGGCTTGTGAATTGGCTGCCGCGATCGCTGTGATAAATCATGCCGTGCGCATTCCTTGCCTTGCACGCGTTCTCAAAAGCCTCAATACAGAGCTCCTTGCGCATGTTGTCGTCCATGGCGAGGCCGACGATCTCTCCATTGAAACAATCCAGTACCGCGGACAAATAGAGCTTGCCGTCTGAACAAGGGACTTCGGTGATGTCCGATAGCCACTTTTGGTTCGGTGCCGAAGCACTGAAGTCTCTGTGAATCAGGTTCTTACTCTTTTGAGCTGCGGCATCCTCGCGGGTGATGCCGTTTGGACGACGCTTCGCTTTCTGCAGCAGCCCGTGCTTCTTCATAAGGCGATAGACGGTGCTGTAGCTGGTGTGGATGTCTATTTGCGACAGCGCCAGCAGCATACGCCGGGCACCGTAATTCCGATTGTCCTCATGTTCACTGATGATTGCTTTCATGTTGACCAGAAGCCGTTGCTGCCTCTCCTGCATGGGTGCAGGTCTCAGGCTACGGTAATAGCCCGATTCGCTGACAGCAAGCACTTCGCACATCTCCTTGACGGGCCATCGATCCCGTCGTTCACGGATGTACGCATAGAGCTGGCGTGCCTTTACCGCTTCCGGTCTTTTGCGAAAAAACCGAGTGCGTCCTTGAGAATATCATTCGCGCGACGTAGCTCGCCTATTTCTCTTTCCAGTTCGATTTCCCGCGCCGTCTTATCGGCGGATGCATAAGCCCGTCCGCTCCCGATATGCGCGCCATCGCCGTGCAGGGTTCGTTGCTTTCTCCATCCTTGTAGGGTGTAGTAAGCTACGCCTAACTGCTCGGCAGCTTTTTGCAGTCCAATCTCATCGCTTAATCTTACTGCTTCCTCTTTGAATGCTTTGTCGTACCGTTTCATTGTCTCCCGTCCCCTCGTTAACTTTCATTTTATTTCATACGAGGGTGTTTTTCGACTGCATCTTTATCGTAGCATTCCACTGATTCATTGCTCCCCGCCCTCCTTCCTTACGAACGCTATACGAGAGGGATAGATCAAAGTTAAGTGGGGGCAGGGGCTAAACAATGGCGAGAGCACTTCGTATAGGTCAGACATAACCCACTCTGAGGAGGAACTACCTATGCGATGTGCAATTTATGCAAGAGTAAGTACTAAAAGAGACGAGCAACGTAACAGCCTTGAAAATCAAATTGCGTTTACAAGTGAAGTAGCTAAAAGTCATGGATGGACTGTAACAGAGAAATATATTGATAACGGTGTTAGTGGCACAACTTTTGAAAAACGCGATGATATTCAGCGATTAATGCGTGATGCAAAGGCAAAAAAATTTGATGTAATCATTGCCAAGTCGGTTTCTCGCTTTGGACGTGATACACTAGAGTGCCTTAAAGCAGTTGCTGAGCTTGAAAAACTAGGATTACGATTGATGTTCCCTGAGGATTACTATGATTCAGAGAAGAATAAGAACAAAATGACATTTCAACTCAAAGCAATACTTGCCGAAGATGAAAGCGCAAGAATGTCAGCTAGAATAAAAATCGGCATACAAGTAGGCGCTAGAAAGGGAAAGTATCAAGCCTCCCTGACTGCATTTGGTTATAAAAAGAATGCAGATGGAAAGCTTGAACTTGATTCAGAGTATAGTACTGTTGTACGTGAAATGTTCGATATGTATCTATACAAAGGCTGGGGATGGTTCCGTATTGCGAATCATCTAAGCACGCAGAAAATACCGACACCTCGAAGAGTTTCGGGCGGGAAAAATGCAGGCTTAATGTGGCAAGAAAGCAGCGTTCGTGTAATACTAGAAAACCCAATTTATACAGGGAAGCTTGTTCAGCATCGAGAAGAGGTTACTGATTTTGCTACTAAGTGCCGCAAGAAGGTTGACCCCGAACAGCAAATCGTGGTCGAGAATTCTCACCCCGCCATCATCACTGACGAAGAACACATTGCTGTGTTGGAGAAGATGCGTTCTAAAGACATAAACAAAAGCAACGGACAGGAGAGCGTATTTGCCCATATAGCCTGTTGTGCGGACTGTGGTAAAGGAATGACTTACCGTAAGGATAGAATGAAGCGAGAGAGCGGCTCTTACGTATGCATAGGCTATGTCAAACATACTTCCTCATACTGTTCTTCCCATATTGTCGGCTATAGGAAGTTGATTGAATCCGTTACTAACGACTTGCGAGAACTGATAACGAACAATGTAAAGTTGGAGCGACTCTACAGAGTAGCAGGCGGGGAACTTGAATTACATCAGAACACATATTCCAAAGAGCTACAGAATGTAAGTAAGAGGCTTGGTAAGCTTGATACTGAATTCAGTACCTTGCTATCGTTGTTCCAACAGAAGGTAATAGGAATCGAACAGTTCAAGGCGGCTAACGACAATATTCAGGCTGAACAAAGTCGATTAGCCGCCCGCAAGATTGAACTTGAAACACTAATTGAATCAAAGAAAGATACAGAACGCTATTTACTCGACTTCCAACGTCAAGTAAACAAGATAGCTAAACTAGACATTGATAACGAGCAAGTGCTAAAGCATGTCATTCAGAGGCTGATTCACAAAATCGAAGTACATGCGGATGGTAGCATCAAGATTATCTACAATATCGCCCGCCCCGCTTCATTAGGGGCATAAATCAAGCGGGGGACATCAATCCCCCGCCCATTTAAGTAACACTGAACACTCCACATGTGTTGTGCTGGGAATAGGAACATGGATCACTCCCCTCATTTAATGAAGACTTTTTTTGATTCTGGCTCTTCATCTGGGCTTGGACACTGCTCTTAAAGCCTGTTTTGTATATAAACGTTAGTTTGTACGGATTAGTGCTGC
>Ga0065721_10004491_pt1 | contig 26419 bp, 23 predicted proteins | sample Mesricmetagenome_FD_59108 | JGI IMG/M metagenome (GOLD analysis project Ga0065721, IMG submission 59108) | Mesophilic microbial community from rice straw/compost enrichment Sample: eDNA_1 v2 (version 2) | ecosystem: Engineered > Solid waste > Grass > Composting > Bioreactor | place: USA: Davis... | reverse complement strand
ATGAGAAAGTCTGTCTTTAGTTTGCTTTTAATCTTAACCACCTTTTCGTGTGACCTGGAGGAGGAGGACCAGCGCGCGATTGACGCCGGCAACAACGGGAGGATCACTCCCGGCGTGTCTAATGTGTTTTATGAAGCGGATCTCAAGGCCAACGCAGAATCCCAGCTGGTCTTCAAACTCATCTACTTTGAAGACACCCTGGCAGCGTACGGAAAAATCAACAGCGCCGGAAGCCTTGAATACATCCACACCACCGTGTTGATGAAAAAAGGTGGACGCGAGTATCTCGTCACGGAAACTTACCCCGAAACTGCATCTAGCCGGATGTATGGCGTCATTGATAACAAGAAAACAAAACTCGTTCTCGAAACCCGCCAACTCGGACCAACACGGCAGGAGATATCGATCCTTGACGTTAACTGGGAATCGGGAGAGGAAAGTGTGGTTGTAAGTACGCTGTTGGATGCAGGTATTAAAACCGGTGAATTTTCGTCATTGCGCGTCGGCAACGAACGCGCCTGGAATTGTGATAAGCCGCAACCTGCAGAAAATCTGGACAAGACGGTTGACAACCATCTTGACTATCACGCCTGCGGTGGAATGGCCTGGGATACGCACCCCAGTCTGGTGGCTATCAAAGAAACGATTACCTCATCGATTGACAAGATCAAAAATTCCGGACAATACAACGACCGCAACTCGGAATTGACTTTCCTGGAGAGTATGTCGGATCGTCTGCGAAATCTATACGCATCAATCAAAGGCAGCGTAGGGTCATACAAATTTGAAAAGACGCGCCTTGCAGGTTTGCTGAAACAGCTTGAAGAACAAATAAGGCAGCTTAAAGAAGAGCAGTACGATATCTCGCTCACTATTTTTGAGGCAGGAACGGATACCGAATTCGATGAGGTTACTGACAAGGATATCAAGATAACCTTCACCGTTAATGATTTGAAAACAAAACTTCCCTATACGGATCGTCCGGTGTATGTCGATATGGCCGTCGTATTACCTGGAACGAGTTCAGCCCTTGATATACAGTCGAAAGCAACGTCTACTGTCAACGGAATGGTGACCTTTAGATTTGATCCGACGACGGTTCCCGGGTATGAGGAATATACCAATCTGCAAATCCGCTGGGACCTCGCTTCCAACAACTGGCAGAAGTCAATGACGCGTAACGTTTCATTGAAGTACATCAGTCCGAAAGTTGTTTTCAAGGATGGTAGTCCCCTGACATCTCCGATTGTGTTCGTCAAAGATCAGGTCCGTCACTTCAAGCTAGTGAACGAGGATGGCCGTGCAATATCACCGGACTACAGCAAGCTGGCATTTTTCAATCTGTCGAATCAAAATCTTGCCTTCTGGGCAGAAAGAGGTGAGAGTGATTTCACGATGCAGCTTTACTCCAGGGAGACCACTAATCAGCAGGGTACTCTTGACGTATACTACGGAATGAAGAAGATTCAAACGATGAACCTATTGCTTTCAGATTCGACGGAACTTTACAGGCGTTCTGCAATTGGGAGCTATGTTATCAACGGTTTCAAGGGTAATGGTCCCAATAGCCGACTGGAGTGTGATTTCTTCGAGTCTGGCGTTGCTGAATTCAGGATCTACGACGATCCAAGTTGGCCCAATGGTTATAAGTGGGACGTTACGTGGGGTATTGCCCGAATTGGCAGCAATTACTTTGTCTCGCTCGTAGGCTGGTATAACGGGTACTCTGCGATTAAGGATGATGCTCCGGTTTCGTATCCGGTGACTTCCTTCAATCATCACCTTGATTATCATTTTGTGAAACAATAGCCGCTTCACAGTCTGGGTTGATTATTCTTCAATACTGGAACGCAAAAAGCCTGATGTTTTTTATGCATCAGGCTTTTTTGTTAGCTTTATTTCCCGGCGGCAATCGGATGTCTGACGTTGTGTGTCATGACAAACTATCATTGAGAAACGGTTGTCGGGCAGGTATGTTAATCCTAAAATTCACGCCATGACAACTGTAAACGTGTATCTTACCTTCAATGGCAATTGTGAAGAAGCCTTCAACTTCTACAAATCTGTATTCGGAGGTGAGTTTCCCTATGTCGGACGATTTAGCGATATGCCCTCTGATGGTGGACCGCCAATGCCACCGGAAGCTGCAGACAAGATCATGCATATCTCGCTACCTATAAGCAAGGAAACCATGCTGATGGGCAGTGACACAGGCGGTGAATGGGCAGCGGGGTTTTCACAGGGAAATAACTTCTCAATTTCTATCACTACAGACAGTAAGGCCGAGGCTGAAAGGCTGTTCAGCGGCCTTTCGGCCGGAGGACAAGTAACCATGCCGTTGGGCAAGACATTCTGGGATGAATACTTTGGAATGTTTAAGGATAAGTTTGGAATCAGCTGGATGATAAGCTTCAGAGAAAATCCAAAGTAGAGAATCCGCAAAGGATAATTGAAACGAAATGCTTATGAGCTTCAGCAAACTCGTTCCCAATGTTTATTACCGCGACATTAATGACGGAATAAAATTCTTCGTTGATTGTCTTGGATTCCGTATCGGTCATCAGGAACTGAACTCGAAGAACCCTTTTTGTGTGATTGAAAGAGAAGGGCTGCAAATGTACATGTTCCAGCACGAGAAGCTTGCAAAGGAACATTATCCTGAGTTCAGGCTTGTGACCGATATAATTGATGAGGTATACAAAACGATCAGTTCAGCTCACCCTGAGTTTATTCATCCCAATCTGAGCAAAGTAACCCTCCGGCCATGGGGTGCAAAGGAGTTTGCCTTACTGGATAATCAGGTATGTGTGATTATTCAGCGATGGTAATATCTGAATTCATAGAAATGTTGCTTCGACGACACGACTGTGATGAATAATAAGCTTACACGGAAATCGGTATTGCCATTCACTTCAGTCATGCAGGTGACGGGATTCTACCACGAATTCTTCTTTCATTTTCCTGCTCGATTCGTCTTGTCCACCGTTTTAATTCTGATAGAATCCATCAGACATAAACTAGAGCAATAATCTACTTCACAAAAATCTTCAGCTCGTAAATTGAGTATCCCCATTTGTCATTCGCGCGTTTGGTGCCCAGCACTTTTATATAACGCGCGTGGGTAGGAGGCAACTGTAGAACATCGACACCGCCGTCGCCATCGGTGACTTCATAGAGCGTGTTCCAGTAAGTTCCGTTTTCTGACCCGAGAATGAGGTATTCGCATCCATAAGAAGCTTCCCATAACAATTCTACGCGCGAAACGTCGTAGGACTGTTGAAGGTCAACAGTAACCCACGCTATCTCAGTCGGCGCGCTCGACCACCGCGTGGTTGTATCGCCGTCGATAACATTAATGGCGTCGAACATACTGCTTGCATTTTCAGCGGATGAGTATTCAGCAGTATTGCCATAGTAGGTTGCGATGTTTCCATCGCCATCTTCAACAACTGTGATGTCGATGGTTTTGCGCGTAGTAAATCCGTTGCGCGTAGTGGCTGCGATAGTGATTTTCGTCTTACCGGGTTTACCGGTAAGCTTCAGGTCGGGGTACCCGGACCTGCCACGTGCTGCCGTCGCAATAGAAGGATCACTTACCTGCTCAACAGTGTACGTTGTGCCTGGCGGAATGACGGTTTGGACCTCATCCAATCCCAGAAAGTTGGGGTACTCTCTGACGCGGGTGGAGAACGGTCGCGGGGTACTTACAAAAACCAGCGGCATGCCGGTGAGCCATCGAACGCCGTTCTGTAACAGTTCCTGGTACCCGGGATTGCTTTTCGCCGCACCATCGTGCCCCAGGGTGAAGCACATCACTTTTCCTTTCCCAAAGGGATGCCACCACATCACGGGGTGATTTTCCGCACGCGCGATGATCTCCAGATCGTCTACGGAAGGCTGGAAGAAATACAGCTCGTCACGAATAGTGAAATCCTCGACGGCACGTGATACCGGGTGCCGGGTTGCCTTTCGGAAGGGATAAGTGTATCCCCAGAACTCATGGTTTTCAGTGATCACCTTAAATTCCTCCGGAACGGTAGCCGGTCCCCCGATAAAAATCCCGCCAATAAAACGTTCGTACATATCCCAGTTCAGCAAACTGAGTATGCCGCAATGGAGCGTGAGATATGACTTGCCCTGAGCAACAAATTCGTGCAGCGCCTGAAGTTGCTCTTTCGTTGGGGTAAGGAATAGAGAGTTGCAGATCACGAGATCGTATTGCTGCAAGTCTTTTGGATTTAGTTTGATCAGATCTTCAGTTACATCAACAGCTATAATATTGCTGAGGATATCGACGATCATATCATTCTGAAATTCATGTATCCACGGCGGATACTCTTCCTTGTACTCGGGTACATTTCCGTTGCCGGTAATCATCAGTGCCTTTGGGAGCTTTTGTCCGCCGCTCTCGCAAAGGGTGATGAGATTGAGGAAAAGGAACACGATCCAGATTCTTGCCTGGCTGGATGCTGACAATGAGGTTGAATACATAGTCTGACAATTGATCGGCGAATGAGGTTCAAAGAACAAGCCTTGAGTTTTATCGCGCTTGTATAAATACGACAACACGGGAATCGTCCAGGAAACCACCGGGGATTGAAACAATGATTGCTCCTTCCCGTTTTTCTTTTCATCTTCAGTACCGTACTCACCGTCTGCGCTGCTTATGACCGGCTGGCACAACATCGACATCAGACTGCTTCCACCCTCGCCGCAACTGGCAAAGGCAGTGAAGTGCTATTACTACATTGAGAATCCTCATAATATATTAATCGAGGATACGTTTTTCGCCGACGGATGTATAGAGGCGGTTTTTAGTCTGGACTGGGAATTTTACAAAGAGGGCCGGCGGGAAGATCAGGCAAAGGTCATCGGACAAATCATTGAGCCACGTGCGCTTACCATTCAGGGCAAGGGGCGGAGTTTCGGCGTGTGGTTTTACCCGCATACGTTCAGCTATTTTATCAAAGTGCCGATGTACGAGATGAACGACCGCATCGTATCCTGGGATGACCTCTTCTCCAGAGACCTCAGCGAGTTTGTCGGCAACTGCCTTAGTGACGGGTCGCACGAGCGCCTCGTTGACGGTGTTGATCGGTTCCTCATTGGAAAGCTGGCAATGCATCCGCGAAAGCGAATGGACGATGCTATTGGCTTCGCTGTGGATTATCTGTTGCAGAAAAAGAGCGAGGCTGATCTGGACGCATTGGCGCGACAGCTGAACGTGTCGCACCGGACTTTGCAGCGTGCCTTTCTTGAGCGGGTTGGATATAGTCAAAAGCACTTCTTACGCGTGGCCCGTTTCCAGGACGCCCTTCGCGATTTACGTGAAGGTACGATGACGACCCTGACTGAAATCGCGCATGCGCACCATTACTTTGATCAGCCGCATTTTATCCGCGAATTCAAATCGTTTACAGGATTTGCTCCTTCTGAGTTTCAGGTGAGCAGATTGCCGATAAATCAGCATTTTCTGGGAGTGTGAGGGAGGTTGGAGAAGAGGTTTGAGTTTGAGGAGGCAGTACTCCTGGAGGGAGAGGGATAAAGCGGAGAGAGAGGGATTCGAACCCTCGGTACGGTTACCCGTACAACGGTTTTCGAGACCGTCCCATTCAACCACTCTGGCATCTCTCCGTACAGACGGCTGATGTTTCGCCCGAAAGATAACGGATGACGGAATTCGTTGTTTCGTAGCCATCAAAAAAATCTTCCAGCCATCGCCCTCCCGTGGCTTCCAAACGATAAATAGCCAGGATTGAAGTCGGTTCAATATCTCGTCGGAATTCAAATCGTTCTGTATTCACGGTCCGATGTAGGAATACGGGGTACTTTGTTCTTCCTTTCAGCGAAATCCGGGCTCTGCAAGTCAAATTGGGCAGGGTGAAATTTATCTGGAACAACTCTCAACATTTCCAGGAAGCAATGCTTCCATTGATCAGCCGTTAGGCAGACAATTTGATTGTTTAGGTTGATTCCAAACTTCCGCGAGATCAACCTGATCTGAGTTTTCCTGAATAAGGTCTTTAACGCCCTGCTCACCTTTTGCTCCGGCTTCNTCAAAAGCAACGATACGAATGCGAGATACTTGTCCTTAAGTTCATACTCCAACGCTGGNGTGATTCTTTGAATTTTCAGCAATGCACANCTTACTGTCGGGGGAGGCATAAAACTTTCCGGTGGAANCTTATACAGAAGCGTGATCGAGTAGAACGTCTTATAGACGACCAATAATGGGTTGAAGATTTTTTCGGAAAACAGCTTACGTGCGGATTCAAGCTGAAGTATGATGGATCCGCCGGAAAACGTCTCAATCTTGTCGAACATCAGAATTCTGAGGATTTCAGAAGTAATACCAAAGGGAATATTAGAAACGACCTTAAAAGGCGTCTGCGGGATGGCAAACTTTTGAAAGTCACACGCGATAATATCTACGGACGTCGAGAAAGAAAACCTTCTTCGCAAATGTCGCGCGAGGGCGATATCTTTCTCGATGGCTATTACCCTGCGGGCATTTCGTAACAAGTGAACTGTTATAAATCCTTTGCCCGCCCCGATATCGAGCACGATGTCCTGTGGGGTGAGCTTTGCATGTTTAATGGCATCCTTGATGAGCGCACTATCAATAGTAAAGTGCTGGCCCGAGAATCGAACGGGCACTTTTGATTTTGTCATTACTGGCTTCTTGCAGGTAAATACTATGATTCAAATCCAGGGGAAGTGAATAGACAGTATCAACCGCAAGTGCCGATAATGGAAGATGCCGGCTAAATAAAGATTAGCGGCAACAGCATCATGGGCTTGCGCTGAAGGTGTGGAATGAGGTTATGGATTTTTAGACTGTCTATCACTTAGATAGTCAGCCATGGTCGACTGCAGTACATATGAGGAGATGAATATTTGTAGTAGTCAAAATTATTAAATCCGGGATTGAATTGCAATCCGAATAGATGACGTCAATAAAATGAAGGGACCACGCAGGGTCCCTGCCACCTTGTAGCTTCTTAACCTAATCTCATGGAAGCCGGCGATATAAAATTGAGTATTCACGCTGTCAATATAAATACCCAATTTGAGAGGATTTTACAATGTGGTTCATACCACGTATGGGCTATTCAATATGATGGATTGAAATATTGGGTTGTTACAATGATTCTGGATACTGGTGATTATTTTAGGCTAATTGTAATGAAACTTATGCGTACCTTCAATTGCGTGACCGTCACGTTTGAACTGCCGACGCTTCAGCATTTCCGCCTGCAATTCCCCGTAAGCGATTACGACGCAGCTGATAAACAGCGCAATAACACCGGCGATCAATAAATATTTCGTGATGGAACTCTCCAGCGGTTGCGCATAGGTTTGTGTGCTGTGAACGACTACCTCGCGAATGAGCTCTTCTTTTTTGATCTCAAGCTCAAGACTTTCCTTGATCAGCTCAAGCTTTAACTTAAGAAGTGTGCCGACATTGCCATCGCTGGCAGACATGGAGCCGCTTTCCGATGCCGTCTGAGCCAGCATACTGTCGATATTTCGGATCTCGCCCGTCAGGACTTTGATCTTGCTGTCTATTTCCGCTTTCATTTCCTGCGATGCGGCCGCATTTCTTCTTGTTAGAAGTTGAGACAACTCCTTCGTGAGCGGAGCGACATAATCATTCGAAAATCCTGTCGTAACAATCCGGAATGATCCAGGCTGCTCTGTCTTGATCAAGGTAACCTGCTTAAGTTGCTTAACCGTTCCTTCGGTGAGCCCATATTCCGCCTCAAGTGTTGTGATATTGCCTGATCTGATGTTCCGGTTCGTCCACTCGAAGATCTCTTCTGCTTCGGTTTCCGAAAGCGCTGGTGCACTGAAAGTCAATGAACTTTCATATTCCTTATCTTTTAATAAGGAGAATGCCACCGCGCCCAGGATCGAGCATGTGAAAAGAATAACGATAGTGCCTGCGTATTTTCGAACGGTCTGGATGACCCAGATTATAAGATCAATCAATTCTATTTCATCGTGTGGCGTATAGAAACTACGTTGGTGAACCTGCACATACTTCTTCATCGCATCAAATTTTGGGTTTAGACGCAAATCCGGAGGTGTTCGTTGGAACAAGGTTGGATTTTTTAAGGAAATTTTTTCAATCATGGCGGAATCTTCCAATGCAAAGGGTAGGGTAGCGCGCATCTTTGACTCCCAAAATTTCTTCGTATGCTAAGGAAACGCGTAGTAATTGTCGATATGGATGAGGAGTTCAGATTGCTTGTTTCATCGGTCCTTCGGCTTAGTGATAAATTTGCAGTGGCAGGTTCGTATGCTGAACCGCAGTCGGCAGTGAAACAGATCGCCCGTGACAAGCCTGACATAATGGTGACGGACATTTGTTTCCCGGCAACACACCCCGTCGAATATATAAAAGCAGTTCTTGAACGGGTGCATCTGATCAATTTGCTGGTCGTGACCGATTATGATGACATCGATCAGGCGCTTGAGTTGATTGCAAACGGTGTCGTTGGCTATATTCTGAAGAAGGATATTCTTTCAAGGCTGCATAGTGCGCTGGATACCGTCGCTCAGGGAGGTTCGCCGTTAGACGAAAAGATTGCCCGGAAGCTCGTCAGTAACCTTCAGATTTCAAGGAGTACACCACTCACGCGCCAGGAATCCATAGTACTGAAGCTCATCACGGAGGGAAAGACATACTCGATGATCGCCGAAGAACTGAGTATCTCAAACGACACGTCGAAAACGCACATCAAAAATATATATCGTAAGCTCAATGTAAATTCGAAAACGGAGGCCGTGCGAAAGGCGATATCGGATAGGCTGGTACACATTGGATGACCGACACATACTGACGGTGATGCTTGTCGCCTGCATATGTTCTTTGTCGATTTGCCTGAAACCCTGAATATTAGAATGCGTAAAATGGCCATATCTACTAATTGGCATGGTCAGGCTGGAAAGGGGAAAATTTCTTGGCGTAAACAATCCACTCTTTCAGAGCGCGGAATTTCTCGTGTCCGACACGGTATATGTATCCCCTGTCAGCGAGGACTGGCATTACCATGAATCCAACCACCTCACACTTATTGTGAATGGGGGAAACAATGAATACAGAACCAAAAATTGTATCGAGGCAGCACCCGGCAAGGTCTTATTGTATGAAGCCGGACTGCCTCACAGAAATACCGATACGGTTTATCCGTCGCGGAATATAAATATTGACATAGGCCAGAGCTTTCTGGACAAATATGACCTGACGATGGAACCCGATAATTACGCGGCCCTGTCGTTGGCGGTGCTTCGTATCTATAAGGAGAGCTGTACATCTGATTCGAATACCGACAATGCAATTCAATCTTTGCTGATGGCGAATTTACGGCACAAGGAAGTTGATAGGGCGAATGGCAGGAGCTGGGTTAGCGTGATTCGGGACTACATTCACGATAAATGGAACGAGCCTTTCTCCCTTGAAGAACTTGCCCGGGAAGTAGGGCTTCATCCTGTTTCTGTTTCGAAGTTCTTTTCAAAAACGATGGGTTGCTCTTTAGGAGAGTACTCGCGGGCGGTGAAAATTCATAAATCTCTTTCGCTCATTCGCGGAGGGGAGATGTCGCTAACGCAAGTTGCGTTGGAATGTGGATTCTTCGACCAAAGCCACTTCATCAGGGCGTTCAAACATACGACGGGGTTGAACCCCGGCGAGTGGAAAAGAATGCAAGGCTAAATTTATACAATTCTCAGTTCGTGCTGCTTGCGACTTTAGATCGCGAATTGAGGATATGAAAAAAGTAACTGGAATAATCTGCTGGCTTCTTGTTGCCACCCAGGCGTTTTGCCAGGCCCCCTCAAAGAGGGAGATCGACCTGGCGATTACCACAATAGCTGACCTGGTTAAAGAAAAATACGTCTTTCCCGAAAAAGGCGAAAAAATTGCTCAGCGGCTCGCCGACAGTCTTAATAACGGATTTTTTCGAAAGGTAAAAAGCTGGCCTCAATTTGAAACTCTCTGTTCAGAGTTAATGCGGACGATCAGCCAGGATAATCATATGTATGTAAAATATGATTCGGCTCTTGCGCGAGATCTTAAACTTAGGGCTAGGGCACCCGTTGCTGATCAAAGCGACCTGTTCTACAGAGGCGATCAAGCGGAAAGGAAGAATTTCGGGTTTACAGAGGTTCGTATACTTCCCGGGAACATCGGATGGCTCAGAATAGATGAAATCAATATTTCGGAGAAGAGTCTGCCGGTACTGCATGCTGCGATGGAGTTCGTTTCCCGAACAGACGCACTGGTGCTCGATCTTCGATACAACGGAGGCGGCGGGTCCGCTGTCGGCGGCGTACTTGAAAGCTATTTCCTGGATGGAGAAATGGCTTTGCTGGAATTCCATAGCGACGTTGAGGGTGGCTCAATGCTGACTACAGTGCCAAAGCTGGCAAAGTTCGTGTATCAAAAACCATTGTTCATCCTGATAGGTAAGCAAACTGCTTCAGCAGCGGAAGCTGTAGCGTACGTTTTACAACATCAACAGAGAGCCACGATCATAGGTCAACAATCAGCTGGAGCAGCGCACATGAATTCGTTTTATCCTCTGGATGACAAGCTGGTCGTTTCCATTTCGACGGGGGCTCCGACCATCCCCGGTACATCGCTGAATTGGGAGGGGCGTGGTGTCACGCCGGATCACAACATCCAGGAGGGTGATGAGCTGGACGTGGTCAGGAAGACCTTGAGTGACCAGTGGCAAAAATCAGACTGATACCCTTCGATACCAGACTTGATATTCCTGGATCAACTTTGGCGAACGCGCAATAACCCGACGATGCTATGCAGTACGACATCATAATTCCACCGAAGTCACTTCATCCTTATATTAAATATTTCTGGACGGCAACGGTAGATCCTCGTGAAACACCAAATTACAAACTGAGGACGTTGGTTGATGATTCGTGCGGTTTGATTTTTCAACGATCTGAAGGAAGCAGTGCCGTGGTTACCAAAGGAGAAGCGATACCAAATGCATTTCTGTACGGACAAATAACGCAGCCTACTGCAAGTGATTGCCTCCGGCAGTTTTCTTGTGTGGGCGTACTATTCCATCCATACACTGCACACGAATTGTTTGGGTTCAACTCGGCCCTGTTTGCTGACAGGATGATTGATCTTGGCGACCTGCCTGAGTTTGTTTCGTTGTCGGGTATGATGACTGAAACGCATTGTCCCATCAGAGCTACTCAGCGGCTGATGTCCTTCTTTGAACGCAAGGCGCTGATGGCACGACGAAGAGATTCCCTGGTCAGAGACATTGCTGCGTACGTGCGGAGTCGGCTGGGCCTTCTTACGGTGCGGGAAATCAAAGAGTACTTCAATATTTCCGAGCGTACCCTTGAACGCTATTTCCAGGAACAGATTGGCGTAAATCCATCGCATTTCATTCAGATCACTCGCTTCAACGAAATAATACGCCGCTTTCGAATACAAGGTGATGCGAAGATGATTGATATCGCTTATGATCTGAATTTTTACGATCAATCACACTTCAATAGCGTCGTAAGGAAGTTCGCGAATTGTTCACCCGTGAAACTCAAACACGCGCTAAGCCGGAATGTCGTTAATGTCTTTCTCTACGCGGGGGACAGACATTGACCTATTGTATTCCGATTGCGATTCCGTTCTTTCGAAGCCGTATTCTTTTTCGACTTTTGATATCCGAACTTTGTACTGACGATACCATTCCACTTGCCCTCGCCGTTGTGCTGCCTGATGAAGAACGTGTTGCTTCCACCGGGCAATGCTTTTGAGGTCCTTCCAGTACGAAACAGTAATCCCGACGTCATTTCGCGCTGACTCGAAACCGAGGAATCCTTCCTGTTTGCCGGCCAGCTCGATCATATGTGAGCTCATTTCGGAATATCCATTGAAAACGTCTGTTCTCACGGATGTAAAAATTACAGCATAATAAGGTGGAGGTGGAGTTTTTGCAATCATGCGTGTTGATCCTTTAATGGTTTAACGTTGAAAACTGAATTGACGGCAAAGGTCGAAAGTGTTGGAATATAAGAATTGTATAAAGCCGCCATCGTTAGAACGCTTTATGTTTGGTTGAACGTGATGGTGTTCGGAAATTATGTCGGGATTGTACAATATCAGATGAAGCGGCTGAATTACTTTTGAATCAAAGTGACATGTATGCTGAAAAAAAGGCTGATGGTAATTGATGAAGATGAATCTTTCCGATTTCTGGTCTCATCAATTATAATGTTGTCGGACCGGTTTGAGGTTGTTGGAGAGTTTGTTGAATTTGGTAATGCGCTCAAAAGCATCCACCGGATCAAGCCGGACATTGTTATAAGTAGCTTTTCATTTTCAGGCCTCGGTCCGGCCGAATGCGTCAAGGCGCTCATGGAAAAGGATCATCTAGTGAATCTCCTGATCGTGTCCGAATGGGAATATAAGGATCATATCCTCGATTGCATTATCCATGGAGCCGTCGGATACCTTTCACGGGATCGGGTAGCCACAAGGTTACTCGAATACCTTGAGTCGATGGCTAATGGGGAGTCGCCGATTGATTTTCGGATCGCGAGGATGCTGGTTGAACGCTTGCAGGTTTCCAAAGCAACTCCTCTCACGCGCCAGGAATCCGTTGTCCTTAAGCTCGTGGCTGAAGGAAAAACTTCAACAATGATTGCTGATGAGTTGTGTATTTCAAATGAGACCTCAAAAACGCACATCAGGAATATCTACAGGAAACTGAATGTGAACACAAAAACTCAGGCTGTACGAAAGGCCATTACTGAACGCCTCGTGCGAATAGGGTAATTGTTATTACTGAAGGTGTTGTAACGATTTAGCTGCTAAGGAAACGTAACTTTCTTTCTTAGTCGTGTCCACGCTTTCTGTGGGCGTCAAATTACACTAGGGAGTCATTCTTTTCTTAACACTTTGACTGTTTTCGCCTTCGTCAGATGTGGTGTTACGCCTTGTCTTGACGAAGCGAATTCCATTCTCATCTGGTTGCCCTAAGTGTACTATTCTAACGAATTATAATGGTTGACTTGAAGCAGTTTTTCTTCGATACCACCAGGAGCAGTATGAAAAAGGAATGGTGTTGCTCCTGTTGGGGGGATTTAATGAGTATTTACAGGCGATGTGTGTACATCTAAAATTGTAGATGTAAACCATTTATTATGAAGCTTAAACATTTACTATTATTGATGGCAATTCTCTGTTCGTGCATCGTGCAGGCGCAGAACAGAAATGTGTCAGGCAGGGTCACTTCGCAGGAAGATGGGGAGCCCTTACCTGGCGTAAACGTCGTTGTCCGCGGCAGCGTGGTGGGAACCGTCACCGATGCCGACGGACGTTTCTCTTTATCAGTTCCTTCATCAGAGGCTGTGCTCGTGTTTTCCTTCGTCGGTCTTCAGTCGAAGGAAATTCTCGTCGGGGAGCAAACGGTGATCAATGTACAACTCGGTATGGATGCGACCCAATTGGGAGAAGTAGTGGTTACGGCATTGGGTATTGAACGCAGCAAGAATGAACTCCCATTCGCCGCACAGGAGGTCCGGTCAGACGAAGTTACGCGGACGAGACAGACGAATTTCGTCAGCGCATTGTCTGGTAAGGTAGCAGGACTTGATATCAAAACTGCGAACACCATGGGAGGCTCAACAAACGTGGTGATTCGTGGGTATAAGTCAATTACCAATAACAATCAGGCGCTGTTCGTGATTGATGGTGTGCCTGTTTCGAATGCGAATACAAATACCGACGCTCAAAAACGAGGGGCGGGAGGGCCTGACTACGGAAATGCGGCTGCCGATATAAATCCAGAGAACATCGCATCTATTAACGTATTGAAAGGGGCTGCCGCGACTGCGTTGTATGGATCACGGGCTTCCAACGGGGTAATCGTTATCACCACCAAACGCGGTCGAAAGAACTCGATGGAAGTAACCGTAAACAGCGGGCTCACCTGGGGACAGATTGACAAGTCAACCTTTGCGCGATACCAAAAGGAGTATGGGCAAGGATATGTGCCCACGTTCCCTTCTCAGGAAACGCTTGATGATGGTACACGGCCGGTAGTTCGATTTCAATCAGATGCATCGTATGGCCCACGGTTTGATCCGAATCTTCTCGTTTATCAATGGGATGCGTTTGACCCAAAACATGAAAACTATCGGAAAGCTACGCCCTGGGTTGTCGCAGAGAATGATCCGTCTACATTTTATGAGACAGCAGTGACGTCAAATCAGAACATCAACGTGTCAGGAGGCAATGACAAGGTGATCTTCAAAATGAGTTACACACGCACCGACGAGAAAGGTGTTCTCCCGAACAGTACCCTTGATAAGGATATGTTCAGTTTCGCAACGACATATGATTTCTCCGATCGGTTTTCAATCACGGCGAACGTTAACTATTCGCATATCGAAGGGCTTGGGAGATACGGTACTGGTTATAGCGGTTTGAATCCTAATCAGCAGTTTCGTCAGTGGTGGGCGACCAATGTTGACATTAAGGATCAGCGTGAAGCCTACTTCAGGGACCGTCAGAACATAACCTGGAACTGGAATGCCGCAAGAACAGGGCCTATTTATATGGATAATCCATACTGGACGCGTTATGAAAACTATTCCAACGATTCCCGGGATAATTATTTTGGATATGCTTCCGCGAACTACAAATTTACAGATTGGCTGGAGGTTGCAGGTCGGATTGCCATCAATAGTACCCATGATTTTCAGGAACAAAGGGTTGCCGTTGGCAGCGCCGGGTTGCCGAGTTATGGCAGATATGAAAGAAGTTTTCGGGAAACGAATTATGATTTATTCCTTAACATCAATCGCAAACTCACCGATGATATAAATCTCAAGGGTGTTGTTGGAACTAATATTCGAAGGAGCGAGATGAATGCGATACGAGCACAGACTACCGGCGGTTTGGCCGTGCCTGGACTCTATTCGCTGTCCAACTCGAAAAATCCTCTTGTCCCGCCGGTTGAGGATAGCGAACGCGTTGGCGTTGACGGTATTTTTGCCAGTGCAACGCTAAGCTTCCGCGATTTCATCTTCGTTGACCTGGCTGCACGTCGTGATCAATCGACGACTCTCCCTAAAGATAATAATGCTTATCTCTATCCATCAGCAGCGGTAAGCTTTGTATTTTCTCAGTTTCTGGATTTGCCCTGGCTTTCACATGCCAAAGTGAGAGCGAACATCGCTCAGGTAGGGAATGATGCACCGCCGCTAAGCGTCTATGACGTGTACGACAAGCCTACAGCCATTGGATCTGTTCCCATGTTTTCATTGCCGAACACAAAGCGCAACCCTGAGTTGAAACCAGAGATGACGAATAGTATAGAGGTCGGTATGGATGCAGACTTTTTCGAAGGGCGAATAGGATTTGATGTTACCTGGTACAAGACAAATACAGTGGATCAGATTATCCCTGTGACAACCACCGGAGCTAGTGGATTCACCAGCAGGTTTGTCAATGCCGGTGAGGTTGAAAACAAGGGATTCGAGATTTCTGCATTTGTGGTTCCCGTCAGTACACCCACGTTTTCGTGGACATTGAATGTAAATTGGTCGCGGAACAGAAACCTGGTGAAAAGTCTCTATGGCGAGGGTGAAGGGAAGGTGATGAACATTCCGATCATGCAAGGGCAGGGGGGCGTTTCACTCAATGCAGCGGTAGGGTATCCGTATGGTGTCATTCGCGGAACCGATTTCGTATACACGAATGGACAAAAAACCGTCAACTCTCAGGGGTACTACCTGGCGACCTCCAGTTCCGCCGAAATTATCGGCGATCCAAATCCCGACTGGCTTGGAGGCGTCAGTAACACGTTCAAGTATAAGAACATCAGCATAAATTTTCTTGTCGACATGCGTTATGGCGGCGATATCTTTTCACTTGATCAATGGTATGGAGATGGCAGTGGTCTATACGAAGAAACAGCAGGGCTTAATGATCTTGGTAACCCAAAACGTTCGCCGGTGTCGGAAGGAGGCGGAGTTTTATTTCCCGGAGTAAAGGCTGACGGAACTCCGAATGACATTCGTGCGGAGCATATTAATGGAGACGGGCTGACGGCGTATGGTTATGTTGCCAACGGTCAGCGCGGAATGCCGCGCGCGGCATATATCTACGATGGCTCCTTCCTGAAGCTTCGCGAGCTGGCTTTAACGTATTCACTACCGGCAGACCTAATTTCGAAACTGGGTCCTCTCAAGGCTATTGATATTTCAATCATTGGCAGAAATCTCTGGATTATACATAAAAACCTGAAGTATGCCGATCCGGAAGAAAGTCTTAGCTCCGGAAATGCCAACAGCGGTTATCAAAGCGGCGCATACCCCGCTGTGAGGTCTTACGGATTTAACGCGCGATTTACCTTCTAGACTTCAATTATGAAAAAGATAATATACCTACTAATATCAACGGGTCTCTTCATAGGTTGTGTTGACTCGTTGGATGATTACAACGTTGATCCTAAACGTGCGGATTTGGTTACACCAGAAACATTGTATACGAGTGCCATTAAGTCTCTTGCGGACGTGCTTACTTCTTCTGATGTTAACGTCAATAACTTTAGGTTATATGTTCAGCATTGGACAACCACTACATATCTCGACGAACCGAGATATGTTCTTACGTCGAGAGCAATACCACAGAATTTCTGGGATCGCTTATACCGCGATGTAATTGCGGATCTCGCGGAAGCGAAGCGAGTCCTCGATGCAAACGAGTTAATCGATCCTGATTTGAAAAGGAATCAACGGGCGCAACTCGAGATCATCGAAGTATATGCTTGGTCTATTCTTGTAAACACGTTCGGCAATGTGCCTTACAGGGAGGCGATGGATCCTTTTAATGTATTGCCTAAATATGATGACGCAGAGACGATCTACAAAGATTTGTTGGGGCGTCTCGATGACGCGATCGAAATGTTAAATACCAGGGCCGCAGGATTCGGCAACGGCGAATTATTGTATGCGTCAAAAGCGGCAGACATGCGCATCGGCCACTGGCGTCGGTTGGGTAATTCCATCAAACTGAAAATGGGGATGGTGCTCGCAGACATCGATCCGGCCACGACACGACGCATCGTCGCAGAAGCTGCTCCCAATGTATTTGTAAGCAGCGCTGATAATGCGCGTTTCCCTTATATTTCCGATCCTCCTAATAACAATCCTATAGCATCGAGTCTAAATCCCTCGTTCACTACGCGGGAAGACTTTCTGCCAGCAAACACGATCGTTGATGTGATGAACGAACTCAACGACCCGCGTCGTGAATTCTACTTCACAAAGATTGACGACCTATTCAAAGGCGGGGTTTACGGATTTGGAAATGAGTATGCAGACTTTTCGAAGGTTCATCCGACAATTTCAGCTCCGAATTTTGAAGCGCTTATTTTGGATTTCCCGGAGGTCAGGTTTCTGCTTGCCGAAGCCATTGAGCGGGGATATATCTCCGGGGATGCGGAACAGGAGTACAATGCGGCAGTTACAGCGTCAATTCGTTATTGGGGTGGATCAGAAGCTGATGCGTCGGGCTACCTGGAGCAGCCATCGGTGAATTATGGCGCTGGCGGGGCTATCTGGAAGGAGAAGATTGGCACTCAGAAATGGCTTGCACTCTATAATCGCGGTTGGGATGCGTGGTTTGAATGGCGGCGGTTAGATTATCCGCTTTTGCAGCCGCCGTCAGGCCCCAATATTCCGACACAGCTTCATATACCGTCCAGGATTATTTACCCTATTAATGAGCAGACCATTAATGGTGCTAACCGTTCAGCCGCTGCCGCTGCGATCGGAGGGGATGAAGCAACGACCAAGCTATTCTGGGATATAGAATAGAAGCTCCAAGAGCACCTCTTGAGGGTCTTCAATTAAGAGGCTGTCAAAAAGGACAGCCTCTTATTAAATTCCGCTGATCAAGGGAAATTGCAAGTCATTTGGTGTGCGGGGGGGGCAAAAAAAAACCTGCAAAATCGAAAGATCTGCAGGTTTTGCGGAGAGAGAGGGATTCGAACCCTCGATACCCTTTCGGGTATACACACTTTCCAGGCGTGCTCCTTCAACCACTCGGACACCTCTCCGGGAGTTCTCTTAACGGTGGAATCCATCGAAAGGGGCACAAAGAAATCGAGAAAAATCACAGAATCCAAGCGCGCTTTGCAGATTCAGCGTACTCTGTAGAAAGGCATTCCGGATGGCATTGAGGAAAAAATTATCAGTATTCTGTCACAAAATCATGGTTTGGTATCAGGCGGTTCATTCCAAAGAGTTGAAATGTCGCTCGGAACGACGTGGAGCGTGGACCAGATAACGATTGCTACCTTGTTTTTCAGGGACTTACAAAATCAATATGAAAACTTTCACGTTTATCGGACAATTCTTGTGTCTTAAAATAGGTTTTTTGATTCTAAACCAAATTTTCTGACCCAGGTGCCGCCAGTAGAAAAATTTTATAAAAAGTATAGAGAAATCGACAAAACGTTTAATTTTGGCGCTTTCAAAGCTTTACTTAAACCTTCAACTATGAAAAAATTATTTGCGATCTTCGCACTTGTAGGGGTACTGGCGTCCTCTACGTTATCCGCTCAGGACGACAACGACACGACCGGGGCAGAATCAACGACACAGGAACAAACAACTGCACCTGATCCAGGACCCGCCTCCTCAGGAACTGTTACTGAAGTCGCCGATGAAGATCGATCATTCCACGAAGTATTAAAAGACCAGTTCATTCAGGGTGGTGTAACGTTCATGACACCGCTATTGATTATCATCATCATTGGTCTTGCCATTTCTATTGAAAGAATTATTACCCTTAACCTGGCTACCACCAATACGACCAAGCTGCTTGGTGAAATTGAGGATGCTCTTGCCAAAGGTGGCGTTAATGCAGCCCTCGACGTGACACGTAACACTAGAGGACCTGTTGCATCGATCTTCACTCAAGGTCTCATGAGATATTCAGAAGGTGTTGAGATGGTTGAGAAGTCAATCGTTGCTTACGGCGGTGTTGAAATGGGGCGTCTTGAAAGAGGTTTGATCTGGATCTCACTTTGTATCTCCCTTGGTCCAATGATCGGGTTCTTTGGGACAGTTATCGGTATGATCGTGGCTTTCGATGATATCGCGAAAGCCGGTGATATTTCTCCTAACATCGTTGCGAGTGGTATGAAAGTGGCCCTTTTGACTACAGTAGGTGGTCTTCTTGTAGGTATGATCCTGCAGGTGTTCTATAACTACCTTGTGGCAAAAATCGATGGTCTTGTCAACAGCATGGAAGACGCTTCAATCTCCCTGATTGACATCCTGGTTAAGCATCGCCTCGTATCTAACAAATAAGAATCTATGGATCTACTTGATATAAGCTTATATGCAATGTATGCACTTGTTGCCGTCGCGGCTTTGGGTGCCATTGTATTTTCGCTGGTGAATATCGCCAGCCAACCAGGTGGCCTTGTAAGAGCAGCGATTGGACTCGGTGCCTTGCTTGCGCTGTTCTTCCTGTCGTATGCAATAGCTTCAGGTGAACTAACTGCCGCAGAAAGAGCAAGAGGCCTTACAGAAGGGACCGTCAGACTGGTCGGTGCCGCTCTTGTAATGTTCTATATCGCATTTGTTGGTGCGATCCTGGCTCTCGTATATTCAGAAATCACTAAAGCCTTTAAATAATGGCAAGATCAACTCCGGACATCCCCAATGCCTCTATGGCGGATATCGCGTTCCTGCTGTTGACGTTCTTTCTAATGACAACAACAGTAGCAAACGATAAGGGGATTCTATTGACGCTACCACCGCCTCCGGAAAATACTCCGGACAATGTGGAGATTCAGGAAAGAAACCTTTTCAAGATTCAGGTAAACTCTGCTGACAACGTTCTTGTCGAGGGTGAACCGTGGGCTGGAAATGACAGGGAACTCATCGACCGGATTAAACGGTTTGTGCTGAACTACGGTGCCGATCCGACTTCTTCAGATAGCCCGCTGAAAGCTATCGTGTCGATCAAGACTGACCGCGGAACGAGTCACAAGAAATTTATCCAGGTACTCGACGTGGCGGAAGCCGCCTACAACGAAATATACGCCGAAAGGGCGGGGGTTTCTGTTGAAAGATGGCGTGACATCGCCGCAGATCCGAATGCCGAGGGCGTGAGGGACTTGTATGATAAGGGTAGGGGCGCACTTCCAGGTGGAGGCGTCGAAATCCCCAAGGCTATCTCGATTGCCGAGCCCACAAAGATCGGTGGTTAATTTAAAAACTTAGCGCGTATGTCAAAATTCAAGAAGAAAGCCAACGTAAAACTCGAGATTCCCACATCATCAATGCCAGATGTGGTGTTCATGCTGTTGTTCTTCTTCATGGTGACCACCAAAATGCGTGACACCAGTATCAAGGTAGAACAGCGAATGCCTGAAGCATCTCAGTTGAAGAAGCTCGCCAAAAAGTCTCTCATCGCCTACCTCTACATCGGAAAACCGAAACAGGAAGGACTTGGAAATGAGGCGAAAGTACAGGCTAACGACGTGTTTATTGAACCGAAAGGGATCATCCACTGGGTGAACGAGAAGAAGTCAAATCTTCAGGAATATGAACGCGATGCAATGACTGTTTCAATGAAGGTTGATAATGAAGCAAAACGAGGTATTATAGCTGATGTTGAGACCGAATTACGTAAAGCTAACGCCAGAAAGATTTTGTACTCGGCCGTAGGGAAGAGAGCAGAAGATTAAGTTTAATTTGCTCATTAAGACTATATTGCCTTCCGACTAACATCGGGAGGCTTTTTTTTATGCCTGAAGTTTCCGCCGCAACCTTAAATAACCCCAAGACCGTAAGAGCGTGGTACATGTACGACTGGGCAAACTCAGTCTACACGCTAGTCATCACCACCGCGATCTTTCCCATTTATTACAAAGCAGTCGCTGTTGATTCTGGTGTCGACCAGGTTTCATTCCTTGGATTTACGATTCAGAATTCGGTCCTGTATTCCTACGCACTTTCCTTTTCCTTTCTGATTGTAGCGCTGATCCTTCCACTGCTTTCAGGCGTGTCCGACTATACAGGAAATAAGAAAACCTTCATGAAAATCTTTGTGTGGATGGGAAGCCTGGCTTGCATGGGCCTGTACTTCTTTGATGGTGTGGAAGCTCTGGGCTGGGGGCTGTTCTGTTCTGTCGTTGCCAGTGTTGGCTATTCGGGCAGCCTCGTTTTCTACGATGCATTCCTTCCTGAGATTGTAACCGAAGATCGCTTCGACGTGACCAGTGCGCGGGGGTACTCGATGGGGTATTACGGAAGCGTATTGCTTATGCTGATCTGTCTGGTGGTAATCATGAATCCAGAGTCATTTGGGTTCGGAGGTGATCCGCGTGAAGCTGGTTTACACGCCACACGGTTTACTTTCCTCCTTGTTGGCCTTTGGTGGGTCGGGTTTTCGATGATCCCCTTTGCCTTGTTACCTGACAACCCATACGGACGCAAACCAACAGGAAATATCTGGACGAAAGGGTATGCGGAAATCAGAAAGGTATGGCAAAGCCTCAGAGACCTTCCAAACCTGAAGAAGTTTCTTACCGCGTTCTTTTTTTATAACATGGGTGTGCAAACCGTCATGTATCTCGCAACACTTTTTGGTACCGACGTGCTGCATCTAGAGGAACAAAAGCTCATCGCAACAGTTGTGATCATTCAACTGGTAGGCGCTCTTGGTGCCTGGTTCTTTGCACGCATCTCCGGGAAGATGGGCAACCGGTTCGCGCTGGTGCTTATGAATATAATATGGATCGCAGTGTGCGTGGCTGCATTTGCCATCGGCAACGAGTATCAGTTCTATGGCCTTGCGTTCGTGGTGGGGTTGATCATGGGTGGAATACAATCACTGTCGCGTGCAACTTATTCCAAGCTCATTCCGGCAGGTACCATCGACCACGCATCCTTTTTTAGTTTTTACGACGTCACCTATAACCTGTCAATAGTTTTTGGAACGTTCAGTTATGGGTTGGTTAGTCAGATCACCGGAAGCATGCGCTACAGTGCCCTCGCACTTGGTGTTTTCTTTGTCATAGGGCTGTCCTTCCTCCTCACCGTAAGATCTCGTCATATTACCTCCGGAAATGCTGCGAGCTAGTAGCGAAGGTGCTTAACTGTCATTCCGTTGTTGATCAGCTGGCGCAGGGAATCGATGCCTATCTTCAGATGCAGTTCGACGTACTGTCGCGTTACTGCAAGATCGCTTACTTCAGTTTTTACCCCTTCAGGCACCATAGGTGAATCAGAAACAAGAAGTAGCGCGCCCGTTGGAATCTTGTTGTGAAATGCTGTTGTGAAGATGGTAGCTGTCTCCATATCGATGCATTGTGCGCGTATCTTCCGCAGATACTCCTTGAATTCTTCATCCCATTCCCATACCCTTCGGTTCGTAGTGTAAACCGTACCAGTCCAATAGTCGCGGCCATAATCGCGAATGGTGGTCGAGATCGCTTTCTGAAGCGCGAACGCCGGGAGGGCTGGTACTTCAGGAGGGAAGTAGTCGTTAGAAGTACCTTCTCCGCGGATTGCGGCTATCGGCAACACAAGATCGCCAAGATCATTTTTTGCTTTTAGTCCACCGCACTTGCCAAGGAATACACATGCTTTTGGTGAAATCGCGCTGAGGCAATCCATAATGGTCGCGGCATTTGGACTTCCCATGCCGAAGTTAATTATGGTGATGCCTTCCGCCGTGGCACTTCGCATTGCGCGGTCAATTCCATTGACCGGTACGTCATGCCATTCCGCGAACATTTTGACGTAGTTGTCAAAGTTGGTCAATAAGATGTATTCGCCAAATTGATTTAGGGCCTGGCCTGTATAACGCGGCAACCAGTTCTCAACAATTTCCTGTTTCGTCTTCATACTTTCATAAATTTGGCAGCACAATGATCTCGCTCAATTTGCCCCCATTCGACTATAAGTTAAAAAAAGCGGAGGGCAAACTATGGATTTTTGATATTATTCGTAAGAAGTATATCGTATTAACTCCTGAAGAGTGGGTCCGACAGCACTTTATTCACTTATTGGTGGAACATAAAAACTACTCCAGATCGCTTATAAGGGTAGAGGGCGGATTGCAATACAATCAACTCAGCAAGCGAAGCGATATAGTTGTTTTTAATCGCGATGGTCTTCCCTGGATGTTGGTTGAGTGCAAGGCTCCTGATGTACGGCTGACAGAAAAAACCGTGTTCCAGGCGTCAACTTACAATGCTACGTTGCGTGCCCCATACCTGGTGGTAAGCAATGGGCTCGCGCACCTCTACGCGAAGATCGATTGGGAAAGTGGTACCACTTCCTGGATCAGCGATCTGCCTGAATTTCCATAACATCGGAGATGAAATGAAAATTCAGGTAAAGCTGAAATGAGCGCTAGATAAATTTCTTGACGTCTCCAAGAGGCAGGTTGAACGCCTCTGCAACGCCTTTATGAACCACCTCGCCGTTAATGACATTGAGGCCCAGTTTGAGGTCTTCGTTTTCACGACATGCTTTTTGCCAGCCTTCTTTTGCCAGTTTGATGGCATAAGGCAATGTGGCATTTGTCAACGCGAGGGTTGATGTATAAGGTACTGCTCCGGGCATGTTGGCAACACAATAGTGAACAACGTCGTCGATAATGAAAGTAGGATTCTCGTGCGTTGTGGGTCTGCAAGTTTCGATACAACCACCCTGATCTACAGCCACGTCAACGAGAACAGTACCGGGGCGCATATCTTTCAACATATCGCGGGTGATAAGTCTTGGTGCCTTTGCTCCGGGGACGAGGACGCCGCCTACGATAAGGTCAGCGTCTTTGATTAACTCACGGATCGCAAACTCGTTGGAGACCATCGTGCGAACGTTCTTCGGCATGACGTCATCGAGATAACGCAGGCGATTGATGTTGATATCGAGGATTGTTACGTCGGCTCCCATTCCTGCGGCGATCTTCGCGGAGTTGGTTCCAACAATACCGGCACCGAGGATCAGCACTTTTGCCGGCATTACACCGGGAACGCCTCCGAGAAGGATGCCTCTTCCTTTAAGAGGTTTCTCAAGATATTTTGCACCCTCCTGAATTGCCATTCGACCTGCTACTTCCGACATCGGTATAAGCAGGGGCAGACTGCCATCGGCTTTTTCAACTGTCTCGTAAGCCAGACATACCGCGCCGCTTTCTATCATGGCCTTAGTAAGAGGCTCGTACGAAGCGAAGTGAAAATACGTAAAGACAAGTTGATCTTTACGGATAAGTTTATATTCCTGTTCGATGGGTTCCTTTACTTTCATGATCATCTCCGCCTGAGCGAAGACATCAGCGGCCTCATCAATCAGTGTAGCGCCGGCCTTCTGATAGGTTTCGTCAGCGAAACCGCTCGCGGAACCGGCATTTTTCTGAACAAGTACTGCGTGGCCGCGTTTGACCAACTCCTGAGTACCAGCGGGCGTTAAGGCCACGCGGTTCTCGTTGTTCTTAATTTCTTTAGGAACTCCAATTATCATGGTTAATGCGTTATTCGTGGCAGCAAATATAGCGCGTCATCCTATTAGTCGTTAGTTAGGGAATTTTTTTTTAGGAATGAATGAAAAAAAACGCCTTGCTGTCCGTCAAACGAATCGTTGGAGAAGTTTTGAGGTCCAGGAATATATTTTCGTAAACTTGGAGGCGCAATCGTTTTAACGTTTCCAAAAGAGCGATTCGCCGAAGATAATTTTAAATCCATTTTGAAAACGGGCTGCTTGCATTAGGGGATCGCATGTTTTACCTTTCTTTTGAAAGTATTTTGGAATCCCTATTTTTGAACCTAACAGGTGTTAACCCAATTAAAATCGAAAATTTGAGCGCTATAAAAGAACTGAAAACAAAGTTTTCCCAAACGCGCGTGAGGGAGATTTTGGCTGACTACCGACTGGCTGTGGAAAGCCGGGAAGCGAGCCTGATTGGACGGAAAGAGGTGTTTATGGGAAAAGCTAAGTTCGGAATCTTTGGTGATGGCAAAGAACTGGCCCAAATCGCCATGGCAAAAGTATTCCGCGAAGGCGATTTCCGCTCAGGATATTACCGTGACCAAACCTTCATGTTTGCCATCGGCGAGCTTACAGTTCAGCAATTTTTCGCACAGTTATATGCCCATACCAGCCTGGAAGCAGATCCTTCGACTGCCGGAAGGCTGATGACGGGACATTTCGGAACCCGGACATTGGACGAAAAAGGCATGTTCCGGGATCTTACCGGCATCAAGAACAGCAGCTCAGATATTTCACCCACGGCTGGACAAATGCCCCGACTGCTTGGGCTCGCATATGCATCCAAATTGTACAGGCAGAATGAAATCCTTCATCAGTATACACAATTTTCGAATAAGGGGAACGAGATAGCCTTCGGCACGATTGGCAATGCATCGACTTCTGAAGGGATGTTCTTTGAAGCCATCAATGCTGCCGGAGTACTACAGGTACCTATGCTCACTTCTATATGGGATGATGCATATGGAATCTCAGTTCCTCAGGAGTATCATACCACAAAAGGCAGCATTTCAAAACTGCTCTCAGGGCTGCAGCGCACCGCCGATGAGAAAGGCTTCGAAATAATAACAGTTAAAGGCTGGGATTATCCCGCGCTTATCGAAGCCTACGAAAAGGCTGAGGCTATCTGCCGGAATGAACACGTGCCGGTATTACTGCACGTTGAAGAAGTAACGCAACCTCAGGGACACTCAACTTCGGGCTCACATGAGCGGTACAAGTCGAAGGAGCGCCTTGCATGGGAGGCGGAGCACGACTGTATCAAAAAGATGCGCGAGTGGATCATCTCCGAAGTCAATGTGCTTCCGGAAGAAGTAGACGCCATCGAAGTTGAAGCGCGGAGGTCGGCGAAAGAATCGAGAGACCGCGCCTGGAAAGCATTCATGGCCGACGTGAAAAAAGATCAGGTGGTTGTTAGTCGTATCCTTGAGAAAGCTACATCGCTCACCGAAGAGAAGGAAGGCTTGCAGCTTGTGCGGAGTGAGTTCAACGGCGCAATCAACCCTACTCGCCTCGATACAATGAAGGCAGCGAGACGCGCCCTTCATGTGATGCGCAAAGAAAATCACGAAGCGCGAACGGAGCTGCTTGATTGGCTGACCGCAGCAGAAAAAGATAACCATGACAGATACAGTTCACATCTTTACAGTGAGTCAGAGCTCTCTGCTTTAAAAGTCCAGCGAATTGACGCGGAGTTTTCGGACTCCTCGCCAATTGTCGATGGGCGCGAAGTATTGCAAGCGTGTTTCAGCGCCGCGTTGGAACGCGATCCTCTCGTCATTGCCTTTGGCGAAGACGTTGGCAAGATCGGTGATGTGAACCAGGGGTTCGCTGGATTACAGGCGCGGTTTGG
>Ga0065721_10049844_pt1 | contig 26462 bp, 22 predicted proteins | sample Mesricmetagenome_FD_59108 | JGI IMG/M metagenome (GOLD analysis project Ga0065721, IMG submission 59108) | Mesophilic microbial community from rice straw/compost enrichment Sample: eDNA_1 v2 (version 2) | ecosystem: Engineered > Solid waste > Grass > Composting > Bioreactor | place: USA: Davis... | reverse complement strand
AACGCTGGAGCCGTATATGCCTTGGTCGCAATCGTTGCCGAACACGTGCCGAATGCATCAGTCTTAATACTTAGCCTACGCCAGCTCCCACTGATCTCAAGGTGGGGGCTATTTGACGCTTACGTTGCGTCGCTGTAACCGTGCTGAGTCGGGTTGGAGCTGCAAATGTGCTGGTTGCGTCGCTGTAACCGTGCTGAGTCGGGTTGGAGCTGCGAATGAGCTGGTTGCGTCGCTGTAACCGTGCTGTGTCGGGTTGGAGCTGCAAATGTGCTGGTTGCGTCGCTGTAACCGTGCTGAGTCGGGCTGGAGCTGCAAATGTGCTGGTTGCGGCGCTGTAACCGTGCTGAGTCGGGTTGGAGCTGCAAATGTGCTGGTTGCGGCGCTGTAACCGTGCTGAGTCGGGCTGGAGCTGCGAATGTGCTGATTGCGGCGCTGTAACCGTGCTGAGTCGGGTACTGGGTACATGAAGATGGATCAGGAGCTGCGAGTGGGGCGGGAGTGGCGCGCTTATTCGTCGACACCCCGCTCCTTCTGCCGATTTTGTACCGTGTGGCGTGATTATTCCTCGGTGCCCCGTACTTTCAGCCGATTTTGTACCGTGTGGCGTGATTATTCCTCGGTGCCCCGTACTTTCTGCCGATTTTGTACCGTGTGGCGTGATTATTTCTCTGCGCTGGAGGCGGCAGTCACTCCATTCTCGCTTGCCAGCCATTCCGTCAGCAGACGTATCTCCACGCCGACCAGCAGCATGATGCCGATTCCGTGGTTGTCGTTCGTAACAGGCTTCAGATCATGCATGTAATAGTCCGGCGAGAAGGAGTATCTGGAGCCGCTGCATACGCCGTACACGTTGCCTTCACGGTCGATAGCCAGCCGGGTCAGCCCTTCCCAACCCAGGATGGCGGCTCGAACATAGTCGGCCTCATCGGACAGCCAGCCGTAGCGCACTCCCCTCGCGAATGCGTAGACGAACATGGCGGTGCAGGAGGCTTCTTCGTAGGCGGACTGCTGGTCCAGAACCTGCCGCCATAGGCCGTTGTCTCCCTGGACGGCAAGGTAGCCTTCGCACAACTCGTTGAAGAAGCTCAAAAGCTGCGCCCGCTGCGGGTGATCCTCCGGCGCGACTGCCAGCAGCTCGGACAAGGAAAAGACTGTCCAGCCGTTGCCTCTTCCCCAAGGAACTCCCGTCGCCTGGCCGTGCTTGAAATCATGCACATGCGACATCAGCTTCGATTCGGGCATGAACAGATATTGTCTATACAGCAAAAATTGACGAACCGCTTCGTCCAGCGCGGAACGTTCCCCAGTACGCAAGTAGTACCTGACCAGGAACGGCGCGCTCATGTACAGATCGTCGGCCCACAGCGTATTCTCGGCATACTCGCCCCCGCAAACACGGAAGAACGCCCCGTCCTCCTTGCGCCGCTCCAGACGGTGCAGCATAAAGTCTGCGATATCATCCGCAATCCGTCCGACAGCCGAACCCTCGCCCCCAGTCCGCGGATCTCCTGAAGCTTCGCTCGCTATCCGCTCGACCACGCAACCAACATCCGCAATCCGCCCGACAGTCGAAGTTTCTCCCTCCATCCACCGCTCCTTCGACTCCTCGAACGTTATCACCCCGGCCGCCGAACCTTCGCCCTCTGTCTGCCGATCTCCTGAAGCTTCGCACGCTATCCGCCCAACATCGGCCTCCAGCATGGCCGAGCCGAAGGAGCCGCAATTGTCCAGCATGCGGATCAGTACGAGTTGGTGGTTGACGGAGGGAAAGCCGTATTGGTCCCGATCCCACAGCGCGTACTCGTAATAGTTCGTACACGCCCGGACATGCTCCAGCGCATAGGCGACAAAGTCCTCGCGCCCCAGCGCTCTGCCCGCCCGGAGCAAGCCGTACATCGTGACGCCCAGCGGATAATCCCATCTGGCGTAATTGGTCGCGCCTCCGGTCGTCCACTTGTTGCTGAGCATCGCGTTCTCGTAATAAGGACGCACCCAAGTTTCCGGCAGATCCAGCCGCCAGTACATGCCGCTCCTGCCATGCACACGGGATAAGTCCATCGCCTTGTCGGGCTCCAGCTCCTCCTCGCGATCCGCTGCGCCCAGGTACAGCCAGCTTCCGGCAGCTTGCGCCCCCTGCACGGCGACCGGAAGCTCGAAGCCGCACGAGCTTCCTTCAATCGCGGCCGTAAGCGCCCACTCCCAGGAAGATTGTCCGCAGCCGATCTCCACCAGCACATCGTGCAGACCGTACGTCAGCGCCGTTGAGGCTTCCGGCTCGTCTTCGATCGAACGAGCCCCGAATGCATCTTCGACCGAACGAGACCCGAATGCGACTTCGGCCGAATGAGCCCCGAACGTGCCATCTGCCGACGAACAAGCCTCAAGCAGACGACCGTTCACCCAGACGCGAAGAGAGCCTTCCGAACGCCCTCTCCATGCGACAGTCGCTCCGCGAGTCTCTACGCGAAGCTTGGACCGCGCCCAGGCCTTCCTGCCCGGCTGCAGCCCGTACAGCCTTTCGCAGACCGGTCTCGCCGCAGCCTCCTCCGTCCAGATCATGTCCGGCAGCCACCGGACCGGCTCTCCCCGCTCGTCGGCGAGCCCGTCCGGAAGCGCATCCTCGCCGTAAACGTCGGTCTCCGACGGCTCGGAATACGCCCAGCCGGCTTGACCGCTGCGGCCGCTGAACGGAGCCAAAACATTCAGAATGCGCACCTTGGCCTCCTCCGCGCCGAGCAGGCACCCGAAGCCGGCCGGCGTACAGCGCGCCTTGACGAACAAGCTGTTCCAGCCTTTGACGAAATTCGCTTCCACCGTCACCTTACGGTCGGGTCTCGCCTCGTCGACCGCGTTCGAGCGATAGATCAGCTTACCGTTCAGAAACAGCCTGACCGGGCCAAGACAGTGCAGAGCCAAATCCAGACCGCGTTCCGTATCGCTCCAGACCAGCCCGAACGCGTAAGCGTAAGAGCCCGCAGCGGCCCCGGGAAAACGCCCTCCGAAATCAAGACGATACAAGCCGTCCTCACCCTGGGCGATTCCCGCTCTGCTGAACGCGCGAAGCATGTAGGGAATCGGGGGATTGGCCCCGATGTACCGCTCCGCGACCGCGGACACGACATCGCCCGGATCTGTGCCGAGACGATAGGCGATGCTGTCCGGCGCTTCAAAGTACGCGCTCATGCCGCTCGCCCCCCATTCCGCACTCCTCAGGCGCTACGCCCGGTTGACCGGCGCTCCTGAGCATTTTCATTTTTTCCGCCAGGATGCCGCAGCTTGCCTCTATCTCCTCCGGCGTGTTCTGCGCCCTCAGCTCGAAAACCTTAAGCGGAGCCGCTTTAATCACTTCCAGAAATCTGTCGAAGGACCAATCGTCCCCGCTTTGGACATACGGGCACCAATGATCGACCAAGCCGACCGTCTCGTGGATATGAACGCCGAGCACTTTGTCCTTCAACCGGAGCAGTTCCTCACCGTTCTCATACAGGCCCATGCGCTCCATGATCGTGCCGTGTCCGATATCGTACCAGAGATAGACCGGCGCGCCCTGCAGGCTCCCGATGATCTCGTCCGCTTCCCGAAGCGTCGGGATCTGATAGCATCTCGACCTCGTCTCAAGACCGAGCTTTACGTCCAATCCTTTGCGCGCGATATATTCGCAAACCTGCTCAAGGCTCTCCGAGATTCTTCTTACGTACAGCGGAGCCCGCTCGTCGCGCCGCTCCCGCAGCTCGGCCCACAAAGCGCCGTAAGCCGGGGAATCCTTCCCTTGCTCCGTCCATATCCGCTTCAGCTCGGAGTCGATGCGCGGGTCGAGCGGAACCTCGCCCGGATGAATGACAACGCCCTGCGCATTGAATCGATGCGCGTATTCGATCGAGCCGATCAGCAGCTCGACGGACCTCTGCCTCTTCTCCTCGTCGTCGAAGCCCAGCATGACCGAATCCGTATCGTAGTCCTTGTCCGCGATGAACGGGAAAACGTTGTGCACGCTCGAGATGCGGATTTCCTGCTGCTCGATCATCGGAACGATCGTGTCGAGCAGCTCCTCCGTAACGTTATAGTTCAGTTCCACTGACTCGAATCCCAACCTCTTAATCTCCTCGATCATCTCCCTGCCGACCCGATGACGCCGCAAATTCCACATCGTCGAAAACGAATAACCCGGCATTGTCGCCAACTAACCGTTCCCCCTCTGCAATCGCTCGCTGAAATTTCCGTCCCGTCCTCCCGCACATCCGCAAACCTTCCTCTTCCCCTGTATCTGTACCCGCTCTCATCTGCGACCTTTCGCTTCCTCGCGGCATCTTGCCCAGTCCTCCGCACGCATTCGCTTCTCCCCGACCTCTCCACGCTTTCGTCCCTGCCCCTTCAAACCGCCCCCGCCTCTCCCGGCTAGACCGAAGAGGAACCAAGCAGACGGATGCGGATCTCGTGGTCGAAAGGAGTCAGCAAGTTGACGACCGCCCTGCGCGCGAACCCCTGCGTTCCCTGCCCGCTTCCGGGAGGCAGACGATGGGCGAAGCCTCCGCCGGCGGTCAGCTCGAATCCGCTGTCGCCCGCCATACATACGAGCGTGCCGCCCTTCCAGAAGAACGCGCCTTCGTCCGTCCATTCCAGCTCTTCCCCCGTAAGCTCCGAATTCTGTCCAAAATAAAGCACGGCTTGCGTCACCACATCCGGCCGCCGGTCGCTGCGCAGCCGCAGCACCCACTCCGCTCCGTCCCGTTCGATCTCGACTTCGATTCTATGCTTTTGCGCATGCGTATAAGGACGGAGATGGTGAGGGAGCAAATACCACGGGCTGATCTCCTCCTTGGCGGACGACGGCAGATGCTCCGCCGCAACCGGGCCGTAGTAGCCCTTCTCCAGCGTCGTGCCCATCCGGCAGCCTGCGGGCGTCTCCTCGAAGTCCTCCATCTCGACGGTTCCCGGCGCGAACAGCGTCGTCAGGCTGATGCCGGACAATCGGGCGTCCCCGTGGCGAAGCGAGAAGAACGATTCGGAGCGCGTCATCGCCGCAGCCCCGGTCCCGCCGTCCCGCCAGCGCATAATCGGAGAGCCGAACGCCGTGTGCATGCGGCTGTGGCTGATTTTGCCGTGATGCCCGGCATCCGCCATTTTCGCAAGCTTCTCCCGGATCGGATAGCCCGCATTCAACGTCTTGCGGAATCGGTCCGGAAGCGGCGCCCGTTCCAGCGCGTCCATCCCTTCGCAAGGAAACGCCAGCCAGCCGAGCAGCGCATGGTTGTTGACCGGCCCCAATCTGGAGAGCGTCCCGGCGCACAAATCGTACATCGAGGCGAAGATCGGGTTGCGGTCGCAATGCGCCATCAGTCGATAGCACAGGAAATATTCCGATAGATTCTGGCGCCGGCCGAGATCCTGACGTCCCGAATAATCCGTGATCACTTCGCCTCCCTCATGGATCATATAGGTCATCATCTCGAGGTTTCGGCGCACCGGCTCCAGCAGCTCGGGTCGGTTCAGCCCGCCGGCAGCATAGATCAGCATAATGTCGCTGACCGTGTTGTAGATGCCGTTGCTGCGCTCCGTCCATTCCCCGTCCTCCGTACAGTCGAGCCCTTCGGCCAGCCATTCGTCCGCGCGGCGAACGAGCTCCTCCATGCCGAAAATGCCGTGCAGCCAGGACAACGCCGATACCAGAACCCACCGATGATTCGGCGTATGACCGCCGCCTGTGAGCATCGCCGGAATCGTCCTCTCCAGAAAAAGCTTCGTTTTGGCAGCGACCGCAGAGGCTCCCTCGCCGCCTTGTTCACTTAAAACCCGGTAGATCTGCGCCATACCGCTGACGACGAAGCCGGTGTCGGGCGGTGAATTAAAGTTCGTCCCGCCCAGCGAAATGGTTCCATCCTCGTGCTGCCGCCGCAGCATGAAATCTGCGGCTCGGTCCAGCGCAGAGAGCAGCAGGTCGTCCCGATAAAAGGCGGAGCCCTCCGCGACGAACGCGGCGGCCATCGTCGCCATGCTTCCCGCCGTTCCGCCGTGGCTCGCCGTCGGAATCCCGTAAGGACCGACGCTTCCGCCGTCGTTGCGGCTCCCCGGTTCGTTCACTTGCCGGCGAAGCGCCTCCCGCGCTTCCTCGTCGTTCATGCGGACCAGCTTCTCGAATACGGATTCGCTATTCATGTTCATTCTCCGTTCGTTTGACGTAATCGGCTTACTGGACCTTACTCGACCTCTTTATACAACGCGCTCCGATGCTTGCGATATTCGCTCGGCGTCACGCCGGCGAGCTTCTTGAACGTGCGTCCGAAAGAAAGCGGAATCTCATAGCCGACAAGCCGGGAGATGTCGTTGATCGATTCGTTCGTGTCCGACAGCAGCCGCTTGGCGTGCTCGATCCGCAGATTCATGACAAAGTCCACGAACTTGACTCCCGTATGCTCCTTGAACAGCTGGCTCGCGTACTTGCCGTTCAAGTTATACTTGTCGCTGATATGGCTTAACGACAATTCCGGATTCGAATAATTGTCTTCGATGTATTGCCGAATCTCGCGAACGAGCCGGCTGTTGTTGTTCGACCGGACCAGCTCCGCATAGCTTTCGTGGAGCTGCGAGCACAGCTCGGCAAGCTCGCGGGCGATCGTCTGCATCGAATCCCCGCCGACAGCCCGCTCCCACTCCGCCTTCATCTCCTCGTTCCACAGCGAACGAAGCTCGTAAGGAAGTTCCTCGATCATTCTTTCGAGCAGGTTTTTGAAATACTGCAGCAGGTGCAGCAGATCGTCGTTCGTCATCACGTCCCGGCTCAGCCTGGCGAACAAGCCTTGGATCGTGTCGGGCCACTCGGGGTTGCCCGTGCCGAATTCCTGAATGACGGCGTTGATAAGCGGATAGTATCCGTGCGTATGGAGACCTCTGTCCGTCGGCAGCTCGCGGTGAGGATGGACCCGGTTGCCGCCCAGCGCCAGCTTGAACCGCAAGACGCCGGCGGCTTCCGCATAGGACTTCCCGATCTCCTCCGTGCGGCTCACGTTCGAGCCGATGCCGATCGTTACCGTCAGTCCCAGGTTGGCTTCAACCCAGGCGCGGTAGTCCTCGAACGTGCTCTCCTTGTGTCGGCCCTGGCTGTCCGGCAGCCGCACCTGAAGAACGGCCAGCCGGTTTACCCGAATCCATTCGGCCCAGGCGGGAGGCTGCTCCGGAACGAAAAACTCCTCCAGCACTTGGGCCAGGGCGAATTTCATCAATTGCTGGTCCTCGGGCTTCCCGTATTTCCGTTCGAAGTCCGCATAACGGTCGATTTCGATGACGGCGACGTACGCCTCCTCGATTGCCAGAGGGATATCCAATCTCATCAGCGTTTTCCTGTGCTCCTTGTCGGAAAGCGGCGCTTCCCTCTCCAGCAGCTGGATGAAGGCTTGTTTTCTTCTGGCGTTCCGATCCTCCTGCACCTGTTCCTCGTACAGCGAGTTTTGGTCGATCAGCCTCTCCAGCGCTTTCTGGATAAAGGCGAACTCGTCCTTGTCCGCTCCTTTTCCCGCCTGACGATGGTTTTGATAGGCTTGAATCTGCTGAACGATCCGCTCGATCGGACGGTAATTGCGCCTCGTGATGACGAGCAAGTAGACGAGACTGACGGCGATCGCGGCGACACCGACGACGCCCCACAGTCTGGAGACGAACTGCAGCCATCCGAACGCCACCCCGGACTGCACCCCGCTCTCGAATTCCCATTGCAAATAAGAGGATCGGGATCTGCTCATCACTTCCGCCGAGTTCCCTTCTCCCGACGAATAGAGCGACGCGCCCGTACCGTCTTGGATATGCATGAAGGTCATTTGCAGATCGATCAATTTGTCGATGTCGGCGACCAGGTGCTGAACCGAGACGTTCACGACGACGATGCCTTCGTTGCCCATGGGCAGCTGCGCTCTCTGGCTGAGCGACACGACCGCCGTCTGCGCCTCTTGCGCCTGATTGCCGCCGGATGCGCCGGCAGACGAGCTGCCGTACGCCCTGACGGGCGACCATCTGACGCGCGCCGGCAGCTGCTGCGCTTGCCGCACGAACGCCCGGTCCTCGAACTCCTCGAATTCCTCGAAGCTGTTCATCGTCAACACCCGGTCGTCGCGAAACCGGTACAAGTAGATCGAATGGATCATCGGATATTCCGCGGTGAGCTGGCGCAGCTTTCTGGAAACCTCATAGTTGACGAGGCGCGGGTCCGTATTCGGGTTGAACTCGAAGTAATCGTAGAGACGGTCTCCGAAGCGCAGCTCCTCGAGCAAGCTGTGGTCGATCGCCTTCATCGTCGTTTCCAGCGAATGGACGACCGTGCCGGTCAAATACCGGTTCGTCCGCTCCGCTTCCTTGAGCGAAATTTCGTTGATTGCGAAAATCGCGACCAGCACGATGACGGCGATCGTCAAATACAAAATCGGAATATAGGACAGCACCGTTCTCTTGAACCACTTCTTGTTCATCGCCATGCCCCCTTACCCCTTCACGGAGCCAAGTGTCAAACCGCTGACGAAATACCGCTGAAGCCACGGATAAACGATCAGAATCGGCAAAGTGGCGAACATGATGCTGGCCGCCTTCAGGCTTTCGGGAATGAGCTCCTTCACGGCGGCTCCTTCGGCCAGCGTCACCTCGGAAATCAGATTGTTCATGACCATCTGGTACAGCTTTAGCTGCAGCGGATACAGGTTCTGGTTTGAAATGTAGAACAAGGCGTCCCGGAAGCCGTTCCAGCGCCCGACCGCATAAAACAGACTCAGCGTAGCCAGCACCGGCAGCGACAGCGGCAGCACGATCCGCAGCAAAATGCCGAATTTGCCGCAGCCGTCGATCTCCGCCGCCTCGTGCAGGCTGGCCGGAATCGTCGACCGGAAAAACGTGATCATGATAATCATGTAGAACGGACTGATCAGTCCGGGCAGCACGAGCACGGCCGCCTTATCGAGCAGGTTCAGCTCCTTGATGAGCAAATACTCGGGAATGAGCCCGCCGCTGAAAAACATCGTAAACACGATGACGTACATAAAGACGGAGCGGCCCTTCAAGTCGGCCTTCGACAGCGGATACGCCGCCATCGTCGTCATCAGCATGGCCAGCGCCGTGAACGCCGCGGTCAGGAGAACGGTGAACCCGAGCGAGCGCAGCATGGCCAGATCGGACAGCACCCGAGTGTAGGCATCGAAGCTTAGCCCGACCGGATACAGCGTGACTTTGCCCGACGTAATGGGACCGCTTGAACTGAGAGAGACGGCGGCAATGTGCAGAAACGGCGCCAGGCAGGCGATAACGCACACCGAGATGACTCCGACGATCATGCCGTCCGCCAACGTAAACCTGCTTCTTCGCACCATGCGGGCCTCCTTTCATGCGAACGCATCACAGGATGCTTTCGTCGGTTGTTTTCTTGGAAATGTAGTTGGCGGAAAGGATGAACACGAGCCCGACGACGGCTTGGAACAGCCCGACCGCGGTCGCGTTGGAGAACTGGCCGCTCTGCAGGCCGATTCGGTAAATAAACGTGCTGAGCACGTCGGAATATTCCCTGACCATGACGTTGCCGATAATATAAGGCCGATCGAAGCCGATGTCGGCCATATCTCCGATTTTCAGAATGAGCAGCACGATAATCGTCGTGCGAATGCCGGGCAGCGTAATGTGCCAGATGCGCCGCAAGCGGCTCGCGCCGTCCACGTCCGCGGCTTCGTACAGCTCCCGGTTGATGCCGGTCATCGCCGCCAAATAAATAATGCTCCCCCAGCCCGCGCTCTGCCAGACGCCGACGCTGACGTACGTGACCAGCCAGTGATTTTTGTCGGACAGAAACGGAAACGGACCAAGCCCGACTTGGGCGAACAGAAGATTCAGAACCCCGTAGTTAGTGGCGAAAACCTGGTACACCATCCCTCCGATGATGACCCAGGAGATAAAGTGCGGCAAATACAGCATCGTCTGCGAGATCCGCTTGAACAGGGCGAAGCGCGCCTCGTTAAGCAGAAGGGCCAGCACGATCGGGGCGGGAAAGCCGACGATCAGGTCCAGTCCGTTCAGCAGAAACGTGTTTCTTAATGCCGTATAGAAGCTTTCCATGGAGAAAATATGCTTGAATACGTCCAGCCCCACCCATTCGCTCGCCCCGATGCCCTTAAATACGTTGTACTCCTTAAAAGCGACGGTGACGCCGTAGATCGGCAAATACTTAAAGGTGATAAAGTAGGCGAGCGGAAGGACGAGCATTGCGTAATACGGCCAGTTGCGATAGAAATAAGAATTCCGGTTCACCTTGGTCACGCTCCCTTGCCCTCGAGCGGGCACGTTCGGCGGAAAGCGCTTGCAACTCCCCGCCGAACGGATGACTTATTTTTTCATGGCCTCGTATGCCACCGTTCGCTCGGCGATTACTTCATTCCCCGCCGTATCCAGGAAGTCCTTCAGCGCCGCATCGTAGACTTTATCGAAATCGGCCGGTTTGGCCATCGTGGACTTAACCAGCAGCTCCTCGTATTTCTCCAGCATAATGACGGAATGCTTCGCTTCGGAATCGAGCGGCTTATCGAATTGAATCGGCTGCTGAACCGCGTCCTTGTCCGCGTAGATGCGCGACGTCTTCGCCATCTCCCGATGGTTGTCGGACACGCCGAGAGCCATGAACTCCACGTTCTTGTCGATCGAACCGAAGTCGATTCCGTTCGTAATGATCAGAACGTCCCCGGTGTTAAAGAGAAGTCTCGTATCCTCGTCGCTGCCGTTGCGCACCGGGTAGCCCTCGACAAGCTCGTGATGCACGCCCTCCTCGCCGAACGCCATATACCGGATCACTTCGTCCTGAGCCATCCAGTCCAAATATTTGATCGCCTCGACCGCCCTTTCGCTGAACGACGGCACCATGATGTGCATGCCGCTGGGCGTGTAGGCAGGCTGTCTGTTCTTGCCCTCGAAATCCGTCCACGGCAGAAAAGGAACGATTTGAGCCCCGGACACGTTCTTCTCCAGCGTATTCGCCACCGAAGCTTCCCCGCCGAAAGTCGTCCCCGTATCGGCGCTGTACAGACCGGTATAGCCGTTAACGAAATTTTCGTCCTTTTTCTTCTTATCTTTATCAAGCGCAAAATCGGGATCAAGCAGCCCCTCTTGGTACAGCTTGTTCAGAAAGCGCATGCCGTCCTTATGACCGTCCGCCAGAATCGGATATTCGCGCGAGCCGATCGTGACCGACTTCAAATAACGGTCCTCGTCCGACTGCTCCTTGATGAACGACCAGATGATCGGTTCGTAGGAGTCCGGCGCCAGCGCGAAGCCGAGCGGGATCGTCCTCTTGCCGCCAAGATTTTTCTCCTTGAAAGCTTTCAGAGCCTCGTAGGTCTCCTCCGTCGTAGTCGGGATCGGCAAACCTACGGCATCCAGCCAGTCCTGGCGGATGAAGCTGGAGTATTTCTGAAGGTTGACCCTCCTGGCGACGATCGAATACTGCTTGCCTTCGAACACGCCGTACTTCAGCGAGCTTTCCAAATATCTTTTCAGATTAGGCCCGTTCTGGTCCAAAACCTCCGTCAGATCCATCAAGCCGCCTTGCTTGGCCCAGTTGTACGCTGCGCCCGTATTGTAGGTGAATATAACGTCCGGAGCGGTTCCCGCCGCCATCAGTACGTTTAATTGATTGATCTCCTCGCTGCGCGGAACGGGCACGAACTCGACGTCGATGTTGTTCGGATCTCCGAAATTCTTTTGCACGTACTGCGTCATCTGGCTGTTCGTAATCGAAATCCCGTCGGGCGCGTTGCCGCGATCGAACACCTCGACTCTAAGCTTTACCCTTTCCTTGGGAGCGTTCGACTGCGTTCCGGTCGCCTCCCCCGCGGTCTTCGCGCTGCCGGCAGGCGTCGCCCCGTTGTTGCCGCCGCCGGAGCAGCCGAATGTTAACCCCGCCGTCAAGGCGAGTACGATCATGGACACCCCGGACTTTCGAAGCGCTTTCATATTCAAATTAACCCGCTCCTCTTCTTTCCCAGTATACATCGTCGACGACTTCGGCCGCAGTTCATCGGCGATTACTTGCATCATAGAGACCGGGGACGATTCCGGTCAACCTACATGTTTCCGGGGACCCTACAAAACTCCGGCGAAGGCTTCTGCACCCAAGCGCGAGTAGGCGCATATCCTGCATTAATGTCATACGCCCAGAGCGAAGGAGGAACGACAATGGCGAAGTTACGGTCGACGGACGCCAAGCCGCTGCTGCGCAAAGCGTCCGCTGATCCGAAGGCCAAGCTTTCCGCGCGCCAAGCACCGCCCTCTTCCAAGAGCGCGGCCCACAAAACGAATAAAAAAGAATCCGACAAAGGCGAAGTCGTCCATCTGCATCAGAACGAGGAAGCGGCTCCGCGCGTGACCCGCCCGATTCCGTGGTGGGTATTCCCGCTGGAGCAAGAACGGGGGTTTCTCGGCGGCTTGCTGGGAGGCTTGGGCGGAGGCCCGGGCGGTGGCGGACCCGGAGGACCGGGACTGCTGCCGCCCGGCCCTGGACCTGGACCTGGACCTGGACCGGGGCCGGGACCCGGACCGTTCCCGCCGCCACCGCCGCCTTTCCCAGGACCTGGACCTGGACCGGGACCCGGACCATTCCCGCCGCCACCGCCGCCATTCCCGGGGCCTGGACCTGGGCCGGGGCCATTCCCGCCGCCGTTTCCCGGACCGGGACCCGGACCGTTCCCGCCGTTCCCCGGACCCGGACCGATTCCGATTCCCATTCCGATCCCGATTCCGATCCCCGGACCGCAGCCGCAGCCCGTCCCGCCGGCGTTCATCACCGTGCGGATAACCGGCGGCAGCGCGTTCCCGAGAGTCAACTATACGAACTACGTGCCGTTCTACCCGGGAATCACGATTCGCCAGGCACTCGCTTCCACCGGCCTCGTCGACTTCGGCCCCGCCGGCTTCATTCGCAACGTCGCAGGCATTCCGATCTCCGGAGCGGTCGAAGTCCGGCTCCGCTACAACGGCCGGGTCATTCCGCAGACGCTGCTTAACGCTTCCGCAGAGCCGGGAAGCATCATCGGCTTGGAGCTGCACTACTCTTCGACGGGCGCGATCCCTATTCCGCTCTGATCATTCCGATCCTCTTCCAGTTCCCGCTCGACGCGGCGGCGGCGGAGGAACAGGAAGGGAATCGACAGAGCGGCGGCGAATACGCAGCCCGCGATCAGCCACTCTCGCCAGCCGCTCTTCGTCAGACTCGAGCCGAGATAGTTGTAAGCGAACGTGCCGGGAAGTGTTCCGATGACGGTTGCGGGCAGAAATGCCCGCAGCCTCACCCCGGCCGCTCCGACCGAATAGCTGACCAGATCGAACGGCACGAACGGCGCGATCCGAAGCAGCAGCACCATCGCGAACCCCCGCTTCTCCATCAAGCGTTCTATTTTCAGCAGCCTCGGATCGTCCTTCCTCTTGAAGAAGCCCCTTCCGATTTTTCCCGCCAGCAGGAAAGACAGGACCGCCCCCGCGACCGCGGCGATCCCGGCTATTTTCCACCCTAATGAACGGCGCATTCCGCACGACTCCCTCTCCGGCCGCTTTGCTTAATAAAATTAACTTCTCTAGTCTCTTTATTTCGACTACACTGTAAGGAAGGAACGGTTTGGCAGATGTTCATATGACGTTGGAATAGGGTGAAGCTTCGTATGCAACGGAATTTGCTCCTCCTGCTCGGGTCGGGGTTCCATACGCTGAGCGTAGCGCTTCAAGAAGAAATCTACCGGGAGTTTTACCATTTTCTATATAAGCCTATCATGTACATGATCAACGATCATCCCTCTGCCGAAGATATTATTCAGGAGGCGTTCATGACGACGCTGGCCAAATGCCCGGCCGCCGAGAGCGAAGAACATATGAAAGCCTGGATTAAAGTCGTTGCCAAAAACTTGACGATTAATTACATACGCAAGCGAAAAAAAATGAAAAACGACATCAGCTTGGAGTTGACTTGGGACGGAGGGCCGTACACGCATGCGGCGGCCGGCTCGGTCGAGCAGGAGGTCGAAGCGAAATCGCTGGAAGAGCAGATCTCTCGCCATCTGATGGGCATGAAGCCCGAACAGCGCACGCTGATCGAGCTGAAGTGGAAGAAAGGGCTGTCTTACAAAGAAATCGCCTTGGAGGTTCAGGATACGGAAGTCGCGGTCAAGCATAAGCTGCACCGGGCAAGAAGCTACCTGAAGCGCAAACTGTCGAAGGAATGGGGGGGACGGGATGAATAACGCGCAATTCGATCGGCTGTTCGACGCTGCATTCGACGCCGCTTTCGAGGCGGCCGACAGGCCGGGAGACGACAACCTGACCGTCGATCATCGGCCTTCCTGGCAGCGGATGCAGAAGCGGCTGAATTCCCGGCGCCGCAAAAGACGCATGAGCTCCACGCTGTCCAAGCTGGCGATCGTCGCGGCTTCGCTCGTGCTTGGCGCCTTTCTGTTCGGCAACGAGCGCGCCGTCAAAGCGATCGAACCGATCTACGCAACGATTAAGGAATACCCGTCGGGGCTGATGAACCTGTTTTTCGGACGGGAGGAGGGGGACGCCCCTTCCCAGGCGAAGACAGCGCCTCCGCCGGCTCATCTGGAGGGGCTGTCGTACGAGAGACTCAACGATTCGACGCTCGCGGCGACCGTGACGGAGGCCCAGGCAAGCAAGCTGCTTTCCTTCCGGGCTCCGGCGTTCGGTTATCTTCCGGACAGCTTCTCGTTCGAGAACGCCTTGCTGATCTTCCACGACGGCAAGGAAAGAGCGGATTACGCAATCTTCCAGTTCGTCTCCGAACGGGGAGAAAATTTGGCAGTCATCATGCAGAGAGTCGACCCGAACACCGGGCTGGGCGCCAAAAACACCCCCGAAGGTGTATCCGCCCAAAGCCTGCAGCTCAGCGAGGGTCCCGCGATTCTGATGACGGCGAGCGACGAGAGCAGCACGCTCGAAACGATCCGAAACGATATCCGATTCTCCATCAGCGGCAAATTCACCCATGAGACGCTCGTGCGGATTTACGACGGCTTGAAGTGGTGAAACAATGAATGAGGGACGGCTCCCGCATGTCTGCTGCAGACAATGCGGCGCCGTCCCTCATTTCGTCGTGAAACGCAAATGATACGGGATCTCCATCCTTCTATTGCGAATGTTCGCGATTCTGCCCGTCAGAATGATCTCGATCGTATTGCCCGCCCCCAGCCGGTCCGCCTCGTCCTTCAAGTAAATCAGCAGCGTACGCTTGTCCGGCTCGTACCGGTACAGAAATCGGCTCGATATTAACCGGCCTCCGTTATTGCCGTCCAGCACGAGAATATTTCTCGTATTCAGCGTATTGCGATTGATATCTTGAAGGAAGGAGATCGAGATCAACGTATCCTCCGGTACTCCTTCCGCGTTCGGCTGGGGATGCGTATCCTTGATCCATTCTTCGGCAATGCCCATTATATTCCCAGAATTGAACTGGTAATCACTTCGCCTTCCTCGTATGCGCCGTTATGGATCACCCAATGAACCGTCCGCGCCCGATAATAGTAGCCTGCCGTAACCGATTTGCTGAACGAATTATAGTAGACAGAATCGTTGTTCTTGCCTGTCGTGGAGCCGGCGCCTACGTTCTCCCAGGAGCTTCCGTTCCATTTCTGCACGTAGAAAATGACTCCGATCGAATCAACCGTCTGGCTCGCGACCGTCGTGGCCTGTACGGTGACTTTGCCTGCGCTTGCGGTAATCGAGCTGACTCCGTTTTCCAAATACAGATGATTCGGATTAAATATGCCGAACAACTCGATGGGAGGCGCTGAAGTCAGTGCCGTCGTGCCTGTCGGTGCGGCCGCGGGTTGGGCCTCGGCGGCCCGGACGGCTTCTCCGGGCGATCCGAACGCGATGCCTGCGACGAGAATCGCCGCCAGTAAACCTTGTGCTGCTTTCACAACTTTGCCTTGTCTCATCGTCATCAACCTCTCTGTTCTCAATGGTGTTCACTATATACACAACCGCCGGACAAAAAGGTTGCAACATATTTCGACAATTTTTTATTTTTTTCTTCGGCGACGATTCGCGCGCTCCGAGACGAACGCGAAGCAGGGGCCGCCCCGTTCTTTCCGGGACTGCCCCTGCCTCATCTTATTGCCTCTAGGGCGTGTATGCAAACCCGCTCAGAGGCATCTATCATCCCCTGCTGCGTCACTTTTGCTTGACGTCCCCCCCGGTACGCCTTCACAAAAGTTCCTTGCATGGAACGAAAATTCGGCCATATCTGCGATCCTCGAAGTACGCATACACGCCCTAGCGGGAAGCTTCGTCTTTCAGCGATTTCAACCGCTTCATCACATCGTTGGCGCCGCGGCCGAAATAATCGTGCAGCTCGCTGTACTCCCGGTACAGCTTCTCGTAGACCGCCACGTTCTCCGGAATCGGCTTGAACGACTCCTCGCGCACCCGCGCCATCGCCTTCGCTGCGTCGACGACGCTGTCGTATCCGCCTCTTGCGCTGCCCGCGGCGACCGCGCCGAACATCGCCGCCCCGACCGCAGGAGTCTGCTTGGAGTCGGCGACTTTGATCTCGCGGTTGGTTACGTCCGCGTAGATCTGCATGAGCAGCGCGTTGCGCTGCGGAAGTCCGCCGCAAGCGTACACTTCTTCCACCGGCACTCCGTTGCTGTGGAACGCGTCGATGATTTTGCGCGTGCCGTACGCCGTCGCTTCGAGCAGCGTGCGATAGACTTCCTCCGGCTTGGTGAGCAAGCTGTAGCCGACGATGACGCCGGTCAGGTTCGTATCCACCAGCACGGAGCGGTTGCCGTTCCACCAATCGAGCGCGAGCAGGCCCGTCTCTCCCGGCTTATACGCGGATGCGCGCTCCGTCAGCCATTGGTGAACGCCGACGCCCTCTTTCTCCGCGGCTTCCTTCACATAGGCGGGAACAGCTTCTTCCACGAACCATTCGAAAATGTCGCCCACCGCGGATTGCCCGGCCTCATAGCCGAGATACCCGGGGATGATGCCGTCTTCGACGACGCCGCACATGCCCTCGACCGCCACTTCCTCGGTGCCCAGCAGCATGTGGCAGATCGATGTTCCCATCGCCATTACGAGCTTGCCCGGCGTGACGACGCCGACGCCCGGCACCGCCGCATGCGCGTCGACGTTGCCGACGGCGATCGCCGTGCCCGCGTTCAAGCCGATCAGCTTCGCCATCTCCTCGGTCAGCTCGCCCGCCTTCGAGCCCAGCGGCAAAATCTCGCCGCGAAGCTTCGTCTCCGTCAACCTGTCGAGACGAGGATCAAGCGCCTTGAAGAAGTCGTTGCTCGGATAGCCTTCCTGCTTGTGCCAGATCGCCTTGTAGCCGGCTGTGCAGCTGTTGCGCGCGAATTGTCCGGTCAGCCGGGAGACGACCCAGTCCGTCGCTTCCGTGAACAGATCCGTCGCTTCGTACACTTCGGGCGCTTCGTTCACGATCTGCCATATTTTCGCGATCATCCATTCGGAGGAGATTTTTCCCCCATAGCGCGGCAGAAACTTCTCTCCGCGTTCGGCGGCGATCGCGTTCAGACGGTCCGCTTCGTCTTGCGCGGCGTGATGCTTCCACAGCTTCACCCAGCCGTGGGGATTGTCCTTCCACTCCGGCTTGAAGCAGAGCGGCACGCCTTGCGCGTCGACGGGAAGCATCGTGCACGCCGTAAAATCGATGCCAAGGCCGATCACGTCCGCCGGAGATACCCCGGATTGCCGCAGCACCTCGGGAACGGAACGGCGCAGCACTTCCAAATAGTCGTCGGGATGCTGCAGCGCCCAATCATGTTCAAGCTCGCGGCCGGAAGTCGGCAGCTTCTCGTCGATAACGCCGTGAGGATAAGGAGTAACGTGGTCCGCAATTTCATGGCCGTTGGACAAGTCGACGAGCACCGCGCGGCCGGACTGCGTGCCGTAATCGACGCCGATAGCGAATTTCTGGCTCATGGGTAACCTCCCTGGGATCGATAGAATAATGACTAATTGCGAGAATCGTCGGGTTGACCGTAATACGCATTCGCTCCGTGTTTGCGGAGATAATGCTTGTCGAGCAGCGCCTGGTTCATCGATGCGACTCCCGCATTCAGCTGCCGTGTATGATAAGCCATCTTCGCCACTTCTTCGAGAACGACCGCATTATGCAGCGCGTTCATCGCATCCTTGCCCCAAGCGAACGGCGCGTGACTGTTCACGAGCACGCCAGGAACCCGATCGGGATCGATTCCGCGGAACGTTTCGACAATCACGTTGCCCGTCTCCGCCTCGTATTCGCCGCGAATTTCCTCGTTCGTCATTTGCCTGGTGCAAGGGATCGTGCCGTAGAAGTAGTCCGCCTGCGTCGTGCCCAGCGCCGGAATGCCTTGCCCCGCTTGCGACCAGATCGTCGCCCACGGAGAATGCGTGTGCACGATGCCGCCCACGTTGGGGAACGCCCGGTACAGCACCAGATGCGTCGGCGTATCCGAGGACGGGCGCATATCGCCTTCGACGACTCGGCCGTCCGCGTCGACGACGACCATATGCTCCGGCTTCAGCTCTTCGTAAGGAACTCCGCTGGGCTTGATCACCATAAGTCCGGACGCCCGGTCGAAGCCGCTTACATTTCCCCAGGTGAACGTGACGAGCCCGTACTTCGGCAGCTCCGCATTGGCCTGGCACACCTGCTCCTTAAGTTGGTCTAACAAGTGAAAACACTTCCTTCCCTAGAAAGACAAAGCTTATTTGAAATCTTCGCCCTTTGTTGTCTAGGTCGATTATACACTTGTACGTACATGTATGTCGAGATGCTCCGTTAACGTTTTTCCGCGGCGGATTGGCGCACGATCAGCTTGGGCGCGTACAGCACGTCTTTGGCAGGCGGCTGCTCCCCGTTCTCCAGCACAGAGACGAGAAGATTCGCCGCGCGCTCCCCAAGCTCGGACTTCGGATGCTCGATCGTCGTCAGCTTGATTTCTGTCGCCGTCGCCAGGAACGAATCGTCGTAGCCGATCATGGACAGATCCTCGGGTATCCGCAAGCCAAGCTCCCTGATCGTATCGAGCAGGGATACGGCCAACTGATCGTTGTAGCAGACGATCCCCGTCGGCCTCTGTTCGGACAGCAGCATCTCCCTGAGCATGCGCTGCGGACGTTCTCCTTTATCTTCAGTCGAATATCTGACGATCGTGCTCGCGTCCGGAGCAAGGTTGCGGTCGCGGCAAGCGCGGATGAACCCTTTCATCCTTCTTACGCCCTGCATATCGTCCGTCTTGAAGAACCCGGCGATATTCCGGTGTCCCAGTCCGAGCAAATAATCCGCCGCCATGTAGCCTCCCGCGTCGTCGTCCACTCTGACGCCGGGACATTCCAGATCCGGATAGCGTTCGTTGATCATCAGCATCGGAATGCCGTGATCTTCGATCGCCATGTAATTATCGAAATTCGGGTTGCCTTCCGCGCTCTTGGTCGGCTCCACGATCAGCGCGCACACCGAATGGCTCAGCATCATTTCCAGGCATTCGCGTTCCCTGTCCTTGCGATGGTCCGTGCTGGACAGCAGCAGACGGTAGCCTTTATCCTTAAGCGCCGACTCCACTCCCCGAACGATCGACGGGAAAATATAGTCCGAGATCGAAGTCGTGATGATCCCGACCGTACGATTGCCCGACGACGCGCGGCGCTCCGGCGACTGCCTGCCGACGAACGTCCCCTTGCCCTGCTCGCGGGCCAGCCAGCCTTCCTGGACCAGCTCCCCGAGAGACTGCCGCACCGTCTGGCGGCTCAGCGCGAACTGCTCCGCGAGCTCGTTCTCCGACGGCAGCTTGTCCCCCGGACGGTAGCGTCCCGACGCGATCCAGGACAGGATCTCTTCTTTAAGCTGTATGTACTTCGGCGATTGCACGTTCATTCGTCCTCCTCGTTCAGCGCCGCCCGTTAGGCTTACAGCCATTATAGCATACGGATTCACTTGTACGTACCTATTCCCGACCTGCCCATTCGGGCAAAATATGATATAGTTGAGTATTATGGGATTCGGAGGTCGTCCCCGCGTGGCAAACCGAATGATCTATTCGACGGAAGAGCTCGATATCAGCGCCGACAGCGACAAGCGTCTCGTCCGGATCGAGCTGGCGAGCAGCGGATACCGACAGCGGTATGTCTCGCTCGTCATCGAAGAACGCGAGGAACTGGAGCGCATCATCGCCGCCTTGCAGGAAGCGAAAGCTTCTTTATCTTGAGCTAGGGCGTGTATGCACTTATTTTAGGAGGAAAACCGACTTGATCGATATTACGTACAATTACAGCTCGCATATGGCGAAAGCCGTGCGGGACTACCACCATCACTCGCTTAGATTCTGGCTGTCCAACGGGATAGGACTAGCCATCGTATTGCTGGAGGTCGTTCTCTACTTCACCTCGTCCAACCTGAACATGCTGTGGATCGCCCTGCTCGTGCTCGTCTTGCTCGGCGCGCTCTACATCATCATGTGCTACGTTCAGCCGAACAAGTTCGCCAGCGACGCGCGCTATGCCAAGCCGTTCACCCTGTCCGCGGACGAACGGACGCTTCGCCTGAAATCCGACGACCTCGACAACACCGTCCCTTGGAGCGACCTCCGCAAAGTATGCGAGACGAGCCGCTACTACTTCCTCTTTCTGGATCAGACGCAGTTCTGGATCGCGCCGAAGGAGGCTTTCTCTGATCGCGAACAGGAAGGTCGGTTCAGGGAACTCGCGGGCCGCTATCTGACGATTAACCGCGGTTTGATTCGGTGAAGTGAATGACGGATATACATCCGCCCGGATCGTCGAACCGGAATAGCTGGAAATGCAACAGAAGATAGGATATAGTGAGATTAGCAAATTTATAACGAATTCGACGAGTGAAGCACACTCCGATTAGCGCGGCAACGCGCTCGGGGCGTGCTTTTTTTTGCGTTTGCAAACGATCGCTGATCAGTGGGGATGTGGTGTATAATGAAGACAAAAGATCGGCAGGAGAAGGAACGGCTGAAGCTCGATCAAATGATGAGCGTGCTGTTCCGACTCTCCAAGCGGTTGAGGCTGCAACTCATTAACGGTTTGTTCGGAGAGAGCTTTACCGGCGCCGAAGTAAAGGCAGTTCACTACAGCAACGCCAAGTTTGTCGACGCGGACGAATACAATCGCATCATCGGCGACCTGTTTATGAAACTGGATACGGTTCGCGGCACTTTTCACTACCATGTCGAGTTCCAGACTCTGAACGGCCGATCAATGGTCATCCGGATGTTCAGATACGGCTTTGAGAAAGCATTGGAGCTGGCCGAAGGGAAGGCGGAGGACGGCGTGCAACTGGTCGCATTTCCGAAGCAGATCGTAATTTTCCTGGAGGAAAACAAGGCGATCGGCGACGAGCTGCGCTTCCGAATGCGACTGCCGGACGGGACGGAGACGATGTACACAGTGCCGGTGCTGAAGATCTGGACGCTGACGCCCCGCGACTTGCAGGAGCGGGAGCTGTTCGCATTGCTGCCGCTGCAGGTGTTTCGCTCGCGCAAGAGGATGCGCCGCATCGCGGCAAGCCGCCGGACGGACGACGAGAAGAGAACTCTGTTTACAAAGGAGTTTGAACGGCTTAAAGCGACAATTGAGGAGACGGTGGAAGTCCTTCGGGAACTGCGCGGAAAGCGGCAGCTGCGGCTTGAAGACTTGGATAAGATTTTGCAGGTGCTGCAGAATATTCTGAACTACTTATACCGTCATTACGGAGAATATAAGCAAACGGAAAGGGAGGTAAGCGAGATGATCAAGACGTTTATTCCCGAGGCGCTAAAGCGCGGAAGAAGGGAAGGAAAAAAGGAAGGGATCAAAGAAGGCCTTCAGGAGGGAAAAAAGCTCGGAGTCCAGCAAGCCAAATTCGAAGTGGCCGGAAATCTGCTGAAGCTTGGCGTTGACACCGACACGATCGCCGGAGCGACCGGACTATCCCCCGACGAAATAGCGAAAATAAAGCCGTAGGCCCGACAGCGGCTTACGGCTCATCCAGCATAGGCACGATCATCCGGCTGCGCAGCTCCCACCTGTCCAGCGGCGGCTCCATATCCTCGATCGGGCGGCCCACTCCCAGCTTCGGATGCACGGCGGCGTCCATTGGGATCATGATCTCCGCAACGACTGGCCCGTCGGCTGCCGATACCGACTCCAGCAGAGGTTCAAGCTCGCCCCAGGATGCCGCTCGAAACCCGGGGATGCCGTACGCTTCGGCAACCTTCGCGAAGTCGGGACAACTATACCCGGACACCGTGGAAGCCTGCCGCCCGCCGAAGTACAGATCCTGGAATTGGCGCACCATGCCCAGGGAACGGTTGTTCAGTACGAAGACGGCGATCGGAAGCCGCCAACGAACGATCGTCTGCAGCTCCTGAATGTTCACCTGCATCCCGCCGTCCCCCGCAACGAGCGCCACTCGCCTTCCAGGCACGGCGAACGCCGCGCCGATCGCGGCGGGGAGGCCGAAGCCCATCGCCCCCATGCCGCCTGCGTTCAGCAGCCGCGTCTCGCCCCTGATCGGCAGCGACTGGCTCGCCCACATCTGGTGCTGCCCGACGTCCAGGCAGACGATCGCATCCGCTCCGATCGCTTCTCCCAGCCGCTCCATCAGCCGATTCGGGTCGATATCCCCCGCCTCCACGGCGCTGTCGGCAGCCTGCGCTCCCGTCGGATATTTCCGGCGATACAGCGCAAGCCTGTCTTTCCAAGCCAGCCAATCGTCACGCCCCGGCCGTTCCTCCCATACCGCAGCCAACATGCTCAGGAAAGGCTTCAAATGCCCTCTAATCGCCAAATCCGCCTTCACCTTTCTGCCCAACTCCGCTCCGTCGATATCAATGTGAATGATCCTCGCTCCGCGAGCGAACGTCTCCGGCCTCGTGCCCGTCTGCCGTGTATCCAGCCGGGACCCCAGCACGAGCAAACAGTCGCAGTTCGCCAGCGCCAGATTGGCGTAACGATGGCCGTACGCGCCGATCAGCCCCAAGTTCCATTCGTAGTCCGTCTCCACGGCGTCCAGTCCCAACAGCGAGCAAACCACCGGCACGCCTGCCTGCGCAAGCCACGCGCGCAGCTCTTCCGTCGCCTCCGCCGAACGCACTCCCCCGCCCACAAGCGCCATCGGCCGCGACGCCGCGCGCACCCATTCCGCCGCCCGCCTAACCTCGCCTTCCTCCAGAGCCGGCGCAGCAGCCGGCTCCTCCGCTTCTCCCGAACCCGAATACCCTTCCATCTTCTCCGGATCGACGTCCGCGCGCTGCACGTCCATCGGAATGTCGAGCAGCACCGGCCCGGGCCGGCCCGACCGCGCGATCGCCCACGCCTTCTCCAGCTCGAAGCGAAGCGTGCCGGCGTCCGTGACCATCGCCGCGTATTTCGTAAGCGGCCGAACGACGCTCACGATGTCCGTCTCCTGAAAACCGTTCTGCCGCACCGGATCGTCGAACTTGAACTCGTAAGTGTTCACCTGGCCGGTCAGAAATACGCAGGGAACCGAATCGAAATAGCAGCTCCCGATGCCCGTCACCAGATTCAGCGCCCCCGGCCCGCTCGTCGCCATCGCCACGCCGACCTTGCCGCTGGCCCGCGCGTAGCCCTCCGCCGCGAAAGCGGCCGCCTGCTCGTGATGCATAGGCACCGCCGCGATGTCGTCGCGCTCGTCCAGCGCGTCGAGCAGATGCGCGATCGCCCCGCCCGCCATCTCGAAGACGTGCGTGACGCCCTGCCGGGCCAAATAATCGACCACGTACCTGGCCGCCTTCATGATCGCCATACCCTCCATGGCGCGCCGCCGGACTTCCACAGCGCCTCCAGCGACATTTTATCCCGCAGCGTGTCCATTGGATGCCAGAAGCCTTCGTGCCGGTACGCCATCAGTTGGTTCAATCGGGCCAGACTTTCGAGCGGCTCCTTCTCCAGCATCGTATCGTCTCCCCCCATGTAAGCCAGCGCCTCCGGCTCGAAAACGAAAAATCCCCCGTTCATCCACCCGCCGTCCCCTCTAGGCTTCTCCCGGAAACCGCGCACGCCTCCCCCCTCGCCAAGCTCAAGCGCTCCGAATCTCCCTCCCGGCTGCACGGCGGTTACGGTCGCCCACTTCCCGTGAGAGCGATGGAACTTGACCAGCTCGGACAGATCGATATCGCTTACCCCGTCGCCGTAAGTGAGCATGAACGGGCCGTCCGCCAAGTAGGAGCCGATCCTCGCGATTCGGCCTCCCGTCGACGTGTCTTTGCCGGTATCGACCAGCGTCACCTTCCACGGGTCGGTCAGCCGCTGATGAATTCGCCTTTTTCCCCCATCCGAGAAGTCGAACGTCACATCCGATTCGTGCAGATCGTAATGGGCGAAGTACTCCTTGATCAGAACGCCCTTGTAGCCAAGCGGAATGACGAACTCGTGGAACCCGTAATGAGAGTAGATCTTCATAATGTGCCACAGAATCGGTTTGTCCCCGATCTCGATCAGCGGCTTGGGCCGCACCGCCGTTTCTTCGCTGATTCTCGTGCCGTAGCCCCCGGCTAGAATGACGACCTTCAAGGGAACGACTCCCCCTCTCCCGTCCTTGCGGACGACGCTCCGACAGCAACCTCCTACTACTTATGCCGAAGCGGATGCCGGGGTGTGGACAAGAGGGCGCTCGACCCGTAAATTCCGCAGACTTTCATCCCGAAAAAGATTGCGAATTATGGCGAAAAAAAGTACGATGGAAGCAACTTTGAATATGGAGACGATTTCCATGACGCGTAATCGAAGCAACGCGGTATCGGGCAAGCCGCCCGTGATCGGCAGCCGCGGAACGCCCGGCAGTTCGCCGGTGATCGGGTCCCATAGACAGCAGAGAAGCGCGCCGCCGGTGATCGGCTCTCACAGGCAGCGGCAGGAGCAGCCGGAACAGCCGTCCCTCGGCAACCAGGACACGCTTCAAGGAATGCAGCGAGAGCCGTTCGAGATGAAGCCGATGGTGAACGGGATGCAGGAGCTGGACAAGTGGCTGCCCACGCCTCATCGAGGGATGCGTACGATCATGCCCTCCAAGACGTTCTACGCGGACACGGAGGAGAAGCGGGAGCCCTATGCCCGCAAGTTCAACGAGGATGGTACGATCTCCAATCAATCGGACGGCGAGCATCTGAGCACGATAGGCGCATTGAGGGCGCCGGCGGAAGGCTCCAAGGCGGATCGTCACATCTTCACGATGGACGGAGGCGGCAACTTCTACACGGCCGATGCCATCCAGGAGACGACCAAGCGCGGCAAGGAAGCTTTGGAGAAATTCAACTTGCCCGATCCGAGCCGGCAGGAGGCTCCCTCACAAGCTCCCGGACAAGCCCCCTCTTCCTACTACTACGAGGGCGCGAACGGCAAGGCGGACGACAACTACATCGAGATCGAGGACGAGTCGGAGGAAAGCGTGGGCGGCTACACGCAGATCGTGGAGTCAAGTCCGGAAAGCAACTATATCCAGATCGAGGACGAGTCTTCCGAAAGCCAGTCCGACGGCTACCTTCCCCAATACATAGGCGCTCAGGAGCCGCGCGATTCGAACGGACAGTACATCGACTCCGTCCCCGAGAGCCCGGATCACTATTATGGAGCGCAAACGCACGACAGCGAAGATTCCTATTACGGGTCGGAAGCCGAGCAAGAAGAGGATGAAGGCCCGCAAGTGCCTTACCAGGAGAGATTCCACCACTCCAGCTTTCTTGCGGGACAAGCCGTGGCCGGAGCCGGGGAAATGCAAGTGCGCGACGGGCAGATCGAGCTCATCTCCGACGCGAGCGGCCACTATCGTCCGGGCTCCAAGCAAATGCTGCAAACCGTGCAGGAGCTCGAGCGCAAAAAGGTGCCCGTCGAGAGGATGGGCGTCGAGTTTATCGGCAAAGGCAACGAGGCCTTGGACGCGGACGGCTACGCCGAATTCGACGAGAATGGCGAGATCGCCAAGGAAACCAACATGCAAGCGTCGGCTCTGGAGCTTCTGGGCTACGCCAACCACCGCAATCCCGAGAACGCCGAGACGGAGATGCGCGCGAATCACGCCAAGAAAAACCGCTATTTGACCGAGCTGCTCGGGGTTGCGGGCAAGTCGAAAAAGAAGGACGAAGTCGCGCCTTCCGACAACCCCAACGCTTCCAGATGGAGAAGAAGATAGCGAGTTAGAACTTCGTCGTCTCTTCGCGCCGCGCCGATCAAGATTCGGCCGCTTCCAACAGGGGCTGTCCCGTAAGTAAAAAGAGACGTACAGAACAATTATCGATGGATATTTGCTTAGGGCGTGTCTTCAAACCCGCTCAGGTGCATCTATCACCGCCTTTTCGCCCCCTGCTTCGTCACTTTTGCTTGACGTACCTCCGGTACGCCTTCACAAAAGTTCCTTGCATGGAACGAAAATTCGGCCATATCTGCTGTCCTCGGAGTATGAAAACACGCCCTAG